>Ga0105164_10002540_pt1 | contig 11255 bp, 12 predicted proteins | sample VDWuncwatermetaG_FD_89674 | JGI IMG/M metagenome (GOLD analysis project Ga0105164, IMG submission 89674) | Wastewater microbial communities from Netherlands to study Microbial Dark Matter (Phase II) - VDW unchlorinated drinking water | ecosystem: Environmental > Aquatic > Freshwater > Drinking...
GCTCAAAAGCGAGTTCTTCCGCGCGCCTTCTGCCAAAGACAAAATAGATAGCAGGCAGCCCATTTTTATCGCGCAAATGATTTATAAGGGTATGTATTTTATTCGGCCGGCCGTAACGTAATCTTTTTAAGTCGGTTATTCTATCCGCAACTTCATTCTGGCACTGAAAAGCGAAATGCAGCGGCACCGGCCTTTTTTCCTCGATAACAATTTTAAAAGGCCTTTTGTGTATACTCTCAATCCATTCGGCGAACTGTTTTATATTCGGTATTGTCGCGGATAATCCCAGTATGTTCATATGTTGAGGAAGGAATATCAGCGATTCTTCCCAGACCGTGCCGCGTTCGGGGTTGTCTATGTAGTGTATTTCATCGAAAATAACCCAGGAATAATTTATTAAACTTTCGGGCTCATCAAGCACCTTGTTGCGGAAGATCTCCGTGGTCATGATTAATATCGGCGCGGCGGGGTTTATGGAAACATCTCCGGTCAGAATGCCGATTTTATCGCCGATTTGGCCCTGGAAGTCGCGGAATTTCTGATTTGAGAGGGCCTTGATGGGCGCGGTATAGATTACGCCCTGTTGTTTATCAAGCGAAGTAGAAATAACATATTCTGCAATCGCGGTTTTCCCGGCGCCTGTGGGCGCGGAGACAATCACGGAATAACCCTGATTGATATAATCGATAGATTCCTGCTGGAAACGGTCGTAAATCATAAATGAGCAGACAATTTACGGAAGCTCTAAGAATAACACCGTAAATTGTAGCCCTCCTTTTTTTGCTTCTGATGCGTCTGCGAATTAATACCCACACCAATTAGCGATATTGCTAACTTTAAAACCCCTAATTGGTGTGGGTATAAGTTCGGCCAAACGGCTTACGTTCATTTTATTCCGTAAGCCGTGGCCTCACTTATTATAATCTAAAGCATTGATTTATCCAACTAAAAATAGTAAAATAGCAGATTATGGGTTATGAGGCGGCAGTTAATAAAGCTTGGAGTGATCTGCTTGTTTTAAAGCCGGATAAAATTATATCCGTAAAGTTTTTGGCGGATGAGTACACTATCGATTTAAATGAGCGCAGGGTTCTTTCTTTATCCTGCAATGCTCCGGCAAAAGACTTTACCGCGATATTGATTTTGCATTATCTTATCCAAAAACTAAAGGGCTTGCCTGTTTTAACCGGGGAGTGGCTTACCTTCCGGGAATTGTCGGGCGTAGAAGGATATCTGGCGGCGTTCAGAAAACGCTCCATTGAACCCATAATCAAAAAATACGGCAGTAACCCGCAAGGTTTATTAACGGTTTTAGAGAGGCTGCCGGGTAAAAAAATTAACGAAGCTGATGCCGCTATTGCGCTAGAGGCTTTTGAGCAGGTGCCGGCATTAATTAAGCTTTGGCGTAAAGACGAAGATTTCGGTCCGGATGCGAATATCTTTTTTGACCGTAGCATCGCCAAGATATTTTGTACCGAGGATATCGCGGTATTGGCAGGCATAGTTGCCCACCAATTATAGCGATAGAAAGGAGTTTGGATGAAGAAGCTTATTAAAATTATCATTGCAGTTATAGTCTTAGGTTTTACCGCTTATCTTTATGCCGAGGAGCCGGTAAAGATTTATACGGACGGAGACGGCGTCTTTAAAATTCCCTTTGGTAAATCATATAATTATACGGATGTAGGGGTGAAAAGAGCCGTTGACGGAGATACCCTTGTCCTTGAAACCGGCGAAAGGGTGCGGCTTATCGGCATCGATACTCCGGAGATGCATGAATCCAACAAGCTCAAGCGCGATAGTCAGCGCAGCGGCCAGGATGCAAGCACTATACAGAAATTGGGCAGGCGCGCATACGAATTCACCAAGAATTTAGTCGAGGGAAAACGCGTAAGTTTGGAATTTGACGCGGAAAAATACGATAGATACGACCGGCTCTTAGCATACGTATATCTAAAGGACGGCACATTCGTAAATGCCGAAGTCGTAAAGCAGGGTTACGCCTCGCTCTTGACTATCCCGCCTAACGTTAAACACTCGGATTTATTTCTTAAACTATACCGCGAAGCGCGCGCGAACAAGCGCGGGCTCTGGGGGGATTAGCTTATGCCGCGTAGAGTACTAAGTAAGAAAATCGGCGAGCTCTTGATGGAGCGCAATATAATAACCCTCCAACAGCTGAATATAGCCTTGGAAGAGCAGAGGAAAAACGGCGGCTATATAAGCCAGCACCTCATTGCTTTAGGATTTGCCGCCGAGACCGATATCGCAAATTGCCTTGCCAGTCAATACGGCTTTGCGTACCTGCCCTTAAACAGCTATACCGTTCCCGTCGAGTTATTGGATGTTATACCCTTGAAATTGATAAAAATATATATGATCCTTCCGGTCGATAAGGTCGGGAATGTTTTTACCGTCACTATGGCCGATCCCCTAAATGACGGCGTAATAGAGATGTTGAAACAGATTACCCAATGCGACATCGAAGTTTTTATCAGCACCTACAGCGAATTAAAAAACGCCATAGAAAAATATTTCGGCAGGAGATTAGCGGAAATAGACAGGCAAGCCGAAAGGGAAATGGACGCGCTTAAGGAAAAGTTATTAGAGCAGTATGTCCAGACAGCTTCCTATAACGGAAGAGAGCGCAGGCGGTATAAGAGATTCTATATAGATTTGGACGCGGAATTTTTTCTGCAGGGGAAAACATTCAAGGCAATGATTAAAAACATAAGTTATAGGAGGGTATTTTTTGTCTTTGATTAGACCATTCCCCTTGAGACGAATATCGTCTTTAAGATTAAGCATGAAGATATTTCTATAGATGCCATAGTCCAGGTTATTCGCCTGGAGAGGATGAACATTGTTCAGGAGCAGGACTTATGCGATGTCAACACCTGGATTCACGGCATAGCCGGTTTTTTTAATTTTATAAGCGACGAAGATAAAAATAAGCTAGCCGTATTTTTAAATAAGATACAGGACAGGCAAAACCAAACGCGTTAAAGCTATGAAATATATATACGGGCCGGTAAAATCCCGGCGCATAGGTTTCTCCCTGGGGCTTAGTTTAACCCCTTATAAAATCTGTAATTTTGACTGCGTCTATTGCCAGTTGGGGAAGACTACCGAAAAGACAAGCCAAAGAAAAGAATATGCAAAGATTGGCGAGATTATAGACGAATTGAAATTATGGTTAACAAGTAATCCGCAAGAAGCAAAAAGCCTGAATTACATCACACTTTCCGGTTCGGGCGAGCCGACCCTGAATATTAAAATTTCCGATTTGATTCAAGAGATAAAAAAGATTACCGATATACCCGTTGCCGTGATAACCAATTCTTCGCTATTGCCTGATGCGGCAGTGCGCCGGGATTTATCGGCTGCGGATTTAATTGTTCCTTCTCTAGATTCGGTCAGCCCAAAGGACTTCCAGGGCGTTGACCGGCCTGTTGCAGGCATAAGCGTCGAAAATATAATCGATGGCTTAGCCTCCTTAAGAAAAGAATTCCGCGGGAAAATCTGGCTTGAGGTTATGCTGGTAAAGGGCGTGAATGACGATATAAGGCAGATTAAAAAATTAAAGGAAGCTGTAGATAAAATAAACCCGGATAAGATTCAGCTTAACTCTCCCGTACGCACCGCCGAACCGAACATCTTTGCGGTGGATAAAAACAAGCTTAAAAAAATCAAAGAGATTTTAGGAGATAAAGCAGAGATAATTTAAATCTCGCGCCTGTAGCTCAATTGCCTGCCTGCCTGCCGGCAGGCAGGGATAGAGCGCTAGAAACATATATGCCAATTTATGTTTATGCTTTGAAAAGCCTAAGAGAGTATAGAATATATGTTGGACAGACATTTAACGTGGATGTTCGTCTTAAGCAACATAACAAAGGTTTAGTTAAATCCACTAAATATTATAGACCATGGGAATTAATTTATAAAAAATGTTGTTCGGATAGGAAAGAAGCGAGAAGTTTAGAGAGATATTATAAGTCTGGATGCGGTAAGGAGTTTTTAAAGAATAATTGCGCCCATAGCTCAATTGGATAGAGCGCTAGCCTTCGGAGCTAGGCGTTGCAGGTTCAAGTCCTGCTGGGCGCATGAGCAATTTAATAATGGCTGTTTTACTACCGCTTTGCAAGGGAAATTGTATAATGGGGAGCAAAAGGAGGAGTGATGAAAAATAAGTATTTGCGCAAAATAATAATTTTCATACCGCTGACTTTAATGATTTTTGTCGGCTGTGATAAATTAACGGCCCAAAGACCAGAATCTGAAGCCCTCGACAAAGGAACATCTTTTGTGAATGAGGGAATGTATGACCAGGCAATTATAGAGTTGAACAAAGCCATTCAGATTAACCCAAATTCAGACGGTGCTTATTATGACAGGGGCAGAGCTTGGTCAAAAAAAGGATATACGGACAAGGCTATCGCAGATTATACCAAAGCGATAGAGATTAATTCTCTCGAAACCATACAGCCTGCCTACAATAATCGCGGACAAGAATATGAGAAAAAAGGGAATATTGATCAGGCCCTTTCTGATTATACAGAAGGAATTAATGCTGTCCCTAATCCGACATTCTCCGGATATCGCATGTTTAAATGTATTTTGCTTAACAATAGGGCAAATATTTATCTTTCAAGAAAAGAATACGATAAGGCTTGGGAAGACGTATACAGCATAAAAAAATTAGGATTTGAGCCTACCCTGAAACTGGAGCAAAAATTGAAGAAAGAGTCTGGCAGAGAAAAATAATCTATCCTTACCAAAGTAAGTAGCAGTTTAAATAAGGGGGTAGGATGAAAAGTAAACGATTTGTTGCAATAATAACGATCATACTGTTGGTAGCTTTTTTCTCCCCAAGTTTTATTTTTGCCGAAACAGTTGTTCTTAAATCAGGCAAAACAATAGAAGGAAAGATAATTGAAGATGCAGATAATTATATAAAGATAGAAACTGCCGATGGCCAGCCGCTTTATTTATATAAGAATACTATTAATACTATTAAAAAGAGTAACGAAGTATCCAATTCAACTTCATTAGGGTCTAGTTTTAATACAGGTCTGTTAGATTTCTCGGATAAAGGGTATATGTTGTTTCTTCCCAAAGAAACTCTACCTTCATCCCCGATATTAATATGCTTACCCGGATGGGGTATCAAAACAAAACAGGACATTAATAATTGGGCTTTTACAGCCGGGAAAAAGGGTTTTGTTGTTTTAGGAATAGACGTGGATTATAATCGTATCAGTTCTTTTTATGATGTAGAGGCACTCTACTCAAGAATATCCGGTGTTTTAGACTCATTAATCAAAGAATATCATATTAGCAAAGATAAGCTTTATCTAGCTGGCACTTCTGCTGGCGGGATGATGTCTATAGCTTTAGCTTTGCATTATCCAGGAAAATTTGTAGCTATTGGAGTTGTAAGCGGCGGGCGTTTAGGATTTGGGGCTCAAGAAGAATTAAGGAATGCGAGAGGGTCTCATTTTTATATGATTCATGGAGAAAGCGACGAAAGGATTCCTTTAGGGGAATTTCAATCTACAAGAAAACAATTGGAGCAAAATGGAGCAATAATAGAATATAATATTATTCTTGGTGGCAGGCATACTCTTAACTCAAATGCTTATAAGGAAGTCGTTAGCTGGCTATCTGGTTCTTAGAAGAGATACGTAGGCGCATTAAGATACAAGGTTACTTTAAAAACGAAAAAAGCCTTAACCTTTGGATTTTTGGCCTTGTTAAACACGTAGACTTGAAGCCGATACAGCAACCTAAGAGTTATGCTTCAAAGCAAAAGTGCGAAATAATGCTTGCTTAGTTAAGACCAAGAAAAGCTCTTAAATAATACTTAAAAGTAGTATAATATCTTTAATAGGCACGAAGGGATTACATAGTATTAAGATAGGCTGAATTTAAGGAGGTGTCACGATGAGGAAACTGAAGGGTTTATCTTTGGTAGTTGTTTCCATAATGTTTTGTTCCGTTGTTGCTTTTGCCCAGGGTTCTGATGAGAAGAATCAACCCGCAGTGGAAGAAAAAATGCAAGAAAAACAAATGGATAAGGAACGCATGGGCGGCATGATAATGCAGATGGTGGGGGCGATGCAGAAGCAAATGGTTGCTACAAATGACGGCGGGGTTATTGTTATGATAGGTAATAAACTTCTAAAATACGACAAAGACTTGAATCTTGTCAAGGGAGTCGAATTAAAAACAGGCGTTGAATTAAAAATTGATGTCGGGTCTATGCAGGAAATGATGAAAAGCATGAAAGAAAAATACGGAAAGCACGGTCAAATGACACAAGGAGATAGTCAAGAGACAGAAAAGAAATAATAAGGAATAGAAGAATAGGAAGAATAGGGGACGTTTCTATTTTTCTACACGCACGCCCAGAGTAAAACAATTGACTCCCCTCCGCATTTAAGATAAAATACCTACCGCTAACAAATCATAACAAATTCCGGGCCACTAGCTCAATTGGTAGAGCAGGACACTCTTAATGTCAAGGTCGAAGGTCCGACTCCTTCGTGGCCCATTTAGTTAACACTTAACAGTATACAGTTCACAGTTGGGAAAATGGGGTCAGAATTAATTCTAACCCCCATTTTTTTGTTGGAGCATACCAGCTTAAAAACACCCCAACCACCCGCTAGCAAGTCATGAAAATTTCAGTTAGATTTAGCTGTCTTCTACGTCTATTAAGGAGGAGTCAGTATGGCCGATTCAATTTCTACTGAAGTAATAGCGGCAAGGATTTTGATTATTAGAGGGAAAAGAGTGATGTCAGATAGCGATTTAGCCGTTCTCTATGCGGTGAAGACAAAACGCTTAAATGAACAAGTAGCCAGGAATAGAAGAAGATTCCCTGAAGATTTTATGTTCCAGCTTACAGAAGAAGAGGTTGATTCTTTGAGGTCGCATTTTGCGACCTCAAACAGAGGCGGCAGAAGGTATCCACCTTATGTTTTTACTCAGGAAGGCGTGGCTATGCTCTCGAGCGTATTAAACAGTGAGCGGGCGATTATGGTTAATATCCAGATTATGCGTGCTTTTGCTCAATTAAGGCGGATGCTTTTGACTAATGTAAATCTTAGGCGCAAAATTGAAGAGATGGAGAAAAAATACGATAAGCAGTTTGCCGTAGTATTTCAAGCCATTAAGCAGCTGCTTGGTCCACCGGTAACCAAAAAAGTGCCGATAGGATTCCATAAATAGAAAGAAATAGAAGTGTTCCCTTTGTTTTGTTATAATAGCTCTTATGAAAAATTACGAACTTATCGAACACACCGCGGATGTCGGCATCAGGGTTAAGGCCGAAGATCTCAAGGGGCTATTTGAAAATTCCGCAGCGGCGATGTTCGATATTATCGCCTGCCGCGTCAACGCGCAGTCAAGCTGCCAATCCAAAGAAATCATAATAAAATTAGAGAGTGAAGACTTAGAAGAGCTTTTTGTAACTTGGCTAAATGAACTGCTTTCCTTATCGTCCGCAAAAGAATTAATATTCTACGATTTTAAAATAAACAAAATAGACAGAAACATGCTGCAGGCAATAGTAGCCGGCGAAGAGATGAAAAATTATAAGGTCAACGCCGAAATTAAAGCCGCGACTTATCATCAGTTAAAATTAGAAGAGACATCCTCAGGTTGGCAGGCGGAGGTAATATTCGATGTCTGAAACGCAGCAGGTGCCGCTGGAAAAAATTGACGATTACCGCTGGCGAATTCCTAAATCCTATAAGCCGGGAATGCGCGTGCCGGGCTTGGTTTATGCCGATGAGAAATTGCTTAAGGATATTTATAAAGATAAGGCGCTGGAGCAGGTGGCCAATGTTGCATTCTTGCCGGGGATTGTCAAGGCGTCTTTGGCAATGCCGGATATACATTGGGGGTATGGTTTTCCGATAGGCGGCGTTGCCGCAACGGATATAGAAAATGGTGGTGTAGTTTCGCCGGGCGGAGTCGGTTTTGACATCAACTGCGGCGTGCGGATGTTAAAAACCAATTTTCAGTATGAAGAGATAAAAAATAAACTTAAAGACTTAGTTTACACGCTTTTTTCGGATATTCCTTCCGGCCTAGGCTCAAAAGGCGACATAAGGGTTAGCGAACGGGAAGAGAAAGAGATTCTGCTTAAAGGCTCTAAATGGGCCGTAGAAAAAGGTTACGGCAGCGAAGATGATTTGGAATGTACCGAAGAAAACGGAGCGATACAGGGAGCGGATCCTTCCGGAGTTTCCCAGAGGGCCTATGAAAGGGGAAAGGCCCAGTCCGGGACTTTGGGATCAGGGAATCATTTTCTGGAAGTGCAGGTGATTGATCAGCTCTATGACCGGGAGGCCTGCGATGCATTAGGTTTGGACCTTGGACAGGTTAGCATAATGATTCATTCCGGCTCGCGGGGGTTTGGGTATCAGGTTTGCGATGACTATACCAGAAGCATGATTCATTGTTTGCAGAAATATAATATTAACGTTCCCGACCGCCAGCTCGCTTCGGCTCCGGTTAATTCCGCCGAAGGCCAGGCATATTTGGGCGCTATGCGGTGCGCGGCAAATTATGCCTGGGCAAACCGGCAGTGCCTGATGCATCTTACGCGCAAGGTATTCGAGCGGGTTTTTGCGATGTCCTGGCAGAAGATGGGGATGTTTTTGATTTATGATGTCGCGCACAATATCGCAAAAATAGAAAAGCACATTGTCGACGGAAAAGAAAAGTTATTGTGCGTCCATCGCAAAGGCGCAACCCGCGCTTTTGGGCCCGGGCACTCGGCCCTGCCGGAGAGATATAAAAAAATAGGCCAGCCTGTCATTATCCCCGGAGATATGGGGAGGAATTCGTATTTACTTGTGGGTACGAAAAAGGCGGAAGAGGAAACCTTTGGCTCCGCATGCCACGGCGCAGGGCGCGTGAAATCGCGCACAGCCTCTACCCGCACCACTGATCTGAATACCTTATTGAAAGAGTTGGAATCTAAGGGTATAATAGTAAAAGCCTCGGGCCGCGGGACGCTTGTTGAAGAGGCGCCCCAGGCCTATAAAGATGTTAACGATGTAGTGGATGTGGTGGCTAACGCGGGGATCTCTAAGCGCGTTTGCCGGATGCGGCCAGTGGGGGTAATCAAGGGATGAAAGAAGTAATCAAAGCCTGCCTGCCGGCAGGCAGGGATAAAAAATGTTAGACATTAAATTCATTCGCGAAAATTTAGATTTAGTAAAGCAATCGCTTCATAATCGTAATCTAAAATTTGATTTAGATGTTTTGCTAAAAATCGACGATTCCCGGCGAAAGATTTTGCTTGAAGTAGAGGCGCTTCGTGCCCAACAGAACAAGGCCAATGATGAGATATCCGCTTTACTTAAGGCAAAGCAGGACCCCAAAGAAAAAATCGCTTCCATTAAAGGTATCTCTGCGCAGGCAAGCTCACTCGAAGAGAAATTAAAAGAAACAGAAACCGAGTTAAATAAAATCTTATTGATTATCCCTAATGTGCCGCATTCTTCGATTCCGGTAGGTGATGCCACTAAGGCACAGATAGTGCGTAGCTGGGGGGAGCAGCGCCAATTTGATTTTAAGCCGGCCACCCACATAGAAATTGCCCAGAATTTGGATATTATTGATTTTACGCGGGCGACAAAGATTACCGGTTCTAACTGGATACTCTATAAAGGGCTTGGCGCTAAGCTTGAGCGCGCCCTGATTAATTTTATGCTGGATCTGCACACCAAAAAACACGGCTACACTGAAGTTTTTCCGCCTTTTCTGGTTAACCGCGCTTCGATGACCGGCACAGGGCAGTTGCCCAAACTGGAAGAGGATATGTACCGCTTAAAAGACGATGATTTATTTTTAATTCCCACTGCGGAAGTCCCTGTAACCAATATTTTCCGCGATGAAGTCTTAAACGAAGAGAATCTGCCGGTTTATTACACGGCTTATACCGCTTGTTTCAGGCGGGAAGCCGGTTCTTACGGCAAGGATACAAAAGGTTTGATCCGCGTGCATCAATTCGATAAAGTTGAGATGGTGAAATTCGTAAAACCCGAAACTTCCTACGATGAGCTGGAAAAGTTAGTCGGTAATGCCGAGGCAGTGTTGCAGGCATTGGGCCTTACTTACAGGGTTGTGGTTTTGCCTACTGCGGATATAAGCTTTGCCGCGAGCAAGTGCTATGATTTAGAGGCTTATGCCCCGGGCATTGACAAGTGGCTTGAGGTTTCAAGCTGCAGCAATTTTGAGAGTTTTCAGGCCCGCCGGGCGAATATAAGATTCAGGCGCAAAGATACTAAAAAATTGGATTTTGTGCATACCCTAAACGGTTCGGGCGTTGCTTTAGCGCGCACGGTAGTGGCGATATTGGAAAATTATCAGCAGAAGGACGGCTCTGTGATAATCCCCGAAGTTTTAAGGCCGTATTTCGATGGAAAAGAAAAAATCCCCTAAAAAAGAAAATAGCGCCCTTAAGCCAAAGGCTTCAGGAATCTCCGGAAGATTTTTTGGCGTAAGCAAGTTTGTTTTAGGTGTTTGCCTTTTGCCTTTTGTTTATTCGACTTCGGTTTCATTCCTGAATGAATTCGGCAGGCTGGATAAGCCTATACAGGATAATTTTTGGGCCGGGCTCATCACGTTATTGATAATTTATTTGTTTATCTGGGAACCGGTAGCAATTTATGCCAAGGGGCAGAAGACTCTGGAATTAATTTTTAGTTTATTCAGGCCCCTGGTAAAGGTTGCGCCCTATCTTTTGCCGATTTACACGATAATTTTATTTATTTGCTACTTACCCCTGTCGTTTATGAATAAATCTGCGGCACTGCTTAATTATTTTATTTTTCTTTTTGGCTTAAGCATTGGACTGCATTTGATATTCGGGGCTAAGTCGCTGCGCACAAAGCAGGGAGATTTCCTGAAGGCAAATTATATTTTCGGTTTCTCTTTTGTGTATATTCTTAATCTGGTGTTAGTAGCTTTTATATTGAATTTTATCTTCGAGAAATTTTCCGTGGTAAATTTCCTGAATAATTCCTTCCAGTATGCCAGAAGTATATTTGACGCTGTGTCTAAACAGCTGTTCTATGTGAAATAAAATATGGTGGGGTTCGGGAGTGGTTATAACCGGCCTGTCTTGAGAACAGGTGAGCCGCAAGGTTCCGTGAGTTCGAATCTCACCCCCACCGTTTGAAATTATGGAGAGTTGGCTGAGTGGTCGAAAGCGCGCGCCTCGAAAGCGCGTTACC
>Ga0105164_10002542_pt1 | contig 11254 bp, 13 predicted proteins | sample VDWuncwatermetaG_FD_89674 | JGI IMG/M metagenome (GOLD analysis project Ga0105164, IMG submission 89674) | Wastewater microbial communities from Netherlands to study Microbial Dark Matter (Phase II) - VDW unchlorinated drinking water | ecosystem: Environmental > Aquatic > Freshwater > Drinking...
AAGAAGAGCGGCACAGGCTGGGCTATTACGTCATCGCCTATTTGATCCTGCTGACCGTGCTGCTTTATCTGGTGAAGAGGCAGATTTGGGCAAGGTTGAAATAAACCTGGTGTCGCGTCACGACACTATTGATCCGGCCAGATAAAGTTTTAACTGCTTCCCTCACCCGCGCTGCCGCGCACCCCTCCCCCGCAAGCGGGGGAGGGGCTGGGGGAGAGGGTAGGTTCAAACATCATCGTACTGTATCAATAGGTTGAAAAGGTAAGCCATGGATCGCCTGCAACGCATCTATAAACTGCATCAGGCAATTTCATCCCGCCGTCAACCCGTCTCCTGCCAGACATTACAAGACGAACTCGAATGTTCGCGCGCCACGGTCAAGCGCATCATCCAAGAGATGCGCCTGTATTTCAACGCGCCGCTGGAATATGACCGTTCGCGCAACGGCTACCACTATGCGCTGGATCAAGGCAAAACCTTTGAACTTCCAGGCTTGTGGTTCAATGCATCCGAACTCTACGCTCTGCTTGCTACCCAGCAACTACTTACGCATGTTCAGCCCGGTCTACTTGATGCACAGATTAAACCCATTAAAGAGCGCCTCGAAAAAATACTCGCCAACCAACACCTTGGCCATGAAGAAATCGCCAAGCGCGTCCGCGTCCTGAAAATGTCAGGGCGCAACATCGCGCTCGAAAGTTTTCAAACCGTAGCGGGCGCGCTGCTGCAAAGATCCCGCCTGCACATCAGCTACCACGGACGCGGCAACGACCAAACCAGTTCACGCGAAATCTCCCCGCAACGGCTCATCCACTACCGCGACAACTGGTATCTGGACGCTTACTGCCATCTCCGCAAAGCTTTGCGCAGCTTCGCTGTCGAGCGTATCACCGCCACCAAAACCTTGCCGCAACGCTGCCGCGACGTTCCGGAAAAACAGCTCGATGCACATTACGCGAGTTCCTACGGTATCTTCGCGGGCGAACCCAAACACACCGCCGTGCTGCGCTTCACCCCGGAGCGGGCGCGCTGGGTGGCGGATGAACACTGGCATCCACAACAGCAAAGCCGCGTACTTGAAGACGGCAGCTACGAATTGCGCATTCCCTATTCCGACCCGCGCGAACTGCTGATGGACATTCTCAAACATGGCGCTGAGGTTGAGGTCATCTCGCCGGAAAGCCTGCGAAATGCCGTAGCGGAACATCTGCAAAATGCGCTGGGGCACTACAGATAAATAGCAATGGCAGGCTCACGTTTTGAGACAGTGGGGGTGTTAGCATGGCTCATATGAATGACAAACCCGAAACACAATTTCTTGCGCATGTCCGTCCAGATAAAAACGGTGAGTGGCATGAGCATTTGTTAGATGAGCATCTGCGAGATGTAGCCGTCATGGCCGCTAATTTTGCGGCTGATTTTGAATCCGCTGATTGGGCGAGCGTCGCAGGTTTGTGGCACGACTTGGGCAAGTTCAGCACGGAGTTTCAGCAATATATCAGGTCGGTCAGCGGCTATGACGCGCACATCGAAGCCCCCGGTCGAGTTGACCATTCCACGGCGGGTGCAATCCACGCGATGCGGCAGTTCGGCGCGCATGGCCGCATTTTGGCGTATCTGATTGCCGGGCATCATGCGGGACTGCCGGATTGGTCTGTGGCGGATACTGGAGCTAAAGCGCTTTCCAGCCGATTGGGCGCAGCGCAAGATTATTTGCTAGACCGCATTCTAGGGCAGGCCATCCCGGCAGAAATATTTACTCAAGCCAAACCCACCACCCGACCACGCGGCGATTCAGCAGCGTTGCACCTGTGGCTGCGCATGTTGTTCTCCTGTTTGATAGATGCAGATCGTCTCGACACCGAAACCTTCATGGATGGAGCCCGCTCTGACTATGGAGATATAGCCGATCTAATCGCTGGCTTCGATAAATACATGGCGGCTCTAGCAGCAAGTGCGGACAACACACCAGTCAATACCATCCGTGACGACATCCTGCGTCAGTGCCGAGAGAAAGCCATATTGAATCCGGGGCTGTTTTCGCTCACCGTACCCACGGGTGGCGGCAAAACTTTGTCTGGCATGGCCTTCGCCTTGCGCCACGCGGTACAGCACAAGAAGCAGCGCATCATTTACGTCATCCCCTATACCAGCATCATCGAACAAACAGCAGGCACGTTCCGCGACATATTTAGCAACAACGTGGTCGAGCATCATGCCAATCTTGACCCGGACAAGGAGGATGCACGCTCTCATCTGGCGGCGGAGAACTGGGATGCGCCGATCATCGTCACCACCAACGTACAGTTTTTTGAATCGCTGTTTGCCGCGCGCACCAGCCGTTGCCGCAAGTTGCACAACATCGTCAATAGCGTGGTGGTGCTGGACGAAGCGCAGTTGTTACCGCCAGAATTTCTGCAACCGATTGCCGATGTAATGAACCAGCTGGCAAGTCATTACGGTGTGACGTTCGTGCTTTCCACCGCCACTCAACCCGCACTCGGCTCGTTTCAATCGTTTGGCGACCAGCCTTTTCGCGGCCTGGATGACGTGCGCGAAATAATGGATGACCCGGATGCCTTGTATCAAAAATTGAAACGAGTGGAAGTCAGCGTCCCGGAAGACCTGCAAACACCGCGTGACTGGCAGAGTATTGCTGACGAACTGGTCAAACACTCCAGTGTGCTGTGCATTGTCAGCCGCCGCGATGATGCGCGCGAACTACACCGATTGATGACTGCCAAGGAGGATGGCAAAGACACGCTCCATCTATCCGCGCTGATGTGCGGCGAACACCGCAGCAAAGTCATTGCCGACATCACGGCACGCTTAAAGCGCAATGAACCCGTGCGCGTCATCAGCACCCAACTGGTGGAAGCCGGGGTGGATTTGGATTTCCCCGTGGTGTATCGCGCACTGGCTGGGTTGGATTCGATTGCGCAGGCTGCGGGGCGCTGCAACCGTGAAGGCAAACTAAAAGATGTTGAAGGAATCCTCGCCACGGGGAAGGTGGTGGTGTACGTGCCGCCGAAACCCGCGCCGCCCGGCTTATTGCGGCAAGCGGCACAAATCTCGGTGAGTTTGTTATCGGGTAACTCAAGCAATGTATTGGGACGTGATCTTGCCAAACAATTTTTCGAACATCTCTATGTGCGCGCACCATCGCTCGACGAGCACGGCATTCACGAGTTACTCACGCAAGATGCCCGTGATTGCCAGATACAATTTCGCACCGTGGCGGAAAAATTCAAACTGATAGACGACAGCGCATACCAGACCATACTGGTTCGCTATGGCAACAACGACATGTTACTCGGCAAGCTGGAAAAAGAAGGCCCACAACGCTGGCTGATGCGTAAACTGCAACGCTATTCGGTGAACATCCCCAAGCGCTTATTTGCGCAACTCGAAAAGCAAGGCGATGTACGCGAGATATGGCAAGGCATTTATGCTCAAGTTGGCAGTACACTTTATGATAAGTCGCTTGGCGTGGTGATTGATGGCAACATAGCTCCCGATGATTTGGCGATATGAGATTTTGTAGTTGGGGTAGCGTAGCAATCGGCTTGCGGTTGCAAATTGCGTCGAAAAAAACATCGTGGGATCGTAGGGTGCACTTTGTGCACCAATCCATACCTCGTAGAAAGAGGGTTTTAACGGAAAAATTAACGAAAGCCACCGTAAGCAGCCTTCGTTTTAATGCACCTGTTAGCGTTTCAATCCTCGTTCAGGTCAATTTGAACGGTAAGAACATAATATTATAGAATTTATAAAAATGCAACACCTTTTAGCGAATAAGTGTAATATTGACCTCATTCTACTTCGAGAACGAGGTTGCGATGGATTGGAAAGGTATTTTGCGTGAGGTTCGTCTTACGCTTTTGCAATTGCCCACCCAGAGATTTTGGGCAGTTTGGGTATTGATGTTGATAGCACTTGTTGGGGTAATTTATGGAAGGTAGCCAAATAAAAACATTCTGCTTGGAAGTGACCGGCGATTTCGCCTGCTTCACCCGGCCTGAAATGAAGGTCGAGCGCGTCAGCTATGACGTGATGACACCCTCAGCCGCCCGCGCCGTGTTCGAGGCCATCTTGTGGAAACCTGCCATCCGCTGGCAGGTAACCAAGATCGAAGTGCTGAAGCCGATCAAATGGATCACCCTGCGGCGCAACGAAGTGGGCGCAGTCGTCTCGTCGCGCAACGTGCAAACCGCCATGAACAACGGCAGCGGCGAACTTGGGCTTTACATCGAAGACGAGCGCCAGCAGCGCGCCGGGCTGTTCCTGCGCGATGTCGCTTATCGCATTCACGCTGGGTTTGAAATGGCTGATGCCGCGAAATACAAACCCAACTTTCCGCATCTCGTCAAACACCCCATCAACGATGCCGATGAACAGCGCGCCGCCAATGAAGCGAACTCGCCCGCGAAATTTCTGAACATGTTCGAGCGACGCGCAAGCCGTGGCCAATGCGTCAACCAGCCCTATCTGGGCTGCCGCGAATTTGCCGCCAGTTTTCGCTTGGTCAAAGATGTTGCCGCCGAAGCTGCGCCGATAAATGAGACCCGCGATCTGGGTTGGATGCTGCACGACATGGACTACAGCAACCTTGCCAGCCCCAGCCCGCGCTTCTTCCGTGCCGAACTGAAAAACGGTGTGCTGGATTTAGCCAATGTGGAGGTGCGGGGGTGATTATTCAGGCGCTATGCGATTACTACGAACGCAAGCCGGACTTGCCTCGTCTGGGTTTTGAAACCAAAGCCATTCCCTTTGTGATCGAAATCAATGCGGCTGGACAATTTGTACAGATTGAAGACACGCGAAGCCTTGTTGGGAATAAGAAAATCGCGCGCAATTTTGTTGTGCCGCAAGGTGAGAAAAAGACCTCAGGTGTTTCTGCAAACTTGCTGTGGGATAACGCCGAATACGTTCTTGGGTTACCCGCCCCAGACAAGCTGGAAAAAATACGCAAAGGCAAGGATGCGGAGAAAAAAGAAAAAGAGTATCGGGAGCGTTTGGTGGAAATGCACCAAGAATTTGTCGAGAACATACGGACGTTATCGGCAAGCATTGAACAGGAAGAAGCTGGGTTACATGCAGTGCTTAATTTGTTGGAATCAGCATACATCAGCCAATTAGAAGTCAATCAGCACTGGCCTGAAATTGTAGAAACCAATCCGACCATCACTTTCAGATTGAATGGCGATAAAGAATTGGTTTGCCAGCGTTCGGCTATCCGGGTTGGGCTTGGAGGAGCAGATGCCGATGCTGAAGCAATTACCTGTCTGATAAGCGGCGATTCGGATGGTTTCGAGCGGCTGCATACAGCGATCAAAGGTGTGTGGGGCGCGCAAACTAGCGGAGCCAATATTGTCTCGTTTAACAAAGATGCGTTCAATTCCTTCGGCAAGGAACAAGGTGCCAATGCCCCTGTAGGCAAGCGCGCCGCTTTCGCTTACACCACGGCAGTCAATTATCTTTTGAGCAAGGAAAGCGCACAACGCATCCAAGTCGGCGATGCCTCTACAGTGTTCTGGTCAGAAAAGCACACTGACTTGGAAGACACCTTTGCCGACCTGTTCGACGAACCGCCCAAGGACGATCCGGCAAAACAAACGCGCGCTATCGAAGCATTATTCAAAGCGCCGCAGACAGGGGCATTCGGCGACGAGGGCGGCAACACACGTTTTTATGTTCTTGGCCTCGCACCGAATGCCGCGCGTATCAGCGTGCGATTCTGGCAAGTTGGCACAGTCGCTGAAATGTCGGCGCGGATACGCCAGCATTTTGAAGACTTGAAAATTATCCACGCCAGTTTTGAGAAGCCGTATCTCTCGCTGTTCCGATTGCTGAAGTCCATTGCTACGCAAGAAGACTCAAAGAACATCCCGCCCAATCTGGCGGGCGAATTCATGCGCGCCATTCTTGCCGGTCTGCCTTATCCGCAAACGCTGTTGCAAGCCGCCGTGCGCCGTATTCGCGCCGAACGTGAAGTAACTTACCCCCGCGCCGCTCTCATCAAAGCCTGCCTTAACCGGCAAATCCGTTTTTCAACTTCCAATGATAAGGAGATTGCCGTGTCACTCGACGATTCAAACACTAACCCCGGTTACCGCATCGGCCGCCTGTTCGCTGTTCTTGAAAAAGCGCAGGAAGAAGCGGTCAATCCCAGCGCCACGATTCGTGACCGGTTTTACGGTTCGGCATCCAGTACACCCGTCACCGTATTCGCCAATTTGATGAAGCTGAAAAATCACCACCTATCGAAAATGGAAGAAGGTCGCAAACGCTACTTCGAGAAACTCATCGGCCAAATCATGACTGACATCAACGACTTTCCGGCGCATTTGAGCCTAGCCGATCAAGGGCGTTTCGCCATTGGCTATTACCACCAGCGACAAGTATTTTTCACCAAATCTGAATCCACCACTACCAAGGGAGAATAAATATCATGGCACTAAATAATCGTTACGACTTCGTTCTGCTGTTCGACGTAAAAGACGGCAACCCCAACGGCGACCCGGACGCGGGCAATTTGCCCCGTATAGACGCAGAGAGCGGGCGCGGTTTGGTTACCGACGTGTGCATCAAACGTAAAGTGAGGAACTATGTCGGGCTGGTGAAAGAGCAAGACATGCGCGAGCCTAAGGATGGCGAAAAACGCTTCGAGATTTATGTCCGCGAAAAAGCCGTCCTCAACCATCAACACCAACGGGCGTATGCCGCCTTGAAACTCGATGCCGCAGAGATTACTGCCGATGCCGAGGGCGAAACGGCTGTCGCTGTCGAGCAATCAAATACCAAAAAGAAGCCCGCCAAAGAAAAACGTAAAGGCAGTGCAGACGAGGTTAGCCAAACTCGCCAGTGGATGTGTCAGAACTTTTTTGACGTGCGGGCGTTTGGTGCCGTCATGTCCACCGGCATCAATTGCGGCCAAGTGCGCGGCCCGATCCAGCTCACCTTTGCCCGCTCTGTCGATCCTATCGTGGCATTGGAGCATTCCATCACACGCATGGCGGTCGCCACCGAAGCGGAAGCCGAAAAACAATCAGGCGACAACCGCACTATGGGGCGCAAGTTCACCATCCCTTACGGCCTTTATGCCGCCCACGGTTTTGTGTCTTCCTTTCTCGCCAAGCAAACCGGCTTCGATGAAAACGATCTGGAATTGCTCTGGCAAGCATTGGCACAAATGTTCGAGCATGACCGTTCCGCCGCCAGAGGAGAAATGACTACGCGAGGACTATACGTTTTTAAGCATGACAGCGAGTTGGGGAATGCGTCAGCACACAGTTTGTTTGATCTGATTCAGATGGAAAAGAACACCGAGGAACCCGCCCGCGATTTCACCGATTACACCGTTTCAGTGAAAGAAACCGCTATGCCTGCGGGAGTCACGTTGCAACGCAAGGTCGGCTAAGCAAGCCTGTGCGTTGCTTGCGACGATCCAGTGGCGGCTTATAATGCCTCTATGGCGTTCATCGATGCGAATAAAATTCGGTGTAATTTTATTGAAGGAGGATTGAAATGGAATGGCGTGACCGTATTGTTTCCGACCCTGAAATTCTGGTGGGCAAGCCCATCATCAAGGGAACCCGGATTTCCGTTGAGCTGATTTTGGGCTGGCTGGCGAATGGCTGGACGTTCGAGCAGGTTCTGGAATCTTATCCCCACATCACTCGCGAAGATATTTTGGCTGCATTGGCTTTTGCCACCGAGCGGCTGCGTGAGGAAGATTACATTCCATTGCCCAAGCTTGCCGCATGAGCATCGCCCTTCTCGCCAACGAAAATTTCCCCGCACCGGCAATACGCAAGCTGCGCGCTGCGGGCGTGGATGTGGTTGCCGTGAGTGAAACGATGCCATCAGTCAGCGACAAGGAAGTGATGGACTATGCGCGACGAGAGCAGCGATGGATCGTTACTTTTGATCGTGACTATGGCGATCTGGTCTTTCGGGAAGGATTGCTACCGCCTCCTGCAATCCTCTTTTTTCGTCAGGAGCCTTATCCGCCGGATCGACCCGCCGATCTGGTGTTGGCTATGCTTTCCGAGCCACAGCAAGCGGAAGGCTGCATGGTGGTTATCAGCGAACGAAATATTCGGCGCAAGCATTTTCCTGCCAACGTCTGATGAATGAAGCCGACCCCATCATGCTTTCCGCGCTCCAGCACTGGAGCTATTGCCCGCGCCAGTGCGCGCTGATACACGTCGAGCAGGCGTTCGACGAAAATGTTTTCACCATGCGCGGCAACGCGGCGCACGAGCGGGTGGATGTAGTTGGATACGAAATTTTCGAGGGAGTGCGCGCCGAACGCGCCTTGCCGGTGTGGTCGGATCGTTTGGGGCTGATCGGAAAATGCGATGTGGTGGAGTTTCATCCCGACGGGCGCATTTATCCGGTGGAATATAAACATGGCTCACGCAGCAAGCGCGAAAAAATCCACGACGATCTGCAACTCGCCGCGCAAGCGATGTGCTTGGAAGAAATGACCGGCAAGGCCATAACCCACGGCGCGATTTATCACCACAGTTCGCGGCGCAGGCGCGAGGTGGCGATTTCGCAGCCTTTGCGCGACCAAGTGGAAGAGACGGTGAGCGCGATTCGCGCCGTGCTGGCTTCCGGCAAGCTGCCACCACCGGTGAATGACGCGCGCTGCAAGGAGTGTTCGCTGAAAGAGATTTGCCAGCCAAGCGCGCTGGCGGAACGGAGTAGGTGGGAGGCTTTGCGCGGGGAGTTGTTTAGTGAAACGGGGTAATGTAATCAGACATGCCGCAGGTGGCAATGAAAAGTTTTTCCGTCTGCGCCATCTCTTCCTGCGACAAAGTAGCGAGCGCGGCATCCCCGAAACGATTCCGATCCAGCGCACGCGCCTGCTCTGGCATAACGTAACACGTTTTAAGCAAACGCCCGCGAGGTGGGATTTTAAGACGCAACCCCGCCAAATTTTTGTACATCTTGCTGGTCAAGGGTATGCACAGCACCGGACTCATGCCCGTGATCAACAAAGCGTCGTTGAGCAGAATTATTACAGGACGTATTTTCCCAGCTTCAGCACCCGTGTTTGGGTTGAGCCGCGCCAGCCAAATTTCTCCGCGCCGCATTATTTCCACCACTGTTCAGGTTCTGGATCACCGGGCTTGCGGCCTTCTGCAATATCAAGTGCCTCACTATCCGCAAACGCAAACTCTTCGGCAATGGACATGCTCTCGGCGCGCGCCTCCGGGTTAGTCGCTAAAAATCGTGCGGCTTCTACCATACCCGCCAGCAACTGTTCCCGCTCTTGCTCGCGCAAATACTTCTCCAACGCCGCGCGCGCTAACGCGGAACGGTTCTGGTGGGTTTGCGCCGCCAGCGCGGTCAATTGCCGATCCAAATTATCCGACAAGCGTAAAGTAAGCGTGCTCATAACAAGTCCCCATAAAAACATTTCGACAGACGAATTGTAATACAAATATGCGCACAATTCAAAATACACTTTACGTCATGACACCCCAAAGCTATCTCCATTTGGAGAACGACACCCTGCGCGTGGATGTCGAGCGCGAGAAAAAATTGCAAGTGCCGCTGCACCATCTGGGCAGCGTGGTGTGTCTGGGCAACATCATGGTGTCGCCCGCGCTGATGCACCGCTGCGCGGAAGACGGCATTGCGCTGGTGCTGCTCGACGGCAACGGGCGTTTCAAAGCGCGGCTCGAAGGCGCGGTATCCGGCAATATTTTGTTACGGCAGGCGCAACACCGGCAGGCTTTGGACGAGAAATTCGCACTGGGAATCGCGCAAAGCATGATCGCTGGCAAGCTCCGCAACAGCCGCCAAATCTTGCAGCGTGGCGCGCGCGAAGCGCTGGATGAAACGGATAGCCGCGCACTGGCCGACACCGTAGACACGCTCGCCAACTCGCTGCGCAACCTGCCCCATGCCGCCGATCTCGACGTGGTGCGCGGCATCGAAGGCGATGCGGCCAAAAATTATTTCTCGGCATTGTCGCTGATCGTAAAGCGCGAGTATCGGGGCAAATTCAGCATGGATGGTCGCACCCGCCGCCCGCCGCGCGACCGCTTCAACGCGCTGCTTTCCTTCCTTTATTCCATGCTCATGAACGACTGCCGCTCCGCGCTGGAGGCTGGCGGTCTCGATCCCCAGCTTGGTTTTTTACACAGCGTACGTCCCGGTCGCGCCGCGCTCGCGCTCGATTTGATGGAAGAATTTCGCGCCATTTTCGCCGACCGGCTGGCGCTCACCCTGATTAACCGGGGGCAGATCAACGCCGATGATTTTGCCGAACGCGAAGGCGGCGCGGTCATGCTCGAAGGCGATGCACGTCGCACCGTAGTGGTCGCCTATCAGGAGCGCAAACAGGAGGAGGTGATGCACCCGTTGCTCGAAACCAAAGTGCCCATCGGCCTGCTACCGTTATTGCAAGCGCGCTTCATGGCGCGAACCCTGCGCGGCGAAATGGAAGGCTATCTGCCGTTCTTGTACCGCTAACGACCATGCTGATTATTGTGACTTACGATGTTTCAACCACCACCGCCGCCGGCAGAAAACGCCTGCGCCGCGTCGCAAAAGTGTGCGAAAGCACCGGGCAGCGCGTGCAAAATTCGGTGTTCGAATGCAAGGTAGATAAGATGCAGCTTGAAGAATTAGAGCGGCGATTGCTGGCTGAGATAGACGAAAAACAAGACTGCTTGCGTCTGTATCGTTTGACTGAACCTGTGGAGCTACATATCAAAGAATATGGTAAATTTCGCGCTGTGGATTTTGAAGGAGCACTGGTAATATGACGCGCGAACCAGTAGCAACGCCGCAAACGTGGCAGCTTCGCGCTGCGGCTAATATGTTGACAAAGGATGATTTTCTGCCTTCGTCGTTTGGTTGTGTGGGCTCTCGGCTGCAAGAAAACCGAGGGTTCGCGCAAAGTTCGCTTTTCAACGTTGAAAGTCATGGCGTTGTCAGCGGACTGTAGCGCCCGCGCCTCGGCGCGGGCGAGGATTGAAACGTCAACCAGCGGAAGCGGGTGGGCGGCGTTTTTTTGGTAGCGCCCGCGCCTCGGCGCGGGCGAGGATTGAAACGGGCAGCACCGTCAAGATCGAGCGCGACCGCGTCAGTAGCGCCCGCGCCTCGGCGCGGGCGAGGATTGAAACTTACGTCTGCCGGGATCGCAATCAGGATGCATTGGTAGCGCCCGCGCCTCGGCGCGGGCGAGGATTGAAACTGGATGACACCGGAGTAATTTTGCGGCTTCCTCTGT
>Ga0105164_10002543_pt1 | contig 11251 bp, 9 predicted proteins | sample VDWuncwatermetaG_FD_89674 | JGI IMG/M metagenome (GOLD analysis project Ga0105164, IMG submission 89674) | Wastewater microbial communities from Netherlands to study Microbial Dark Matter (Phase II) - VDW unchlorinated drinking water | ecosystem: Environmental > Aquatic > Freshwater > Drinking...
CTCCATTACTATGCCCAACATATTGTATTTTATCCTTTCCAGTAAAATTAAGAATGTAATTAATCAACGCTGGCCAATATTTGTCTGTTAAATCAGAAAAATTATAGTTTGGGCAATCATCGCAATCCTGTCCTGTGCCGCCTGTTATCTCAATAAGCCATGTATCTCTGCCTTCATCAGCAAACTCGTCTGCTAAAATTTCCCATGTGGTTAAGTTGCTATGGATTCCTCTTGACAAAACAACAGGCATTTCAACAGGCACTCCAGTAGAATTTAATATTTCCATATAAGTAGAGCTTCTGTTTGGGGTTAAGTGTTTCAATCTAAGTTGCACTCCATCGCTTGTTGCAACAGTCTTAAGCTCTGTGCTGAATGTCTCGCCATTTAGGGCATTTTTAACCGCATTTGCAAATTCATTTGTATTTTCAGCATAATACTGCTCGTTTCCAGGCTGGTGCAAGTAATCATAAATGCCAATCGCATCAACATTTTTATCGTCAATAAAAAATGAAATTTCAGGCTCAGCTAGAAAATCTGCCTGTCTTTTAATGAATTCCTTTGCTGCTGCAATGTCTCCATCTATGGAATTGCCGTAGATTGCAATGTAATTATTTCCATCCAATATGTAGCTTCCGACAATGCCGGCATAAGGCGCGTCTGCTTGCTTGTCAAAATAATTTATTGTGGAAAATGAATCATACCCGAATCCATATTTATCTCTTGTGTAATCTCTGTCCAACAGATTTAATGAATGCGATTTGTCGAGATAAATCTGGACATTTGCGCTGCTTTGCTCATCTGTAAAGTAACCTAAAGCCAGATTATTTTTTATATAATTTTTAATTTCATTAAGCGGCAATTTCAAGTTTTGATCCGCGCCAATGTTAACATATACATAAGGCAAGCCCATAAATAATCTCTCAGCAAAATTATTCTCTTCATTTACTTCATCAATTGAAGCGTCGTAATTTACCTGAACCATTGCTTTATCGCGTCTTTTTAAGTTTAAAATTCCAGTAAAGTTATTACTGCCGCCGCCTCTTATGCTTATTGTCCCGTTTACAGACTCTAAAGTTTCCGCATTAATCAATCTTACTTTTACATTATCTAGAGTTAGGACACCGTTATTATGCACATTGGCTTTAACAAGCACGCTTGTGCTGTTCAATGGGCTGAATGAGATGCCTTTTTCTTCGACAGACAAATCGTTTTTAAAAGTATTATTATCAAGAAGCAAATTTAAATGCCCGTTGCCAAACCACAGCAAATCCAGGCCTTTATTTTTGTCAACATCAACAGAGATGGGCGCTTTTTTTGCAGCTTCTGAAAAATTATAAAAGACAGTGCCGTCAAGTTTGTAAATTCTATTTTTCAATATTAATTCTAATTCATTATCATTGTTTATGTCAGCTAGGGTGATTGATTGCGCATTACTGCTTCTTTCGCCAAATTCAACCTTATTTGACGCAATCTCGACGCCATTTCTGTTGAAGAATTTTATAAATGAGCCATACGGCGAATCCATTGCACCTTCAAGGAAGATTCCAACGTCTTTGTAACCGTCCTTATCATAATCAGTCACAAATAAATCAGAACCATATCCGTAGCAGATAGTATTTCCACTAATGCACGGATTTACATTAAAAAAATCAAAAATCTTTGAAAATATTTCTTTGCCTTTGCTGTCAAACAATTTAAGATTTATCACTGTCCTCATGCGCCCGAGAAAAGGATTGTCATTCTTGTAAGCAGCCGCTATTTCGTAATTGCCTATTTTGTCAATGTTTACGAATTTCAGCCCAAGCAATGTCGGATCATTTGGAAAAATTGAATTTAATTTCCCGACATCAACATTTAAAACTACATTTTTGCTGGAATCCAGCACAACAAAATTGTGATTGAACCATAGCAGTGCATCTAAATCGTTGTCATTGTCAAAGTCAACGACCGATGGAACAGTATTAACACTGCTGCCATAAACATTATCTTCACTATCGCTTATGTTAACGTTTAATTCGTCATCACTTTGATTAGTTGCATTCATTTGGTAGGAATGCGCAATTCCATTATAGTCCCTAAAAATGCATTCAGTCTCATTGTCTTTGTCAAAATCAATGCATCGTATGTCTTGAAATCCGTTCTGCGAAGTAACGTCAAAGCTTTTTTCAATCCTAATATCGCTGCCATCAAACTTAAATATTGTAAAATTATCTTTGTTGCCGTTATTAACAACCGCGATGATTTCAAGATACCCATCATTGTCCATATCTGCAATATCAAATTGCCCTCTTAAATCTCCGACTCGTTTTTGGGCAACAATATGCAAACTTTTGTTAAGAATAATTAAAGAGCTGTTCGAAAATACCACAATCTCATTTTCATTGTTGTTGTCTAGGTCAGCAACCATAGGTTGAAAATCAGTTCCAGAATAGTTGAAGAGCAACGCATTTATTTCTGAATTGGAAAAATAACCCGTGCCAGGAGAAATCCCATACGATAATATTTCTTTATTAAACGTCCTCCATTCGCTGTTTTTGCCTGAAATAAGCGCTGTGTCTGATTTTGGCAAGGATTTTTTATTTTCATCAAACGCAGTAACCTCGCATTTCCATATATCATTCTTGTCTAAAGCTGAAGATGGAATGCTTTCTATTGTCATGCACAAAGTGGAATTAACGCATCTTATCTTTGAATCATTGAGATAAAGCTTATTATTTTTGTACCAAATTGCGCTTGAATCAATTATTTTATTATTTGCATTAATTCGCCACGAGCATCTTAGGGAATCATCAACTGAAGGATTTGATGGAATTATTAAAACATCATAAACATTTACAGCGCCAAAATCATCAACAAGCAATTTAGTCATTCCATTTTTAGTGGATGCCAAATCCAAGCGATTGTTATTGTCTACATCAGCCGGAATAACAGAATCCTGTCCAATATCAAATGAAAAAATAGAAGTCCCATTTTTTGCATAAATATTTTTTTCAGTTACAATATCCATTTCTCCGTCACTGTTCATGTCAGCAACTGCAGCTGATTTAACTGTATCTGCGACTGGCGATAACTCCGAATTTAGAATTAAGTCACCGGAATAATTGTAACAATTTATGCCCATATCCTTAAAATTGCCGCTTATTTTTTTATCCTTAACAAAGCAAATTTCATCGACACCGTCTTTATTCGAATCCAAAACAAAGGGGTTTGTTCCTTCCCATCTGTTTCTTTCAAAGGATCCATCATTGCATCCGTTATTTAGCACGCCGTTAATTTCGCATTTTGAGAAGAGTTTAGTTCCATTATATGAATAAACAAATAATTCAGTAAACCAGTCGTTATAAGGGTCGAAATTCGGCAGATTATCATCATAAAATACGCTTGCAGCAATTTCAAGTTTTTTGTCATTATTCAAATCCACCAAAACTGGCTGTCCTTTTAAAACAAAAGTTGACGGCAGTCCTAAAAAACTTGTGAATATGCTGTCAACAATCCACTTAATCTTTCTTTCACTTAAATCAAAAGCTAGGAATCCATAGCCGCCGCTGCTGTCATTATCAAACCAAAAAACAGCATCAATATTCCCATCATTATCTATATCGCCAATTGCTGGAACTGTTTGATGAGTTTCGTTGTGAGCCGACGTATTGTAAAATCTGTCAGTCTTTGAATCTATATCTACAACGTGAATGTAATTCATTTTATCCTTAAATATGCAGGAATTAGCGTCATTAAGGATTAAGCATTTTATTCCGCCGAATTCAGCATCATGGCTTAAGGTTATGTTAAATTTTTGATTTAATCCAGAGTAATTGTACCCATAGGCAAAAAAGTAGCTGTTGCCGCCAATTCTAGAATTAAAAAGAATGCTGCCGTTAAAAATAGTTGGTTGGCCTAAGATTACTCCCACAAATTTTTCATCTATAGGATTTAATTCGTAATCGAAAATCTTGAGGAAATCATTGGAAAAAATAATTATTTCATTGTAACCGTCGTTATTAATATCATCAATTAAAAGCTGAAAATCCATTCCATAAATTTGATTCGAGAAATTTTTTGTATTTAATGGAAAGTGACCTACTTCCTTTGAAGAACCGGAATTTCTTAAATCATTTTGGAAGGTTTGCCAATAAGCATTAACATTCATGCTTAGCAATGCAAATAAGAAAATCGCAGAAAATAAAGATATCTGATACTTCGGAAAACCCAAAAATTTTTCCAGATAAAACAAAAAAAATTTCATATTCCCCCCCCTTTCAAACAAATAAACTTATTTTCGGCAGCAGGATTTCATCTCTTCTATGTCGCAGAATGTTTTGAAAAAAGTATTTAGATGAACTTCAAGCTCCTTTCTGCCCTTGCTTGTAAGCGAGTATCTTCTTTCTTTATCTGTAATCAAGTCTTTGTCTTTGAGATACTTCAGAACAGGATAAATTGTTCCAGGGCTGGGCTTGCTCCCCTTTCTTTTCTCAAGCTCTAAAGCAATTTCGGCGCCTGTCATTTTATCTTTTGATAGCAGCCATAGCACTATAAAAGATAAAAAACCCTTCATTTCGCATTCCGTCATAATTACACACTGCCCTGCCTAATATAAAAATTTTTGGATGTTAGGGGATATATATCGTAAAACCGATAAGTATATAAATAAGTATTGCTATACCAATATCGGAAACCCAATATTTATAAACAAAAGGAGTTGATAAAAAATGGAAAATAAATGCGAATCTGAAAGTTGCGGATGTTCTAAAAGCGACACCCAGAATCAATGCTGCGGCCAACAGGAATGTGGTTGTAATTCAAGCGGCAATTGCTGCAATGAATACGACAAAATTGCAATGCTTATGTACGTTGCAAAAAAAGCTAAAATGGAATTGCTCAAAGAAAAAATCAAGAAAAGGCTTGAATCTCTAGAAGGCAAAAAGCTTGATCAAACAGCTGACCTTGTTGTTGAAGCAATGATGGATTGTCACAAAAATAAAATGGACATTGAAAAAAAGCAACAAGATATGAGGGAAAAATTTGAAGCAATTTTTTCTAAAGATTGATAAATCTTTAATTATATGGGTCAGTTTACCCTCTTTTCTGGCCCATATATAATTTGCAAGTAAAATGATTTATACAAGTGATAATAAAATGGTGAGACAAATAATGGAATTTGAAAAAATAGTTAAACAAAGATACGCAACAAAATTATTTGATGGCAGGAAAGTACCGGAATCTGATTTAAACAAACTGTTAGAATTAATTAGAAATGCCCCATCTTCATTTAATATACAGCCGTGGGTAATAAAAATAATAGCTGACAAGGAAACAAAGGAAAAACTTGCTCCTGTGTCTTGGAATCAACCGCAGATTACTTCTTGCTCACATCTGCTTGTGTTCTGTGCAAATAAAGACATTGCTGGAAATATAGACAAACTGGAAAAATTAATGATTAAGGATGGGACAGCGCCTGAAAAAGCTAAAGATTATGCAAATATGATGAGAAATTTCGAGAAAAATCTTACAGATGAACAAAAATTGTCTTGGGCGCAGAGACAAACTTATCTCGCTTTGGGAAATGCGTTAAATGGAGCAAAATCCCTTGGATTCGACTCATGCCCTATGGAGGGATTTAATCCGCAGGAATACATCAGGATTTTAAAGTTGCCGTCAAATTTAATGCCAACAGCATTATGTACAATAGGATATGCAAAAGACACCCCTGCATCAAAATTACGTTTTTCAAAGGAAGATATCTTCATATAATGGAACTAAACTTGTTGAAATCTTGGTTTAATTTTTCAATCCGTGCTTCGCACAATAATTTGTGCTCGGCTTTTTTTGCCTTCCATTAAAAAAAGCCTCGCCAATTTATACATTATCAATATTGAATCAATTCGAGGCAAAATTTTCTTGGCATTGAGATGCGAGTGAGCTCGTTGCGAACTCGCTCACAATTGACTAAATTTTGCCGAGTGTAACTTATGTCGCGAAGCGACGGATTAAATTCTAACTTCAAATTGTTTTTTTTTTGCAGTTTTGTTATCTTCAAATGCAAGCGAGAGCACGAAAAGAAGTATTGTAAAATCCCTCACAAAAAGGTCGCTGAATCTGGATAAAATAAAAAGAGCTATGACAATCTGTGCCATTACAAGAGTGCCAAAAATGGCGGCAATCCTTAGCCATTTGCCTGTTATAATCCATATGCCAAGCACAGTCAGAATAATTCCATGCATCACGACAAGAATCGTCGGATCAAAGATGTAAAAACTTGCCGGGACAAATCCTATCCAGTGCTGAGGATCTATCAATTCCCATATTCCAAACACAAGAAATATAAAAGAAGCAGCTGCTATTGCAATATATTGTCTTATTTTTTCTGCTTCCATTTTATCGCATTGTGTAAAAATGATTAATTTATAAATTTTGTGAACAATGCACTTATTATTCAATTAGTCTATTATTATTTAGACAGGGATATAATGCTTATTTTCCAGAAAGCTCTAATTTTATTTTTTAAAGAAGTTAGTTAACTTTCGCAATACTTGCTTCTATTCATATCTTAAGGCATCGACAGGTTTTAATTTTGAAGCCCTGTAAGCTGGAATAGCACCAGCAATCATACCTATTGTTATTGAAATTAATAAGGCTTCGACTAGCAGGCTTTTGGGAACAACTGTCTTCAAGCTTCCTCCAGGACCTATTCCAGTCAGCAAATTGGGAAGGACTGTTGAGATAGAAGAGCCCATTATGATTCCCAAAATTCCACCAACTAATCCAACTAATCCGGAATTCAGTAAAAATATTGTCATAATATCAGAGTTCCTTGCGCCTATGGCTTTCATTATCCCGATTTCTTTTGTTTTTTCCAGGACTGATGTGAACATTGTGTTTGCAATTCCAACAGCCCCAACAAGAAGAGAAACTGCTGCAATAGCCCCTAAAAATATTGTAAAAGTCTGGGTTACTCCCTGTATTCTCTCCAAAGTTGCCTTTGATGAAGTTACGCTGTAATCCTTTGTCTTATTTGTCAAATGCCTTGAAATCAATAGTTTCGAATCAATTTCAAATGTTTTATCATCAACAAGGTCAGGATTACTTACTTTTATTGTTATCGAATCCAGCTTTTTCTTGCCTACATTCTCCAAAATGTCTCTTGCCTGCTCAATTGGCATAAAAATCCCACTGCCCTCTTTTAGAATTCCTACAATTTTAAAAAGCCTGCCTCCGACACTTATGTCTCTGTTTAGCACAAGCGGCTGCTTAAAGGTTGATTTTGCCAAATTGCTTCCGATAACAATAGAATTTGTGTCGCCTGGATTTAAGTATCTTCCAGAATCAAGTTCTGTTGTGACTATGTTCTTCCACGCAAATGTGTCAACTCCCTGAACTGAAACAGAGGAGGTTTCCGCAAGATAAGAAACATCTGACCTTCCAGAAACTATTCCGTTTACAAAACTTATTCCATCAATGGATTTTATAATTTGAAGGTCAACATTTGTAAGGTTCTTCACATTTGTTTTTGCAGCTCCTCCTCTATCTCCTCCGCCACCACCTCCTCCAAATCCTCCTCTGAATCCTCCAGAAGCCCTCTCGAATCCTGGAGATATGGTAATCAAATCTTGTCCAAGCCCGCTAAGCCTGTCCTGGATATTTGCCTGCGCTCCTTCACCAATTGAAACAATTGCAACAATTGCGGCAACTCCTATAACAATGCCTATAATAGTTAGCCAGCTTCGCAACTTGCTGTGAAGCAAAATGTTTAATGCAAGCCTAAATGATTTTCGTAATTTCATTTTTCAATGATTTAGCAGAACATTTTTTTTTCACAAACAAAATTTATTAATTCATTAAAAACTTAAATAAAAATATTATTACTTTTTCTTTGACAAAATCGCAGTTATCTTTTTTCTGTAAAATATTCCAACTAATATTACTGCGGCAACTATAATGTAAAAAGCCCAACTTGAAAAAAAGCTTGCTAGGGTTGTACCGTTTCTTGCACCAGATGAATTTGAACCTGTTGTGGTGTCTGTTCTAAATTGTATTGGCACATTTTTTTCAACACTTCTCCTTTCTCCAGTTGTATCTGTGTAGTCTATTACGACCTTAAGATTGTTATTTCTGCCAGCTACTCCTCCTAAATTATTTTGAAAATTTTGATTACTCTGGGCGTTTTGAGAAATCTGTCTTTGCCTGTTTGCTCCAGTGCGATTTCCCATTCCGCTCTGTATTATTTGGAATGAAACGACAGTATAATCTCCTTTGTCAAGATTGCCAATTATGGCTGAAGTGCTTCCCATAACTCTGAAATTATCTTGATCAGGCACCCTGACTGAAACTGATTGCGCTGGATTGTTTCCAGTGTTTGCAACAGAAAGCGATGTCTGACCCTGGGAACTTTGCGAGAATGCAACGTCAAAATCAGTTTCACCGCCGATGAAAACTCCTGCAGCAGTGCTTATTACACTAGAAGTCGAATTCTGAAGTGACTCATATTTTAAATTCAGATTCAGCTTGTAAAGACCGGGCTTTGCATTGACATCAGCAATTACTTTATATGTCAAATCGACTGATTTTCCTATGTCAAGATATTTTATATATTTTGTGTCGTCGGAATAAACAGGAAGGACCGCACCGTTTGGCTCTGACCAGGAGAATACTAGATTTTGCAGAGGCGAATTTCCTGTGTTGGTTACTGTAAATTTCATATCCGTTTCCTTTCCGGGTTCAAGTTTTGACTTGTCAACGTATATTATCTGGGCAAACAGTTTACTTGTAATATCAATGTTAAAACTCGATTGAATCCAATCATAATCTCCATACTTATATCTTATTTTCACTTCATGCCGACCATTAAGGGCATCTTTATCTATCTTTAAAGTGTAAGCTGCGATAATATAGTTTTTATCTGTCTGATATCCATAAATATTTCCCAAGTTCTGGATAGCAGGACCATTAACTACTGTAAATGGATATTCTTGAATCACTTCCACTTGAAGGTTTGGAACACTGCCTCCTCCAGTATTTTCAACTCTTATCCTAACATCTACGGTATCGCCTGCCCTTGCAGGACTTGGCTCCTGATTAAGTAAAACTACAGTTATTTGAGGGGATAATGTTTCGACCGCATAAGAAACAGAAGCATACAACAAAAATAACAAAACAACCAAACTCAACTTTTTCATTTTTTCATCCTTCTTTTATAACTTGACCGTCTTTTAATTGTATCATTCGCTTTGCATAACTTGCAAGATTTAAGTCATGCGTGACCATGATTATAGTTTTCTTCTCTTTTTTCCATAAACTTTGCAGGAGCTCCATAACATCAGAACCTGTTTTGCTGTCGAGATTTCCTGTGGGCTCGTCGCCAAGTATGACATCAGGATCATTTGCAAGACTTCTTGCAATTGCGACTCTTTGTTGCTGGCCTCCTGAAAGCTGTGAAGGCAAATGATGAACCCTATCTCCAAGACCAATTAAGTTTAAAATTCTCTCGGCTGTTTTCCTTGCTTCATCGCTTGAAGCATTTTGAAATTCAAGCGGTAACATCACATTTTCCAATGCACTCAATGTTGGAATAAGGTTAAACTGCTGAAAAATAAATCCTATTTTCTGGGCCCTTATCTGTGACAAATCCGACTCATCAAGTTTTGATATATCTTTATTGTCAAGGTAAACGCTTCCTTTTGTAGGAATATCAAGGCAACCGACAATGTTCATCATTGTGCTTTTCCCAGAGCCGCTCGAACCTGTAATTGCAACAAATTCGCCTTGATTTATTTCAAGATTTATCCCCCTGAGTGCAGATACTTCCACTTCGCCCATTTTATATATCTTCCAGACATCATGCAACTTGATTATTGGAGTTTTCATTTCTCTAGATTTGGATAGATTTGTTCGAGACGCTTCCTATCTCCGGATGAATGCATTGATTCATGACGATTATATGCCTTCTGATTCATCCATGCTCCATAAGTATTAGTTTCTGAGTGCAGAAGAACCTCGCCTGAATTCACATCAATCAAATATGCGTGGCTTGTAGAATCTTTATAAAATGAAACTTCCATGATGCTTTTAGCAATTCCGTCGCTGCGGAATCTTTTAATTCTTTTTCCAACATGGGTTTGGAACGATGATGCATTTTCTCCCATCGATTTCAATTTTTCCGTTGCTATTTTTGTTGCGTAATCAATTTGAACCTGAGTGGGTTTTATTAAAAAAGACCTAAAATAATAAACTTTTATTAATCCTGCTATCATTAACAAAACAAATAGCACAATAACTGCAACCGCAGTAATCTTCCAAACTTTTTTTCTTTGATAGACTTTGGTTATTATGGATGATTGTTTTTCTTTGCTTCTTTGATTTTTCATCATACACCTATTAAAGATGAAACAATATAAATACCTTTCCTGTAACTGGTTTCATTTTTTTGAAACAAAGGTAAATTTTAGAGAAAAGTTTATATAAACCCAGATGCAAGTTACTCCTATGCCTAGATTCAGGATTTTAATTTCTCTCGTAATATTGATAGCCTCTCTTGTTTTGCTTTTTGACAAGCTCTTTAGCCCGCAGCCAATACAAATAATATTGCAATCAGGTCAAGAGGTGACAACTTCCACACCTGAATACTTCTCTCTATCTGAAGTTTTGCTCTTGGCTACTAGCGCATTCTTTATTGGCACAACAGCAACTTATCTTTTCTATAATTCTGATCACCGGAATATTATAAAAAAGCAATTCCACAAATTAGAGTCCGATGCAAGTATCTACGAGGTAATCCTTCCATTGCTTAAAACAGATGAAAAGCAAGTAATTAAAGCCTTAATTGAAACCGGCGGAGAAATACAGCAAAACAAATTAACTGCGAAACTAGGCGTATCTAAGGTCAAAGCTACAAGAATGTTGTACAGGCTTGAGCAGAAGAATTTAATAATAAAGGTGAGGCATGGGCTTACAAATATGGTAAGGCTAAAGAGATAATTTAGTGAAGTATAAAAGCGTATGTGCATAGCATCTCGGCAGAATTGGCATGCTGAAGGGTGCCATCTGAATTTGCGAGCTTTATCATAAAATAATTTAACATCAAAAGGAAATTGAGTGATATGCGAGTGAGCTCGTTGCGAACTCGCTCACATGTCACTGGGAATTTTGATTATCTTCTAACTCATTTGAAAGCGAGCTGATGGCACCCCGACGTCAGGAGAGCATGCCAATTCTGCCTCAGCCAAAACTCCAAATATTGTCAAAAATTGCTCGACATCCC
>Ga0105164_10002544_pt1 | contig 11251 bp, 14 predicted proteins | sample VDWuncwatermetaG_FD_89674 | JGI IMG/M metagenome (GOLD analysis project Ga0105164, IMG submission 89674) | Wastewater microbial communities from Netherlands to study Microbial Dark Matter (Phase II) - VDW unchlorinated drinking water | ecosystem: Environmental > Aquatic > Freshwater > Drinking...
TCTCAAGCGTATCCAACCGTCGAGCGTACCACAGCTGTATTGCATCGAGCCCGAAAGGCGCTTCCGGGCTGCGTGTCAGCCTGAGGCCGGAAGGATGGCTGCGCTCGGAAGAGTCGTCCCCGAGGATCCGCCGTGCATGAAATGAAAACTTCACGTCGAGAATTGATGCAACTCTACCGCCGCCTCTACCGTCACTACGGAGACCTTCAATGGTGGCCGGGGGACAGCCCGCTTGAAATTTCAGTCGGTGCTATCCTGACACAAAATACAGCGTGGACCAATGTTGAAAAGGCGATCCAGCGTCTCAAAGAGGCTCGCTCGCTCAGCGTGAGAGCCTTAAGCCGCTTATCTCATAAGAAGCTCGCCCGTCTCATCCAACCGGCAGGCTACTTCAATGTCAAGGCCCGGCGGCTCAATAATTTTCTCTCCTTTCTCCAACACCGTTATGGCGGCAGCCTGAGAAAAATGTTTAAGCAGGATAGCCTCCGGCTCCGTGAAGAACTTCTCTCCGTGAACGGCATCGGCCCTGAGACGGCAGATTCCATCCTGCTCTACGCCGGGGAAAAACCCGTCTTCGTCATCGACGCCTACACCAAAAGGATTTTCTCGCGCCACGGCGTTATGGATTACGATGAGAGCTACGATGACTTTCAACGGCTCTTTATGAAGCACCTTCCCGCTGATGCTCCTTTCTACAACCAGTACCACGCCATGTTCGTGAACGTCGGCAAAGACTTCTGCCGCAAGCGGCCGCTGTGCGCCTCCTGTCCCTTAAACGGCTGGCGCAGCGTCCCGCCGTTACAGGGCGACTAGCGAAAATTTCCCTAACTCTAGGATTGAGGGATTTTAACTTCCTCTGGGAGGTCGTCTTGGACAAGCTCCCTTAGCGCCTTCATATCCTCGTCTTGGGGCGCGCCAAAGTATTCACGCAACATAGCCATCAACACGCCTAGAGCCTCTCCGGAAAGCGCAATTCCCTCAGGGGTCCAGCCAGGGTAATGAGGAATTACAGGCTGAATCCGATCCAGGCGGACAACAGCGTCATAAACCGGGGATTTGAATGGACAATAGAAGAATTGCCGGTACATCAAGGCCTTAATGCGGGCTACCATGACCGGAGGGAATCCTCCTTCATGCCCTGCTGACTCGATTCCATAAAGCGGGAGTATGAGTATATTTTCCTACTGTAGATGTTCTCTTCCCGCTACTACCTCCTTGATGTCATCAAAAATCGTGTTCTCAGCGGCTACGGTGACCGCCAGTCTTTTCTTGGCCCTATGAATAACCAACTCCTCCGTCTCGTGTAGAGTTAGAGACTTGATTGGGAGTCTCGTCTTTTTCCGGAAATCGCTATCACTCATGTTTCTGAGCTTGAACGTTGTCGCATAGAGTTCCTTTGGATCGGCTCGCTCTACCTCGAGGATCCTCGGAATCTTATCGATGTGATGAGATGCTATCCAGCAGAACTGACCGACTACGGACTTGTTTTTGAGGGCTCTTAAATCCAGGGACTGATAGAAAGGGTCGATGATTTGCGTGATTCCCATAACGGGATCATGGCTTTTGGTTTTGGTTCAACTCTCCTAATTCAGCAGTTCCTTGAAGCCCCTCTCCTAGGTCTTCTCCTTCCAGTTGGCTAAAAGCCTTAAGGTAAAGTGTGTCGAATGGACCCTGGGGAGGTCTTGATCCTGTTGCTGCCTTATATTTCTCTCTCAGACGATTAACCGCCTTTTTTGCCTCTTCTATTTTTGCCTTTGGCATCTTCTTCATCTCGACTTTTTTGGGAACCTCGGGCTTTTCGGCTTTCGCGAAATCCAACGCTTCCCCGCGCCTCGCTTCAATCATAGGTTCTGTCTCAAAGTAAACGTAGTCCAATAGGCCTGACGAATCAGCCGCCCATTTTTGAATGGCCCACTGAAGCCTGCTCCATACGTACGTAGGGAGAATGTTCGGTAGATCAGGCTCTTGATCTGTATCCTCCACTTCGAAAAGGCGATAGTCCTTTTCGTCATCGTATTTGCTGGGATATTCTCCGAATTGAACGAGGCCTCTTTTAGCAGCACTTTCAATTGCGTCTAGGGCTTGGGGGCAAAAAGGACCAAAATAAACAAAGGCCCACGGCCAGCCTGTCAATGTTTTACCTTCTGAGACCCGTGCGTGGTAGAGATCAGCTAGATAGAGGAACTTGACTAGCCGAAGGGTGGTTAATTTTGCTCCACGGTTACTGGCGTACCATACAATTAAGCGGACGAGATCTTCGTAGTTGATAACCATGATGATTTCTACCTCTATTAGATCAATTAGCCTTGAGGACCGCAAGCTCCGCAAGCGACTCCGGTTGTAACTTTTCAAATTCTTTCTGCGGGACCTTCAGATATCTCCACGCCTTTTTAGTAAGGACACTCGCGTTCTCGCACCAAAGCGTCGCCGCGCGGTCCTTGTGTTTCACTTCCTCTGTTTCCTGGCCTTTTGTTTCTAGGAGCCAGTAGGTACCCTCTTTGTCGATTGCCACGAAGTCCGGGTAGTAAGACCGCAGATTTCCGCCGTACGTATAGTCGATGGCAAATCCGAACACTTCAGGAAGCTTGGAGAAGGCTTTAACATCACCGGCACCGTCCAAAAACTTGACGAAGGCTTTTTCAAACTCGTTATCACAAGCCGCCAAGTTGAAGATACACTTGCGAGGCTCATACACCGGGCGTGACCAAGGGTAGGGTTGCGTTGATGAAAGCAACCGGTCCGGCCCCAGAAGTTGCGGCTGTTGTTCCGCGATCGCCCGACTCAACAACACCTTCTTAAAAGTCTGCACACAAACGTAGTGGGCAACATTACTGCTCATAGCCTTGATAGTTGCCGTTTCATCCAAATCTACCGATTTGCCAAATGCCTTGTGTTCGAAGAATTCCCTCACCTTTGGAGCTAAGGCCGCGAACTGCGCCGGAAGTTTAACCTCTTGGGCGATCCGTCGCGCATAGTAGCCTATCACTTCCTGTGCTGTCTGGGGCTCTGGCATTACATACTCCCGCTCAATCTCCTTTTGTAAGGTAATTATGTCATAGCCCTCGTACTTGAAGGTTTTTTCAGCCTGATCCCCCGATTTTAGAGGAAGGACAGGACAGTCAAAGGTCATCACATCCAACTCTGCTATCTCCTCCGCCAGACTCTTCTTGCGGATCAGGGAGGGTGTTAAAGAAGGTAATCCGATATCGAACTCAATCCGCTCCGGCACGGGCATGATGGTTAAAATTTGTAGTTTGTCCTTGCCGATCTGGAACGTCTCAAGCTCAACTTCCTCGATCTTCTCCAGATCCTCGACAAAGGAGAGAAACGCATTGTTTCCAATGATATCCACGCGCTCCCTGTATCCAACGGGAAAATCACGGAACATGAGACGAAGTCCGCGACCGATTGTCTGCTCCGGCAGGATGTTTGCCTTGGCGCTGTACGGTCGCAGCCCTACGACAACGGTTACATTCTGAACGTCCCATCCTTCGCGGAGCATCAGCACACTCACAATTGCATTTACCGGATTTTGGTCCTGATCCGCTTCTCGGGCTACTTTTCTGGCTGCTTCTAGACTTTTCTTAGTAATTTCTCCGCTTTTGTCCGTGTGAATAATGAGCGTCTTGTCGCTGCCAAACTCAGCGGGGTATTTCGTTTTAAGCCAATCGCCTACGTCATCCGCTTCATCCGTATCGTTAAGCATGATGAAAAGGATCGGTTTTTTCTTTAGCGGCTCCAGTTGTTCCTTGTACTCCCGCCAGCGTTCCACGCCTGCCGCCAGGTACGCCCTGTAGCGAACGCTGGCAACGTCCGACTTTGGTTCTTGGATCTTTGCTACTCCCTTCATGGGGCGCTTCACGATGCCGTCCATGATAGCTTGCTTTAACGGGTAGTCGTAGATAGTCCACGGGAAGATTGCGCCCTTCTGGAAACGAGGTGTAGCGGAAAAATCGACCTGCGCGGTTAGTGATGTTTTTGAATGAAGGCCCCTGATAATTTGGTTCCACTCACTCTCCTCGTCGTGCGTGTGGTGTGCCTCATCATTGATCACCATCAAATGGCCTGCTCGCAGCGCGATCCGTTCGGTAAAGTCAGTTACTTCGAGTTTCTGCGTAGGCGGTTTGGAGCCTAACATCTCAGTCATGATGTCCGGCTCTTCATCCTTCGTGCGGCTGCCCCGCTCGTAAAATTGCTGAATGTTGGTTAGGAAAAGCGTCCCTTCCGCATGCGCTTTCTCGCCCTCGCCTCTCATTACACAGTCAAAGTCCCAGAAAATCTCCAACGGCTTTGGAATCAGCGGGTCTGCCCGGAATATGCGTCCACCAGCAAAGTCGGTCTTGAGCCGCTCTAGGACAATCACGTTCGGGGCTATTAGGAGAAACGTTTTGGCGTAGTCGTGAGCGGTCTCTTCAGCCTCTCGCACTGCGTTCATGAACTGCCACACCATCACCAGTGACATGACTTTAGTCTTTCCGCTTCCCGTCGCCATTTTGATGCAGTAACGGGCGAAATCATCATAAGGTGGCAAGCGGACATCCTTCAGGGTTTGGGCGTAACGCTCTAAAAGCCCTTTGCGTGTTCGGACTTTTTCGAACTCCCAAACGAAAATTAGGGTCTCAATCGCCTGCCGCTGGGAATAGTGATACGAAAAAGGACGGTTGGTTTTTGATCGGTGGTCAGTGTTGAACCAGTGGTTGAGTAGCAAGCGGGTGGTTTCGGTTGTACCCTTGTAGCCTCCAACTCGCCAAGCCACCACCGCCTCTCTCAGGGACGGAACACACGGAGCCGTCCGAAGGCGAGAGGTAATATCCAAAAGTTCTCGCTGATCGCCCGCATCTTTTATTTTCTTAGGCCGAGCCATTTACTTAACTTCAAACTGAATCATTTTGGTCGTGTCGTTGCCAAGAATGTCGATTACCTTCACAACGACGGTATGGTTGCCCGCTTCTTGATAGGTGCGCACGGTTTCCCGCTCTAGATCTGCGCTCTTACGGGTTCGGTAGCTCTGCCACTGATTGTGGAAAGTATCCTCCTTGTAATCCCAATCTACCGCCCAGTAATCGATCCACTGGCTCCAATGCTTGATGACCTTTCTGACATCCTCCGGAACGTCATCTGGGGGAACCACGAAATCATCAAGCTTAAGAGTTACCTCGCGTCCTTTTTGTTTAACCTTAACTGACAGCGCAGCCAGCTCAAAAAACTTAATGTCTCCTTGTTCTACTGCTTTTTTCTCCAAAACCTCACGAGGAATCTTCTTAAAGGCCACGTCCACGTGAGCTTCAGCAACCACCTGCTTGGCCAGCTCGTTTATCTCAAGCGCAAACTCCCAGCCGAGAATATCCACCCCCGCAGTCTTGGGAGCATCTTTGCCTTTGCCGACTGATTTCCACACCTCAGCAGCAACGGCTTTAACGTCCGACAATGTCACCGGAGCGTCCACCGCGCCAACGTGAACCATCCGAGCGTTCTTGGTCCCGTGAATCCAGGTATAACCTGAGATTTGATTCGCGTGATAAAGCTCAAGAATAAACGTCCTGTAACGCGCTTCCCGCTCGCGTGCATCATCAGATGAGGCAAACTCTGTCGCTTGCCAGGCCTGGCGTTCGTACTTTCCGAGATTTTGGACGACAAAAGGGCTCAGGTCAGGGATGCTCAGTAAACGCTTCCGCGCCGTGTGAATCGCAAAGCGGCCCAGATCACATCCAATCCATCGTCTTTGCAACTTTTCCGCAACTGCCACTGTCGTTCCACTGCCGCAAAAGCAATCCAGGACGAGGTCATTCTCGTCTGACGAGGATTCTAAAATCCGCTCGATTAATGCTTCGGGCTTTTGCGTGGGATAACCGACGACCTCATTTCCAGCTGCCTGTGAAATATCATCCCAACAGTTGGTCACCGTTCGGCCCTTAGATTCGTGCAGATATTTCTTGTACTGGGGCACGGCCCCTGGCTTAAGCTGTACGACTACACCTTCCTTATACGCTTTTGTCATGCGTTCTTTCGTCCAGCGCCAAACTCGTGTCACTCCAAGGAACTCGTATTTCAGATTGGGCCTGTCATCGTTGGGATTAAGTAGAGGCAGCAGACGATATCGCCCCTTTTCATCCTGGTATTTGTACGCTGATTCGACATAGTCTAGATCGTGTGCCTCGTAAGGTTGCAGATAGGTGTAATCGTCCGACTTTGCGTAGAAAAGAATTGTGTCCGTACACGTGGGATAGTTAATTGTGATGTGGCTCTTTGGGTTAGAACGCTTCCAAATAATTTCATTCCTGAAATTGTCGATTCCGAAAACTTCGTCTAACACGCCTTCGCATAGTGGGAAACGTGCCAATCGAGATGAACATAGACGCTGCCCTTTTCATCGAGCAAGTCATGCAGCAACAAGATCGTTTCATGAAACCACTGCAAGTAGGAATCGAGCCCACGCCCCCACGTATCCCGATAGGCTTTCTGCTCCAGTATGGAAGGCTCCTTGACAAAACTGGTTGTCTCATCTGCTTCGGTACCCGGGTCATGAGGAATCGATGCTCTAAAAGAGAAATCTGCACCTGTGTCGAACGGTGGATCAATGTAGATCAGGTTTACTTTACCAGCGAACTCCGGCAGTAAGCTCGGCAGAACATACTTTTTGTCGCCCCAGATTAGCCGATTACGCCACTGCGGTTCACGACCTGAGGCGAAGAGGTCAAGAGACCGTTGCCGCTCTTGGGCGCTTTCGTTTACCGTCTCAATTGTCTGAAACGGCAGCGCAATTCGCACCGGCGCGACTTTCTTCCCGTCCTTATATTTCCCTTCCCAAACAAGTTCAGTCATTTGTCACTTTTGCATCGAGATCGGAGATTCCAGCACTACCGACAAAGTTTTCGGGATTTTACGCGATTTGCGGCTGGGGAAAAAGAGCTTTTTGGGGGTTAGTGGGGTCACGTCTAAATCCTCTAAACAGCTGGTCTCCCAAAGAATTGCATGATAGCCCATTGGAAGCTCTGTCTAAACGAGCTAGTCATTGAAAACAAGCGATTTGGCAAGCAGGAGATCAGAAGTTCTCTGGGCACCGAATAGAGCAAAGTCAAATCAACAAATGACTCCTCAATGTTGGGTCCTGCAGGCAGCGCGAAATATTGGAGTACGCGATCGATTCGCTTTACATCTTCCCTTCTCTGTGTGTTCTCAATTAACCGTATAGGTCTCACAGCAGCAACAGTTAAAAATGGCTGGCGCTGAACGTCGCAAGATTGGGAAATGACAACGACGGTAGACAATGTAGCCCCTACTACTATTGCCTCTCTCCCCCCCGCAAAAGCGTCAGCAAGTTTATCCTGCCCGAATACTCTCAAAATATCGTTCTGGCCGGACTCTGGCGCTACTGATGTTGGAACTTCTACGGGTCTTGCTATTAACGGTTTTTCGGTTGGTTCTGGTAAAAGGAATTTCGCGATACCGTCCCCCTGGAACAGGGTATTAGAATCTGGGTTGGGCTCATAGCTCATGAAGTATTAGGCATGCTTCTTCAACAGATCGTCTATAAGTTGGACCGGTTCCATAAAGGGGAAGTATTCCTTTCTCACATCAGCGGGATCAGGGCTAATTTCATCGTTTACTATTCTCAATTGCCCCGCTATTGACTTCACATCAATGTCTATCCGTATAACTTCTTCATTAGGTTCAGACACACGGGTATTAGAGACCTCAAAAGGACCCCTTCCCGTACTAATCGTATGAAATCGAACTGACCCTGTAAGACTACTCATACAGAACTCCTTTCACGTTTATACTTCGCGCCAGCCTTCAAAATTAGTCTTAACAGCAACCTGTTGCGGAGAAATCTGCCTTATAATCTGTTGGGCGAGTTGCTCTATCACTTCCTTAGGAATGTTCGGTGGTAAGTTTTGAATATTCAATTGTGCTGGTCGGGGTGATGTACTAAGCGAAACCTCTGAAACAAAATGATGTGACAACTTTTCGCTCTCAATAGCTGCCCTAACCTGCTGGAACTCTAAGTTTTGTTGTCCAGCCAACGCTTTTTCAGGGACCCACGGGTCTCTTAGCTCCATCAGTTTTTCATACTCACAATATAATTCCCACATCAGTTTCTCCACGTCTTTAATGGGAAACACCACGGTCAGGCCAATAGATTTTGCTTCTTTCCGGCCGATTTTATACTCGTGAGCATGGAGCTTTTCTGTCATAAAATCGCTTATCTCTTTTATTCTTACGTTGTATTTTTTTTCTGCCATATGTGTCGAAAGAAGCTGCCTCACAAGGTATCTGATAAGATTATAGCCCCGATGGATGCTACCAATATCAAGTGCTGTCAGTCTTTCTGACAGGAGTTTACCGAAAACTGCCCCTAATTGTTCTTGTCCTTTGATTCCGACCTTCTTTGCAAACGCTATATAGGAAATTACGTCCTCCACACTCCTCCGGTCACCAGCTGGATTCACTCCACCTCCCGGATTGACAAATTGTGGGTCTACGGGGCTTAACTCCCCCATGTTTGTCATCACTATTTCGTTTGCGCCGAGAGCTATCAGTGTACCCGCGCTGTGACACCGAAAAGGCACTAATACTGATAAGTGGCCAGTAAATTCCCTCGCCAGCGTAACTAATCGCCAAGGAGCAAAAATTATACCCCCTCTAGTATAAATAAATAGGTCTAGATCCTTAACGTTGCCGAATCTTTGAAGATGGTCATGAATTATGGGTATAATATCCTCCGCTATTTGTGTCTCCCTCCCAGGTCGGTCTCCAGTGAAATAAACAAGCACCTTAGAACCTTTTCGCTTGGCTTGAATTTCCTGGATAATTCTTAACCTAGTTGGGTCAGTTGGCATACTTTGGTGACCTCGGGGTATGGTAGCTCAACGATAAGAGCTAATTCTATACAACAACAGGTCGGCAGTCAAACCGATTCCGTGTCAGAAGGCTTGACAATCAGGACAGTTGAGAACCCGGCTGGGGGAGGCTAGTCCGGGCTATGATGCGCAATCGAAGATGTGACCGGATCGGGAGACCCAGCCGAAGTTAGTCTGGCGTAAAATCGGGCAAAATTACAAAACAGGCAAGAGGCCGAAGGCGAGAGGCATCAGGCAAGGGGAGAGAGAAAAGGGGACGCCAACCTTTTCCGTTGCCGTCAACGCGCCTGTTTTCTGCATAGGAAAAAGGTCGGGATGAGCTACCCCAGGCTTGACGGACATCTTAAAAAGAGAACGGTTCCCTTTTCTAGCGGCTGTTCACGAAACAGCTTCCCCGCAGCGCACCACTCTACAACCAATACCACACCATGTTCATGAACGTAGGCAAAGACTCCTGTCGCAAGCAACCGCTCTGCGCCTCTTGCCCTCTCAACGGCTGGCGCGGCGTCCCACCGCTCCACAACGTCGCCACCGTTATTAAACAAATATCAAAAAGGAATCCCGCTCGATAAAGGACTTAAAGTAGGGCATTCCTTCAACGCCATTTTTTCTGTTGACATAGGCCCTAGATCATAGTAAAAGACTAGTAAATTACTAGTATTTTACTAGTATTATTTTAAATAAATTCATGTATATTCAATAAGTTAAATGCCAAGAGTTTTTTACAATATTGACCCATCGATACTTCCACTAATTCGAAAATCCGCATGTCTTTCTCAAGAAAAATTTGCGCGTAAACTCGGTGTCAGTGCGAACACCGTGTCGAAATGGGAGCAGGGGCGGGCTACACCGCAAGGGGAGAACTTTAACATCCTTATGAAGTGGGCCAAAAAAGAGTTGGGCGTGGGAGCTGATGCTGTGTTGAAGGAACCTGTTCAGCAAAATCTTCATTAAATATTGCTTGACAAATAAGCTAATGGTGATAAAAAAACGGGCGTTTTTGGCGCATCATTTACAACATCATTAAACAACCAACAGACGCCTTCCAATAAAAATAAGGAGGGTTAGGTATGAGAAAAACTCAGCCTCGAGAAACTAAAAGCAATGGAAGTCACATGGCTTCGAAGAAAAAAAAGGGGGGTCACTTCCGGTCAGGCTACGCCTATCTTAACTGCGAGATAGGCCCGACGCGATTTGAAGACGAGTGTGTTGTCTATATAGATCGTCTAGATGGGGGTCGGAGTGTAGCTCTTGCCAGCCCGAAAGAGGTCGAAGTCAGTGGGACCTTAGACCGAATTACTAAAGGTGAAGCATTGGTTCGGGTTGTTAGGCGGATAGCAGGAGGATTTGTTATTGATCCGCCAGGTGAGAGCTTAAATTCTGCCGGGAGGATTCCCGTTCCCCAAGATAAAGTGCGGTTCCCTTGATCGAGTAAGTCCTTGTCTGCCGGTTATTTGCCCCCGGCGGACCCTTTCTTTTGGGGTAATTCATGACCGTTCTCTCAGACCGTGATATCTGGCGGGAGATTAAAAAGAAAAAAGGTCGCCGTCTTATTTTCGACCCCCCTCTTGTACCAGATCAGGTTCAGACTTCCACGGTGGATCTGCGTGTAGGCTATCGTTTTGTTAGGCTCCGCTTTCAAGGGCGGGCCACTGCCGCTGCAGCGGAGCTTCACATAATTCTGGAGAAACTGGAGGATTACGGGAGCGTAGAGAAAGACTATGGGGAGGAAATTATAGTGAGGGACGGCGAGAGATTTCACCTGGGGCCGGGAGACTCAGCTCTCGCCTGGACTTACGAAAAGATCGTCATACCCCCACGCCTTGCCGGGAGGGTCGAAGGAAGAAGCACGCTAGCGAGAATTGGTATCAGTGTACACAACACAGCCCCCACTATTCATCCAGGATTTGGCTATTCTGCAGATGGGCGACCCATAGGCCATCCCATTTGTTTAGAGCTTACCAATCTCCGCCAGGATGTATGCTTTGATATTACTCCTGCTAGTGTGAAGGACCGTCTTTGCCAGCTTATTCTAGAGACTTTAACTAGCGTACCGCGAGAGCTCTATTTTCGGCGCGGTCAGTTTCGCCCAGAGTAAAATTATCCTTTTCTGTAACCTTCCGTCTAAAAGGACGCCAGTCAGCCTTACGCCCCTAAAATTCTCAACCTAAAATTTTTTTCTTGTCATCTCTCTCCTCACGGGTCTATAGTTTTGTAAAGATTTTATGCGCATCGTCGCCGACCTGCATATTCACTCCCGTTACAGCCGCGCCTGCAGCCAGCAGATGGAAGTTAGTACCTTGGCTAAATGGGCCAGGATCAAAGGAGTCGATCTCTTAGGGACCGGCGACTTTACGCATCCACTCCACTTTCAGGAACTCAAAGCGAAA
>Ga0105164_10002545_pt1 | contig 11249 bp, 9 predicted proteins | sample VDWuncwatermetaG_FD_89674 | JGI IMG/M metagenome (GOLD analysis project Ga0105164, IMG submission 89674) | Wastewater microbial communities from Netherlands to study Microbial Dark Matter (Phase II) - VDW unchlorinated drinking water | ecosystem: Environmental > Aquatic > Freshwater > Drinking...
ATGGGAATAGGAAGATCCAAACCACGTCTACGAAGTGCCAGTAAAGGCCGGAGATCTCCACCAGGTGCCCCCGCTCCTTCAGGAAATCGTCGCGGAAGGTGAGGGAGAGCACCCAAAAGTTGGCGAGGATTCCGGCCAGCACGTGCAGGCCGTGCAGCCCGGTCAGCGTGAAGTAACAGTCCCAGAAGATGCCGGTGCCCGGGAAATGCCCGTGCGCGAACTTGAGCGAATACTCGTATCCCTTGATTCCTAAGAATGCGGTTCCCAAGAGTAGGGTCAGCATCAGGAACAGGCGCAGCTTTGCCCGGTCCGCGCGATGGACGGCGGCCACCGATAGGGCCATCGTCATGGAACTCGAGAGCAGGATGAAGGTATTCAGCGCCGCGAGCCCGATCCTCAGCTCCTCGCCCGGATGAGGCCAGGACGGAACCCCCGCCCGCAGGACGATGTAAGCCCCCAGCAGGCCGGTGAAGAACATCACCTCCGAGGCCAGGAAGAGCCACATCCCCAGCTTGGGCGACGGGATCCCGGTGCAGGTTGCTTCTGCCGCGTGTGAGGAATGCGCGTTTGCGCTCATGAGATCATCCTATCTAAGGCCATCGTGGTTAAGAGAAGAGGCAGATACAGAATCGAGGCCAAAAAAAGCCTGCGCGCCGAGGCGCTTGACCGGTCCCGAGCCGTCGCCAAACCGCATCCGAGAAATGCCAGGCCGCTGATCAGGGCCGCCACGAAATAGACCCAGCCGAAAGAACCCATAGCGGCCGGCAACAGGCTCACCGGGATGAGCGCCAGGCAGTAGAGGACGATCATTCGGCCGGTGGAGCGGCCCTCCGGGTCCAGGACCGGGAGCATCCGGAACCCGGCCTGCGCGTAATCCTCCCGCCAGGTCCAGGCGATCGCCAGGAAATGGGGCAGCTGCCACAGGAAGAGGATGGAGAAGAGCAGCCAGGCCTCGATCCCCAGCCGGCCGCGCGCCGCGGCCCATCCGATCAGCGGGGGAATCGCCCCGGGGATGGCGCCGATCAGCGTGCACAGCGCCGTCCTGGATTTGAGCGGCGTGTAGATGAAAAGGTAGCTGATCAAGGTTGCCGCCGCGAGGCTGGCGGCGAGCCCGTTGGTTCCGAAGGCCAGGATACTTAAGCCAACCACCGAGCAGCCGACGCCGAACGCAAGCGCCGAGTCCGGATCCAGCCGCCCGGACGGCAGCGGACGTTTCCGCGTGCGGCTCATTCGTCCATCCGCCTCCCGCTCCAAGTATTGATTCAGCGTTCCCGCTCCCGCGCCGACCGCGGCCGTTCCCAGAACAACAGCCAGGATTTTTCCGATGCTCAGCGGGTGCCAGTTCCCAAGCAGGAAGCCGCCGAGCGCCGTGACGACCGCCAGCAGGGTGAGCCGCGGCTTGGTCAGCTCCAGGTAGATCCGAAGCGGCTGACCGAGGCGGCACCGTCCTCGCTGCCGAGTGAGATCAATCGGATGGGCCGGGTCGGCCAGGAAATAATAGATTGAAACGGAAAGCGTCGAACAGGCGGCCAGCAGCAGAGCCCCCACCGCCACATGGGCGGTGGCGAGCCACACGACGGATCGGCCCGACAGGAAGGTGAAGACGCCCAGCAGCACCTGGGCCAGCAGCAGCCACATCAGCAGCCGGGCCGGCCGGCAGAAGAGAGGAACGGAGCGGTAGTGGTTTAGAGTGGCGCCGGCCGTCTTACCGACGAGCGCCAGCACGGCCACTGCGCCGGCCAGGTGCGCGGCCGCCAGCTGCGGCAGCCAGCCGATGTGCCGCAGCGCTGCCCCGAGCGCCAGCTGCCCGAAGACCGCTGCGGTGGCGAGGAACGAAAGCCGGCAAAGGTCCGGCGCCTGGTCCGAGGGATGAGCAACGGAGGTTGTCCTCCAGGCCGGTGAGAGCACCGTCGCCAACACGATCAAAGTGGAAAAAAAGAGCTGCCCCAAGCAGGCATGCGCGATGGAGACCTGGGGAGGAAGCTGCAGCAGAACGGTGAGGCCCCCCAGCAGCCCCTGCAGCACCACCATGCCGAAGGCTGAGATGGCGAGCCAGCGCACCCATCTCCGGGTTTCCGCCGCCAGAACCCAGATCGTCAGCGCCAGTGTGAGCAGTCCCGTGATAGCCGCGACTATCCGGTGGCCGTGCTCGAATCGGATCCCGCCCACCATCGGGGGGAAGAGCGTTCCGTAGGAGAGGGGCCAGTCCGGCACCGCGAGCCCCGATCCCGTCGAGGTGACGAGTCCCCCTGCGATCACGAGAAGGAACCCGGAGATCGCCGTCACTAGGGAGAACCGGTGTAGGGTGTAAGGTGTAGGGTTTAGGGATTCCTTAGGGTCGCTTTTCATACACCCTTCACCGTCTTTTCCGTCTGCAGGGTGAAGTCCCGCTTGGCGCCCGGCACCGAGTACTCGTACGGCCCGCAGTGAACCGTGACCGGCCCGGAGAAGTTCCCGTGCGGCGGAGGGGAAGGCACGGTCCACTCGAGCGTGGTGGCTTCCCACGGGTTATCCCCGGCCTTCTTGCCGCGGAACATGCTCCAAAAGAAATTGAAGGCGAACAGGAACTGCATCGCCATCAGGCCGAACGCCGCCAGGCTCATCACGCGGTTGAGGCCGGTGAAATGGACCAGCCCGGCGTACTGCGTGTAATCGTAGATCCGGCGCGGCATCCCGCCCAGCCCCAGCACGAACATTGGGAACATCACCGCGTTGAATAGGATGAAGGTCAGCCAGAAATGGATCTTGCCCAGCCTCTCGCTCAGCATCCGGCCAAACATTTTCGGGAACCAAAAGGTGATCCCGGCGAAGGCGCCGAACAGAGAGCCGCCGAACAGGACGTAATGCAGGTGGCCGACCACGAAATAAGTGTCGTGCATGTACATGTCCACCGGCGTGGAGGCCAAAAAGATGCCGGTTAAGCCCCCGATGATGAACATGGAGATGAAGCCGAGCGCGTGCAGCATCGGCGTGGTCAACCGGATCGATCCGCGCCAGAGGGTGCCCAGCCAGCTGAAGATCTTGACGCCGGTCGGCACCGCCACCACCATCGTGGAGATCATGAAGCTGGTCCCGAGCATCGGGTTCATCCCGGCCTGGAACATGTGGTGCGCCCAGACCATAAAGCCGACCGCGCCGATCGCAACGGCGGAATAGGCGATCGCGTGATAGCCGAAGATCGGCTTGCGCGAGAAGGTCGGCAGGATGTCGGAGACGAATCCCATCGCCGGCAGGATCATGATGTAGACCGCCGGGTGGGAGTAGAACCAGAACAGGTGCTGCCATAGCAGCGCCTGCCCGCCGGCGTGCGCGAGCGCGGTCCCGTCCACCACCAGGCCGGCCGGCAGGAAGAAGCTGGTGCCGAGCGTCCGGTCCAGCAGGAGCAAGATGAGCGCCGACGCCAGCACCGGCGTCGCCAGCAGCGTCAGCACCGCGGTGGTGAACATCGCCCAGATCGAGATCGGCAGCCGGTGGAAGCTCATTCCCGGCGCCCGGTGGTTGAGGATGGTGGCGATGTAGTTGACCGCGCCGAAGATGTTGGAAAAACCCAACACAATGACGCCCGCCGTCCACATCGTCTGCCCGATCCCCATCGTCTCTTTGAGGCCCGAGAGCGGCGGGTAAGCGGTCCATCCGGCCGCCGCGGCGCCCCCCTCCAGGAAAAACCCGGAGAGCACGATGATGGCCGCGGGGGGAAACATCCAGAAGGAAAGAGCGTTCAGTCTGGGGAAAGCCATGTCCGGCGCTCCCACTTTAAGCGGGATGAGGTAGTTGCCGAAAGCGCCGACCAGGAGAGGGATGATCCCGAAGAAGATCATCACCGAGCCGTGCATCGTGAAGAGCATGTTGTAATATTCCGGCACCATCACGCCGCCCGGCATCCCGGCGGGCGCTATTCTTTCCATGAAGGCCAGCGGATGCCCCGGCCAGCCCAGCTGCCAGCGGACCAGCATCGCGAGGCCCCCGCCGAACACCATGAACAGCAGGGAGGTGATTAGGAACTGGATGCCGATCACCTTGTGGTCGGTCGAGAAAAGCTTGAATTTACTCATTTGCCTTGGTCTCCATCAGCCAGCTTTGGAAATCAGCGATCGGCTCGGTCGTCACAAATCCCTTCATGCGGTAATGCCCAAGCCCGCACAGCTCCGCGCAGCGGATCTCGAATTGACCCGGCCGGGTGGCCTCCACCCAGATGCGCGTCGGCAGGCCGGGCACCGCGTCCTGCTTCACCCGGAACTCCGGAACGAAGAAGCTGTGGATCACGTCCTTGGAGCGGATGTTGATCTGCACGGGCATCCCCACCGGAAGGTGGAGCTGGTTGATCGTCGAGATGTCGTCGGTGGTGCCGAACCGGCCGTCCGGGCCGGGGTAGCGGATGTTCCAGGCGAACTGCTCGGCCAGAATTTCCACCTGAATGGATGCGGCCGGCGCCTCCTTCGGGTAACGGATCTCCGCCCAAACCTTTTGGCTCGCGAGCGTCAGCGCCAACAAGATGAGCGCCGGGATCACCGTCCAGATGACTTCAACCAGGTTGTTGCCGTGGATGTACGCCGCCTTCTGTCCGGCGCGGTTCCGGTATTTCAGGACAAACAGGAGAAGGCAGCCCTGGACGAGGAAAAAGAAAAACCCGGTGATCCAGAGGATAATCCAGAAGAGCTGGTCAACCTTTGGTGCGTAGGTAGAGGCACCTTCAGGAAGGAGCATCTACGATGGAACCCCTTCATGGTGAGTTTGTCGAACCATCGCCATTTATTTCCCGCTGAAACTGAAATTCAACTCTTTTGATTCTCCGTCCGCCACGGTCACCTTCTGCGACTGCGTGCCGAGCTTCTCCTGCCAGGCCTCGATGGTGTAGGTGCCGGCCGGCAGCCCCTTGATGGAGAAGGTTCCGTCCGCGCCGGTCACTGCGAAGAAGGGGTGGCTGAACACCCCGGCATGCGCCGACATCCAGGGATGCACGTTGCACTTGAAGGGGACGCCCAGCTCCGGCTGGTCGAAGCTCTTCGTCGTTTTCATCCCCTTGACCGGCTGTGCGATGTTGAACTTCTTGTTCGTCTTCGCTTGGCAGTTGATGTTGTGCAGCGTGGAGTCGTTGTTGACGATCTCCAGCTTCTGGCCGACCTGGATCCCGAAGACATGCGGCTGGTACATGCAGCCGGTCTGGTTGACCACGACCGACTCCGCCGGCACGGGGAAACTGCCGGTGAGCCCTTCCTTAACATAGACCAGCACCCACTGCAGCATCCCGTTGTTGGCCACCACATCCTGCGCCGTCACCGCGGCTGAGTGCTGCTGCATGCAGACCGGGTCGGCGGCCATCTGCAGCTTGGCCGGCGCCGGCGCCGTGCCGGCCAACGCCACCTTGCCGGAGATCACGGCCCCGCCGGCGGGCGCCGCCTCAACCGGCTTGACCGCAGCCGCTTCCTGAGGTTTGTTGCCCGCCGCGATCAACGCCAGAGACATCACCACGAGCCATCCGGACTTCAATCCGCGCTTCATTGTTCCTCCTTTGGTGTCATTCCCGCGAAAGCGGGAAACCCTCGCGTACGCGAGGATGACGGTCTTGCGGCCGTTATTTTAGAATCAACTCCACCCAGTTTGAATTTGCCCGGTGCCGGCCCTGTTCGGCGTTCCCGCCGTCCCAAACCATTACTCCCAGCCCGGCCGATTTGCCCGCCGGCGCGGGGCGCTTGAGCAGCGCCACCCATTCTCCGTCCTGATAAGTTCCCGAAGCAGAGCCCTCTTTCGCCGACCATTGCGTCACGTCCGGCGCCGGAATGGAATTCATCTCGGTGGGCAAAACCCGGAGAGACCCAGCCCGCCACCGCATCTTCGGATCCTGCAAGAGGGCAACCGCTACCGCGTCCGCAGGAGCCTCTTTGCTCTCGTTGGGATCGTGCCAGGAAAGGCGGAAGAGGATTTCAGTTCCATTGTACAGCGCTTGTACCGAAATTGCGCGGACGGTGACCGGCAGCAGCTCGCCATCCTTGTAGAAATTACCGCTGAGTCTCAAGTCGGTCCGTGGGGCCTTCTCCCAGCCCAAAGATTCCTTTACCGCCTCCACGGTGCTGTTCCAACGAGGCTCCGCCTGAATCGAATGGACGTAATAGGCAAGGTCCCAACCCTCTTCCGGTTTCACCGCTTCCGCGTAGGAGGGCATCGGCGTGCCGTCAATGCCGGTCATCAACCGGACGAGGATATCCTTCGGCGAAGAACCGCTGCGGTAGTTCCAGCCTTGCGTCAGGTCCGCCGGCCGGATCGGGTTGTTCCACTGGTCCACCAGCGTGGCGGCTGAGGGGCCGTTGCCGAGGCCCTGCGCCCCATGGCAGGCGTTGCAGCCGAGCTGCGTGTAAAGCTGCTTGCCCTTCCCCAGATTGGCTTTCCCCGGTCCGGGATCAGTGCCGAATTTCAGCGGTTCCGGTTTCTGGTCCTTGAAAGCGGTGGAAAGACTCTTCACGTACTGGACCAACTGCCAGCGGATCTCCTCGGGCAGGCGCTGGAAGTCCGGCATCCGGCTGCCCGGCAAGCCGTTGGAGATCGTTTCATAGAGGTCTTCGTCGGTGGGAGGGGTGCCGCTGGCGGTGGTTCGGAACTTGAAGACCCCTTCGGACAGCTTGCGCGGGCGGGGGAACATCCTCTTGGAGTCCCGGCCGTCTCCGGCGCCGGTGGGGCCGTGGCAGCGGGCGCAGTTGTCCAGGTACGCCTGCTTGCCGGCCTCCAGGTCTGCGGCCGGTTCGGCCGCCCAGGCCAGGTTGGCCGTCAGGACGAATGCTACTATCAGTAAGAGGGCTCGTCTCATGCGGGAGGAAAAGGAAAGCCTTATTCTAGCGGATGCTCAGAACGCTTTCAAGCACCCCGACTAAAAAGGAAGGTTTCGGGCGGCCAGCGCGGTAGCCAGGCCGGCGTAGGTTCCGATCAGATTCCCGAAGATTGCCATGAGCAGCCCAAGCCCGGCCAGCTCCGTTGAGAAAGTGGCCCCCACGAGCGGGGCCGAGATCGTGCCGCCGATGTTCGCCTGCGAGGCGGTGGCGATCAACCCCAGCGGCGCTTTCAGCAGGTAACCTCCCGCCAGCAGCACTACCCCGTGGATCAGGATCCAGGTCGCCCCGAGAGCGAGGAAGACCGGTGCTTGGGTCACCGCAGTGAGGTTCGCCCGCGCCCCGATGGAAGCCAGAAGGACGTACAACGCGAGGCTACCGATCCGCGAGGCCCCGGCCTCTTCCAGTTTCCGCACCGGTGTCAGCGACAACAGCAGAGAAACGCTGGTGACGATCAGGATCGTCCAGGTGGACGCGCTGAACGCCGGTCCCATCGCCGGCATCTTCCGGCTGATCCACTGCGCCGCCAGCGAAAAGAGAATGGCTAGCGCGATGGCCGCTGCAAGCCCGCGCGATGGAGTATCCATTCGCCCTTCGACAGGCTCAGGGCGAACGGATGGAGTGGGCAGCGTTCGTGCTGAGCCTGCCTGCCGGACAGGCAGGCTTGTCGAAGCACGAACGAGCACGTCCCAGCGCGCCTGCTGCGACGAGCTCCAGACCAGCAGCGCCATCCAGCTGTACGCCACCGCCGCGTCCACGATGATCAGCGGCGCGATCACCCGGTCCGGCAGCTGCAGAGCTTCCTTCACGGCCAGCATGTTGGCTGACCCTCCGATCCAGCTGCCGGTCAACGCCCCGATGCCGCCCCACGCCTCCGCCGGCAGCCAGCGGTGGTACAGCCGGAAGCTAATCAGCCCTCCCGCGGCCGTGCCGGCGGCGCCGATCAGCATCAGGAGCATCGCCGCGCGGCCCATCCGGGCCAGCGATTTTAAGTCGGTGCCGATCAAGAGCAGCACCAGGCAGACCGGCAGCAGCTGCGCGGAGAGAAAAGAATAAAGAGGGCTGCTCTCGGGGATCCACTTCAACGTCGTGGCGGTCATCGGAAGGAAGTAGCACCAGAACGGGACCGGCAGGAAGCGGAAAATTTTTCTGAAGGCCGGAAGAGCCGAAGCGGCCTGCAAAAATGCCACGAGCCCGACGAAAGCTCCCAGCAGCGCCCAGGGGTGGGTCATCGGTTTCCTGGACGGATGCTCAGCACGTCACCCCGCGTCGAGAAACCGGCGCGACAGGGCGGGGAAACGGTCAGCAAGTGGGAATCCAGGTCTACGTAATTGAACGCCCCGCTCCCGCAGGCCAAGGCCACGCTGGGGGAAATCCCCATCTTTGATTCCGCCATGCAGCCGATCATCAGGCGAACGTTCGCCCTCCTCGCCAGCCGGATGGTTTCCAGCGCGCCGGAGATCCCGCATTTGGCCAGCTTCACGTTGATCACCGAGGCCGCCCGGCCGCGGATCAGCTTTCGGGCATCGGCCGCGCTGCGCGCCGATTCATCCGCCGCGACCGGGATTTTTCCTTCCCTCTCGATCTCCCGGAAGCTGCGCCACTCGCCGCGCGGGACCGGCTGCTCGAACAATTCAACCGGCAGCGATCGTTTCCGGGCTTCCCCGCAGAACCCGATCGCCTGCCTCGGCGTGAACCCCTGATTGCCATCCAGCCAGAGCGCCGCTTTCGGCGCCGCGCGGTGCACGGCCATCACCCGTTCCAGGTCCGCGTCCCGGTCTTTGCCGGTCAGCTTGATCTTCAAGTGGCAGAAACCTTGCTTCGCCGCCCGGCGGGCCGCCTGCCCGGCCGCGCGGGCCGGCCACGCGGAGATCGTCAGGCTCGTTGTGACCGAACGGCTCCGGCCGCCGAACCATTTCCAGAGCGGGATTCTCCGGCTGCGCGTGTAGGCGTCCAGCAGCGCGCACTCCAGCGCCGCCGCCGCGGTGTGGAATTTCCAGATCGCTTGCCACGCGTCGGCGGAGAGGCTCCGGAACCGCCGGATCTCCGCGCCGATGAGCAAGGGGGCGATTTGCTGAAGCGCCCGACGCATCGCCTCCTGGTTTTGATCGGGCCAGGCGAGCGAGGCGGAGGCTTCGCCGCCGCCGGTCGTCCCGTCGCTCAGCCGGACGGCCACCTGCAGATTCCGGCTCACATTTTTACGGCCGTGCGCCGTCACGAACGGCTGCCGCATCGTCAGGTTGAGCGGGATGAGATCGACCTTCGTGATGACGGTCATCCTTCGACAGGCTCAGGATGACCGCTCATGGTGAGCTTGTCGAACCATGAGCGGAAAAATACGTTCCAAAATAAACCCGCCGCCCCTCAGCTTGTGCTTCCTGGACACGCGCTTCCAGGTCGCCCTCGCGCACCTTTTTCCCGGTGCCGGGCCCTTCGATCACGCGGCCGTCGCCCGCGTACAACATAACGTGTGTGATCTTTTGGGGGTTTTTCGGATCGGACAGGAAAACCAAATCTCCCGGCTGAAGCTGCTCCCGGTTGATCGGCAGAGCCTTCATCCATTGCTCGTGCGCGTCCCGCGGGATTAGGACATCGTTGGCTTGATACGCCAGGCCGACTAATCCGGAGCAGTCCACTCCCCGGTGGGGAGGGACATTCGCTTTCGAGTCGTAGGAAGAGCGGCCTCCCCAGTAGTAAGGAGTCCCGATGAATTCCCGCGCCGCCTGAACGATTTCTTTTCGGACAGGGGTGCCGGTTGCTTTGTGCTTGTTGCCGATGCCGCCGACCGGCTTCAATGTTACGTCGTCGCGGACAATGTCCGACAACCGGATCCAGCCGGGATATCCCTCCCAGCGTTGGTGGTGCGTCCACTCTTGCTGGTCCGGAACCGCCACTCGCGCCCAGCCCTGTTTTTCTTCCAGCACCTGGACCCGGTCGCCGTAGAGGAGCTGGCTTTCTTCCAGAGGATCATGCTGCAGCGTCGGTCCGGCCGGGGAAGGTTCCTTGCGCAGGTCGGCCACCGGCACCGCCACCTGCGCTTCGTAAGGAAACCGCTTCGGCTCCTCCGCCGAAGCGACTGGAGCGTTATGGAATAGAACGACTGCCGTCATTGCGAGGACGCGAAGCGTCCGAAGCAATCTCCGGGAGAGCTTCATGGTCTTTCCATTATAATGACGGCATGCGCTTTCTTTTCGCTGTTGTTCTTCCTGTTTGCGGGATCCTCTGTTTTTCCGTTCCGGCCCGCGCGGTCTCGCTTGACGGACTCAACGAACGAGAGAAGATGCTGCTGAACGCCACCGTCGAGGTGCTGGATCCCTTCATCAGCCAAAGACGGGCCGCCGGCACCGCGCCGCTCATCACGTTCGAGGAGCTCTATTCCCATGTGAGCCCCGAGCAGGCCCGGTTCTTGGACGCATTCCGCGCGCTGGATCCGAAACAGACCGGCGGTTCCAACCGGAAGCTTCCCGCTCCCCGGCCGGAGACGCGGTTCGTCCGATTGGTGCAGCCCAACCTGGCGGTCCAATATGTGCCGGAGCCGGCCTACCGTGCGTACCTCCGGATGATGGCCGCGATGGAACAGGACCTCGGCAAGCGCCTGCTGGTGGAATCCGGCTATCGCTCACCGGCCTATCAGCTGTACCTCTTCCTCTTCTACATGCCCAACCACTCCACCTCCGTCCGCGAAACCAACCGGCACGTGGCGCTGCCCGGCTACAGCGAGCACGGCAGCCCCGCTTTCCAGGCGATCGACTTCATCACGCCGGGGGGAATCAACGGGGAGGACCGGCCGGAGGAGTTCGAGGAACTGCAGGAGTACGGCTGGCTTCACGCCCGCGCGAAGGAGTTTGGTTTCTTCCTATCCTACCCGCGTCCTTCGGCCCTTCGGCAAGCTCAGGGCTCAGGACAGGGGGAGTCGGCCTTCGAGCCCTGGCACTGGCACTACGAGGAGCAACAAGTTAGAAGAGTACGCTCCGAAACAGATCTCCCGGGGTAACGATCTTCAAAAGCAGAGATGCTCGCCGCATCTTCTCCGACATAAAATCCTTCCGATCCAGCGTGACGAGGAAATCCGACTTGCTGGACACGGCAGCGGCCAGTATCGGGGCATCCTTCTCGTTGATGAGGGAATGGTAGCGGCGGATCTCTTCGGGAGAAGAAGCCGGAACAATCAGCAACGGCGATTCCTGCAGCAAACGGTGGAATCGCTTAAGCGCCTGCGGGGACAGCTTATTGCGGATGTTCCGTTCCGCCTCGAGCAGCGCCAAGTGGCTGGTGACGATTTCCAGTAACCGTTTCTTGGCTGTTTCAAGCAGGAAGGAGGAACCCCTTTGCGGAGACGCGGCTGCCGCCACGAAGACGTTGGCGTCTAGAAAAGCCCGGATCATCCGGGTGATCGGAGCCGTTTCTTGATCCGGGCGATTTCCGGTCGGG
>Ga0105164_10002547_pt1 | contig 11243 bp, 15 predicted proteins | sample VDWuncwatermetaG_FD_89674 | JGI IMG/M metagenome (GOLD analysis project Ga0105164, IMG submission 89674) | Wastewater microbial communities from Netherlands to study Microbial Dark Matter (Phase II) - VDW unchlorinated drinking water | ecosystem: Environmental > Aquatic > Freshwater > Drinking...
CGTCGTCCGCTGGGTCCACTTCGTCGCGGGGATCACGTGGATCGGTCTCCTGTACTGGTTCAACCTCGTGAACGTACGCACGATGGCGGCGATCGACCAGACCGCGCGCCCGCACGTCGTGACGACACTGCTTCCGCGCGCGCTGGCGTGGTTCCGTCACTCGGCGTGGGTCACGGTGCTCGCGGGCCTCGTCCTGATCTACGGCCTGTACTGGGCGAACGGCGACGTCTTCGGGTCGAACAGCGCGAAGACGATCTTCGCCGGGATGGTCCTCGGGCTCATCATGCTCTTCAACGTCTGGATGATCATCTGGCCGAATCAGCGCCGGATCATCGCGACCGCGCGCGCTGCGGGGAAGCCGGACCCGATGTGGGGCCGCAATGCGCTGTACGCGTCGCGGGCCAACTTCGCGCTGTCGTTCCCGATGCTGTTCTTCATGGCCAGCTCGTCGCACGACCCACTGAGCGAGGCGGGCATCGCGGTGGCGTTCGTCGTGCTCGGCGCGCTCGGCTTCGCGACGGTGATGACCGTGCAGAAGTGGTGGGCACCGCGCTTCTGATCGGCAGCGCGCGCTAACGCGTCGCGCGGCCGAAGGGTACGGGCGCCTCACGGCAAAGCCGCTCGGCGCCGCTACCTGACGCTGACCTCGGTGCGCATCCCCAGCTGGTAGTGCGTCGGGACGTTGCAGATCACGACGTAGTGCCCCGCGGGTAGGTCGAGCCGGAGGTTGAGGCTCTTTCCGGGCTCGATCTCCTCGACCCCGCCGGCGCGGCCGTCCTCCTTCACCTTCTGCGTCTGGGTGTCGATCGGGAGCTTGTCCGGGGCCAGGTCCGTCCTCAGGACTATCAGGTCGTGCGCGACGCCGCCGGCGTTGCGGGCGATGAAGGTGACGGAGCCCGCGCGGACCTCCGGAGACGTCAGGCCGATCGTGTACTCCTTGAGGTCGGCGCGGATCTGACCCTTCGAGATGTCGGCCTCGGGCGCGGGCGCGGCGCACGCGGAGGCCAGCGCGAGAGCGATCAGCAGCGTCGAGCGCCGGGTCACTCCGCGAGTATGCCGCTCACATGGGATCAACGCTGCGCGCTCTTACCATGACGATGTGAGCGACGTGACCTGCGTCCGCTGCGGTCAGACTCGCGAGAGCGCGGGCCGCGTCGGTCTGCCCGGCCAGCTCGGCGAGGAGGTCGAGAGGATGGTCTGCGCCGAGTGTTGGAAGGAGTGGCTGCAGCAGCAGATCCGCGTGATCAACCACTACGGCCTGCGCCCGGTGCTCAAGGAGGACCGCGAGAAGCTCTTTGACTTCACGCGGCAGTTCCTGAACCTGCCGGCTGAGGCGGCGGGAGGCCGCGCATGAGCCCGGACCGTGAGGTCGCGCATGTGCACCTGCCGGAGGACGACGAGGAGGTCCGCTCGCCGCTCCTCGTCAGGAAGCGCGAGCTGTCCGACGAGCAGTGGAGCCGATTCGAGCGCTACGTGGGCGAGATCTTCGGCGCGTTCGGGATGGACCTGGGCCAACCTGGGACCAAAGACACGCCGCGCCGCTTCGTGCGCGCGCTGTACGACGCCACGGATGGATACGAGGGTGACCCCAAGGTCATCACCGCATTCCCGACGGAGTGCAAGGGCGGCCAGGCCTGCCACGTCGACCAGATCGTGGAGGGACCCATCCCCTTCTTCGCGCTGTGCGAGCACCACGCGTTCCCGTTCCACGGGCACGCGTACGTCGGATACATCGCCCACGAGCAGATCATCGGGATCTCGAAGTTGACGCGGATCGTTCGGCTCTTCGCGAAGCGTTTCACCGTCCAGGAACGGCTGGGCGACCAGATCACTGAGGCACTGCAGAAGCTCGTCAACGCGCACGGAGTCGCGGTGCAGCTGGAAGCGCACCACATGTGCACGCAGATGCGCGGGGTACGTGAGGTGAACCCGAAGACGCGGACGCTGACCTGGCGCGGCTTCTACGCGGAAGACCCGGAGCTGCGCAAGGAGTTCTTCCACCTGACAGGCGCGTCGCGTCCGGCCTGACCGCGGTGGCTGCCGCCCTCCCGCGGCTCGAGACGCTGTTCGAGCGGCCGTCGGGGGCGCCGTTGCCGCTGCCGGCCGCTCTCCGCGAGGCGTATGGCGGTGATCTCTCTTTCGCGCCGGGCGGTCGTCCGCATGTCGTCGCGAACTTCGTGACGACGCTCGACGGGCTCGTGTCGTACGGGGTGCCGGGGCTGGCCAGTGCGCGGCACATCAGCCGCGGCCACGCTGGCGACCGGTTCGTGATGGGCCTCCTGCGCGCCGGCGCCGACGCGGTCGTGTCCGGGGCGGGCACCTTGCGCGTCGAGACGAAGGTCACGTGGACGCCGCAGCAGATCTTCCCCGCGGGCGCCGATCTGTATCGCGAGCTGCGGCGTGCGCGGGGACTTCCCGAGCGGGTGCGGGTCGCGATCCTCAGCGCGAGCGGCGAGATCGATCTGTCGCTGCCCGTGTTCCGCTCCCCGGACGTCGAGGCGATGGTCGTCACGTCCGCGGCGGGCGCCGAGCGTCTCGCGGCGAAGGCGACGGGCGTGCGCATCCACGCGGTGGGGGAGCGCGCCCCGACGATGCGGGAGGCCATCGACGCCGTCGCAGCAGCGACGGGTGCGCGGCTGATCCTGTCGGAGGCAGGGCCGCAGCTGTTCGGCCGGATGCTCGAGGAGAAGGTCGTGGATGAGCTGTTCCTGACCCTGGCGCCACAGCTGGGCGGACGTTCGAAGGAACGCCCGGGTATCGGGCTCGTCGATCCCGTGACGTTCCATCCCGACAGCGCGCCGTGGGCGGATCTCGTCAGCGCGAAGCGGTCCGCGGACTACCTGCTGCTCCGCTATGCCTTTCGTCGCTGAGAGCGACCCGCGCCTCGTCGCCTTTCTCGCCGCCCTGGTGCCGGTCGGCACGCAGCGCGAGACCTGGCCGAGCGGCGCCGTTCTCGACATCAGCGGCTATCTCACCGACCAGGTGCCGCCGATGGACCTCGTCACGGGCGTGCGCGCGATCGTCAGGCGCGGCGACGCCGTGCTCGCGTTCGACGAGCCCTCAGGTACCCACGTCCTTCCGGGCGGGCGGATCGAGGCGGGCGAATCGCCAGCGGAAGTGTTGCTACGTGAGCTGCGCGAGGAGGTCGGGTGCGCGCCGGTCCGCGAGCCCCGCTACGTCGGCTTCCTGCGACTCCATCACGTGACGTCGCGGCAGGAGAGGTTCGCTCGATATCCGTATCCGGACTGCCTTCAGCTCACCTACTTGGTCGAGACGAAGGACGAAGCGGTCGAAGGCAGCGATGAGCCGCTGGTGCTGCGGCCGCGCTTCGTGCCTCTCGCGGAGATCGATCGGTTGCCGCTCTCAGCCGCGGAGCGCGGAGTAGTGGAGCAGGTCCTGTTGAAGTGAACTAGGTATCTACTGTCGGGGTGGTCGGACTTGAACCGACGACCTCGTGCTCCCCGAGCACGCGCGCTAACCAAGCTGCGCCACACCCCGTCGGCTGTGTCGCTAGAAAGTGTACCGCCGCGCGGCGTTCTTGAATTGTCTCGGCTCTATCCCCTGTGCCGCGCGCTTCGACCTGCCGACGATCCGCTCGCAGGTGTTGCATCGTCGCTTTGGACCGGTGGTACTCATGTAGATCCGGCTGTAGGCGTGGCCTCTGACACACCGCGCAGCGTCGCCACGGATCCGCGTCTGCGAGACGAAACGGTGGATCACTGACCGAGCCTGCTCTTGTTTCACGGTCCCGAGCCACGGACGGACGCGAAGGAACACGTATTCGACGCTCTGCACGCCCTCCACCAGCCACCTGAAGTCGTCGGGCTCGCCGTGACGCTCGATCTTCCCGCCGAAGAGCCGCTGGAGCTTGAAGAGAACTTCCGGAGGCGCGCCCGGTGCACCGTTCTGGGTGGCGGAGGCACGAATCCGGTGCCAGTCCGGAGCGTTCTTTCGCGCCCCCGCGCGCGGCAGGCCGAAGTGGCCTTCGCCGTCTAGGAAGCCTGCCGCCCATGCGAGATCGAGCTCTTCGCGCGTCAAGCACAGTGATGGGAGGACCGTGTGGTCGGAGTGCGGGCTTCGGCGTCGACGAGGGCCTCGCGCGGCATAGGCCCCCGAGTCGTACTGCTGCTGGACGGCGAGCATCGCCTTGGTGGCTTGCGCGCGCTTCACGCAACCGAGCTCCGACCACAACAGTGCGACCGCGGCTTGCGCTTCACTGAATCCGCCGGCTCTCCAGAAGTACATGTCGTCGTCATCCGGCCCAGTGATGCTCCCCAACCCAAGCACCGCGGCCTGGAATCGCAGGAGCGCCTCAGGCATGCCGGTGTGACCGCACTGGGGCACGGTCATCTCGAGCCGGAGGTATCCAGGCCTATCAACGCGTTCCGACGCGAAAGTGCTTCCCTCACCGTCGAAGAAGCCCGCCGCCCACGCGAGGGCCAATGGATCCACGCGGCCGAGGGCACACTCGCTCTCAGGCATGCGTTCTCCCTTCGGGCCCACATGATAGAACGGACGTTCGTTCGATGACCAGAGATCGGCGTGACCTTGCGCTGCTTCACGGCCGCATCCGCGCGTGCACGAAGTGCGTCGCCGCGGGATGGCTCGAGCGCGCGCGGCCGATCGTCGCAGGGAAGGCGAGCGACGCGATCGCGATCGTCGGGCAGGCGCCGGGGAGCGTGGAGCTCCAGACGGGCTTCCCGTTCAGTGGCCGGTCCGGCGTCGTGATCCGGAAGTGGATGGCCGAGGCGGGGCTCGGCGAGGACGAGCTGCCGTACCGCACCGCGATCACGAAATGCTTCCCGGGCAAGGCTGCGAACGGCGCGGGCGATCGGCGGCCATCGCCTGCCGAGATCGCGCTCTGCGTCCTCTGGCTGGAGGAGGAGCTCGCGATCCTGAGACCCGAGGTCGTGCTCCTCGTCGGGCAGCTCGCTATCGAGCGCTACTGGGGACGCGTCGCCCTGGACGAGGCGGTGGGGAGATCGCGTCGCGACGGTGATCGCGTGTACATACCGCTGCCGCACCCGAGCGGCACCTCGCGCTGGCTGAACGAAGAGCGCAACCGCGCTCTGCTCCGTCGCGCGTTGCGGATCCTCGCTTGCGAGGTCGAGCGGCTCCGCGTCGAAGAGAAGCTCAGTGAGCGGCGGGAGCCCTCGACCGCAGCTCGAGGTAGCCGTCCGCCGCGATCCGCGTCTCGAACGTCGGCTCGTCCATCGTCGCCGGTCCGTGCAGCGCCGCGCCGCTCCGCAGCGAGAACACCGAGCCGTGCCACGGGCACTTGATGTCACGGCGGTCCTTGCCGACGAGCTCACCCTGGTCGAGCGGGCCGCTCGCATGCGTGCAGACCGCGGCGATCGCGAGCAGCTCCTCATCGACCTTAGCTACCACGACCGCGAACCCGTTCTTGAGCTCGACGCGCATCGGCTTGCGGTCATCCATGGCGGCGGCTTGGATCTCCGTTTTCTGCCACGTGCCGGGGATGTCCGCCCACGCCTGCCGGTCCACGCCCGTGCCGAAGCCGAAGACCATCTCGCCTCCGAGGTGGGCGACCACGGCGACGAGGACCCACAGGGCGAGGCCGAGGTAGATCGCGAACTCGCGCGGTCCACCACCGAGACGCATCGCGAGCGAGCCGAGGTAACCGAGCGTGATGACCGTCATGAGGAGCCCGTGGAGGATCCCGAGCCGGCGCTCGTTGCCGAACGTGTCGTTCCAGTCGGTGTAGCCGCTCAGCACGGAGACCCCGGCGAACGCGAGCGAGACGATCAGGGCGATGTCCGTCGCCTTCCAGAGCGTCGCGTCGCGCTGGATCAGGTAGACCACGTCGAGCGCGGCGACCGCGGTGTATCCGCCGACGACCGCGTCGGTGACCGCGGGGTGGAGCGGATGCCGGAGCGGCCACGTGCCGTGGAGCAGATCCTTGATGAGGCGGGTCCCGGGGATCTTGTATAAGCCACCGACGATGGCTCCGAAGAAGCTGCCGAGGCCATCCAGGAACTTGCCCTTGTCGCCGCGGACGAGGCGGTCGCCGACTGTCTCAGGCATCGCATCAAAGGTACGCAGGTGGATCGCTTTCGTATGCCGCGGCGACCCCCTGGCCGTCAGTCGCTGCGCAGATCCCCTGTCAAAGTCGCTGAGCGTTCACAAACCGCGAGGCCCGGGCTTGACACATGCTGTCAGAATGTGCCCGCGCAGGTGAAGCAGGGAGGGCCCGGAGACGCAGCTACCGCAGCCAGCGCAGTCGGGCCGAGCGGAGACGACGAATACTTCACGACCGACGAGGTCGCGAAGCGCCTGCGCGTTCATCCCACGACCATCTTGCGCCGACTCGGCGCGATGGACGACGCGGACCCCGCGCGGATCCCCGCGGTGAGGGTCGGTCGGGTCTGGCGGATCCCCCGGCGAGAGTTCGAGGAATGGCTGGCCCGCTCCGGACAGGCGTCACGCCTGCCCGGGCGTCAGCGCCGACTGTTCTGACGGGGACCGTTGGACAGTCTTAGAAGGGAGGAGGTGAGCTCGAATGCCGGCGAAGAAGAAGGCAAAGAAGGCAGCGAAGAAGAGCGGGAAGAAGAAGTAGCTCTCGCTCTTTGAGGCGATGAGGCGCCGCGGGCGGGCGGCGCCGGCATCGTGCGGCCCTTAGATCCGGAAGATCACCTCGAACATCTCCTTGTCGGTAGGGCAGCGAACGGTCGCCGCGTACGGCGGGTCCGGCGGGACATCCAGATGCTCCCGCGTCACGAACCGGGGCCCCACGGTCGTCCCGTCGAAGGGGCACTTCACCTGATAGGCCAGGAAGTCCGCGCGGTCGGCTTCGATGCGGCGCCTCGTCACGTCGGCCTTCACGTGGCTAAATGTAGGTGGTGATGCCTCGCTTCGTTCCGCTTGACCGTCCTGCTCCGCCCGGCTCCGCCGGGACGTAGTAGTCGCGCATGGCCGCACCGATGGGTCGCAGCAAATTGGCGTCGGAGACGCCGACCGTGAAGGTCGGGACGAAGGCGCCCGCGCTCACGCTGCGGTCGCACGACGGCCGTGAGATCTCGCTCGAGGGTCTCCGCGGGAAGCGCGTCGTGCTCGCCTTCTTCGCCTTCGCGTTCACCAACACCTGAAACAGCGAAGCCCCCGCGCTCAACGACCTCCAGAAGAGGATCGGCGGGGAGGGTGCCCAGGTCGTGGGCGTTTCGTGCGACTCGGTGTACTCGCTGAAGGACTGGGCCGAGCACCTCGGCGGCCTCGATTACCCGCTGTGCTCGGACTTCTGGCCACACGGCTCGGTGGCGCGTGCGTACGGCGTGCTGAACCAGGAGATCGGACGGCCGGAGCGCGCGATCTTCGTGATCGACCGCGAGGGCGTCGTACGCTACATCGACGTCCACACGCTGCGCGAAGTACCCGACACCGCCGAGATCGAGGAGGAGCTGAAGAAGCTCGCCTCGGTCTAGCGGCCGTCGCCAAGCGCCGGCCTAGTTCACCGTGTCGGGATGAGGTAGGCCTTCCCCTCCTCGGCGATCGTGAAGCGGACGTTGTCGCCGACATTGAAGCCCGTGAGCGTGTCGCCGCGCACGAGGACCTCGGCACCGCATTGCACGACGGTCACCTCGCCGACCGACGTGACCGTGCCCTCGACGACCGCGCCGGGCCCGACGACCTCGCCGGTCACGCCCTGCTTGCGGGTCCCGGGCACGGCGTCCTTCGCCGCGTACTCGATCGCGACGACGACGCGGTCGCCGAGCGTGAGGCGCGCCTTGCGCACCGCACCGGTTGCGTCGCGGCCCCGCAGGTCGACGCGCTCGTCGAGGTCGCCCGTGCGTACCGTGAGGATCATGTCGCCACGTCGGCCGTCGAGCGCGACGACGTTACCGCGCGACGCGCGTGCGCGCCACTTCTCGATGAAGGCCAACTGCTCGAAGTCCAGGCTCATCGTGCGAGCTGCTTGAGATCGAGGGACATGGCGTCAGTACTCTAGCCACGTGGCCATCCGCGCGGCCCTCTTCGACGTCGGCGACACGCTCGTCGAGCATTGGCTGACAGGCGATCTGCTTCACGCCAAGATCCGCGATCGGCTGTGCGCCGCGTTCGGCGAGCGCGAGTGGTACGACGACTGGATCCGGGCCGAGATAGAGCCGGAGGACGTGAGGGAGCACCTGAGCCAGCCCGTCACGCCGACGGGCCAGTGGCGCTACGAGCCGCACCGCGCACGGCAGGAGACCCTCGCGTGGTACCAGCGATGGTTCCGAGAGCAGGGCATCGGTCTGGACGGCATCGACGTCGATCGGCTCCGGTCGACGATGTGCGTCCCGCTGGACGAGGTGTCCGTCCCCGCCGCTGGCGCCTTCGATGCCGTGCGCTGGTGCAAGGGTCGCAGCCTGCGGGTGGTGCTGGTGTCGAACACGCTGTCGCGCGGCGATGAGGAGATGGTCGAGGACTGGCGCCGCGTGGGCCTCGGCGACGCGATCGACGGGGTCGTGAGCTCGCACAGCGTCGGGTGGCGCAAGCCGCATCCCGCGATCTTCGAGCGGGCTCTCGAGCTCGCACGCGTTGTGCCGTCGGAGGCGTTCCACGTCGGCGACAACCTCGTCGCCGACGTCTGGGGCGCGAAGCAGCTCGGCATCCGCGCGGTGTGGCGGCGGACGGACCACGCAGAGCCGCCGGCCGACGTGGAGGTCACTCCCGACGCGACGATCCGGGAGATGGCGGAGCTGCCGGGGGTCGTCGCACGCTGGTCGAGCGAGGGCGACCGCGTCGCGTGAGCGCCGTCCTCTTCCACGGCGGCCGTGTCCACGTCGGGAACGGGACGAGCGCCGAGGCGCTGCTTGCGCGGGACGGGCGCATCGTCGCGATCGGTCGCGCGACGGATCTCGCGAAGGACGCGGGACCTGCGGAGCGGATCGACCTTCGCGGCGGACTGATGGTCCCGGGCTGGGCCGACGCCCACGTGCACTTCGTCTGGTGGGCGCAGCAGATGCGACGGATCGATGTGAGCGACACCTCGACCGTCGAGGAGGCGCTCGCTCGCGTGGACGCGCACGCGCGTTCGCTGCCAGAGGGCCGCTGGATCCTGGGCGGCCGTTTCGACAAGAACCGGTGGGGCCGCTGGCCCACGGCCCGCGAGCTCGATCGGGTGAGCCACGGCCATCCCGCCGCGCTCCGCAGCCGCGACGGGCACTCGCGCTGGCTTAACTCGCGCGCGCTCGAGCTCGCGGGAATCCGTAGCGGCACGTCCGTGCCTGACCGCGAGCGCGTGATCCGCGACGCCACGACGTTCAGCTTCCAGCTCGAGCAGGCGGTCGCCGGTGGCGTCGTCGAGGTCGACGATGCGGGCGAGCCGACGGGCGTCCTCAAGGAGAACGCGAACGCGCTCGTCGATCGCATCCTCCCGCAGCCCGACGCGACCGAGCGATACGGGTCCGCGGTCGCGGGACAGAAGGAAGCCTGGACGCGCGGGATCACGGCGATCGGTGACCTCGACAACTTCGCCGGGACGATCCCGCTCGAGGCGTTCGAGCGCATGCGCGACCGGGGCGAGCTCGGGATGCGCGTGCACGTGGGGTTGCCATTCGCGCGCCTCGACGAAGCGATCGCGCTCGGGCTGCGGACCGGCTTCGGCGACGAGTGGCTGCGCGTCGGGCCCCTGAAGATCTTCACCGACGGCGCGCTCGGCTCGCAGACGGCTGCGCTCGAGGAGCCGTACGAGGGCACCGCCGACCGAGGGATCCTCACCATCGAGCCGGGTCCGCTCACCGACGCCGTCGCACGCGCGGCCGCCGCGGGGATCGCCGTCGCCATCCACGCCATCGGGGACCGTGCCGTGCACGTCGCGCTCGACGCGATAGCTCCCACTCGCGCCACCGCCCCGCACCTGAGGCAGCGCCTCGAGCACGTCCAGCTCGTCCGCGAGGACGACCTCGGCCGGTTCGGCGAGCTCGGCGTGGTCGCGTCGATGCAGCCGATCCACGCGACGAGCGACCGCGATCTCGCCGATCGGCATTGGGGCCCGAAGCGGACCGCGCGGGCGTATCCGTGGCGCACGCTTCGCGACCGCGGCGCCGTCCTCGCGTTCGGATCGGATGCGCCGGTCGAGCCCATCGACCCGCTGCTCGGCATCCACGCCGCGGTGACGCGGATGCGCCCGACGGACGACGGACCGTGGCACGCGGAGCAGGCGATCTCCCTGGACGAGGCGCTCGCCGCGTACAGCGCCGGTATCGCGCATGCGTTGGGACGCGAACGCGAGCTCGGGACGCTCGAGGCCGGCAAGCGCTGCGACGCGACCGTCGTCGAGACGGATCTCTCGCGCGTCCCGCCGCGAGAATGGCCGGGCGTGAAGGTGCGGGCGACGATCACGGATGGCGTGGTGAGGTACGAGAGCGGGCTCGGGTGACCCTAGTGCAGCGTCGGCCCCTCGCCTCGCGCGCGCATCCGCACCAGCATCTCGGAGAGGAGCGCGCACTCGCGTGAGAGGATCTCGCGCTCCCGCACGAGGCGGTCGTGCGCGCTCGTCGCCTCGAGCAGCGTCTGCCGCTCGTCGTCCTCGATAGCGAGCCCCGCCGCCACGCGGAACGACACGTCGCACGGCGATCCGCCCTGGATCTCGTCGACGATCGGGACCTCGCGGCGCACGCCACCGGTCGCGGCGACAACGCCGACGACGTAGTCGGCGTACGCCTCCGCGACGGTGTTCGCGAGCGCCCGCTGGGACTCCTCGGGCGCGTCGCTCAAGTACCGCACGTGGCCGACCAGGTACGGCTCCGCGTCCCGGGTGACCGAGTCGATCTCGAAGCGGCGGCCGCCCTGGACCGTGATGAGAGAGCGCCCATCGGGCAGCGCGGCGTGCGCGACGATCCGCGCGAGCGTCCCGATGCGGTGCGGGACCGCGGCCGGACCCACCTCCTGCCCTTCTTGGGTGAGGACGATCCCGAACGGCGAGTCGCTCCCGAGCGAGCGGCCCACGAGGAGGCGATAGCGCGGCTCGAAGATGTGGAGCGGCATGAGCATGTCCGGGAACAGCACGCTGTCGAGCGGGAACAGCGGAAGGACGTCGGGTCCGGCGCGTGCGAGCTCGCGATCCTCAGCCACGCCGCCACCCTAGCGCAGGGCTATCGTCCCGCCCAGGTGGTGCACCTCATCCTCCACGGCGAGCTGCGCCAGTACGCGCCCGGGAAGGTCTTCGAGCTGCGCGGCGCGGGTCTCACGGTCGCGGAGGTGCTCTCCGGCATCGGCGTCCCGGAGGACGCGACCGCGGCGTA
>Ga0105164_10002548_pt1 | contig 11237 bp, 9 predicted proteins | sample VDWuncwatermetaG_FD_89674 | JGI IMG/M metagenome (GOLD analysis project Ga0105164, IMG submission 89674) | Wastewater microbial communities from Netherlands to study Microbial Dark Matter (Phase II) - VDW unchlorinated drinking water | ecosystem: Environmental > Aquatic > Freshwater > Drinking...
ACAAGAGGTCTTTGCCTCAATTAGCAATATCCGCACTTTATTTTTCATCATCTGCCTTTTGATCTTGATTATTGTTGTATTGGGCTGCATATTTTTTGCAGGGGCCGTCTTGGAGCAGATCCAGAAATTGCAGGCCATGACCATCCATGATCCATTAACGGGTGCCCTAAACCGCAGAGGGCTACAGGATGTTTTATCAAATACATTTTCTACAATACAGCGCTTGGGGCTAAACGTCCAGGTTTGCCTGCTGGATTTGGATGATTTTAAACAGATCAATGACCGCCATGGCCATGGGGCAGGGGACGCCGTTCTTGCCGGGGTAACCCAAAAGATACGCCAGACGGTCCGCCAGACGGACCACATCGCAAGGGTGGGCGGGGATGAATTTATGGTGCTATTGCTTGACAGCAGGGAGGGCGATGCGGTCAAGGTCGCGGACAAGATCCGCTTAGGGCTTGCCCAGACTTCCACGGAAGTTTCCGCCGGGGAAATTGTTAAAACAACCTGCAGTATAGGCATAGCGCCTTTGGGAGAAAATCCGGTTTCCATTGATGGACTGCTTCAGAAGTTACATTTGTCTTTGCATTTATGCAAGAGCGAAGGAAAGAACCGCATTGCGTACCAGGGAGAGCAAGTGCGCATCGGACTAAAAGAACCCGATGCCGCTTTTGAATTCAAGAAAATCCTGGCCGCGGGGGAAAAATTTTATACCGCTTCCCAGCCGATTTTTGATCTGAGGACCATGACAAAAGTGGGTTTCGAACTTTTGTCCCGGCTGGATTATGACGGATATTCTTCTCCCGATGAATTTCTTCTATTTGCCCGCAATGCCAATCTTTTGGGGATCGTTGACTATGCCTGTATGAAAACATGTTTGAATACGCTCCAAGAGGCCGTGGCCGTTGTCCCTGTTGTCAAGAGGGTATATATCAATATGTTTCCGTCCACACTCACTGAAATCTCGGTTGAGCGCCTGCTGCAGGATTTTGCATCTGCCGGAAAAAACATCAGTTTTTGTCTTGAAATCAATGAACAGCAAATTTTGGGAGACCCCTTGTATTTAATATCTCCCGTCATGCGGATAAAAAAAGCGGGGATCTTGATCGCCCTCGATGATTATGGTTTCGGCCACAGTTCCATTGAAACCCTGGTCCTTTTAGAGCCTGATATAGTAAAAATAGACAGGAAGATCATCAACGGCATTTCGAAAGATGCAAGAAAATTCAACAGTTTAAAACGTCTTTTGAAAGTCATAGAAAGCTGCAAAGCTTCGGTGATTGCTGAAGGCATTGAAACCAGGGAAGACTTTGACGCATTGCGCAATCTGGGCGTGGCCTACGGGCAGGGGTTTCTCATGAGCAAGCCTGAGACCCCGGTGAATTTAACCTAGAAATTTTTCTTGACAAGGTAAAATGATTTAGTAAACTAAGTCATCAATTGACTTAGTTGAGCTTTTTTTAAAACAAAAGAGCTTTTTTAATGGATTAGAATAAGTCAAATAAAAACTTAGTTAGAGAAAAAATCAGATGGCCATTCGTTTAGTTGTTTGTTTGATTTGGGGGGTTTGTTTTTTGGTGCCGATCCTATGCCGGGCCGCGGCCCAGGGGCCGTATACCATTGTGATCAAGGGGCATCTTTTTAGTCCTTCGCCATTAACGATCCCCGCCGGCCAAAAAATCAAGCTGACGGTTGATAATCAGGACCCCACCGCGGAAGAATTTGAAAGTTTTGAATTAAACCGTGAGAAGGTCGTTGGGGGCGGTAAAAAAATAACAGTTTATTTAGGGCCGTTAAAACAAGGCACCTATAAATATTTTGGAGATTTTCATCCTAAGACAGCGCAAGGCGTTATTGTGGCCCAGTAAACATTGGAACTTGTCCCTATGTTCTCTATTGCTTTAATTGTTTTTCGTGAAGTTTTTGAAATTTCTTTGATTGTCAGCATTTTGATGGCTGCGACCAAAGGTTTAGCCGGGCGTACGCAGTGGGTGGGGATTGGAATATTATCAGGAATTGCCGGGGCCATCCTTATTGCTGTTTTTGCTGATGTTATTTCCCAAGCGGCATCGGGCATGGGACAGGAAATGCTCAATGCCGCTATTTTGTTGATTGCCGCTTCTCTAATAGGATGGACGACGATTTGGATGACCCGTCATGCCCGCCATTTGTCCCAAGAGTTTAAGCATATTGGTCATGAGGTGATTTCCGGACACAAACCTGTATATACTCTGGCCGTGGTGGTAGCCCTGTCTGTTTTGCGGGAAGGCACGGAAATTGTGATGTTTACCTACAGCGCCTTTATCACCGGTGGGAAGGCATACCAGTTAATAATGGGAGGTCTTTTAGGCACCTGCGCGGGGGCAGCGGTGGGAGTAATCCTTTATTATGGGCTGATGAAGGTCCCTACCAAACAAATTTTTCAAGTTACCAGCTGGATGCTGATTTTTTTAGTGGCAGGCATGGTGGCGCAAGCTTTCGGATATTTGGTCGCGGCTGATAAGGTGCCGGATATTGTCCCCACCGTATGGGACACCTCAAGTATTTTGTCTGACGGCAGTTTTTTAGGAAGAATAATGCATGTTATGGCGGGGTATACCGACAGGCCCTCAGGCGTACAACTTTTAGTTTATTTTTTAACTATAGCAGGATTGGCAGTATTATTAAAAATTTATGCCCCGCCTGCCGGCAGGCAAGGTCAGGTCCCATCCGGGCAGGCCAAAAAAAGCGTTACTTTAATTATTGCAGGGTTGGCCGGTTGTTTTGCTTTACCTCATTCAGCTTACGCGGAGAAACATGTGTATTCTCCTATTGTTCAGCAAGGTGAAATAGAATTAGAAACAACAGGGATTTATGATTTTGATCATTCAAAAAATAAAAATGCGGTACAGGAGTATAAAAATGCTATGGGGTATGGTGTTACTGACCGTTGGGCCACAGAACTTTATGGGGAATTTGAAAGACAGCCTCAACAAAATGTTGATGGAACGACGAGGATATCCAGTGTTAAATTTACCCACCTTGAATGGGAGAACCGTTATCAATTGACTGAACAAGGGCAGTATTGGTTAGACGCCGGACTTTATTTTGCATATGAAATTCCTATGCGGGAAAAAGACCCGGGAAAAATTGAGGGGAAAATTTTGTTAGAAAAATCAACACAGAGTTTTACCCACACAGCCAATATCATTTTTAACAAGGAGGTTGGCGGCGGTACTACCGAAGAAACCACGGCAGGTTTTGCTTGGAGTAGCAGGTATCGTCTGTCTAAACATTTTCAACCCGGTATTGAGTATTGGATTGATTTCGGACAAATCAAGGAGCATCTCCCCTTTAATGAGCAAAGCCATCAGATCGGGCCTGCTTTTTACGGCCGTTTGACCCGGCATATCAAATATGATGTCGGTTATTTATTCGGCATATCTGATGCAGCCCCCCAAGGAGAATTTAAATGGATTCTCGAATACGAACTCAGGTTTTGATCTTAGAAATAGGGCGCTGTCCTACCCGTTGACTCATTAAATAATGTTACCATGGGAGCTTTTTAGCATAAGAGCTTTCATGAAGCAAGTTTTAAAATTCTTTCGATTTTTTTATCAATGATTTTTTTAAGAACAAAAGGGTTTAATTGTTCGAATTGTTCTGTGAGTTTACATTTAGTTTGATTAGAAACATCCATCACATCAGCTTCTAAAACACGTTGATAGGGTGTCTGTGGTTTGTCGTGTTTTCTAATGACCTTGGAACGGATGCGTTCTTTTTCAATGAGTTTGACTGAAGGTAAAAAGAAGTTGTGATATAAACGCCATTCGTTTTTATAGAGGTCATTGAGCAGTTCAACAATTTTAGGATTGTCGAATCGTCGATAGCCAAGTAATTGACGGACGTGGGTATAATTTTTTTGTTCGATGTGGGCGTTGTCATCTTTCTTGTAAGCACGGGAACGGGTGAATTGGATTTGAGTTTTTCTATCGGGATTGTCGGTGAAGTGACGTAAGAGATGATGATTCAAGAATTCTCCACCGTTGTCAGAATCAAAGCCGCGTAGGGGGAAGGGCAAGGATTGTTCAACGTCTTTGATCTGTTCCAAGACAGCGACTTCACCTTTGCACCAGATGGCCCGTTGTTCAGTCCAGGCGGTGGCTATGTCGACAAAGTCGACGGTGTGAGCATAGTCCCCTGCAATGCAACCGCCGCAGTGTGCGACGGTATCGGCTTCGAGGAAGCCAGGCCTGAACTCTTCCCATTGGTTGGTTTTAATAGGGATTTGTTTGCGTAAGAGAGTCCCTGGTTTGGTAGTAGCGATATTGCGGTGTTTATATTTTTTACGGGTTAGTTTTAGAACCCGATCGATAGTTGCGTGGGAGATTTTTTTGAGAACTTTAATGACATTAAGTTCAAGACCACCGGGATAATGTGGCAGCCATGAAGGCAAGATGACAATAAAACGTTTGGAGCAAGGCATGTTGGCTGCCAGCCAAATGCGTTCTAAGGCCTCAAGAATTGGCGGTTGATTATAAACTGAGGGTCTGCCCCGTTTGCGTAATTTGGGCTTTATAAAGCGTTTGAATTTGCATAAGAGCCGAATGGCGTGTTTGCGGTGATATTTGCAGATTTCGCATAGTTCATCGATTATTTTTGTTTTTTGTTCTTTGGTTCTGGCTTTTTTATACCGTGGGAAGATCTCTTCCAGGTATTCTTTTTTCGATAGCGGACTCATAGTTTTACCCCCTTTTGCAGGGTAACATTAATTATGAGTCAACGAATCGGGTTTTTTAGAGCCTCGGTAACATTTAATGTGAGGCAATGCGCTAAATGTGCTCGCCTTGACACCCGCTTTGGTGGATGGTATACTTTCACCTCTTATGAAAAAAATTATTTTAACCTTCATTTTGATCCTTTGTTTCGGCCTTTCCAGTGTCAATGCCGCATTAGCCGCTCAGATCGTAGATTCCTCACCGATTATTGTCCAACCTTATGATTTGCGCGACATAAGTCAGCAGATGCTTGAGCAAGACCGGATAAACCGGGACAAGGTATTGGCGATGGAAATCAATCAAACCATGATTAAATACAGCAGAGTTTCCAAATACCATGATTTGATTACCTTGACTGAAGATGTCGACGGCATGAAAGGGGTTGGGCAGACGTTACAACTCAAGAGTGATGGGATTGAGGATCAATATAAAATCCTGACCGAGCTCAAAGATGAGATGATGGCCTTGAATGAAAAGCTCAAGATGTATCAAAGGATTGCCCAATTACAGGAATCCGTCCGTTGGTTAAAACAGGTTTTAGCAGCTGCCAAATATAAGGCAGAATATTATCAATTAACTTTTGTTTCCTTAAAAAATCAGGCGGATTTGTTAAAATCAGAACTTGAGCATAAAATCACTCAAGAGAATAATCAGGGCCAACAGGAAGCCCGGATACAGCAGGATTTAAAGGTCCGGCTTCAGGATAAAGAGAATCAAATCACTGCCATGAAGACAGCCATTCAGTCGGGTCAAAAGACACAAGCCCAGGCGGATACTTTGAGGCAGCAATTGGCGGATCAACAAAATAACGCGGCTTTATTAAAGCAAGAGTTAGAAAGCAAAACCACGGAATCCGATAAAGCGACCTTGATGATGGAAGATTATCAGAAAAAATTGGAATCCAGGGACAATGCCAACAATGAGCAATTGGGGCAAATACTATCTTCCAGGAATGATCAGGCCCGGATGGAGGCGCAAATCGCTGATTTAAATGCCCGGCTGCAAGAGAAAGAAGCGCAGGTCGTCAAAATTAAAAAGGACATGTACGATTTACAAGAATTGACCAGGGGCAAAGACAGGGACCTTCAAGCTAAAGATTTAAGTCTTTCCACCGAATTGGCCCTGGCCCGCCAGCGGCTGAGCGGCATGCCCAGCAGTGATGAGATCGATTACCTGAGAACAGGACTTAAAGTAGCCACGGTGCAGTTAAAGCAAAAAGATGCAATGCTTGGTCCCATCAAAGCCAGTGCCGATGAGTATGAAAAAGAATTCAAGGAGCAGGCCCTGCAATTTCAAAACTTAAAGGAGCAATTGCAAAATGCTTATGTGGACATTAATCACAAGAATGAAGACCTGAAATATAAAGACATGGCAATTATCCGTCTCAAAGAGCGTTTCTCGATCCAGGGCAAACCCAATGAGAATAACGCACAGGCCCTGCCTAAAGGTGATCGCCTTAGAGAAAAATTAAAACAGGCTTTGGATAAAATTGATGAACAAGGCCGGTTGATTAATGCATTAGCCCGGAAATTGCAAGAATGCGGACAGAGCGTAGATCTCACCCGACAATAGCCTGGATTTTGTCCAACAAATCCTGGGTGTTAATAGGTTTTAAGAGGTAGGAGGTAACTCCATGGCGTTTAAACAGCGGCTCTGTCTTATCCATAGCAGTAAGGACAATGACCGGTATGCCGGCAAATGCAGGGTCACTTGATTTTTTCAAAATAAACGCATAACCGTCCATCTTGGGCATTTGAATATCCAACAAAATTAAGTCCGGTATTCTATTGTTCATTACTTCCAAAGCTTCCTGCCCATCCTGAGCTGTTATGACTTCGTAGCCTTTGCCTTGAATCGTTCTCTTGGCAAGCTCAATAACGGCACGATCGTCATCTACGACTAAAATACATTTAGGCATTAGTTTCTATCATTTATTAAATTATTGAGCTTGTCAACATTTTTTGAAACAGTTTTTAAAGCGGAGAAATCAAATACTTTTTTCAGTCTTGCCTAAAGATGGAAAAGGCATTATTATGAGTTTACTTGGTTCATGTAAGGAGAGATTTTTTATGGAGATGAATGAAGAAAACACCCAAGCCAGCGTACAATACCTGCGCCGCCTAAAATCATACCAGAGAATCCAGCTCGCGTTTGAATTGCATGATATGGCCAGATCTCGCGTCGCCGGTGAAATAAAGCGTCGCCATCCGAATTTGACGAAAGAGGAATTACGGGAGAAACTGAATCAGAGATTTATTCGATGAACCAAGGCGAATTTTTTTCTTTTGTTATTGATGTGCTGGAGGAGTTGGGCATTCCTTATATGATCACCGGATCGGTGGCCTCGATGGCCTACGGCGAACCACGGTTGACTTTGGATATGGATGTCGTGGTTGACCTCTGTGAAAGACAAGCGGAAGAATTTTGCCGGAAATTCGGCGGTGATTTTTACAAAGATTTGGACAGTATTTTTGCAGCCATACGGCAGAGAGATCATTTCAATATTATTCATATGCCGAGCGGATCAAAGATTGATTTTTATCAGCTGAAGGATGATAGCTTGAGTCAACAAATGTTTTTAAGCCGTCGTCAGGAATCTTTTCGTGAAGACAAGATGGCCTCTTTTTCCCGCCCCGAGGATATCATTATTAACAAATTGATTTTCTATAAAGAAGGCCAAAGTGAGAAGCACTTGAGAGATATCCAGGGGATGTTCCAGATTTCAGGCGATCAACTGGATTTAGCCTACATCGATAAAAAAACAAAGGAGTTGAATTTGTATTCCTGTTGGGAAAAGTTGAAAAAGCCCAACTCTTTCTGATCCCGCCTTAAAGTTTTTGTAAGAATTATTAACAGGGTTTGTTCCATCCCGGTCACCCTCCGTCGTCGGAAAGTGCTTCCTCAAAAATAGCCTTAACCCCTTGTTTTTAGTATATATATGTGGCATACTTCCCTTAGAAAGTGGAAGCGAGGGAAATATGACCCCAATATTCCCTGTTTCTTGGTCGTCAAACACCTGGCGTCATTGCGAGAATTTTTAACTATGTTTAAACAAATGCGAAAAGCTATTTCTATACTCATTTTGTTGGCATTTATCAGCACTTCTGTAAAATCTCCAGCCTATGGTTCGACGGAGTTTACCCTGAGCAAAGCCGAAGGGCTCACCACAGGTGCACAAGTGGTAGATCAGATGCCCTTTATGCCTAAGCCTGGAGTTATGGTGCATTTAAGCCCTGAATATACGCCTGCCTATTTAAAAGGAATCGTCATTCATCCTGAAAACGCCCTTAAATTCGACTTTATCATTTATAAAGGCGACAAACAGCTTACTGATGCCCAAAAGAGGGTTGAATATACCAAACTAACAAAATACTTCTTGGCCTCGCTTGCTATTCCCGATGATGATCAATGGGTGAATCTTTCACCTTATGAGAAAGACCGTATTATCAAGGATGATTTTGGCAAGACAGAGATGGGCCGTGATCTTTTGGCCCAGGATTACATGCTCAAACAAATCACGGCTTCTTTGATTTATCCGGAAGATAATTTAGGAAAGAAGTTTTGGGATAAGGTCTACACACAAGCCCAAAAGCAATATGGGACAACCAATATTCCGGTCAATACCTTTAATAAAATATGGATTCTTCCTGATGACGCGCTCATCTATGAAAAAGGCAACACGGCCTATGTGTTAAAGAACCATTTAAGAGTGATGTTAGAAGAAGACTACTTATCATTACAAAAACACAGTGGCATAGAAAGTGTCAAAAGGCCCAATGTCCTTGATGGCAACCCTTTCGGTCAAGCGGACGAAGCGAAGCAATCCTTTTCCACTGTCATTCCCGCGAAAGCGGGAATCCACAACAAGAACAACGTCCATGCACTCGCCTCCCAAATCATCAAAGAAATCGTCCTTCCCGAATTACAGCGTGAAGTCAATGAAGACAAGAATTTCGCGGCCCTACGGCAGGTGTATAGCGGAATGCTTTTGGCTACCTGGTTTAAACGCACCCTTAAACAGTCCCTATTAGGCCAGATGTACGCCAACAAAGCCAAGGTCAAAGGTGTTGATTATACCTCTTCCCTATAATATATCCCCGGTATTTCAAACCAAGAAAACCTGCCTATTAAAACCTGCTGGATTTCCAATATAAAACCGTTAGAATAACTGTAACCAAAGGAACTAATACACTGTAAAATTAATTTTTAATACTGGATTCCCGCTTTCGCGGGAATGACATACTGTTAATAACTAAATTGACAATGTACTAATGATTGGCAACTTCGTAATTTATATCAAAAGCGAAGTTGCCAAACGGTTTTGTGCATGAACCAGCCTCTAAAATGAGGGAGAAGCGAAGTTAAAATGTCTTTGGGGCTGGAGACCCGCTATTAAGTAATGGGCTTTTAACATAAAGGGGTGTGACAATGTCGGCAGAAATTACCAAAATAGCTGTTTTCAAAGGCAGGCAGATTCGCCGTATTTTGGTTAAGGACGAATGGTGGTTTTCAGTAGTTGATATTTGTTTTGTTTTGACAGATAGCCCTGATTCCGGAGCGTACTGGAGGAAGTTAAAGCAGCGTTTGAAGGAAGAAGGAAGTCAGGTCGTGACATTTTGTCACGAACTGAAATTGGAGGCTTCTGACGGCAAGAAATATGCGACAGATTGTGCCAACGCCGAAGGCATCTTCCGTATCATCCAGTCCATTCCATCCCCCAAGGCCGAGCCGTTCAAGCGTTGGCTGGCTCGCATCGGCAAAGAGCGTTTGGACGAAATCGAGAATCCTGAACTTGGTATGCAGCGAACCAAAGAGCTTTATGAGAAGAAAGGCTATCCCAAGGATTGGATTGAGAAGCACCTGCGTGGAATAGCCGTGCGTCAAAAACTAACCGACGAATGGGATGACCGTGGAGCCGAGACTGATACAGACTATGCCATCCTTACCAATGAGATCATGCAAGGGGCCTTTAATCTTAAGGTTGAAAATTATAAGAAACACAAAGGCCTGAAAAGGGAAAATCTCCGTGACCATATGACTGATCTGGAACTCATTATCACCATGCTGGGAGAAGCGGCCACAACCCGTATAACGGGAGACCGTGATTCACAGGGCGTTCCTGCCCTTAAAAAGGATGCACGGGATGGCGGTGCCGTGGCCGGAAGAACCAGAAAAGATATCGAACAGCAAACAGGGACAAAGGTCATCTCAAAGGAAAACTTCCTTCCGTATAAAGCCCAGAAGTCATTGAAATATTAAAAACATTGACGGATGTTTAAATTTTTGTTATTTTAATCAGGAATTAAGAATACTTTCTCCCCTGAAAGTTCGCACACATTATTTTAATCCCCCCTCCTGTGGATTTTCCATGTTATCCAAAGTATTTTGTTTTGGCATTTCCGGTCTGGACGCCTATCCCATAACCATTGAAACAGATATAAGCCCTGGATTACCCAATATAATCGTGGTTGGCCTGCCTGACAATGCCGTTAAAGAAAGCCGTGAACGCATACGCGCGGCCATCAAAAACAGCGGTTTTGAGTTTCCCATCCAACGGATCACCATCAATTTATCCCCCGCGGACACCAAAAAGCAAGGTCCCTGTTACGATTTGGCCATGGCCCTGGGTGTTTTGGCAGCACAGGGCCTGATATCTCCGGAGGCTTTAAGCCCATACGCTTTTGCCGGCGAACTTTCTTTAGACGGACGTATACAGCCCGTGCATGGCGCCTTGTCCATTGCTTTGGCCGCGTCTTTCAGCAATTGTCGCGGCGGCCTTATTGTTCCCTTTGAAAATGCCAAAGAAGCGGCCATGGCCGGCTGCCCGGTTTTCCCTGCCAAGCATTTAAACGAGGTAGTGGCATTTTTGATGGATCCGCGAACACTAAGCGCCGTGAAAACAGATTTTGAAGATTTGCTTAAAGGTCCTCACCACAGCCGTTTGGATTTTAGCGAAGTGAAGGGCCAACAATACATTAAACGGGGACTTGAGGTGGCAGCCGCCGGCGGCCACAATGTGATTCTTATCGGCGCCCCGGGCAGCGGTAAAACCATGTTGGCCAAACGCATGCCCACGATCTTGCCGGATATGACACCCGCCGAAGTGTTGCAAACCACCCAGATCCATTCCGTGGCCGGACTGCTTAAGAATGCCGACGGTATTATTACCCAACGGCCTTTCCGGGCGCCTCATCACACGGCCTCGGACATTGCCGTTATTGGCGGCGGGAGCGGTCCCCGCCCGGGGGAGGTGACCCTGGCGCATAATGGCGTCTTGTTTCTGGATGAATTCCTGGAATTTAACCGTCATGTGCTGGAAGTTTTGCGCCAGCCTTTAGAAGATGGCTATGTTACTATTGCGCGCGCCAGGGCGAGCCTGCGTTTTCCTACCCGGTTTATGCTCATTGCGGCAATGAACCCCTGTAATTGTGGTTTTTACGGTGTTTCCGGAAGAATTTGCAGATGCTCATCGCTGCAAGT
>Ga0105164_10002549_pt1 | contig 11234 bp, 10 predicted proteins | sample VDWuncwatermetaG_FD_89674 | JGI IMG/M metagenome (GOLD analysis project Ga0105164, IMG submission 89674) | Wastewater microbial communities from Netherlands to study Microbial Dark Matter (Phase II) - VDW unchlorinated drinking water | ecosystem: Environmental > Aquatic > Freshwater > Drinking...
CCATTGTATCTACCATTGCAGTATTTTTGCCTGTTTATTTCTTTGTAATTTTTCTAAGTCCAGCCTACAATAAGCTTTCCAACAATAAAGATGTAAGAAGCTTCATCAAAGGTGTGACTGCATGTATTTGTGGAGCAATTTTTGCATCATGTTTTACCCTGGCAAATAAATCAATTATTGATCCTCAAACTTTTTTACTTTTTCTTATATCTGCTTTTTGTCTTATGAAATTAAAGTTCATTCCTGAACCGGTGATAATCTTGGTTTCTGGGGTGTTGGGAATACTATTAAAGGGCTCATTGCAATGAGCCCCTACTAATCCACATTATAAAATTTATAAAAATCATTAGGGACTTTTGTTAAATCATAAAGAGTTTTTAAAAGATCTGCTTCTGTAATCATACCTAGAAGATTTTTTTCATTATCAATTACAGGCAAACAACCAAATCTATTCATAAGCATAACTTCAATGGCACCCTTTAATGGTGTTTCAGGTCTTACGGTTACAATTTCTCTGAGCATTGCATCTTTTACAGTAGCTTTTTGACTATTACTATGAGCAGCTTCAATAATTTCTCTAAGTGTTATTAGACCAAGTAATTTCCCTGTTTTATCTACTACTGGAAGGTTTCTAACTCTTTCCTCTTTCATAAAATTAGAAGAACTTAAAATAGTATCCTCTGGATGTAAAACATATGGCTCATTATTCATTATGTCAGCAACTATCATATTTATTACCTCTTAAATCCCAAACCTTTGTGCATAAAATTCATCATCAACTTTAACCAGTTTATTTAAGGCTTTAAACAAGCTAGTTTCTGTAGCAAAGCCTAAAAGTGTTTTTCCTTTATTACAAACTGGCAAAGAATTAAATCTATTTGTGTACATTATTTCACTAGCTTCTTCAATCGTAGCTTCAGGCAATATAGTTATAACCTGGCTTGCAGGAAGCATAGCATCTTTAATCAGAAGTTTTTTATTTTCAGCTAATAAAGCCTCAATAATTTCTCTTTGTGTGAGCAACCCTGTCAATTTTCCAAACCATCCAACTACAGCAAGAGCCCTAGTTTTTTCTTCTTTCATAAAAGCTGAAGCTTCTAGAACTGTTTCTGTTTCTTTTAAAGTCTCTGGCTTTGAATCCATAACATCCTTCACATACATTTTAACTCCACTATTAGTTGATTCCCTGGCAATTTCTGTAAGAGGTTTTAAGAAATCCACTTCAGCAACAAAACCTATCAATGTTCCATCAGTATCTATAACTGGAAGACAACCATACTTATTAGTAAGCATTATTTTTATAGCAGCTTTAAGAGGCAAATCAGGAACTACTGAAACAGGAGTAGTGATCATGGCTTCTTTTATAGAGGTTTTAGCCGTTGATGATAAGACAGAGTCAATAATTTCTCTAAGTGTAATCAGGCCAATAAGCTTATTTTCAGCATCAACCACTGGTAAACTTCTAATTCTTGCTTCTTTCATTTGTTGTGAAGCTGCAATTATTGGATCATCTCCATAAAGAAAGAAAGGCTTAGAATTCATAATATCTTTTATTCTCATATGAGTATTATTTTCCCTTAAAAATTAAAGGACTAACCCTATAAATGTATTATCTGGAATAAAGTTTTACAAAGCAGCAACTCTATCCAAATCTAAGTTAAGTTTAAGCACATTTACTCTCTCCTCACCCAAAAACCCAAATTGTTTAGGCTCCATATTTCTTTTTATTATATTCCCCAAAGACTCAGAAGAGATTTTTCTTGCTTTAGCAACTCTTGGGATTTGAAATTTTGCAGCATAAGAAGATATATGAGGATCTAAGCCGCTAGCAGATTCAGTCAATAAATCTATAGGAATAGTATCATTTGAGTTTTGTCTTTTCAGTTTTTTATAATTACTAGAGACTCTTTCAACTAATTTTTTATTTGTTGGTCCTAAATTAGAACCACAGGAAATTAAAGTATCATTTCCATTATCTAAAAGTTCTGAAGGTCTTATATGAAAATATTTTTCACTTTTAAATTTTTGCCCGATTAAAGAAGATCCAATAATTTTTTCTTTCTTTGAGATTTTATCGTGAACAAGTATTAGACTACCTGCTGATTGTTTAGGCAATATTTTATTAGATACGTAAGTTACAGAAAATGGATATAAAAAACCACATATAAATGTAAAATTGATCATTATTAAAAAAGCTGTAAGAAACTGTTTGATCATTTTTTCTATCCTTATACTAAGTGGAGGTAATTAATCACTACATCAATTGCTTTCATGCCAAAGAATGGAACAATAACTCCTCCCAGACCATATACTAAAAGATTTTCTCTAAGAATAATAGCTGCCCCTTTTGGTTTATAGGAAACCCCTTTAAGTGACAAAGGCAAAAGCAAAACTATAATTATTGCATTGAAAATCACAGCAGATAAAATCGCACTGTGAGGACTATCTAATTTCATAATATTTAATGCATTTAATTCCGGATATGTTGTAGAAAACATTGCAGGAATAATAGCAAAGTATTTAGCAACATCATTAGCAATGCTAAATGTAGTAAGAGAACCTCTTGTAATTAAAAGTTGTTTTCCAATGGCTACAATTTCTATTAACTTCGTAGGATCTGAATCAAGATCAATCATATTGCCTGCTTCTTTTGCAGCCTGAGTACCAGAATTCATTGCCACACCTACATCTGCCTGAGCAAGAGCAGGAGCATCATTTGTCCCATCTCCAGTCATTGCCACTAGTTTTCCTTTTTTCTGTTCATTTCTTATAAGGTCTAATTTGTCCTGTGGTTTTGCACTAGCAAGATAGTCATCCACACCAGCTTCTTTTGCAATTGCAGCTGCAGTAAGTGGATTATCACCAGTAATCATTATGGTTTTAATTCCCATTCTTCTAAGCTCTTCAAATCTTTCTCTCATGCCTGGCTTCACAATATCTTTCAAGTGAATAACTCCAAGTATCTTTTTATTTCTTGAAACAACTAGTGGAGTTCCTCCAGATTTTGCAATTTTTTCTATAATAGGGTCTGCAAGTCTTTTCACAGATTCAATATCAGAGACAGCATCTGAAATATAATCAAAGATAGAATCTCCAGCACCTTTTCTTATTTCCAAATCAGGCATATTTACACCACTCATTCTAGTTTGAGCAGTAAAAGGTATAAATTCCATTTGAGCCGATTTTATACTGGAGCTAAGTTTATATTTATTTTTTGCAAGATCTACAATAGATTTACCCTCAGGAGTTTCATCACTAATTGATGCTCTAAGTGCTGCATCAGCCAGATCATACTCTGTAACTCCAGGCAATGGAACAAATTCAGTAGCCATTCTATTTCCTAAAGTAATCGTTCCTGTTTTATCCAGTAAAAGAATATCTATATCACCTGATGCTTCAACTGCACTTCCTGACATTGCTAAAACATTTTTTTGAATCAACCTATCCATTCCTGCAATACCAATAGCTGATAGTAGCCCACCAATTGTAGTAGGTATTAAAGTTACTAAAAGAGCAACTAATATGGTTACTGAAATATGAGTGCCTGCATAAATAGCAAACATTTCAATGGTAGCCGTAGCAAGTAAAAAAATCAGTGTCATTCCAACAAGAAGAATAGTAAGAGCAATTTCATTTGGTGATTTTTGTCTTTTTGCACCTTCTACCAGAGCAATCATCTGATCAAGAAAGGTTTCTCCTGGGTTTGAAGTGATTTTTATTTTGAGCCAATCAGAAAGGACTGTAGTCCCTGCAGTAACAGAAGACTTATCACCACCACATTCTCTAATTACAGCTGCTGATTCCCCAGTAATAGCAGACTCATCAACTAGAGCAGCTCCTTCTATAACTTCTCCATCTCCAGGAATAAAATCTCCTGCCTCTACAAGGACAATATCTCCTTTTCTTAAATCTGTACCTGGAACTAATTCATAAGAAAGTTCTTTTAGATTTTTAATTTTTTTAGCTTTACTATCAACTTTAGCTCTCCGTAAAGAGTCTGCCTGAGCTTTTCCTCTCCCCTCTGCCATAGCCTCTGCAAAATTTCCAAATAAAACAGTAATCCATAACCATAGATTTATCTGTAAACTAAAAAGAATATTTTCTTTATTCAATCCAAAAAGTGTAAGAACTAGGAGAATAGTAGTTAAAATTGAAACTACTTCAACTACAAACATAACAGGACTACGAATAAGTTTTACTGGATTTAACTTAATAAAAGCATCTTTAACTGCTCTATTTAGAATTTTTGAGTCAAAGAATGATGATATAAGCATTTAATAAACCTTTCCTGAAAGCATATGAAAATATTCCACTATGGGACCCAGGGAAAGAGCAGGGAAATATATAAGCCCACCAACGACTAAAATTACACCAATTAAAAGAAGAACAAACATTGGACCATTAGTAGGAAATATACCAATAGAAGGAGGTACAATTTTCTTAGAGGCTATGGATCCTACCACTGCCATAGTAGGAATCATTGATAGAAATCTTCCTATTAGCATAGCTGCACCAGTAGTTATATTATAAAAAAAAGTGTTTGCATTTAATCCTGCAAAAGCACTTCCATTATTACCTACAGCAGAAGAGAAAGCATACAGAATTTCAGTAAAGCCATGTGGACCAGGATTTAAAATACTTTTAACCCCTATTGGCAAAATACATGCAGATGCAGTAAAACAATGAATAATTATAGGAAGAATTAATATTGCAAGCATGGTCATTTTTATTTCTTTTGATTCAATTTTTTTTCCAAGATATTCTGGAGTTCTTCCCACCATTAATCCAGCGATAAATACTGTAAGAATGGCAAAAAGTAGCATTCCATAAAATCCTGCACCAACTCCACCTATAATAATTTCACCAAGCATAATATTTATAAGCGGTATCATTCCTCCAGCAGGAGTAAAGCTGTCATGCATAGAATTCACTGCACCACATGAAGCTGCTGTAGTAGCAATAGCAAATAAAACAGAATCAAAAATCCCAAATCTCACTTCTTTTCCTTCCATGTTTACACCCTGAACAGCTAGCAATGGATTTCCTTTTAACTCAAAGTAGTAAGTAAAACAAACTCCCGCTAAAAAAAGAATTAACATAGAAGCAAAAATTGCCCAGCCTTGTTTTTTGTCTTTTACAAAATTTCCAAAAACATAAGTAAGTGCAGACCCTAAAGAAAGCATTATAAATATTTGAAAAAAGTTTATTAGTGGCGATGGATTTTCAAAAGGATGAGCAGAGTTTGCATTAAAAAATCCTCCACCATTCGTACCAAACATCTTTATACTTTCCCTGGATGCTACAGGTCCTTGATGAATAATTTGTTTATATCCTTCTAAAGTAGTTATTTGAAGATTTGGATTTAAGTTTTGAATGACACCTTGTGAAACAAAAAATATTGCTATTAAAAAAGAAAGTGGTAATAAAATCCAAAGTACCGTTCTTGTTAAATCAACCCAGAAGTTACCGATAGTTTTACTGGAATCTACTGAAAAAGCCCTGATAAAAGCTATTGCCACAGCAATACCTGATGCAGCTGAAAGAAAGTTTTGAACTGTCAAACCAAACATCTCTGTGAAATAACTTATTGTAGTTTCAGGAGGAACTGATTGCCAGTTTGTATTTGTTATAAAACTTACAGCAAGATTAAATGAAAGCTCAGGAGAAAGAGATGGAATGTTGTTTGGATTCAAAGGTAATGAACCTTGATTCCTTAAAATGAAATAAAGAAAAAAGAAGCCTAGTAAATTAAACAACAATAAAGAGATTGTATATTCTGTCCACTTTTGCTCTTTTTTAGAATCAATAAAACATATAGCATAAATCGTTTTTTCAATAGGTAAAAGAATTGGATCTAAAATTGTTTTTTTAAAAGAAAAAATCCTACTCATATAAGAACCCAGAGACTTTGCAGCAAGAATGAGAAGTAAAATTAATAAAATAATTTCAATGATCATTTGTTTATATTTTCTCTGGATTTAACAGGACATAAAACAGGTAAATCAATAACCCGATTAAAAAAATAATTGAAAAGAAGTACTCAATGTTCATAATATTAAAGTTTCTCGCATGCTTTCACATATGCAAAACAAATAAAGAAGAAAGAAAGTACGCCAATTATGTAAAAGAAGTCTTCCATAGTTTTATATAACAAGATAAATTTTACACACGATAAAGTCAATAATCTTATTCTGTGTGGTTTTATAACAAATGGGTTAATTAATACGTAATTCTTTTATTTAGAGACTTCTACCATAAAGCCACCATGATTAGAGAGAGCTTTGTCAAATTGTGCTCTTGAAATAGTAATGGGCTTCTGCTGAGCTGGGTCATAAAGAGTAACTGTTTTACTATTTATATCTTTAACTACAACAAAATGATTTGCATCAGCTCCTCCATATTCTTTCGGATTTACATGTGCAATTATTTCTTTCCCACTATTTTTAGCTTTTTCTACATCAGCACCAGTATGACCACTAGAATAATTTGCTTTTAAACCTAATCCAGCAGCACCTCTAGTCAACTGACTAGTCTTAGTCGCTACATTTTCATTTGAACCAGCTCCCATCAATGCTCTTATTTGTTCTATTTGAGCATCTGCTTCTGCTGATCCACCCTTCATTACCTCAAGTTTTCTAGCTATCATAAGTAAACATGCTGGTCCACAATTTTGATTATTACCACCAGCATCTTCATTTGAATTTGATCCACCTTTTATCTGACTTACAAACCAATTTACTGCTTCCGATATCTTTTTCCCTGCAGACTTCAGCCCATCTGAAACACCTTTGAATGCTGATTTTCCCATCTTTCCAAGCTTCTCTAAAGGAGAATCCCCACCACTAGAAGAATTTTCTGCTGGCATTTTATTTATTTGTTGTGATAATTCATAGACTTTACTTCTAACTTCATTTTCTTCTTTCTGATCTTTCAGCACTTCTGGAGATTGCAATCCCTTCGTACCTATTAAACCGTGTTGATGTTGCCTAATCTCAGCTAGTCTGTTCTGGTATTCACTAAGCTGTTGCATAAGATCAGATCTACTTGTTTGGCCAACAGCAGAATCACTATCAGCAGCAGAACGTGCAGGCTGTTGTAGTTGACTGGGATTTATATTTTGTACTGCCATAAGCTACCTTGTAGAGGTACTAAATCAAAGTAAGCTTAAGGCTAGGTTAAAATTAGAGATTATCCTCTTAAAGTAAGATGAAATTTAATTATTATTCAAAAGGAAATGAAGGTAATGGATTACTTAAAGACTTATCCTCTCTATAACCCAGAGCATATTCTGCCTGTAAAATGGTATGAATTTCCCTAGTACCTTCATAAATAACGGCTCCACGGGAATTTCTAAAATATCTCTCTACATTAAACTCATTTGAATAGCCATAAGCTCCAAATATCTGAATAGCATCATTAGCAGCATCAAAAGCATTATTACAATTAATCCATTTAGCAAGGGAGGTTTCTTTAGTATTTCTCATGCCTTCATTTTTTAACCAACCTGCTTTATAAACAAGTAGTTTCCCTACCTCAAGTGAAGCAGCCATTTTACCTATCATTTGCTGAACAAGCTCATGTTTTCCTATTTCTTTTCCAAAAGCTTCTCTCTGTTTAGCATAGATTACACTCTCTTCAAGACAGGCTTCAATTAAACCTACGGCACCAGCAGCTACAGTAAACCTACCGTTATCAATAGCACTTAAAGCAATTTTAATTCCATCGCCTTCTTTACCCAAAAGATTTTCTTTAGGTACTTTTAAATCTTGAAATGAAATACTTCCTGTATTTCCAGCTCTCATTCCTAATTTCCCGTGAATAGAGCTGGAAGAAAAACCTTTAAAACTTCTTTCAATAATAAATGCTGAAACTTTTTCACCCATCTTTGCAAAAACTAAAAAGTTATCGGCTACATCAGCTAGTGAAATCCAGGTTTTTTCACCATTTAAAATATAAAAGTCTTCCTCTTTTTTAGCTGTAGTCTGAATATTCATTACATCAGAACCTGCATTAGGCTCAGTAAGTCCAAAGCCAGCAATCTTTTCTCCTTTTGCCTGAGAAATTAAATATTTCTTTTTTTGTTCTTCAGTCCCCCACTGCAAAAGTGCTAATGAATTAAGTCCTGTATGAACTGACATTATTACTCTAAGAGAACTATCTACTCTTTCCAATCCCTGACAGACAAGACCTAAAGAAATATAATCAGCTCCTTGTCCACCATATTTTTTAGGTATACAAATACCTAGAAAACCAGCATTCCCAAGCTTTTTTAAAATACTTTTATCAAAATGGTTTTTAGCATCATTTTCTTTAATAGTAGGTGTGACCTCTCTAAAGCCAAAGTCTTTAGCTGCTTTTTCTATTAATTTATGCTCTTCAGTAAGAAAAAAGTCCATTTTTTATCAATTCCTATCAAATGTCACCTTTATATCTTATGAGAAAGCTTAATAATTTTCAGAGTTTATTACAAAGCTTGAATTATTAGTTTTATAGAAAATACAAAATCGGCCTAATATGACGACTGTAACACAAAGTAGAACTCAAGATGAGCTTATCAAGCTATTAGCACAAAGACGTGCTGAGGAAGGAAATACTGCAAAGTCTAAACCTGATCTACTTAGATTAGTAGTTGAAGAAGTAAACTCAGATGAAATTGGTATATTAGGGAAATTGACCCCAGGACAAATTTTAGAAGAGATTCAACAGCTTAATAAACCTTCTATAAACAGTTTTACAGCAAGACAAGAAATAGCACAAACAAATATAAAACAAGTAAATAAACCTGGAGATTTAACAAATGCCCAAAGACTTTCTGAAATCTTTGGATTAAGTGGTAGTGGTATTGAACCTGAAAGTCTAAATATTCTAATGGGTGGCATGACAAAGCTTTTTGTAAGATTTAATACTAATCAAAAAAGTGCAATAACAAAAATATTAAATGATATAGGAACTTCTGAAAGCATTCTTCATTGTTCTGGAAAAGCAGGTAAATTATTTAATGAGATTTTAAATACCTGTTTTGAGCATAAGCTTCCAAAAGTATTTAAAAATGCTAAACCAGGACAGATAGAAAAACTAAGAAGTGAAGTTACCAAAAGCTGTGGTGATGTTTTTGATTTATCAAATAGGCTTCATGAGCTTTTATATGTAAGAGATGTAAAAACTAAAAACCCTAAAAAGTATATAAATGCAGCAAGAGATATTACAAATAAAGTTATAGAATCAAGGATACCAGAAATCCCTGAACCCTATATGAGTTCAGATTTAGCTACTTATGTAGATGCTGTTATTAACCCAAGTATTTCTACTGTTCCTGACCCTTGTGATCCTAAATTAACTTTTGAGATTTCAAAAGTAGAAACAGAAGTAAAACCATCTTGTGATACAGCCGAACAATTACCATCACATATAATCGATGCTATTTTTAATGAGGGTAGTCCAATAGCTACAGCACCAATACTTCCAGAAACATCTAAACAGCCATGGTATACAAGAGCATGGAATTCGATTTTAACTAAAGTAGGACTTAGAAAAATACCAATAGAAACATCACTCCCTCAAAATGCAATAGATACTATTTTTACTCAGGGTAATCCAGTAGCTGAAACTATAACATCAAACCCTATAGAATTAGATGTCACTAGCTTTCCATCTTCACAATCTTCGTCTAGAAAAAATGATGAACCATCACCCATTCTAAGTTTTATTGTAGGCGGAGTAGCTACTTTAGGTGGACTTCTCTGGGGGAAATTCTCTGGCTTTAGCTGGAAAAATATCCTTACTTCTGTATTTGGATTATTTGCACTGGGAAGTGGTGCCTTTGAATCTTTTTCAACTAAAAAATAAAACAATAATTAAAATTTTTAGTATAATTTAATCCATGCCTCCATTAAAAACAAATTGGATTATTATTACTGGTGGGCCTTCTACAGGGAAATCAAAGACTATTGATCATATTGCATACCTTGGATATTACATAAGACCTGAAGTTGCCAGAATAATAATCGATAATGAAATGAGTAAAGGAAAGACCTTAGAAGATATTAGAAGTAATCAATTACAATTTGAAGAAGATATATTAAAAATTAAAATTGAGATGGAGAAAGAAGCTCCTAAAGATAAACTTATTTTCTGGGAAAGAGGAATGCCAGATAGTATTGTTTATCTCAAGAACTGCTGTAATAATTGGAAGTATGCTTTAGAAGAAAGTAAAAAAATACTTTATAAAAGTGTATTCATCTTAGATATCTTGCCTCATTATGAAAAAGATTATGCAAGAACAGAAACATCACATAAAGCTAAAGAAATTCATGAAGCTCTATATAACATATACTGTGAGCTAGGATATTCAGTTATTAAGGTACCTGTAATGTCTATAGAAGAAAGAGCTAAGTTTATTGTAGAGCGCGCGAAGTCAATTGCTTATCCCTAGACCTTGGATTTTCAGAAGTAATTTTAGCAGGATTTCCTGACACTCTCATATGTGGTGGAACATTCTCCAATACAACACTCCCCAGCTCTACCTCAGCACCTTCACCTATTCTTACAAATGAGCCTATAACAGATGTTGATTTTATTTTTGCATAGTCGCCGATTATTACCCCTGGTCCAATTACCACATCAGCACCTATGCTCACATACTTACCAATAGTCACCCCCGGAGTAATCGTAGTATAGCCACCTATAGATGTATGTTCTCCAATATCTATATAACCCAGCAAAACACGACCATTGTCTTCAAATAAATGATTAAAACATTTTACAGCAAGCCCTATTGAACAATCTTTTCTAATCCTAGTCCACTTTCTAACTAAAATATCAGCAACAAACTCAGGTGCAATAAAAACATTTTCTTCAATTTCTATTCCAACCAATTTATATAACCACTGCTGAATACTACATGGTGGAAGCAGGCTAGCTACTTTATTCAAATACCCTCTTAAAATAAGGTGTAGTTTTATTCCGACTTCAAAAGAACTAAAAAGTGCGTTTTTAGTTAAATCTTCTCCTTCAAGCCTAAAAACAAAAAACGTTCTGGGTTTTTTTCTTTTTCTATTTTCTTCTTCCAACAAACGAATTCGTCTATAGTATCTACCTTCTCCAAATATTTTGTTAATTAAATTCATAAAATACAAAGCAAAGTTTATCATGCTCTATCTTTAATTATATACTTAAGGCTTTAGAAAGAAACAAGCTTAATTTATATAAAATTATAGAGAGCTACAATATAGGAG
>Ga0105164_10002550_pt1 | contig 11231 bp, 5 predicted proteins | sample VDWuncwatermetaG_FD_89674 | JGI IMG/M metagenome (GOLD analysis project Ga0105164, IMG submission 89674) | Wastewater microbial communities from Netherlands to study Microbial Dark Matter (Phase II) - VDW unchlorinated drinking water | ecosystem: Environmental > Aquatic > Freshwater > Drinking...
CCCCACATCGAGCCGCCGCCGATCCCTCTGACGAGCTGGAAACCCACCACACCCACCGCACACCGTGCAGAGTGGCTTGGACTGCCAACAAGCACGAGGCCCAGAGGACGCCCGAGGAAGCTCTTCCAAACAGCCGCTGAACGATCGCCCGCTCCCCTGGTTGATGAACGCACATGCAGGAGGGAACCGCAATGACATCCCGTCTGATGAATCCAGGAACGGTGTCGCGACGCTCACTCGCCTCCCTCACAGCGCTGGCACTGCTCGTCACACAGCTTGCCATTCCCCCACAGGCTGAGGCGTCGCATCTTGGATCCTCCACGGCGTCAGCCGGTTCGGCTCCGCCGCCGGCCGCCACCGTGATCGAGAACTTCCAGCCAGATCTCTTCACCGGACGCGCGACCACGTCGATTCCAATCGCCGTATCGCCCGGCCGCAACGGCATGCAGCCGTCGCTGGCCCTCACCTACTCCTCATCGAGTCGGAACGGCTGGCTGGGAGTCGGTTGGTCGCTTGATGTCGGCTACATCGAGCGTTCGACGAAGAACGGCGTCCCGAAGTACGACACCTCGGATACCTACACCTTCATGTTCCAAGGGGTGTCATCGGACCTCGTGCAGATTCCGGACGGGACCTACCGGGCCAAACACGAAGGCGCCTTCCTGCGCGTGGAGTCCAAGGGTCTCGACGGCTGGGAGGTCAAGGATAAATCAGGGACGCGCTTCATCTTCGGCGGAACCCCGGATTCCGAAATTCGCAACGCCAGCGCACAGGTCTTTCGCTGGGGCTTGCGAAAAGCCATCGACACGAACGGCAACTATCTCTCGGTCATCTACACCGCCGATCAAGGCCAGGTCTATCCGGTGGAGATCCGCTACACCGGCCATGAGCCAACCGCGCTGCTGCCGCCCCATCGGGTCGCGTTCACCTATGAGGACCGGCCCGACGTGGATCGCTCGTATCGAAGCGGGACGTTGATTGCCACGGCCAAACGCCTCAAGGAAATCGCCGCCTATGCGAGCGAGCAACTGGCCCGCAAGTACGTCCTGGCCTACACCGCAAGCCGCCGCACCGGCCGGTCCCTGCTGACGGCCGTGACCCACGTGGGTGCAGACGGCGTCACCAGCCTTCCCTCGACGACGTTCACCTACCAAGACGGGGCGCCCACGAGCTACACGCTCACGAGCAACACGACCCCCACCACCAGCGTTGCCGCCTGGAACCTCCGCAAGGCGAGTCTTGACACCGGCCACGAGAACGGGGGCTGCGCCCATCCATACAGCGGGCTGCCCTGGGGCGCTTCGACGGTCGTGCGGAGCTCCGCGGATCTGGGCTGCCTGAGCGCCACGGTGGGCAGCGACGGCAGCCTCAGCATGAACGGCTGCAACGACACGTTCGGCCATGCCTGGACCTTCGTCTACGTCGGTGCGCCTCGGACGATCACGCTGTCGCTGGCCGAATACGCCGGCTCCGGCGTGCCCCAGTGTCTCTGGCGCGAGGACGCCAGCGGGGTCCAACAGATCACCGGCTCAAGCGTCTCGCTCCAGTCCGGCTGGTCCATCCTCCACCACACCGCCTACCACCAGCACTCCGGTTGGTCCGTCGCGATGACCTCCCCACTGAAGAACCTGGTGGATCTCATGAGCCCCAATCAGTTTGCCGCGCCTCAACTGGCCGGGGATGTGAACGGCGACGCCCTGACCGATCTCATCACCTTCGATACCAGCAAAAGCCCCAGCGAGTGGCGCGTCGCCGTAGGGACCGGCGTGGGGTTCCGGCCGGAGACCGTCTGGCTGACGAGCCCCGTGGGCTTTGCCGATCGCTCCGATACGCCGGTCCTGGGCGACTTCGACGGGGATGGCAAGACGGACATCGCCGCGGTCAACGCGAGTAACGGCTGGTGGCATTTTGCGAGATCGACCGGGGCCGCGTTTGATGCCTGGGCCTTTGCGAGCTTCCCGCTCGCGGCCGGCAGCCCGTTTGTCGGCGATTTCGATGGGAACGGCAAGGCGGATCTGGGCGTCTACAACGCAGGGAGCTGGCAGATCGCCTTGCGGGGAAGCGGGATCTTTACCCCGACCGCCTCGTTCGCGCTCACCTGGGGCTCGTCTGACCAGGAGCCCCTGACCGGCGACTTCAACGGGGATGGCTTGACGGATATTGCGATCCGCTCCAAAAGCAGCGGGGAAGTACGCGTCCGGCTCTCCACCGGCTCAAGCTTCGGCGCCGAGACGCTGTGGGGCACGGGGATCACGTCCAGCCTGACCACGACCGCCGACTTCAACGGGGATGGGCTCACCGACCTGGCCTCCTACGACGCCCCGTCGGGGCAGGTCTCCTGGGCCCCCTCACAAGGCGATCGCTTCGGTGCGCTGCAGGGGCTGTTCGGGGGCTTTAGCCTGCGCACAAGCGATGCGAGTTTCCAGGTGGCCGATGCCAACGGCGATGGCTTGGCGGATCCTGCGGTGTTCCGGTCCGCCACGGGAAGCTCGGAATTCGCGCTGTCCACCGGCGCCACGCCCGACCTGCTCGTCGGGACGACCAACGGCCTCGGCGGCGCCACGACCATCGCCTATGCGCCCTCCACCCGGCTGGACAACACCGGCGACGACGGCCTGCCGGACCTGCCCTTCATGGTGCCCGTCGTGACCCAGGCGGGCGTCTCGGATGGGCTGGGCCACACGTACGCGACCCACTACACCTATGAGGACGGGCTCTTCGACGGCCCAGCCAAGGAGTTCCGGGGCTTTCGCAAGGTCCAGGCGATCGATGCCGAGGGGAATCTCGCCGAGACGATCTTTTCGCAAGGCCAGGCCAAACAGGGCCGGCCGCTGTCCATCGAGACGCGCGATGCGTTTGGCAAGGTCCTCACGCATCAAGACAACCAGTGGGGCACGCTGGATCTGTTCCCCGGCGTCCAGTTCACGCGGCTGGTTGAGACGAACGCCTTCACGTACGACGGCGATGCGACCTTCAAGCAGACGCGCACGGAATTCACCATCTACGATACCTTCGGCAATCTGAGAAAGACCATTGCGCACGGCGACGTGGCTATCACGGGCGATGAGCGGGTGACCCGCACCGACTACGTCTACAACCAGGCCGCCTGGATCGTGGGCAAGCCCGCCACGATCAAGGTCCTCAGCCTCGATGGACTCACCAAGTATAGCGAGCGGACCTTCTTCTACGACGGCAACACGAGCTACACCTGGGATGACCTCAGCAGCAGCTGGATCCCTGCAACCCCGATCGCTACCGGCCAGCTCACGAAGGAAGAGGAATGGCTCAATCCCGGCACCGATCCCGTCACGACCTTAAGCTACGATGCGTTCGGCAACGTCACCACGGTGACCGATGCCTTGGGCCGCGTCACGACGAATACCTACGACGCGACCGGGACGTACCTCACGCAGATCGCCAACACTCTCGGGCACACCCGAACGCTTGCTTACGACGCGCGCTTCGGCCAAGTGGTCTCCTCGACAGACCAGAACGGCGTCCAAACCAAAACCGCCTACGATGCGCTGGGGCGGGTCACCCAGACGAGCTTCATTGATCCGGCCACCCTCGCTGAGGTGATCACCAGCAAAATCGAGTACGACCTAGTCAGCCGCCCGCTCCGCACGACCACGACCGTCTATGCGCAGGCCAACCTCCAGGGTCCGCTCACGACGTATCAGTTCACCGATGGCTTGGGTCGCCTGATCCAGACCCGCACTCCGGCTGAGGATCCAGCCAAACAGGTTGTGACGGGCGCTCTCGAGTTCAACAGCCGGGGCCTCGTCGCCAAGCAGTGGGTCCCGTACCTCTCGAACACGTCGGCTTCTTATGTGCCCTTGAGCCAAGAGCCTTCCGCCTCGAGCCTCGCCGCCGTCTCCTACGCCTATGACGCCGCGGGCCGCCTCACCACGGTCACCGATCCGGACGGCTCGGCCACGACGACCAGCTACAACGACTGGTCCACCACGGTCACAGATGCATTAGGCCACAAGACGACCCGGACGAGCGACGCCTACGGCCGGCTGCTCAAGGTCGAGGAGTATAACGGCGCGGAGGTCTACACGACCACCTATGCCTACGATTCCCTCAACAACCTCACGAAGCTCACCGACGCGAAGGGTAACGTCACCACGATCGCCTATGACCAGCTCTCCCGCAAGCTCTCGATGACCGATCCGGACATGGGTGTGTGGACCTATACGTACGATGGGGTGGACAACCTGAAATCCCAGACCGATGCCCGCGGGGTCAAGACCAGCTTCACCTACGATGCGCTCAACCGCCTGACCCAGAAGAGCTACACCATCCCGACCGGCTCCGGGATCCCCTCACCCGGCGCCGTGACCTACAGCTACGACGATTCCAAGACGGCCTTCAGCAAAGGGCGGCTCACCCAGATCACCGACGGCGCTGGGGTGTCGCCGTTCACCTACGACGCCCTGGGCCGGCTCACCAAGGAGACCAAGAAGCTCGATGGGACCGGCTACACGATCCAGCGGGCCTACGATCTGCTGGGGCGGCTCACCACCCTCACCTACCCGGATGGCGAGAAGGCGACCTACACCTACAACGCGCAAGGCGGGATCGAGGCCATCTCCCTGGTGCCAAAGAAAGGCGCGGCCCAAGTGGTCGTGTCGAACCTCGACTACAACGCCGCCGGCCAGGTCACGAAGCTCGCCTACGGCAACGGCGTCGTCAGCGACTACAGCTACAACCCCCAGACGCTTCGCCTCTCGTCACTCCTCACGCGCAACGCGTCACTCGCCACGCTCCAGGATTTCTCCTACGCCTTCGATCCCGTCGGGAACGTCACCTCCATCACCGATCGGATCCGTACTGCAAGCCAATCCTTCGCCTACGATGACCTCAACCGCCTGACATTCGCCCAGGGTAGCTATGGGACATTCACTTACGCCTACGATCCGATCGGCAACATGACGAACAAGGAAGGGGTCAACCAATTCTACGGGCTTGCTGGCGGGACCAAGCCCCACGCCATCACCTCGACATCCGATGGCAAGACCTTCGCCTACGACGCGAATGGCAGCCGCATCAGCCAGACGGCGCCTGCCGGCACCACGACCTCCACCTTCGATGCCGAAAGCCGCCTGAAGCAAGTCACCAATCCCAGCGGCACGACCTCGTTTGTCTACGACGGCGACGGTGGCCGGGTCAAGCAGACGACCTCAGCGGGCACCACGCGGTATCTCGGGGAGGCCTACGAGATCGCGCCAAGCCTCACCACCACGAAGTACGTCTTTGCCGGCGGCTTGCGTCTTGCCGCCAAGGACTCCACCGGCGCCACGCGCTTCTACCACACCGATCACCTGGGCAGCTCCAACGTCATCACCGACAAGACCGGGGCGATCGTGGAGGTCGCCGAGTACACCCCCTACGGCAGCCTCAGCCGCCGCGAAGGCTCGGCGAACGTCCCGCAGAAGTTCACGGGGCAACGGCTCGATGCTTCGACCGGCCTCTACTTCTTCAATGCACGGTACTATGACCCGACCCTCGGACGCTTCACCCAGCCCGATCCGTTCGTCCAGGCACCGGCCAACCCCCAGACGCTGAACCGGTACAGCTACGTCCTCAACAACCCGCTGCGCTACATCGACCCGAGCGGATACTTCTTCCAGTTCCTCATCCCGATCCTCATCGCCGCCTTCGTTGGAGGAGTCGTCGGGGGTATCACCTCCGTGGCGAGCGGTGGGAGCTTCTGGAAGGGGGCTGGCATCGGGGCCCTCACGGGGGCCACCTTCACCGCTGGGGCGATGCTGGCGGCAGCGGCCTTGCCCACGCTCGTCGGACCGGCCATCGCAGGCTCCGCGCTTGGTAAGCTCGGCATCAGCCTGGTCAGCATTGGCACCGGCGGAGCGCTCAGCAACGGTCTCGCCAGCACCTTGCAAGGGGGCTCCTTCGGCGAAGGCGCGGCGTGGGGTGCCTTTGTCAGCGTAGCTACCTTTGGCGCCGCAAAACTCGCCGGGCCAGTCTTCGCCCAGCTGGGGGAGGTCGTCGGACCAAGGCTCGCCCAGGCAGGTGAGGCATTCACAAACTCCTCCGTCGGACAGCAACTGCAACGGTTCCTTGCGCGGACAGGGCTGGGATCACAGGGTGCCAGGGCTAGCGTAGCGCTTTCCGAGGATACTATTCCTGCAGGTTATCGACTTCTTGCTCCACGTGGTGCGATTAATGCGCCTGTGGAATTCACAAAGCCCGGAGAAACCTTCATTAGAGTGAGTGCTAATCCTCAGGGCCTCAATTTCTCATTCAGATCCCCAGGTGGCGCTCAAGCCGGAACATATGCCTTCCCTGAGGACCAATTTTTAAAATTTCAAAACAACCCCCTTACGATAAAATATTTTGGCGATTTGCCCGGTGCACCACCGAGTATCTATGGGAGAATTACACCCCCAAGCGGGACGCCGATCCAAAGAGGAATCGTACCTGGAGGTCAATTTGGTGGAAGCGGAGGCGCTCAAGAAGTATACTTCCCAGATGAATTCTAAACCCAGAGGCGACGAACATGGTTGAAATACCAAAATTTTTGCAGGACAAAGCCGCAAGCGCACCAGAAATAAGCTACGGCGCTGCTCGTGTGACTGTCATTCTCAAAAACGGCCAGCGGGTCCCTGATGTGATAGTGGCCTGGGGTCGCGAGATTGTAAAATGTGCGGGAAAGGACGAGATACCATTTACAGAGAACGATATCGCAGATATTGAAATACCACAAAGAAACCGATAGGTGATTATAAAGGATCTGACACAGATTCCGTTGATTTGGTAACCAGCTGAGTCAACAGGTCGAACAAGGACTGCTCGCGATGGTTGTACCGGAACTCCATCTCCTTCAGGTAGGGAAAATCCGTACCGGAAAATCCGTACCGGGTACGAAAGGGACACGTTAGCCGATGGGACGACATCCTCGCCGTCCAAGTGAGACGGGCTACTACCACGTCGTGACCCGGGGGAACCGCCGCCAAACGGTGTTTCATCAGGCGGCCGACTACACCGCCTACTGCGAGGTGGTCCGCGCAGCCTACGCGACCTACGCGGTGCGACTCGCCCACTTCTGCCTCATGCCCAATCACACCCACCTGCTGGCTTGGGCGGCGGAGCTGTCACAGCTGAGCCAGGCGATGCACCAGCTCCAGCGGCGCTACTGGTTCTACATGCGGCGGCAATACCGGCTCACGGGTCACCTCTGGCAAGGCCGCTACCACAGCTTTCCCATTGAGAGTGAAGCCTACCTCCTCGAAGCCGCCCGGTACATTGAGCGCAATCCCCTCGAAGCGAAGCTCGTCACGACCCTTGCGGAGTACCCCTGGAGCAGCTACACTGCCTACATCAGCGACCGGAGGCCACCGATCCCTGTCACGCCCACTCCCCTGTACGCGGGGCTAGGCCCAACTCCCTCGAAGCGTCGAGAAGCCTACCGCGTCTTCGTCGATACCCCGCAGCCGTACGACCGCTCGATGCGCCAGAAACTTCAGCGGGTGACGACGTATGCCTGAGGAACGTGTCCCTTCGGAACCCGGTACCTTTTCCTAACAAACTCTTCTGGACTTTCCCGCCGAGAGCGTCGAGAGACAACGTGGAGCCGGGGACGAAAAGCCCACATTGCTAACGCGCAAGGCTGCTATCACAAGGCCAGCGCTGGCGGCCCCGCTCGGATTGAAATCTTCGTAGACAACGTTACCGATACCTGCGGTCCCCAACTGCTGAAGCTACCATTGATCCGTAATTACATAGTAGCAAGCGCTCTATATCACGAAATTGGGCACCATATCCACCACGCAATACGTCCTGAGCATACCGATCCCGAAGCGGCAGCAGATAGATGGGGTGCTCAACTTACAACGCGTTTTTTTAGGAAGCGGTATTGGTACCTCGCCCTTCTTACGTATCCTCTTTTTGCCCTTTTTAACTTGCGCAAAAGAGCTCTACCTCGTCAGCACGTAACTTGAAACGCAAATCTGTGTTCACGGAACCTCCTCTCTCGATATGACCAAGCCTCCCTCGCCGAGGCCGTTGAGCATTAAGATTATCGCCATCTTCTATCTCGTATTTGGTGGATTTGTAGCCTTACTCAACCTGCTCCTACTACCTGTCGTCTTTACTCCCCCCGAAGTATGGGAGGAGCTCGGCAGACAACCCGCTCCTTTCAGACTGGGTGTCTTAATATGGGCCGTCGTTCATCTGGTCGTTGGCATTGGATTATGGCGTCTCCATCGGGTGACATGGTACGCTGCACTTGCAATGGAAGGCTTGCGAGTAGCCACGATGCTGCTTCTCAGACCGCTGCAGGGTGCAACGTATCACGATCCAGGATTCCTCCTTGGTTCAATTTTGGGATTCGCCTGGGCGGGTTTCGCCATTTGGTTCCTCATCAAGCACAAATCAGCGTTCGTCACGCCACACGGAAATCGAGGGTCAGGTCTTGATGCAATCATCCATCCCCCCTGCTGACGAGTAGGTCGTTCCGATCCTTCGAGCCCCCAGCCCTTCGGCTACGATGAGCGCAACCGCCATACACTCCCCTGAAGCCGCACTGAGGGATGTCAACATCAATTGACCAGGAAAATCGGAGGCGTTCCTCCTAGAACCGGCTCAAGGAAGTCGTGATGCGTCATGCCCAGAAAACCGCGTGCTCTAGTCGATGGGGGCTGTTATCATGTGATTGCCCGGGGCAACAACCGCCACCCGATCTTCGCCATCGATGGTGGGCATGCGAAATTTCTGGAGCTCGTGCAGAGCGCCAAGGTGCGGTACCCTGCCAAGCTGTACCACTACTGCCTGATGTCCAACCACCTCCACCTGCTGCTGGTGATTGACGTGGCCGAGCACCTGCCCAAGTTCATGCAGGCAATCCTCCAGGGGTATGGCCGGTGGTACAAAGCCCAGACTCGCTACTGGGGCCATGTCTGGCAAGGGCGGTTCAAGAGCCCCCTCGTTCCCAAGGAGAGCTATTTCCTCGAAGCTGGACGATACATCGAGCGGAATCCCTTGAGGGCAAAAATGGTGGAGGATCTCGCCGCGTACCGGTGGTCCAGCTACCGCTACTATGCGCTTGGCGAGCCAAATCTCTTAGTCGAGGAAGATCCCTACTACGCTCCACTCGGTCCTACGGCAATCGCGCGCCAGGCAGCCTACCGCGAGTTTGTCCGGCTGGAATCACCCTATGGTCGTGTGCTAGATCAGCAGTTCCTTGAAACGGCGTTCTAGGCGACACCAGGAGGAACGCCTCCTGTTCCCCATGGGAACCATCTACGGCTATATCATCGAGGTCGACCGAGAGGCCTACTCGTTCCTAAGCCGATATGGGGACAAGAGCTGACTACTTTATCGTCCGCGGGAAGAACAGCCACTGAAAAACGAGAACAGGTTTTGAAGAAGTTACGTGATCTACGACTCCTGAGTGGAGCGCTTCTCCTTGCAGGTTGTGCGATCTCGAAACCTGTCCACTATCCGGGCTTGATAGCAGACTGGAACAAACAGCACACCCCACTGACCATTGAAGCTCCGCGAATTGCTGTGGCCCTCCATGTACGGCGGACTCTCTATGACGATCGTCCTTCGCCCTCCTGGTTCTTGACGTGGCAGGCAAAGCGAGCAATCCGACAAGCGTTACAGAAGGTCTTGCAGGAGTTCCCCTTTCTCGCTAAGGCTGAGCTTGATGATACAAAGGCTTCCTATCGGTTGGTCATCGAAGCAACACACGCGCGGCGAAATGGTGAAGCCCGAGCTTGGCTGACAGCCTTGACGTTAGGTCTGATTCCCCATAACCAAGAGCTTTCGCTGGAGCTCGAAGCCCGCTTGTACCGTGGCGCGACCTTGGTCAAAACTTACCAGGCGACAGGAAGCCACCACTTACGGATCAATTTCTTGGCTATACTCCTGCTACGTCAGCGGCTCAACGTGCCACAATCTACGATAGAAGATACGTTCAGGGACCTGTTCCTTCAAATCGAGCAAGACGCGCAGGAGGTGTTCTCGCAATCGCAGGAGTCTTCCGGTGCATAAAGACGACGCTTTAATCACTAAGCGTACCTCCATCCGCGCTTCAGCGGCTGTAGTGCTAGCAGGCCTCTTGATGAGTGGCTGTGCCACAGTCCAGGTTATCCGCAGCCATCCTCAGCAAGAGCACTTGGAGCGCCTCGTGGCTACGATCCTGCCTCATACTGGCCATCCTGAAGTTCACTACTGGGTGCGGATCGCCAAGCCCACGGAGGATCGAGTTGACCTTTGGGTCTTGCCGCAGCAGCACATTTATCTGTCTGACTCCTTGGTTCAACAAGCAGATGACAGGGTGCTGACGGCTCTTCTTGCCCATGGAATCGCCCACCACGAACTCGGTCATCACGGCAAACGGAACTTCATCCAGACCCTCCAATACTGGGCATTCCAGATTGGCGGATGGTTTGTCCCTTTTCTGGGTTTTGGAACATTTGCCGCCATGCCTGTGCTGGAGGCAGGGATGAGTTTCACACAGGAGTTTTCAGCAGATGCTAAAGCGGTTACCTACCTCCAACCACTAGGCTACTCAACAGAAGACTACATCCGCGCCCTTCAGTTCTTGGCCAATCACCATCGAGCTGAGCGCAGTGGGGACCTCCTCACGACCCAGGATGAGTTCTCCAGCCGCATCGCCCAGCTCAGGCGGCGTCAACCATCACAAGACGTCCTCGCCCAAGGCCAAGTAATAACTCAGAAAGTTACTGAACCAGAGCATCACGACAAAGCGATAGAGCAAGGCCAGCCGCCGTCAGCACAAGAAGAACCCCCTTCACCATAGTCACGGAAAAATTGGGGACGGAACTGAGGGGACAGCGTATCACCCCGCTACTGAGTCATGGACCCTTGCAGTAGTCAGTGGACCGTTCCGTGGCGCATCCGCGATGTCATCAAAGTCTTTGTGGGAATCTATGCTTCGGTCATCGTCTGCATGTACGTCGTGTTTGCTTCAATTGGCTTTGGTTTTGGGCTACAACGCTTGGGACCTCCATCCACTCCATGGCTTTTGAGCCTGCTTAAAACCTCACCCTGGCTTGAGTGCTGGTTGTTGCTCCAACAGTTATGGACGATATTGTTCTTGTCTCACTTCATCTTTCGTCGTTACTCGATCCGGCCTATGGAGCTTTTTTCTGGTCCGTCGGTACCGTCATTCAGTTCATCTTCGCCGGCGATAACCAGCCGAACTGACTCAGATGTCCGCTTAGCGGGTAGATTGTTTC
>Ga0105164_10002551_pt1 | contig 11231 bp, 13 predicted proteins | sample VDWuncwatermetaG_FD_89674 | JGI IMG/M metagenome (GOLD analysis project Ga0105164, IMG submission 89674) | Wastewater microbial communities from Netherlands to study Microbial Dark Matter (Phase II) - VDW unchlorinated drinking water | ecosystem: Environmental > Aquatic > Freshwater > Drinking...
CAGGGGATCGAGGTCGCCATCCGTGCGGCCGTACCGGAGATCGCGCGGGTCGTCGACTCGACGGACCACGCCGCGGGGACGAACCCCTACCACCAGCCCGCGAAGAAATGACCGCGCTCGCCGGGTCCACCCCCTCGGGGACGCGCGGGTACGAGCGCGGGTCGGGCTGCTAGTCGATCGCGCCGGCCATTCGTTCGCGCGGATCTCGCGGTTCCGTTGATCGGTCCTAGCGCTGGCGCAGGGCGTTGAGCACCGCGAGGTAGAGCTCATCCACCCGCGCGGCCTGCGTCACCCCGCTACTGGCGTAGTTGTCCAGCCCGGGGGCGGCGTTGATCTCGATGACCACGTATTCGGCCGGCGCCTCGGCGAGCGATCCCGAGTGGAGCAGCAAGTCGACCCCACACAGCCGCAGGCCCATCTCGGCCGTGATCGCGACGGCCAGCTTCACGAAGCCGGGGTGGATCGTGTCGAGGGCCTCGACGGCGTCCCCGCCGGAAGAAAGGTTCGCGTTCGCCCGCAGCGCTGTGGCCTTTCCCTTCGGGAGGACGCTGTTGCTGCCGAGGCCCTGCTCGCGTAGATGCAGCTCGATCCGGAAGTCATCACCATCGAGCTTGGTGTCCCGTCCGGTGCGGATGAACTCCCGCTGCTTGCGGTCGAAGAGCTGCCGGATCGTCGCCCGACCATCGCCCACGACGGTCAGCGGCAGCCGCTCGTAGGCTGAGATGACCGCGTCATCGAGGACCACGAGCCGGTAGTCCCGGCCAGAGATGAACCGCTGGACGAGGAGGACCCTGTTCTCCCGTAGGATCGCCCGGGCCGCGCGATAGAAATCGGCCCGGGTCGAGACCTTGGCCACGCCCCGGCCCTGGCTGCGGCGGTTCGGCTTGACGATCACCGGCCAGCCCAGCGAGCGGGCATAGTGATAGGCCGCGTCGATGTTCAGGTCCGAGCGGAGGATCCGACAGAGCTTCGGGCCGTAGAACGGCCGGCCCTCGATCACCGGATAGCCGGCCCGCTCAAGGTAGTAGGCGGCAAAGTCCTTGTCCGAAGCCAGCTCGGACGAGCCGAGCGGGTTGAGGTCGAGCATCTGACCGTAGAAGTAGCTCGTTCGGCCGCCGGGGAAGCTGATCTTGCCGACGAACCCGAACCGCGGCTCGAGGTCGATCCGCGCTCCGGCCTCGGGTGCCAGCCGGGTGAGGGTATCGGCAAGGAACCAGCGGTATGAGCCGGCCGGTCGAGCCTTCTTGTCGCGAGCTGCCCGTAACTGCTGCACGCCCATGCTCCTGAGACCTAACTCCTGATCCCACACGACCGGCCGGCTGCAGCCAACGTCATCCACCCATCATGGTCCCGGCGGTGTCGGGCGGAGAGCGCCGGCCGGTGACGAAATAAAGGATGCAGGGCGCGGTCAGGAGGCGCGTATGGAACGCGGTGGGGCCTTACCCGCTACCGAGAGGCTGCTGCACCTAGCGCGCGAGCTGAACACGCTACGTCCGCCCGACCACCGGGAGCGGATCGCGCAAGCAGTGGCCGACACGCAAGAGTACTTCCGTCCCGACCCGGAGTCGGACCTGCCCGCACCGGGAGAGGATGCGCTCTTCGATATGGTCCGGACGCTAGCGAGCGCGTGCGAGTCCTCCCCGGAGGGGTTCGCGCGAAGCTGCAACGACCTCCAGCGGATCCTGGACCAGCAGAAGGGCGCCGCCTACTAACGCCTATGCCCGTGCGCGCCCTCGGACGTGTGGCGTGCTGGCTGATCTCGAGCTTCGTAGCTGCTGCCCAGTTGCTGCACAAGACGCCCCGCCCGGCACGCGCGGAGCCGAAAGGCGCGATATTCCGAAGATCTCGGAGCCGACCCCGGGGCTCGAACCCGGAACCGGTGGTTTACAAAGTTCGCGGCCCCGTCGAGCTCGGGATCGTCAATGCGTGTCGTGGGTACTGACCGGTGGTTTGCGGTGAGGGCGAGTGGTTTGACGGCCTGTGGTTCACCCCGCCCGTCCGTAGATCTTGTCGAGCAGCGGCGGATAGCTCTTGAGCGTCGAGAGCGGGATCTGCCCGACGTAGCGGTGGAGCATCCGTTGCCCCGAGTCCACGCTCCACCCCAGGAGCTCGATGATCGAGGAGTCGGGTACGCCCGCGGCATGCAGTTGCTGCGCGCGGGTCGAGCGGAACCGGTGCTGTCGAAACGCCACGCCGGCCTCTTTGAGCGACGTGCGTAGTCGGCCCACCATCGCGTCCCAGCCACCCGAGGTGAGCGCCTTCCCCCGCTCGGTGAGGAACAGCGGCTCCTCTCCCGCTCCGCTAAACGCCGGCCTTTCCAGATGCACGTAGCGGGTGATCGCATCTCGTGCGGCCGGCTCCATCGGGACGAGCCTGATGCCGGCCTCCGACTTGGTGCGCTTGCGCGAGTCGACGATGAAGTGGCCAACGGGATCCGCCTTGGTCGGGAACACGATGTTCCTGAGCAGCATGGTGCGGACCTCTTTCGCGCGGAAGCCGTGGAGCTCCACGGCGATGATTGCGAGGGTGCGCAGCCGCGTGTTCGTCTCGGGTACGGAACGAAGGATCGTGCGGACGTCCTCGTCCTTGAACGCCGGTGTTCCCCGCGTCGCGGGTTGCGCTTGGCGAAGTCCACGCAGCACGGAGACCCTCGCGTCGTCCGCGCCGGCGTACCAGACCTTACGTTCCGCCAAGTAGCGTGCGAAGGACTTGAGCGCGATCGTCCGGTTCATTCGGCTGTGCCGGTTGGTCGCCGTGCGCAGCCATCGCTCGACACCCTCTGGCTCGAGGCTCGCGAGCGTGCGCTGCCCTTCGGGCAGCCATTCGCAGAATCCCCGGAGCCGATAGCCGTACGTGCGGAGGGTCGAAGCCTCGACCTCGCTCGCGTAGTCGGACAGATACCAGGCGATGGCCTCATCGAGCGGGAACCCGGGGCGCTTCACGCGTATGTCCCGGTATTGATCTTGAAAGGTTCGTTCGCCGGACATGTCTTCCCCTCCGGCGGGCAGCAGGCCGAGCGTGACGATACGCGACGGCCGCGCGAGGGATGCGATCCCCTGAGCGTCATCGACGGAGCGGCGCCTCGGAGCCCGGTGTCGTCCCGAGCTGTTCTGGTCCGAAGAGCGGATGAAGGCCGCTCTTGCCGGCCATGCTCCAGATCGTCCCAAGTGGCCCGCTCGGCCCGAGAAGATCCCCGAGCGTCGTGAAGTCGAACGCCGTGACGCTCTTGATGAGCTCGCTGTCGAATGCGGCCTCGACCACGGCCGTGGTGGCGCGCCGCAATAGAGCGGCGCGCGTAGCGCTCGAAGCCACGGTGAGAACGACCGGGAATCCCTCGAGATGCCTGCCCCACGTGCCATCGCGATACAGCTCGAGGTAATGCTCGATCTTGCGCGCGAAGACCCGCGAGCCTTCGGTCCCCAGGTCGACCTCGATGAACGCGTCCAGGAGCCAGCCCGACGTCGAGTACACGAGGTGGGCGTCCGGGACGACGAGCGTCGCCCCGAGCCGCTCCGCGGCCTGCCAGTCGCACTCCCAATCAAGGACCTCGTGCCCGGGATGGGAGCGCGCCGCGCGACGGAAGGCCAGCGCGACCTCGGCGCACATGAGACCGTGGCCCATCAGCCACGTCCCGCGTAGTCCAGGCCGGTGCGCGGGCAGGCCGGGATCGAGCGAGCGGGCGCGGCTGTACCCAGCGGCCGTCAGGAAGTACACGAGGCGCGCGGTCCCTCCGGCGGGCCCGACGAGACGCGGCGTCTCCAGGATGAGCCCCCTCCGCTTCAGACGGCTGAGCACTCGCCGGGTGATGACCTGGCGGGAGAGCGGAGTCAGCGACGATCCGGCGAACAGGAAGTCTTCGGTCAGCTCCCGCGTGAGGTAGCGGAAGCCGGCGAGCTGGAGCAGCACCTCGTTCTCACGGTGAGGCGACAGCCTCATTCGGGAGAAGGTCAGCACGGTCTCCGTCGCTTTCACTGAGCAGTTCGGCCGCATTCGCGTTCTATCCGCGAACGGCACGAGAACAACCGACCGCAACAGGTGACTGAGGTGCTGGACCGCCATGATGCCTCGCTGACGTGAAGAGTTGCATGACCCATCTCGCGGCGTGGCCTTGCGAGGTGGGAACGCGGTCTGCCGAACCACGTGTCGGCGCGCGATGAGCGACCTCGTCGCACGAGATACCTGACCGCGAGTTAGTTAGTTGCGCCAGAGATGACCATGTCGGCGACATCACCCTGCCCTGGCACAATGCGCGCCCTTACCTTCGCGCAACGGGAATCGGTGCTCAGCCCGCTGGAATGCCCATGGAACGATCGGGACTATCCCCAGAGAGACTGGAGCCGGTCCTCCAGCGGCTCACGCCGTAGCCGGGCACTCCCGCCGGGGAACTCGGCGGTCTCGTCGAGGAACAGAGCATTGGTGTGCCATTGAGTTGCGCCATGTGCGGCCACGGCCTGACGGCATCGAGCACCGGCCATCTCGACCGCGTGCGTGACGCCGGCCATCGGCCGATCGCGTTCGCGGACGACCTCGATGGAAACTACGTCACGCAGAAGACGGCTGCGCGCATGTGAGCGGTCTGACACGAGGCCCGGGCGATTGTCGCTGGCCCGAGACCCTGACCGCTAACGGGTCCGACACTTTGACCGTTCAGGCGAGCTCCGAGCGACGGACCTTAGCCCACCCACCGCGGAACTGACCAGGACGCCAGACGCGCCACGGATGGTCGCGATCGCTGTTGCGCGGACCGATGGGTACCCCGCCGACCGGCGCACGCTCGCCGCCGCGCGGTCGGAAGCGCAGCGATGCTCCCGCCGCAGTGCGCGCGAGCTGGTGTCCGGCGAGGTGCACGCCGATCGACCCGTCGAGGTGGTGGCGGACCTCGACGCGCATCCCCGCGTAGGTCCCGCGCACCCGTGGCGGCAGCTGCACCAGCGTGCCTTCGTGCCGGATGGTGTTGTCGTTGGCCACGTAGCGCGCGTACTTGAGGCAGCAGACGTCGTCGACCGCGAGGGTCGCGGGCAGCGCGCGCCAGGCCGGCACCGGATCGGCCGCCGCGACCGCGAAGCGTCGGTTGTGGCGCTCGAGGTAGCGCGCCAGGAACGCGTTGGCCGCGTCGATGGTGGTGATCCCCGCCAGGCGCATCTCGCCGAGCAGGCGGTCCTGCAGGGTGCCCCAGAGCCGCTCGATGCGCCCCTTGGCCTGGGGCGAGCTGGCGAAGATCATCTCGACGCCGAGCTCGGCGAAGGCCCGCCCGAGCTGCGTCGGCTGGCGCTCGCGACCCTGCTCGTCCGCGAGCGTTTCGCCCGCGCGGGGCTTGATCCAGAAGACGCTGTGGCGGTCGCTGTACACGGCCTGCGGGATGCCATGGCCGGCGACGAGGTCGTGCAGGACCATGAGGTACCCGGCCGTGTCCTCCTGCTCGCGGAAGACAGCGGCCAGGACCTGGCTGGTCGCGTCGTCGATGCCGCCGAGGAGCGAGATCTCGGGGCCGTCCGCGCCGAGCCAGTGGTGCCGACTGGCGTCGAGCTGAACGAGCATGCCCGCTGCCGCGCGACGCTGGCGGCGCGACCGGAAGCGCGGTGACCGCCGCTTGCGCGGGCTCGCCATCCCGGCGGTGCGCAGGATGCGCTGCACCGAGCGGCGCGAGACGGCCAGGCCCTCGCGCTCGGCGAGCAGCTCGCTGAGGTGCGTGTCGTTGATCCCGGCGTACCCGTCCTTCGCGGCGGCGATGACGCGACGCGCGAGAGCCGGGTCGAGCGCGTGCGCGGGACGACGCCCGGTGTTCCCGTGGACCAGAGCCTCGGGACCTTCAGCGACGAACAGCGACCGCAGTCGACGCACCGAGCGCTCCGAGATGCCGAGGACGAGCGCGGCCTCGGCGACGTCGACCTTCTGCGCCACGAGTCTCGTGAGCACCAGGGCCCGCTTCTTGGGGAGCTGCACCGTCCACCGTCCTTCCAGCTCCCCTGGGTGGACAAAGTCTCAGGCCAGTTAGCGCGGTCAAAGTCTCAGGCCAACGAGACACGAGGCCCGGGCGATACCGGTGCGCCAGTAGACTTCCGCCCCGACGGCGGTCTGTCGATCGCAGGTCGGAGGACGGGAAGATGCGCGGGGCGTTCAGAAGGGCCACCTCAGCGGCGGGCGCGCTCATCACGGTCGGGATTGGTGGGGCCATGACCGGGGCCTCGGTCCTGTGGCCCGACCTGACGGGGCCGATCTTCTTCTACGGGGGGCTTGCGGTCATCGTGCTGGGAATCGCGTTGTGGATGATCGGTCGTCTGATTAGGTCTGGGCGCGCCGAGGATGGACGTGCGGGGGACGAGGTTCGTTCTGAGGCCGAGGGGTCGAACAGCATGTCGTTGGCTGCGAAGCAAGAAGGCGGGCAGAACAACCGGATAATTCAGGCTGGGACCTACTACGAGAACGCTCCCGCATCGCCAGCGCCCGACGACTTAAGGGACGCCCCGCATCTTCTGTGGTCCTCCGCCCGCATAGAGAAGATGCATGATCGGTTCTGGGAGTTGTGGGTAGAGTGCTCCAATGTCGGCAAGGTCGCCCTAGTGCGACCCGACAGTTGGGTCAAGTCCACCGTGGATGATGTCACGCCAGGTCCCGGTCCCGATCAGTATGTTGTTCTGACTCATACGCCGACGCCTGAGCAAATCGAGTTCCAAGACTTCGACGTACAGGGCCCCATCCATCCCGGCACGTTCACCTTGCGCATGAGGATCATGGGAAGGGACCCCATGCCGGGAAGCCGCGAGATCAGGTGGCGCATCGTGTACATGGACGACGACATGTCGAGGGGCTTCATCACGGAGTGCTCCGCCACGGTCCACTTGGTCATGGGGACCGCCACCGTCGAGGGCACTCCGGCGCTCGACAACACATCGCGCCGAGACCGGAACGCCGACTACAACGAGTACATGAAGGGCAAGAAGGCGTCCTCAACGGGGCCGAGGCGGCCATACCAGGGGTGAGCACTAGACTTCGCGGCGGCTTCGAGAGGAACGTCGTTGGGTCATGCGGAACCTGCCTCAGCCGCTGCCTGTGCCGCTTGACCGCATTGGGTGTTTCCGATTCCCCGCCGTCGCCTTAGAGACTCGCGGCTGGGCGGCTGTCGGTACGGCCGAACTGCGGCCATACCGAGCAGTTGAGCGGATTCGTCCCAGCTAGGCTGGCCCTCAATGCAGCGTGACGAGAAGGGCAGATCCATACCTCGGTCCGAAGCGAACGCCGCCTCGCGTGCGAAGCGATCCACCCAAGCGCCAACGCAGGTGGACAGGCCACCATTGATCAGCAAAGAAGTGACGCAGTTTCTCGCTGAGCAAACGAGGAAGCGAAGGAGCGGTAATCGACGGTTCTATAGCCTAGTCGGAGTCCTTACTGCCGCGGTCACCCTCTTCCTGTGGGTCGCGTCGCCAGGCGGGCCAGTCGCAGCTCTGTTTGGTGCGCCGTTTGCCTTCATCATCATCGTCGCCCTCCTGTCGGCGGCACCGACCGTATTGAAGTGGATCGAGGGCGAAGAGACGAGCTACGACCTCGCCCAGCGTGACAAGGACGGGGCTGCAGAGGAGGAAGCGCGCAGGCTCAGCTCGTGAGCTGCAAGCGGAACCAGGCCGACGATTGAGAGCCGCGTCAGCGAACGCGGCCACCTTCCTTACAGCGCGGCAATGATCTGCTGTGCCTGGGCTATCGCCAGCTGTGCCTGGCCTACAGGGTCGAATGGGAGCACGTCGTCGTAGTCAGCACGGTTCCTTGTAGTCCGGAGCGTTCGACCGATCGTCGCAGGTACCGCGTGGCCGTGGTTTTCGAGCTCGTTCCAGACAACTTGATGCGCCCTACCCGTCGTAGGCACGTGAACCCCTTGCGCTGTCAGCCACTGTCGAGCGTGGTTGAAGGCTGAGTAGTACGCGCGGCTCATTGCACTTCGCAGACTTGCTTCGTCCCCGTTTCCAGCAAGGCCTTGAGCAAGCCGAAGGACGTCGGGCCAGGTAAACGCCATCACGTTTGAACGAGGCGAAGGTCTAGTTGGAGACGCTCCCGAATCGTTCGTGGAACGTCAAGCCACCAACTACGCGCGAAGCTCTCAAACCGACTCGCCCAGTCCTTGGGATCGCCCCGCGCAACGATCCGGAGGACGAGGCTCGAGCGGGCTCGCTGATAGTCGGACTCCGATTCGATGATGAGCCGCACCTTCCAACCAAATTCGCGCCGGAGCGCCTTGTGTGTTTCAACGAGCACGTCATGCCATTGGGAAGACCGACGTAATAGGGGCTGGAGTCGCGCGTCGACCTTGATGTCGTAGAGGCCGCGTAGCTCCGCAAGCTGCTGCTCGACGCGGTTGCTAAAGCGCTCGACCATCATGAAGTCGACATCGTCCCGTGGACGCATGTCGATGAAGGGACGCAGCTGAACAGCGCCACGAAGTCGATCAACTATCAGAGAAGACACAACGAACGAGTTCTCTGGAACCGGAACCGAGTTCTGGTATTCGTCAAGGGCGATCGCAATTGCGAATGTCGCCTGACTCGCGTACGCCGCGAAGCGAATCGCCCAGCCAGCACGCACGGCGCGTCGCGCGCGAATCTGGCTTACCGAGCCGAATGAGGCGGTTACGACGCCATTACGGTGGAGTACCTCGCCCCGATAGTGCGGAACAAGGATGACCGCTCGCTCTCGCAGCCAATCGCCGACCGCTTCGGTCGCGAGTTGGCCGGCAGGAGGCCGCAGCCGCAGGTTAAGGACGACGTTGGAACGGGCCAACGAGCGCATCACCGCGAATTTAGAGCAGACCGAGGGGTGGACTCGCTCCGTCTCTCCGCGATGAGGGTGGCGACCGAGCGAGAGTGGTCGCTCTTGTTGGCCCCCCGGCGCGGGTCAGCAGAGATAGCGGCGCTGCTCGTGGCGACCCACCCGGCGCAACGCAACGTCCGCGCTCCCATGCGGCGACACGTCAGCGGTCGTCTTTACGCGGACCGAAGGCAGCTTCGTCCGTCGCCGAATGCGAAGCTCCGAAGTGGCTTGCCTTCAGCGCCGAGAAGCCGCCACATGACGGGAGACGAGGTTCTGCAGGCGGTCTTCGCGGGCAATCCCGAAGGCTCGGCCAAGTTCAAAGAGATGCGCGAAATCTTCACTCGCTTCGTACATCAGGACACGATTCCTCTCGGGGTCCCGTGTGGACCGGGGTGGCTCAAGGTTGTTGCCGGGACAGGTCGGCTGCTCCCGCCATCGAACGAAGCATCGATCTGCATTTGCCCACACCGCTACGCGCTCGCCCGGTCTCTTGTCGGGCTACCTAGACTGGCCTTCGCCGTGCGCCTTTCATCTCTCGGCAATCTGGCGGTGCGCCTCCGTCACGGGCTGCGGCGCCCGACCCGCGGCGAGCTCCTCGCCATCGTGGTCGTGCCAATCTTCTGGCGCTTTGACGGCGTCCGCGAGCCCGGATGGATCGCGCTCCTCGCCATCGGCACCTGGGCCGGGATGATCTGGATTCGGCGGCACTGGCCGCGTGACGAACAAGGCGTTGAGCGGGTCATGCGGTCAATCGTGGGTCTGGTCGCCGGAGCCACACTGCTTGGGGCGTTCCAGCTCGCCCACGTCCGGTATCACTTCGAGGAGGGAGAGCGTCTGGCTGGGCCGGGAAGCGGTGTGGGCCTCCTAATCTTCATCGGGCTAGCCGCTCTGTGGCTGAGCGCTCGGCGGGCCCGCCTGACGGGGAGGAGCGCGGAAGCATCTCCTCCGGCCGGTCCATACACGTCGCTCCTGCACCCCGAGGAGGAAGAGCGTTTCGCTCTTCGGGCGCTGCGGTCGCTGCTGCGTCGAGGCGGCAATCGCAGCTCCTGAGCGACGCGGGTCGCGCGTGTACTCCGCCTCCTAGGTGACCGTCGAGCGCTGCTGCAAGACGACGGGGTCGGAGGGCGGGTAAGCGCTCTCGAGGCCCTGCTGCCGCTCTACGCTGAACCTGTCTGTCGCCGAGCGCCCGCGCGCGGACGTCGAGATACTCCTCGCGCGAGCGAGGACGCCCGTCACCCGGTAGTGGAAGCATCCGCTGTAGCGGAAGAGCCTCTCGGGCTAGACACCCTCCGTCAATAGACCGCCCTCACGCTGCCCGCCGGATGTTGGCGGCGTGGACCGCTTCGTCGTACATGCGGTGCAGCCGGCTCGACGAAGCGCTTCCGGGGCCGGAGATCGATCGCTGTGATCACGTCGTCCCACGACGTTGGCTCGGCGGGGTCTAGTCAGAAAGAGCGGCCAGGCGGATCACGATGAAGGCGGGCAGCAGGCCGCAGCTATCTATCTAGGGACGCACCACCCCCGGCCTGAGACGCGTCTCGACCTCGTCCACGCTGATGTGTCCATCCGCGACGGCGAGCGCCAACTCGAACCGTGCGTCGTCCGAGATCTCGAGATCGTGGTCGTTCAAGTTGAGGAACGCGCGCAGCATGACGACCGCTGTTCGCTTATTCCCATCGTTGAACGCGTGGTTGCTTGCGATGCCCCAGAACAAGCTTGCCGCCTGCCGGACGATGTCGGCGTCCTCGTAGGCAGCCGCGTTCTGTGGGCGCGCGAGCGCGGACTCCAACAGGTCCTCGTTGAGAAGAGCGAGTTGTGCTTGCTCCACCGAGACCTCTACCGCTTCGGCGTAGGCATCGAACGCGTCGTCGCGGTCGAGGTACTCGATGGCCGAACGCTACTGTCGGTCGTGTTCCGCGAGGCGCTGCAGCACCGGCCGCTCACGCCGCGCGGCTTTGCGGATGATCTCCCGACGCTGCTCTCGGGGGGTGACGGTGACCGCCTCCAGAACGACCCGACCGCTGCGGTCGACACGAGGCTGGACCAGATCGCCGTCGCGGAGGTGCGCCTGCTCCATCACTTCTTGCGGCAGCGTCACCACGCTGCTGTTGCCGACCCTACGCACGTGGATCACGGTCATGACTGCACCTCCGTCTCGCCACTGTATATACGGTAGCCACGCGGGTCAAATGGCGTACCGATCCGCTCCCGGCGTGTGAAGGCGGCCTGCTGCCCGCCTCTTCTGATGTCGCGGATGAGCGGATCGAGATGGCCCTACGACGTGTGGTTTGAGGCGCCAAAAGGCCGCGCCGTCTAGCGACCGATCGCGCAATTGCTCGAAAACTCCGCTGAGCCGACCCCCGGGCTCGAACCGGGAACCGGTGGTTTACAAAACCACTGCTCTGCCATTGAGCTAGGTCGGCGGAGTGTTCTAA
>Ga0105164_10002553_pt1 | contig 11228 bp, 15 predicted proteins | sample VDWuncwatermetaG_FD_89674 | JGI IMG/M metagenome (GOLD analysis project Ga0105164, IMG submission 89674) | Wastewater microbial communities from Netherlands to study Microbial Dark Matter (Phase II) - VDW unchlorinated drinking water | ecosystem: Environmental > Aquatic > Freshwater > Drinking...
CCTATGGTTACCCTTCTTGTAGTAGGATATTTCTTCTGGAAATCAGTCGAGGAAAATAGGTTGAACATTAATAAAATTGTATAATAAAATATATGAGCTATCAAAAATCAGAGTTATATTTTCTAGTAACGCTTCTTGTTGCGATGTCCGTCGTTACCTTTTTTATTTTTGAACCATTTCTCTATGCCCTACTCTTGGCGATTATATTTGCAACAGTATTTGAGAAAACCCACAAAAGAGTATTAGGTCGTATGCGAGAAAATCGTGGTTTGGCATCTCTTATATCAACCACATTTGTACTCTTGGTAATAGTCGTACCAATAACTTTTCTTAGCATTCAGATTTTTGATGAAGCTACATCTCTTTATACGTCGGTTGTTAGTAATGGCGGTGGAGCTGTACTTTCACAGGTGGCAGAAGATACACTTAGAGAGAGTGGCATAGCCCCATACTTGCCAGCTGGATCGCTAGACGTTAGTCAATATATGAAACAAGGTCTCGGATTTCTTATAGATCATCTTGGTACTGTATTTTCTAATATTGCTAAAATTCTTGTAGGTGTAATTGTACTTTTTATAGCACTCTACTATTTATTTAAAGACGGACACAATCTTAAAAAATATGTCGTATCTCTTAGCCCACTTTCCGACGTATACGACGAAACAATTTTTCATAAACTTGAGCTAGCAATTAATTCTGTCGTGAGAGGAAGTATCTCGGTCGCGCTCGTGCAGGGTGTTCTAACAGCCATCGGGCTCGCAATTTTTGGTGTTCCAAATCCTGTACTTTGGGGAAGTCTGGCTGCTGTTACAGCGCTTATTCCAGGAGTAGGTACATCAATAATTCTAATACCATCTATCCTTTTCTTATACTTCACTGGGGCCGGTGGCGCTGCTATCGGGTTACTGATTTGGGGAATATTGGCAGTTGGTCTTGTGGACAATGTCTTGGGACCCAAGATTGTTGGTAGTGGAGCAAAGCTGCATCCATTTCTAATTCTCTTGTCTGTCTTAGGTGGTGTGAGTTTTTTTGGGCCAATTGGTTTTCTTCTAGGGCCACTTTCTCTCGCTTTATTTTTTGCTTTTCTTGAAATTTATTCAACTATTCAAGGCGGGAGAAATTCGTAATTCAAAGCAATGAGAACAGTCTTCGTAATAGATAATCTACGAAGTGTTTATAACGTGGGCTCAATTTTTCGTACTTCAAATGCTGTTGGAATAAAAAAAATATATCTATGCGGGACAACGCCAACACCGCTAGATAATTTTGGAAAACCTAGGAAGGATTTTGCAAAAGTAGCTCTTGGCGCAGAGGATACTATAGAGTGGGAGTATATAGAGAGCACAATTGAGTGCATTGAAAATCTGAAAAAAGAAAACTATTACATCATCTCCCTTGAACAAGCAGAAAATGCTGTAGATTATAAAGAGGTGGATATTGCCGAAAAAGAGAAGGTGGTATTTGTGGTAGGAGCTGAGGTGGTGGGTATTTCAGAAAAAGTACTGGCCCAGAGCGACGTCGTGGCAGAAATCCCAATGCTCGGCACAAAAGAGTCGCTCAATGTTACAATTGCTTTTGGCGTAGCGGTCTATAGGATACTTGGGGTCTAATATTCATAGTGCTTTAAAAGTTTTGTAATACAAAACTTTTAAAGCACTATACTTTTGAGCACTTTTATGTTATTGTGAAAAGTAGCATAGATGCACTTTTAAACAACAAAAGAGAAAGGGAGCAGAATGAATCCGAATGGCAGCCTTATTGGAAACCAAAGTAATCAGGAACTTCTGCGTAAAAGAAAGGCTAGTATCAGTGAAGAGCTTGCGCTTATAGATACTCAGCTACAACTTTTAGAGAAACAAGCTATAGCCATGGTTAGTGCCGGTGAGACAACTGGCAACGAACAGCGTGACAGCATCATTGGTGCTGTTGGATATTCGACACTGGACGTACCAGACTTTTTTCTGAAAATAGGGAATAGACTCTGTGCACCTTTTCCTGGGATGCATACGCCTTGGACAAGAGAGAAGTATTAGAAGCTTCTAGAAGCTCTCAAAAAAATCCCACCTGTCGAAATGGTACCTAGCCCACAAGCAGGAACGCTCAAGTCGCTTGGTGAGTGGAAAGAAACTCATTCAGAAATACCTGATTAAGTGATCGTTAAGGGCGATAAAAATTTTGAAATCTCAAAATTTTTATCGCCCTTTTTCTTTACTCGCTTTTCTGCTAGAATGCGGGCAATCATCTATGAAAGAGGAAAGTATACATATCTCCCTGTCTGCAGAGAAAATAGGCACATTTTTGGGAATCCCCATTACAAATACAATGCTTATGAGCTTTGTTGTTTTTACTATTCTTGCGGTATTTGCATTTTTTGTGCGGAAAAATATAGCACTTATCCCCGGGAGAGTACAGACTCTAGTGGAGATACTTTTTGTCGGAATTCTAGACTATATGACAGAAACCCTAGAGGACGCAAAGCTCGCGAGAAAACTTTTCCCCCTCATTCTCACAATCTTCCTATTTATTTTTACAGCAAATATAATTGAGTTTACCCCAGGCATTGGCAGTATAGGGTGGACGAATGGCTCAGGGGAGTTTACCCCGCTCCTACGCTCTATGAATACAGACCTCAATACTACTCTTGCTCTCACGGTGATAGTATTCATAGTAATTGAGGTCGTGGGGGTTGCAACACTGGGCTTCTTCCAATATGGGAAGAAATTTGTTAATGTTAGTTCTGTCCTTGGTTTTTTGGTCGGTATAATCGAGCTTTTCTCCGAGGTGGCGCGATTGGTCTCGTATTCATTCCGTCTTTTCGGAAACATCTTCGCGGGCGAGGTGATGATTTTGGTCATCCAGCATTTTGTCCCATATGTACTTCCTGTACCGATAATGGCATTCGAGGTCTTTGTGGGCTTTATGCAAGCGGCAATCTTTGCCCTCCTCACGCTTTTCTTTGTAAAGCTTGCGGTCACAAAGCATCATTAATAATTAATTTAAAAATAATATGGATATTGAATCAGCAAAAATTTTGGGTATGGCGCTAGCTGTAGGGCTTGGTGTTATTGGGCCAGGTATTGGTATTGGTCTTATTGTTGCAAAGGCAGTTGAGGCTATTGGAAGAAATCCAGAGGCCGCAGGCAAGGTGCAGGCAACTATGTTTATTGGTATCGCGTTTACTGAAGCGCTCGCTATTTTTGCGCTCGTCATTGGTTTCATTCTTAAGTTTGCATAATTAGACACGCAAACGCTTTTATTTATGGAACAAATTATCACAGTATTTGGTGTCAATTGGAAGCTCCTGCTTATTCAAGGAGTAAACTTTGGCTTGCTCCTCGCCATACTCTATAAGTTTCTGTACAAACCTGTACTTCGTATGGTGGATGTTCGTCGAGCAAAAATAGAAAATGCAATTCGTGACGCAGAAAAGTCAGAAGCTATGCTAGGGGAAGCAGAGGCCGAAAAGGCGCGCATACTTCGTGAGGCTACGAAAAAAGGTGATGACTTAATTCTCGCTGCAAAAAAGCACGCCGAGACATCTGAGGTCACAATAATGAAAGACGCACACAGAAAAGCCGTGCATCTTTTGAATGAAGCGGAGCGTACAGCCAAGCGTGAACACGAAGAGATGCTTCAAAAAGCCGAGCGTGAGGTCGCACGGATGGCTGTCTTGTCTGCGGAAAAAATTCTTCGTCAAGCCTAAAATGAAAGCAATATCATACGCAGAGGCGCTTTACGGGGCGTTAAAAGGGGAGAAGGGAAACAGCGATGCAAATGCTAAAAAGATACTCGCACATTTTCGTAAGGTTGTCTCATCCCGCGGACACGAAAAACTTTTGCCATTTGTAGCACGAGAGCTTGAAAAAATACTTGCACGTGAAAAAGACAAGAATGAAGTTCTCTTAGTAACAGCGAACACCAAAAGTCTAAGCAAATGGTCACACGCATATGATCACTACATAAAGGAGGGAATAATTTCAAAAAATGCGACACGCGCGGACGTTGTGGACGAATCAATAATTGGAGGATTTCAAATCCGAGCGAAAGGCACACTGATAGACGGAAGTTACAAAAAGTCCTTAGTAGATCTTTACCGCCAAATTACTAACTAGCAAAAATATGAATCCCGTTAGAGGTCACATGGTTAAATTATGTACTCATCGGGTTTCGTAAAGAAATGTGCTATTATTACAAATTATTACAAGTTAACTACGGAAATTTCTAATAATTTCCTACCTCTAACGGGATGAATACCATACTTATAGAAAAAATTAAAAAAGAAATTGAGGCTCTGGAAATAAAAACTTCTGTAGAGCGTATTGGCACTGTGGTAAAAGCTGGTGACGGTATCGCAGAAATTGATGGACTTCAAAATGCTATGATGGCTGAGATGGTTATTTTTGAAAGGGCTGGTAAAGCTTCGCTAAAAGACACACTAGACGAGGAGCCGATAGTTGGCTTTGTGCTCAACCTAGAAGAGGACTACGTGAAGGCGGTTATTTTGTCTGGGGCGGAGAGAATTTCAGAGGGAATGATTGTAAAAGGAACAGGCAAAACTCTATCAATCCCAGTGTCGGATGGTATGATTGGTCGCGTTGTAAATTCTCTAGGTGAGCCGATTGACGGCAAAGGGGCAATTAAAGAAGAAGGGAGAATGCCGATTGAGCGCATCGCTTTCGGTGTTATAGACCGAGCCGGAGTAGATACGCCAATCCACACTGGTATAAAGGCCATTGACTCTATGATCCCAATCGGTCGTGGACAGCGTGAGCTTATTATTGGTGATAGAGGAACAGGTAAAACAGCCATCGCACTTGATACTATTTTAAACCAGATTACAGAGCCAAAAGAGACTCGCCCGATTTGTATTTATGTTGCTATTGGGCAAAAGGAGTCAAAGATTGCTCGTATCGTGGGCGAGCTAGAAGCACGCGGTGCAATGGCGTACACGATTGTTGTGGTTGCCGGCGCATCTGATGCGGCAGCTCTTCAGTATCTCGCGCCATTTACTGGTGCGACAATTGGTGAGTTTTTTATGATGAAGGGTAAGGATGCACTTGTGGTGTATGATGACCTTTCAAAGCACGCAGTAGCGTATCGCCAAATGTCGCTCCTGCTTCGTCGCCCACCAGGACGCGAAGCCTACCCTGGAGACATTTTTTATCTTCACTCACGCCTCCTAGAGCGCGCAGCAAAACTCTCTGAAAAGCTAGGTGGTGGCTCTCTGACAGCACTTCCTATTATTGAGACACAGCAAGGCGACGTGTCAGCATATATTCCTACGAACGTGATTTCTATTACTGACGGACAGATTTATTTGGATACAGACCTTTTCAACAAAGGAATGAGGCCGGCGGTAAACGTTGGTCTATCAGTCTCTCGTGTGGGTTCGGCCGCACAGACAAAAGCAATGAAAAAAGTTGCTGGCAAAATTCGTATTGAGCTTGCGCAGTTTCGTGAGCTTGAAGCATTTATGCAATTTGCAAGCGACCTTGATAAAGAGACAAAAATCCGTATTGAAAAAGGGCGTCGTTTTTCTGAAATGCTAAAGCAAACAAACGGCAGACCACTTTCTCTTGAGAAGCAGATTATAACAATTTATTCTGGAATTTCTGGCATCATCGACAAAGTAAGAGTAGAAGATATGCGTATTTTTGAGGAGAAGCTTATGGAGTATTTTGATCATCACGCAAAGGGTATTGTGGAAGCAATACGAAAAGAACGCGCTATTAGCGAGGGGACAGAGGCGAGCCTAAAGCTTGCACTCGCAGATTTCACTATCTCGCACCCTGAGCTTTTTATCGCTCACACAAGTAAATAAAGTAAAACAAGTTAACTATGTCCTCAACTCGCGCAATAAAAGGAAAGATACGTTCAGTACAGAAAACCCATCAGGTTACAAAAGCGATGGAGGCTGTTTCTGGTGTAAAGATGCGCAAGGCTCAAATGTCCGCAATTGTTTCGCGCCCATACGCTTTGGCAGCATTTCGTATACTTGCTCGTATCTCGCAATCAGTTGATATAGCAAAGCATCCACTTGTTGAAGCCCGCCCTGTACACAAAGTTCTTCTCGTGATTATCACTAGCGACAAGGGTCTCGCTGGGGGGTTAAATAGTGGAGCAACAAAATGCGCTCTGCTTGCTTTGGCAGATAGGGGCATAGCAAAAGAAAATACCGGAGTACTTGCTATAGGACGAAAAGGAGAGGAGTTTTTTTCACGTCGAGGCTATATTTTGGAAAAGCACATAGATACACTGAAGGACGAAACAGCGATAGGAGGTTTTTCAGAAATCGTAAGACACATTACAAAACTTTTTTCTGACGGCAAGTATGATGAATGCGTGCTCGTGTATACAAACTTCCGCTCCACGTTCGAGCAGGAGCCTGTAGCACGGACGCTACTTCCTCTTTCTGTAGACGCTTTGACTATAATGATAAAAGGCATCGTTCCAGAAAAGGGCGCGTTTACAGAGGTCAATACGGACATTAAAGAAAAATCAGCGTCGTCTGATTATCTCTTTGAGCCGTCACCCGAGGCTGTATTTGAGGAGCTACTCCCAAGGCTTATAGCTATAGAGCTTCATCACGCATTTTTGGAGGCAAAGGCATCTGAACATTCTGCACGAATGGTTGCAATGAGAAATGCATCAGACAAGGCAAAGGAGGTAACATTTAATCTCACTCGTGAATACAACAAAGCCCGACAAGGCGCAATTACAAGTGAGATGAGCGAGATTATCGGAGGGATAGAGGCGATGAAATAGAGCTCGGGAGCCAGTCTTGTTCGGGGTACGGATATTTTTCTGGTGAAAAATTCCTCGTATTCGCGCCGTCGCGCTCACAAGTCCCCGAACAAGATGGCGTCCCTCGCTGGTCGAGGAGGGGGAGTAGTAAAAGTATATTTTGTGGTTTGCTTATCAAAGAAATGATGTCACGATTGTCTGCAAGTAAAGTAGAGACAAAAATATGTAGATAATAATAGTAGATAAGATATACTTTAAAAAATGAACAAAAATCTAAACGTTCCTCCTGTAGTATGGTTAGTAGCAGTTGCCATTCTTTCAAGTATAATGTTTGTGTTTCTTGCCTTTTCTGTTAGTGATGCGTGGAAGGCCTTAAATATATACAAAAAAGGAGTTCCCGCTGTTGGATATTATGAGAGCAAGGTATTTGATCGTATTACTAGGTATAGTTTTAATCCCCCAACTTATGAATTTATTTTTCAAAAGGACGGTGGTGTTAAAACACCCATCTGGTCGCATTCAGATGCTCCACAAATAGAAGTAATTTATATCCCAGAGAGTCAGGATCAAATCCCCAACACTTTAATGGATTGGTTCAAAATTATTTTTGATATTTTATTTCCTGCTCTTGTAATTTGTATGCTAATTATTGGATATAAAAGGGGCAGACGCTTGGATTCTCAATCTTTTGTGCGAAAATAAAGACTCCCACCATGATGTAAATGATGGAAATGATGGAAATGGGGTCAGTGAAGAAAGAATTTTTACATCGCCCCTGTGATGCAATTGTGACAATATGAAAAGGGATTATCAAACGTGGCACACGAAGAAATCGGAGATCAGTGAAATAAAGAAAAGTCCGTTCTTCCACGAGCGAGAAATTTGGTTTTGCTACCTTGGTGCAAATGTGGGATTCGAACAGGATGGTAGCGAGGAATTTTTAAGACCAGTAATCGTTTTTCGTAAATTCAATAATGAAATCTTTTGGGCAATCCCACTCACAAAGTCAAGAAAGAAACTGAATGCAAAGACTGAATCATATTATTATCCGTTCTCGTTTTTACCTGAAGTTACTAGTCTTGCGATACTGTCACAAATCCGTTTGATAGATGCAAAGAGGCTAAGTCGTCATATTGGCACTATACCAGAAGAAAATTTTGATGAGCTAAAGAAAAAACTCAAAGCATTGATGCCTTGAGTTTCTCTTTTTCCTCTACCTTGCGGCAGAGTCGGGCCGAAGCCGTTTGTAAATACACTATATACTAGCTACGAAGAAACTGCAAGTTTTTAGATGGGTTATCCACAGCAAAACATACAAGGAATTTAGCTTGGTTTTTTGGTTAAAAAATGATAGAGTTCTAGCTAATTGAGGCGTATTATTAAGAATTTATTTATAGATAGAATGAACACAGGAACAATAAAACAAATCGTCGGGCCAGTAGTAGATGTGTATTTTGAGCACAATATTCCAGAGGTTGAACACGCGCTCACAGTAGAGTGGGTGGGTGAGAATAAAGAGAATAGAAAAATCACTCTTGAAGTTGCTCAGCATATTGGGCTTGGCCGTGTGCGATGTATTGCCCTTGATTCTACCGAGGGTCTTCGACGTGATGTAGAAGTGAAAGACACAGGTGCTCCTGTACACGTGCCTGTGGGCGAGGCTGTTTTAGGGCGCCTATTTAATGTGCTTGGAGAAACTATTGACGGAGGTGCGCCTTTGCCACCAAAAACAGAGCGTCTTTCTATCCACCGCAAACCACCTGCATTCAAAGAGCAGAAAACTAAAACAGAAATTTTTGAAACAGGAATTAAGGCTATTGACCTAATGACACCATTTATTAAAGGCGGGAAGGTGGGGCTCTTTGGTGGCGCAGGCGTGGGGAAGACAGTTCTTATTCAGGAGCTCATTCGTAACGTAGCGACAGAGCACGGCGGATATTCTGTGTTTGCTGGTATCGGTGAGCGTGTGCGTGAGGGCAATGACCTCTATCACGAAATGAAAGAGTCTGGTGTGCTCGCAAAAACAGCACTCGTGTTTGGACAGATGAACGAAGTACCGGGCGCGCGAGCTCGCGTGGCTCTTTCAGGACTCACTATGGCAGAGCATTTTCGTGATGCGGGAGGGAAGGACACACTTCTTTTTATGGACAATATTTTTAGGTTCATTCAGGCTGGGGCGGAAGTTTCTGCACTCCTTGGACGTGTGCCATCTGCGGTGGGGTACCAGCCCACACTTGCCGAGGAAATGGGTAAGCTCCAGGAGCGTATTGCATCCACCACGAAAGGCTCTATCACATCCGTGCAGGCCGTGTATGTTCCCGCAGACGACCTCACAGACCCAGCGCCAGCGACAACCTTTTCCCATCTCGACTCTACTGTAGTGCTCTCTCGCGCGCTTGCGTCACTCGCTATTTACCCAGCGATAGACCCGCTAGACTCTGCGTCTGGAGCTCTTGATCCGCAGATTGTGGGAGAGCGTCATTATAAGGTCGCGATGGAGACACGTAAGGTGCTTCAAAGATACAAGGACTTGCAGGACATTATCGCAATTCTCGGTATTGAAGAGCTTTCTGACGATGACAAACTTGCGGTAAATCGCGCTCGCAAGATTCAGCGCTTTCTCTCACAGCCATTCTTCGTAGGAGAAGTTTTTACTGGAACACCGGGGAAGTATGTAAAGCTTGAAGACACAATAGAAGGCTTCGAGCAAATCTTGGACGGAAAGCACGACGATGTGAATGAGGCTGCCTTTTATATGAAGGGGACTATTGACGAGGTGAAGTAGGGAACAAGGGGCAACGAGGGGAACGGGAAGAACAGGGGGAACATTTAGAACAAGGGGAACAGAAAACAACAAAAACTAACATGATGAAACTCACAATAGCAAAGGTAGACGAAGTGCTTTTCAAAGGTGAAGCAGCGAGTTTGTCATGCACTGGCGGGATGGGTGACCTTACTATTCTTCCACATCACGCACCACTTGCAACACCACTCAAAAAAGGCGAGCTTAAAGTTGTGGATAGCGAAGGCAAGGAAATCCGTATTCCAGTAGAAAGCGGAATTCTGGAGGTGGCACATAATGAGGTTACTGTTATATTATAGGCAATTGACATAAATAACATTTAATGTTAGACTCCTAGGAGTTCTTTGATGTAGTAAAGACTCAGTACTCGACTGATTCGGGCTTAAAAAAAGGAGAAAACCATGACACAAGTCACGGAAGACCTGATAGCAAAAAAAGGGAAGTCAAGCATAAAACAAGACAAAAAGTTGTTATCGCAAATTATCGAGCACTTGCCTCTCGATTGTTTATCTATTGCAGAAAAACAAGCCTTCATTGACGGAAGAGGTGGTGCGGCACACTGGCTTGCTTGGCACCTGCGAAGGTATCATGATAAAGTGATCAACCCGAATGTCTTGTTGGTAGATCGTTCTGTTAAATTCGACACAAGCTTCGTTGCTCGTGGAGCATTTGATAAACCTGGAGGAAAATGGAAGGCTTTTGATCTTACCCCACTATCACAACTAGGTAACTCAGAGTTTCTCATCTCAAAAATATGTCTTCGGCACATTGGTTCAAGATTTGAGAAGAATGAATATCCCCTGGGTGTCCAAGTATTACAAACCCTCCTTCTTCAAAAAGAACGCATCCCAAAAGACTGGTCTTTGCGAGGACACAATAAGGAAGTTTGCATTGTCTTTGCAGGAACTCGTCTTATAGACACATATGGAAAGACTTGTTATTTAGTTTTGCGCTTTGTGGCTGACAGTTGGCAATGGGATTGTTTTGCCTCAGAGAAGATTACCGAAAATAATAATGAATTTAGTTTTGTGGCAGCTACTTACCAGGAAGATTGAGTAATTTTTATCACTTTGGAAAAGCTTAAAATTTCTGGCCTCGCGGTAACTCGCGAGGCTTTTTCTTTTAATTTTTTTTCAAAATTTCGCGAGGTGAGCCGTTATAGAGTGCTGATACGAGGCGATAGAGAGGGATGGTGTAGGATATTGATGAAATATTTTGCAGGGGTCATATGACCCATTTTTTGATCCTTCCTATTTTACGAAATTTGTGTTATTGTCCATCGATGACCAAAGATGAGGCAATCAAACTATTAAATACATATGGTGAAGCCTGGGAGAAGCAAGACCCGGAGCTTATTCTTACTATTTTTACGCTAGACGCTATTTACAATGACCCTAAGGAATCTCCGCTTGTTCATCATGACGCGATACGAGAATATTGGATTCGTAAGGTGGTTGGTGAACAAAAGGGAATTAAGTTTAAACTTCTTAACACATGGTTGGACGGAGATCATGTTATCGCAGAATGGTGTGCAGAGTTTGTTGATACAAAAAGAAATCTACAAATAGAAATGACAGAAGTAGCGATTTTTACTACGAGAGGTGGAAAGTTTAGCTCTCTTCGTGAGTACTATAGATCAGAAAAAACACCTCTTGCCGTGATATAATAAAATCATAATGAC
>Ga0105164_10002554_pt1 | contig 11228 bp, 6 predicted proteins | sample VDWuncwatermetaG_FD_89674 | JGI IMG/M metagenome (GOLD analysis project Ga0105164, IMG submission 89674) | Wastewater microbial communities from Netherlands to study Microbial Dark Matter (Phase II) - VDW unchlorinated drinking water | ecosystem: Environmental > Aquatic > Freshwater > Drinking...
ATCAACTAGTATCGATACAGAGTTTGCTAATCCCCAGCGCGTAACTATTGAAGGATACGACGGATTCATGGATGAGCCGTTTATCTCCCGTGATGGACAATACCTGTTCTTTAACAGTACCAGCGACCTTTTCTACGCGAAAAGAATCACCGACACGACATTCCAGTTTCTCGGCAAAGTAAAGGGCCTCAATACTGCCGCAATCTACAATGGGGTACCGAGCATGGATAAAGTCGGCAACTTCTATTTTATTTCAACCATAAGTCCCGCTAGGGACCGCATGACCATTTATCACGGCGCATTCAAGGACGGGACGGTAACGAATATCGCTCCCATCCGCGGCATCCCGAGCGGTCAGCAGGGTTGGTTTAGCATGGATGGGGAGATCAGCGCCAATGGGCAAACGTTATACCATAGTAGTGGCCAGAGAGGTTCAATCCTTGACATTGATTCGAGGAGCGCCGATGGAAGCTTCACCAAACTTGCCAATTCCGACTATCTGCTGAAAAATATTAATGCCGACAACAACCAAGTGTATGCGCCCGACATCTCAAGCGATGGCCTCGAACTCTACTATACCGCCTTTAAAGCATCGCCTGGAATACCTGGAATATATGTCGCAAAACGCTCTTCGACCACCGAGCCATTCGGCGAGCCACAACTTATCCTTGCGGCGGGCTATATCGTGCAGGAGGCCCCGTCAATCTCTCCCGATGGGACGCATCTCTACTACGCTAAGCAAATCGATCCCACGGTATTCAACATGAGGATTTATATGCTGACAAGGCAGGAATAATATGAAAAAACCCATCATCTTCGCAGGAGCTCTCGTTTTTGCAGCTATTGTTATTATTCCCTTAGTTCATTCTCAACAACCACCAACTGATACTGAATTTACTAACCCCCAGCCCGTAACCATCCAAGGGTATAGCGGAAGTGCGGAGGAGCCGTACATAACGCCCGATGGCCAGTATCTTATCTTTGATAGCAGAACGGATCCGGAAAAAATAGCTTCGAAGATCTACTATGCCAAGAAAGTAAGTGATACCACCTTCGCCTTCATGGGCGAAGTAAAAGGTGTCAACACCAATAATGCAGACGCAGACTTGGTGAGTATCGATGATACCGATAATTTCTATTTTTTTTCGTCAAGAAGCTATCATCAGGATTTTCAAACGATCTACCGCGGCGTTTGGAATAACGGCACGGTTACTGGCGTTGGGCCGATCATAGGTCTTTCCGACAAGGAATTCGGTATGGTCAATGTGGACCCTGAAATCAGTGCCGACGGACGTGCCCTTTATTTTAGCGATGCCGATTTCGGCGACTTTAAAGGGGATCTAAAAAACATGGAAGTCAAGGTCGCAGTAAAAAATATTGATGGAAGCTTTACGAAACTGGACAACTCTGATGAACTGCGTAAACGCACGGCCAATAACCATTTGAGCGGTTTTATTGGTCCGGTGTTTACATCACATGACGGATTAGAAGGTTTTTTTACGCGAGATAATCCCGCTGATAATTCAGCGCATATTTATATTATAAAAAGGAACTCCATTTCCGAGCCATTCGGCATGCCCGAATTAGTGGGAGCAGCCGATGGTTTTGTGGAAGGGCAATTTCTTTCCCGCGACGGGGGGCATCTCTACTACCACAAGGCGCTTGGAAATGGATCGTTCGGGATTTATATGCTGACAAGGCAGGCAGTTTCAATACCTACCGCCCCATAGATCAAAATTCCCTCACGGAGACTTCCACCCACTTTTTCAAATCCAAAGTAAATTCCCACCTAAAAGAATCATTTGTATTGAAGCTTTTGCGCACTGTGTTTATAATGCCCCAATGGCTCAATCGATCGTCCCCCAAAATAAAACCACTTCTGCCTCATTGATCACCGAACACGACATTTATCTTTTCAAAGAAGGCAATCATTTCAAACTGCATGAAAAATTAGGCGCGCATCCGGCTACGGTCAACGGAGTGGTGGGAACTCATTTTGCCCTCTGGGCCCCTAATGCCAAAAAAGTTTCGGTCATCGGGAATTTCAATCATTGGGACAAAAACAAACACCCATTGGCCCCGCGCTGGGACTCTTCAGGGATTTGGGGGGGCTTCATCCCTCATGTGCTCAAAGGTGAACTGTATAAGTTTTATATCACCTCCAATCATCATTACTATCAAGTCGAGAAGCAGGACCCTTTCGCGATTTTCAATGAAGTAGCGCCAAAAACAGCGTCGATCATATGGGACCTGGATTATTCCTGGGAAGACGGCGCCTGGATGAAGGACCGTCATCAATATAACAGCCTTGAGGCACCCATCTCCATTTACGAAATGCATTTAGGTTCCTGGAAGAGGGTGGTGGAAGAGGGAAACCGGCCGATGACCTATCGCGAGCTGGCCCAACATCTGCCCGGATATATAAAAAATTTAGGGTTTACCCATGTCCAATTTTTACCGGTGATGGAGCACCCTTTTTACGGCTCCTGGGGCTATCAGACCCTGGGCTATTTTTCTCCCACCAGCCGTTACGGTAACCCGCAAGATTTTATGTTCCTGGTGGATGCGCTGCACAAAGAAGGCATCGGTGTTATTTTAGACTGGGTGCCTTCGCATTTTCCCTCCGACGAGCATGGCCTGGCGTATTTTGACGGCACACATTTATTTGAGCACGATGATCCGCGCAAAGGATTTCATCCGGACTGGAGCAGTTATATTTTTAATTACGGCCGCAATGAAGTGCGCGAATTTTTGATTTCCAGCGCCATGTTTTGGCTGGAGAAATACCATATTGATGCTTTGCGTGTTGACGCGGTCGCCTCCATGCTGTATCTGGATTATTCCCGTAAGCCTATGGAATGGATACCTAATCAATACGGCGGCCGGGAAAATGTCGATGCCATTTATTTTTTGCGCAGGCTCAATGAAACCGCCTATAAAGAATTTCCGGACATTCAAATGATCGCTGAGGAATCGACCGCCTGGGGCGGGGTGTCAAGGCCGGTGCACACCGGTGGCCTTGGTTTTGGTTTGAAATGGAACATGGGCTGGATGCATGATACCTTGCTTTACATGTCCAAAGACCCCATTTATCGCAAGTACCATCATAATGAATTGACCTTCAGTTTTTATTATGCTTTCACCGAGAATTTTGTACTTTCGCTGTCTCACGACGAGGTGGTGCACGGCAAGGGTGCCCTGGCGGCTAAAATGCCGGGTGATGATTGGCAAAAGCACGCTAATCTGCGCTTACTGTTAGGCTATATGTTCGCTCATCCCGGTAAAAAGCTGATTTTTATGGGTATCGAAATGGCCCAGTGGGCGGAATGGCGGCATGACCAAAGCATAGACTGGCATCTTTTGCAATATGGCCCCCATCAGGGCATCCATCAATGGGTGAAAGATTTAAACAAACTTTACCGCGAAGAGCCGGCCCTTTTTCAGCGTGATTTTACGCCAGATGGTTTTGAATGGATTGACCTTAATGATAAAAGCCAAGGGGTGATCAGCTTTTTGCGCAAGTCCGCGGACGGTAAGAGTAAAATCGCGGCGGTGTGCAATTTTACACCACAGACCCTGCATGATTATCATATCGGCGTTCCTATCCAAGGATTGTGGCGGGAGCTGCTTAACAGCGACGCCGCTGTTTATGGCGGCAGCGGCCAGGGAAATTTGGGCGGCAGGCAGTCGGCCGCCAAACCGTTTCATGGCCGCCCCTTTTCCATTTCTTTGACCATCCCACCTCTGGGCATTTTGTTTTTAAAAAAATAATTTTTTTTACCTCAACCATGTCATTCCCGAATGCTTCTGTCGGGAATCCAGACATGCTAAACTCCAGAACCCAGCCGTTGCAAATATTTTGACACCAGCCGGTTCTTGATGTAAATTACCTCGATTATTCAATCATATTTTGTTTTATACCCCATGTCATTCCCGCATGTTTTAAGCGGGAATCCAGACACGCCAAACTGGCTCCCCGACGACTAATGAGGAGGACATCAAAAAAATCTGGCAGGGAATGTTAAGAAAATCGTGAAGCCTGCAGGGGAAAGTTAAAAATCCAGGAGTGGAAAATAACAGGGAGGTCGGGATATGCAAAAAACGAATCCAGCTTTAAAACAAGCTGTTCTGGAGGCGGTCAACAACCAGATAGAGGGGCTTGATCCCCCGGAAACAAAACAAACCTATGATCGTTTGAAGGCGCAGGGCCATTCGGATGCTGAGGCCAGGCGCCTGATCGGATGCGTAGTCGCCGCCGAAATTTTCGATGTGCTTAAAGAGCGGCAGCCGTTTAATCGCGAACGATTTGTCCGCGCGCTCAACAACCTGCCCCAAATGCCATTGGATGATGAATAGAGGCCGAGCTGTCTAAAGGATATGGACAATTTGTCCATATCCTTCCAACCATTTATTCCCCCAAAGCCGATCCGTTTAAAGTCACTCTTCGCGTGCGAGCGTGGATTGAAATTCCATGGGCCCGGTAGTTTTGATGATTGCCATCAAAGCATCGAGTGTTATAATGGGTGGCAAAATACGTTGAAATCCAGCAAAAGAAAATGGGCGCGCAATGAAAAATTTTATCAGTAACAGCGAGCGATCGAAATTAAAAGATCGCATCATTGAACTTGTCGCGAAGAGTAAGGAATTAAAATTTCTTGTCGGCTTCTTTTATTTTTCCGGTATCCGAGAATTATATGAGAGTCTGAAAAGTAAAGACGGAGTAGCTATCAAGGTTTTAGTTGGTCTTAATGCAGATACTTTGACAGTGGGGCTGACGGAGTATGTTGAGGATGAATCGCTCCTGTCTGATGAGGAGAGGGTCTACCGTTTCTTTGATTCGGTAAAAAAGTCGCTCAACACGGATGATTTTGACAATAAGGATTTTTATGAACAGGTGCGTTTTTTTATCGGTTTGATCAAGGACGGTAGGTTAATCATTCGTAAGACCTATGAACCAAATCACGCGAAACTTTATGTTTTCAAGCTTCAGGATGATCAGGTTGGCCGCCAGAGTCTTTTTATTACCGGAAGCAGTAATCTCACCCGGGCGGGATTGACTACCCAGAATGAGTTTAATGTCGAGATTAGCGATTTTGGTGTCGAGGATGCCGAGAAGTATTTTGACGATCTATGGAGCAACGCGGTTAAGATCACGGAAGACGATGCTTTAAGGCAAAAACTCATTTATTTAGTTGAAAAAGAAACGCATATCAAAGAGATCACCCCGTTTGAAGCGTTCGTTCTTGTTCTCAAGGCCTATCTTGATAGTCAGAAATTCGAGGAGATCAGTAAATCTTTGGTTGATCTGATGGAAGAGAAAGGGTATAAGCCTTACACATATCAGCTGGATGCCGCGCGGCAGGCTTTGGTGGTCATTAAAGATCATGGCGGGGTGGTGATCGCGGATGTTGTTGGTCTGGGCAAGTCGGTTATCGCCAGTCTCGTGGCGCGTTCTTTAGGCCGCCGGGGCGTTGTCATATGTCCACCCGGATTGATCGGTGATAGGAACAAGGAGTCCGGCTGGCAGAAGTACAGAGATGAGTTTGAGCTTCACGATTGGGAAATTCGATCATCCGGTGATTTAGAACAGACAGCCAAATTTGTAAAAGACAGGACAGATATCGAAGTGGTGTTAATCGATGAGGCACACCGCTTCCGCAATCAGGACACTAAAGATTATGAGCGTTTAAAGAATATTTGCCGCGGACGGATCGTTATTCTTCTTACAGCAACTCCGTTTAACAATACCCCGGACGATATTTTATCTTTACTGGAATTGTTTATTGTGCCCAAGCGTTCGCGCATCACGCTTGAAGATGATCTTCGGGCTAAATTCAGGATGTATCGAAGCTTGTTCGACGCGCTTGCTTTCATAAAAAAGAACCATAATTTTTCGTCTTCAGCCAAGCGGGACAAAGCCCAGCGGCTTTATGAGAAATATTTTGGCGAGCCAACGATATCCCTCTTAAAGGTGAAGGATCGCGCTCATTATCTTTCCCGCCAGATTCGTAATGTCATTGAACCGGTTACGATAAGACGAAATCGTCTCGACCTTCTGAATGATCCCGAATATAAAAAAGAAGTCAGCCAACTGTCTTTGGTTGAAGATCCACAAGAATGGTTTTTTGAACTAACTGAAGAACAGTCCAGATTTTACGATGAAATCCTTGAGACATATTTCGCTGATCCGGATGAAGGAGGACGATTTAAGGGGGCGATTTATCGGCCATTTGAATATCAGGAGGATATCCGTCTTGACCCAAAGAAAAAAATGACCGAAGAAGAAAACACGCAGTTCCAGCAACAGCGCAATCTTTTTGATTTCATGCGGCGCATGCTGGTCAAACGTTTTGAAAGTTCATTTGGGGCTTTCCATCAAAGTATTCTTAATTTTTTGGGCGTCCATGAAAAAGTCAGCCGTTTTATTGAGAAGTCAGGCGGGAAGTACATTCTTGATCGAGGGTTGATTGAGACTATCTATGACAGCCATATCGATGATATTGAGCAGAGACTTAAAAGTTACGCCATGAAGCTTGAGGATGGCGACTATCCAAAAAACAATCGCGTTTATGAGGTTAACTCATTTGCTCGAAAAGATCAGTTCATCAAAGACATTCAGTCCGATATTAAAATGTTTCAAGAATTAAAAGACAGGCTTTCATCCTTGCAGCTGGTTGACAGAGATCCTAAAGCGGCTTGTCTGGTTGACCAGGTGAAAAAGGTTCTTAATACCAAGCCTGCCCCTGGTGAATCGAAGCGAAAGGTCATTATTTTTTCAGAGTACGGTGACACAGTAAACCATGTATATGAAAAATATTTGAAGAATGCTTTCCGAAAACGTGTCTTGGTGGTGGAGGGAAGTTTGTCTGCCGGGAAGATTAAAGAAATCAATCATAATTTTGACGCTTCGTTAAAAGATCAGTCCGATGATTTCGATATTCTGTTATCAACGGATAAAATTTCGGAAGGTTTCAATTTGAATCGTGCCGGGATGATTATCAACTACGACATCCCGTGGAACCCTGTGCGCGTTATTCAGCGGGTTGGACGCATCAATCGTATCAGCCGCAAGGTGTTTGATAAACTTTTCATTGTGAATTTCTTCCCAACAGAGCGAGGGGCGAATATTGTGCGGAGCCGTGATATCGCCCAGCATAAAATGTTCCTTATTCACAATACGCTTGGGGAGGATTCAAAGATTTTCGATGTGGATGAAGAACCGGCCCCAGCATCACTTTTTGCCAGAATCAATCAGAGTCCGGACAAACTACAGGAAGAAAGTTTTTATACAAGGGCCCGCCGTGAGATGGCTCGAATCACAGCCAAACATCCCGATGTTTTGAATAGTATCGCTGAATGCCAGGCGCGGGTGAAGGTAGCTAAGAAGTGTAAGAAGGATTCGTTGCTGGTATTTATCCGCAAAGGCCGCCTTCATGTTCGCGAAGTCATTCCAGGGAGCGGATCAAATGAAGATACGGTTGAGGCCTCAACGCTTGAGGATGTGTTTGATGGGATCGTATGTGGTCCGGATGAGAAGGCCGTGGCTTTAAGCGATGGCTTTTGGGAGAGATACCGGAAGGCCAAGGATTTTCGCGAAGGGCATACAACGGCGCTTAGTGATATCAGCCTTGAGAAACGAGCCTTCAATAACATCAGCACGCTTTTGAAGTCTCCCTGGAATGAATTGATGCCGCACATGGCTTTTTTACGAATGATCCGTGAGGATATCAGCGACTATGGCACGCTCCCGGATTACACCTTGCGTCGATTGGCTAACCTTGAGTTTGGAAGCGATAAGGATCGATCGCGGTCAGTCCGTGATATCGGGGAAATCCGGCAAGAGCTTGGAGAGGGCTATCTCAACAAGGAAAAAGCGCGATTGATAGTGACCCGCAGGGAAGTTATTATCGCGATTGAGAATAGGAAAGAATAAGTATGATTAAGATATCAGTGAATAATTATGCCTTTATTGACAGCCAGAATTTGAATCTTGGTATCCGCGGGCAAGGATGGATTCTTGATTTCAAACGTTTCAGACAGTACCTTCAAGATCATTATTCCGTCAAAAAGGCTTTTATTTTTATCGGGCATGTGCCGGAGAATCAAGGTTTGTACGCGGCATTAAAGAAAGAAGGATTTATTTTAATTTTCAAGCCCACGCTTATTTTATCTGGCGGGGGAGTCAAGGGCAATGTTGACGCGGAACTTGTTTTGCATACCATGATTGAGTTTTTCAATTATGATAGGGCGGTTATTGTAACGGGAGACGGCGATTTTGCGTGTTTGATTGAATATTTAATGATTAAAGACAAGCTTTTACGCCTTATGATTCCTGATCGAAACAGGTATTCATCATTGTTGGCCAAATTGAAACCTAAGATTATTTTTATGAATGGTTTAAAAGAAAAGCTGGAGTTTAAAAAGAGACAATAAAAAAGAGGCATTTCCGCGGGACGAAACCCTTTGGATAGCCTCTAATCGTGATTCTGATTAAAGTATAACTGGATAGTCGAATTTTTGCAAGTTTTTAAATTGAATCTGAATCTTATGGGAATCTTAGATAAAGATTAAGGTTTTGATCATAATGCCAAGGGAAACACTGCAGGATATTATCAGTTCGTTTTCACCCGAAAAACTAATCACGTTTTTTCGCCGCAAATCCAACAGCTTTCGGCAAGCCCGCGAGGAATATATGGATGTTTCCCGGGAACAGTTTCGCGATGTGTCCAAGATTGGCGGTATCAAGTTTGCGGATGTTTCAGAAAGCAGGTTGATCGTTGTCACCGCGCGGGTTGTCAAGCCGCTTTCCGAGAGGTCGGGGAAAAAGGCGCAGTATGACGTGGCAAAGAAAATGCTGGCCGCGGGCTATTACGATGCCGGCATTTTTGTTTTTTATGACACACAGGGTTCTTTTCGTTTCAGTTTGATCTATCCGCAGTATGTAGGCCGTAAAAAACAGTGGAGCAATTTCCGGCGGTTTACCTACTTCGTAAGTCCTGAACTCACCAATAAAACCTTCCTTCAAAGAATTGGTGGCGTTGACGACAACAATTTCTTATCTTTAGATGGAATCAAAGATGTGTTTTCAGTGGAAAAGGTAACCGATAAATTCTTTGAAGAGTTCAGGGGTGTTTTTGAAAAGACCAAGAAAGAGTTTCAAAAAATCAACAAGCATACCGCCTGTTTATGGCTAAAAGACAGATATCTTGATAAAGAATTTGATGAGCAGATTAATAAATTTGCCTATACCTTTTTAGGGCGAATTGTTTTTTTGTATTTTCTTTTACGCAAGGGTTGGGTAGAAAACCAGAAGGATTTTATTAGAAGAGTAGTGGCGGATAAGAATAAAATCAATTTGTATTCCAGCGTTTTTCAACCGCTTTTCTTTGACGTTTTTGCGAAAAAAGAAAATGAGCGTCCCCAAACCATCAAAGATATATACCACGATACTCCCTATCTCAACGGTGGCTTGTTTGAAAAGAGCGATCTCGAAAATGAAATGGAAAAAGCTAATATATTCATTTTATTTGATGACTCTTTTATAAGAGATATCATTCTGAATTTTTTCGAGGCCTATAGCTTTACGATAGATGAAAATTCTCCCGATGATCAGGAAGTTTCCATTGACCCAGAGATGCTTGTGAAAGTGTTTGAAAATACCCTTGCCGAAGAGGAGCGGGGAAAGAAGGGTACTTTTTATACCCCAAGAGAGGTTGTCCATTTTATGGTGAAAGAGTCGCTCTGGCAGTTTCTCAAAAATGAAACTGGCCTTGATTCTCAAAAACTTCATGGTTTTATTTACGATCCTGAGTTCGATTTAAATCAATTCTCTAAGCCGGAACTACGTTTTGTTGACAAAAGGCTGGAAAACGTCAAGGTGCTTGATCCAGCAGTCGGAAGCGCGGCCTTTCCTGTAGAAATGATGCAAGTGTTGGTTCATTTACGAAAGCGCCTTGACGTAAAGGTGGGAAGAAATATTAGCGAGGTCAACCTTAAAAAACAATTTATCAAAAATAACCTTTATGGAGTTGATATTGATGCCGGAGCTATTGAAATTGCCAAGCTTCGCATCTGGCTCGCCCTTATTGTTGACTATGAGAAGTCAGAAATAGAGCCACTTCCAAACCTTGATTTTCAGTTTCGGGTAGGGAATTCCCTGCAGGAAAAGATAGATGATATGGATATTTTTAGGGAAAGCGCCTCTATCCAGAAGGATTTATTTAAAAGTGAATCCGAATACCAGAAGATGAAGAAAAAAATGATTGAAATAAAAGATAAATTCTATGAGTCCGACAATGAGAACCAGAAAAAGAAACTAAAAAGAGAGTTTGACGGGATGCCGGATGCCTTTTTTGGTGACATGTTAAGAAACACCATTAATGTGCTTGATAAACAGAGTGATGCTGCTTCATTTTGGTATATTCTAAAAAGAGACGAAATTAAATCGTTAAGGACATATTCAGAACAAAAAAATATTTTGTTGGAGGATTTGGCTGGAAAATTAAAACACGTTCGGGATAAAGTTTTTTTCCATCATGATAAAAATGGTGTTTTAGATACAAAAAAGATTTGGCAAGAAGCCGACATTGTAGGGAAAGATGTTGGCGAGGCTATTCAATATTTATTTTCTATATTGAAAGAGTTATATGAAAAGGTCATGAAAAAATCATACAATTTTGATCCTGATAATAGCATTGAGGAAAATTTTATCAAGTTATTAGATCTTGCAGCAAAAAATGGTTTTATTGACGTTCGTCCCGAAAATTTCAGGAACGGTCTATAGTCCCTATTATTTATGTGAAGGGTGTGCTCTGTCGTAATAGACAAAAGCAACACCAATGACAGTGGCAATTAAAGCGGCGATTAACATTTCCATAGGGCAGTTCCTTATTTAGGATGCAACCATATACTGACGGACATCAGGATCAAAAATAAAATTCCGCATCCGATGCGAATAGGTACAGGAAAATCTTTGAAAAAACTACCGGCCAATCCGACGGCAAAAATTGTTTTGGCCAGGTCACCTATGAATTTACTGATGTATTCTTGCCGGCGCGATTCGTTCATTTAAATAAAGCGTATCATGGAAGGATGAATTTGTCAATGTTATGCGTTTGTTGGGATGCGCTTGTTGGGATTGATGTGTTGACGGCCAGGTGTCTTGATATTAAAATGTTATTAATATTGGATTCCCGCTGGAGTTTACCCCCGAATGTTTTTGTCGGGGG
>Ga0105164_10002555_pt1 | contig 11223 bp, 9 predicted proteins | sample VDWuncwatermetaG_FD_89674 | JGI IMG/M metagenome (GOLD analysis project Ga0105164, IMG submission 89674) | Wastewater microbial communities from Netherlands to study Microbial Dark Matter (Phase II) - VDW unchlorinated drinking water | ecosystem: Environmental > Aquatic > Freshwater > Drinking...
CATCAATTTCATGGGATTTTATTAAGCGGGCATTCTCCCATTTTCCGTCGCTCTTTATGTCAATAGCGATTGCCTTAAATCCCGCCTCACTTAAACTTTCATAAACCGCCTTACCGGATTTAATCGAAACCTCTCTTTCCGTAGACGGGCCTCCCATGAGAACGCCGATTTTACCGAACTTTAATTCTGCCATATTTTTATCTCAGGGGTGAGGTTTATATTGAATTTACTCTTTACCTTTTTTCTTATGCAATCCATTAATTTACAGACGTCCCGGGCACAGGCTCCCTTAAAATTTAAAATAAAATTAGCGTGTTTCAAAGAGACTGCGGCGCCTTTGATCCTTTTTCCTTTTAAACCGCATAAATCTATCAGCCTGCCCGCGGAGTGCCCGGCGGGATTACGGAAGATGCATCCGGCTGATGGTTTGGATAAATCCTGGGAGAGTTTACGCTGTTGGAGGTACGATTTTATCTTATCCTTAATTTGTTTGTTGCCTCCCTTTTTCAATTTCATCAGCGTATTTAAAATAATGTATTTTGAAAGGCTGGACCGGCGATAACCGAATTTTATATCTTTTCTATGTATAGTCATGATATTACCGGCGTAATCCATCACCGTAACTTCTTTTACTAAATCTCCGATACTCCTGACTCCTGACTCCTGACTTCTGACCCCCGCATTCATTGCTAATGCCCCGCCCACTGTCCCGGGAATCCCGGCTAAGAATTCCGCTCCCGATAAACCATGCTCTTGGGTAAAAATGACCGCCTCCCCAAGTGAGACGCCGCTGCCTGCGCTAAGATAAGTATCTTTGTAAGACAATCTACTGAAGCAAGGCGCGCTTAATCTTACCACTACGCCGTTTATTCCTTTATCAGTGACGAGAAGATTACTGCCTTTGCCTATGACAAAAATAGGCAGGTTATACTGATTCACCAGGAATAGCAGCAGCCTTAAATCATCGGGATTATTCGGCTCAATAAAGAAATCAGCCGGGCCGCCGATTTTAAAGGTCGTATGATTCTTGAGCGGTTCCTTGTGCCTAACTTTTCCCTTTATCCCGTTAAAAATTACTCTCTTCATAAGAAAATTTGATTTTTAACGGGATTTAATTCTTTCCACCACTTCATCGCAAACTTTTACAATATCGCCCGCGCCCAGCGTAATCAAAAGGTCCTGCGGCTTTATGAGCTTTAAAATATGCGCTGGTATTTCTTCTTTGGGCAGAAAATATACGTGCTTATCCGGCAGGCGCTCTTTTATTTTAGCGCATATAATCCCGGCGTCGGCCCCTTCAATGGGCTGCTCCCCCGCCGGATATATGTCTGTCACGATAATATAATCAGCTGAGTCAAAACTTTTAGCAAATTCATCCGCAAGCAATTTTGTGCGCGTATAGCGGTGCGGCTGAAATACGGCAATCAGCCTGTTAAACTTCAGGCTCTTTAAAGCCGAAAGCGTTGCCCTTATTTCCGTAGGATGATGCGCATAATCATCAAGCAATAGATAGCCGTTTGCGTCAAATTTAATTTCCAGCCTCCTCTGGGCGCCCTTGTAATGCTTAAGCGCCTCTTTTATAAACTCTAGGTTAATCCCCATCTCCATCCCCAGGGCGATAACCGAGAGCGCATTGGAAATATTGTGCTCACCTCCAAGCGAAAGATAAAATCTGTCTACAAATTTATTTTTATAAAAACAATCAAACTGCGCAGAGAGATTTTCTAACTTAATATTCTTAGGGTATATGTGGGCGCCCTCTTTTAAGCCGAAAAATATATATTTATTCTTGTAATTCTTGAATATGCCTTTTAGGTTTATATCGTCGCTTGAGGCAAACACGCAGCCATTATCTCGCGTGTTATTGATGAATTCGGTAAAAGTAGAAACCTCATTTTCAAAGTCCTTGTAGTAATCAAGGTGCTCGTAGTCTATGTTCGTGATGATGGAATATTTAGGGCGATAATATAAAAATGAGCCGTCTGACTCATCTGCCTCCGCTACAAAAAATTCTCCGTTTCCCAGGCAGGCATTGGTATCTATGTTTCTTAAGACACCGCCCACTGCAACCGTAGGGCAAAGCCCGGCCCGCAAGAGAAGATAAGATACCAAAGAAGCAGTCGTGGTTTTGCCGTGGCTGCCGGTAACTGTGATCACGGTTTCATCCTGCATAAGGCCGGATAGGGCCTGCGCCCTCTTGAGCAAAGGAATACCCCTTGTTTTTGCTTCCTTGATCTCGGGGTTATCATCTTTGATGGCGGTAGAATAAACTATTAAATCAGCGCCTTTGATATTCAACGCATTGTGGCCGATAAATATATCCGCGCCTAATTCCTTAAGCTGCCCCGTGATTTTACTTTCTTTCAAATCCGAACCGCTTACCTTAAACCCTTTGCGCAATAAAAGCTGGGCAATCCCGCTCATTCCTATTCCGCCGATACCGATTAAATGATAGCGCTTATTCATCTTAATGAGCACATAACTTACGAGCACGATAGTGCGAGTAAGTTATTGTGCGAATTAATCCCCCCTTCTTGCATTCTGCAAGAATGCAGGGGGGATAAGTTCGGACAAATAAGTTATGCTCACTTCGTTCCATAACTTATGTCCTTACTTAAATTTTTCTGCCAGGCCTGGCCCATCTCCTGGATATTTTTAAAAGGGTATACGTAACTTAGCGCCCTCTCTAAATCCTGTTTATCTCTTAAGTTCTGGCAGAAGAGGATAAAATTATCCTTGCCGAATTCCTTCACCAGATAATCTACTATGCTTACTGCCTCGGAGTAAAACAATAATACCGATGTATTATCGCTGAGTGAATGCGGGTCCATCCTAGCAAGGCTCTCTAAGTTAATTAATTTATTTGCGGAAGCGGCATCCATTACCACCTGATGCGCCATTGAATATATCCGGTCTTCCTGATAAGAGGCAACCCCTTCATCCAGCCAGGTTAACACAGCCGGATTATCAAAGCCTACGAATTCCCTGAAAATGATATGCCCCATTTCATGGGGGAGGGTGGTTTCAAAAAATCCTTGCGCATAAGGAAAGGAATGTATTATTTTTTCTTTAATTATAGCGCATCCCGAGGACCAGGCGGGCTGGTTTGTGGCAGCCTGATAAGCCCCGGCGTCATCGTGGATATAAATCCTGGCCCGGTTATCCCAGAGCCAGAAATCAAACCTCCTGAACCCCAAATCATCAGCTATCTTATCATAGTAGTATTCGGATTTCTCCGTAAGCTGATCTATAAACCCTTCCGGGGCATTTTTATAATATACGATAAAATGGGTGCTCTTTGCCACAAACCAGTTATCCGTATCGGCAAGAGCAAAAGAGAGCCCTAAAAATAAAAACACCGCGATTAAAATGCGCCTTCTCATTTTAATGAGCACATAACTTACGAGCACGATAGTGCGAGTAAGTTATTGTGCGAATTAATCCCCCCCTCTTGCATTCTGCAAGAATGCAGGGGGGATAAGTTCGGACAATACAGCTTCAGTGAACAGCTCATTTGTATTCTGGCGGGGAATATTATCGTAACAGGAACGCATGGCTTTAATTGTATCATTATTATTTATAAGATTCTCTATATTTTTCCTGAGAATATTGCCGTCTAATTCCTTATCCGGAATTATAATCCCTGAGCCGATACTTTCCAATACCTCGGCATTGGCCATCTGATGCCTGTAGGCAAAAGGATAAGGGATAATTATCGCGGGCAGGCCAAAAAACATTATCTCTGCGATTGAAGTTGCCCCGGCGCGGGAGATGACCAGGTCGCAGGCGCTATAAGCGTATTGCATAGTCTCTAAGAAATTAAATAAGCGCGCATCTATATTCATATCTTGGTATTTTTTTCTCAAGAAATCAACATCTTTAGCTCCCGCAAGATGGATAACTTGTAAGCTTGGCTTATCCGGTATTGTGGATACAGCTTTTAAGAACCCGAAGTTAATCCTGTGGCTTGCCTGGCTGCCTCCCATTACCAGTATCGTGAATTTGTTGCTCTTTAATCCGAAGAGGCCTAAGGCCTTATTTCTATCTACGGGCATTAATCCCCCGCGTAAGGGATTCCCGGTCACAACTATCTTTCTTTTATAATCTTTAAGGTGATCGCACGTTTCGGCAACGGAAACAGCTATTTTATCCGTAAATTTCGCCAAAAATCTATTTGCCCGTCCGGGGATTACGTTCTGTTCGTGTATTAGCGTCTTTATCCTGAAGAGCCAGGCAAATAAAATCATCGGGACGCAAACCAGGCTTCCGAACCCGACGACAATATCAGGCTTGAATTCTGCCAGGATAAATATACTTTCCCAGGAGCCCTGTAAAAATCTAAAGCCAGAGGCCAGGTTTCTAAAATCGCATCTTAATTTAATAGGGGCTACCGAAATAAAGGCAACTCTGTGCCCGATATTTCCAATCTGCTTCGCTACGCCCTTCCTGGGTAAAACCAATAATACGTCTAAATTCCGCTGCTTATTTTTTAATGTGTCTAAAAAACCCAGTGCGGGAAAAATATGGCCGCCGCTTGCGCCGGTAATAGCCAGGATTCTCACGGGTATTCTCCGGTCCGCGCGATATTCATAAGTATGCCGACGCTGACCATATCAAAAATAAAAGAAGAGCCGCCGTAACTGATAAAAGGCAAAGGCAGGCCTTTTGTAGGCAATACGCCGCAGGAAACGCCGATATTTATTATCGCTTTAAGAGAAATCATCAGCACCAGGCCCAGGCTGAGGAAATAACCGAATTTATCAGGGGCATTCTTTATTATTCTAATGCCCTGCTGAATAAAGATGAGCAATAATATTATCACTCCCACCGTGCCCAAAAGCCCTAATTCTTCTCCGATTATGGAAAAGATAAAATCGGTATGCGCCGCGGGCAGATAAAATAATTTCTGCCTGGAGTGCCCCAGCCCAATACCGAAGATCCCGCCTGAACCGAGGGCGACCTGTGATTGGATAATCTGAAAACCGCTTCCTTTAGGGTCAAGCCAGGGATTCAGGAATGCCAGTATGCGCATCCTTCGGTAAGGAACGTTAAATATCAATATATAGAGCAAGGGCAGGCTTGCCAGAATTACCGAAGAAAGGTAAGATACGCGCGCGCCGGCGACAAAGAGCATAATAAATACCACCATTCCCAAAGCCAAAACAGTCCCTAGATCCGGCTGCGCCAGGATTAACAGCGCCGTAACCCCTAAAACAGACATAAGAGGCGCAAATCCTCTCCAGAATGTTTTTATGTATTCGCCCTTGCGGGTAATAAAATCGGCGACATAAATGATTACCGCGATATTGGCTAACTCCGAAGGCTGAAAGCTGATAAATTTCAACCTGAACCAACGCCGGGCTCCGGAAACTTCCCGTCCGATATGGGGTATTAAAACCAAAACCAATAAGAAAATAGAAAAGATTAATAAAGGCCTTGAGCATCTTGCGAGCTTTTTATAATCTGCAGCCATCACTAATAAGGCCAGGATTGAGCCGATCACCAGAAAGCTTAAATGCCTTTTTAAGAAAAAAAGGCTGTCTTTATATTTTTCCCAGGCATAAATACTGGAAGCGCTATAGATCATCACTACGCCGATGCAGATCAGGATAAAAGTAATGGTAAAGAGGTTTATCCTGGTATTACGCGCCATAATTTAGTTATTAGTTCCAGGTTCATTTGTCATTAAATCATATACTGCTTTCTTAAAAACCTCACCCCGTTCTTCATAATTGGCAAACATATCAAAACTGGAACACATAGGCGAGAGCAATACGCAATCGCCTGATTTGGCTTTAGAAAAGGCAAGGGCTACTGCTTCCTTTAATGTGGCGGATTCATTGATAGAAGGGGCTCCCGTTAATGCGCTTCTTATTTTCTCCCTTGCCTCTCCGATTAAGATAACCTCTCTCGTTTTTTTACGTATTAAATCCGAGATAATGCTATAGTCTATGCCTTTATGCCTGCCTCCTGCTATCAGGACTATCGGCTGAGAAATATTTTCAAATGCCCAGATGGTAGATTCTACGGTTGTGCTCTTGGAATCATTGATAAAGGTGATATTATTAATTTCTGTTACATATTCCAGGCGGTGCTCAATACCTTTAAACTCCCTGAATACCTTTAGGCAAAGGTCATTTTTTATGCCCAAAATAGAAGCCACAGCCAAAACCGCAGCCTGATTAGGGTTTAAATCCGGCGCCCGGGAAAAATACGCCACTTTAGAACTCGCCTGTTTAGCTAACTCTCTGACTACGGCGTCATCGTGATTTAAGACTAAATAATCAGAGTTATCCTGGTTTATGAATATGCGCTTTTTTGCGTCCAGATACTCCTGCATATCTTTATGCCTATCTAAGTGGTTACGATTAAAATTCAGGATTACGGCAATCTTGGGCTTGAACTCACGGGCCTTCTCTAATTGGAAAGAGCTCGCCTCAAGCGAAACAAAATCGCCCGCCTCCATCTTCTCTACTTCGCCGCAAAAAGGATTCCCGATATTGCCGCAGACAAAAACTTTCTTCCCCCAAGCCTCCAATACCCTGCCGATTAATGTCGTAACAGTAGTCTTGCCGTTTGAGCCTGTAACGGCAATTACGGTCGCCGGGCATAAAATCCAGGACAGCTCCTCTTCGCTTAACACCGGTAATTGAAATTGCCTAGCCCAGGCTACGGGCAACGCCGTATCCGGCACGCCGGGCGAAAGAACAACCAGGTACTTGCCCCTTATAAATTCCTGCGAGTGCCTGCCTATCTCCGTCTTGATATTCTTTGGTTTTAGTTGCAGGGCATACGCACGCGTGGAATCATTATCCTGGTTATCCGTAACGCTTACATCCGCCCCTAAATCATAAAGCAAGTTAACCGAGGCCAAGCCAGAGCGTGCCAGTCCCACTACGGCAATCTTTTTGTTTTTAAAATAATCTTTATTTTTCATATAATGAGCACATAACTTACGAACACGAAGTGTGCGTAAGTTATAAGTGCGAATTAATCCCCCCTGCTTTCTTGCGAAAGCAAGAAGGGGGGATAAGTTCGGACATATAAGTTATGTTCCGCCAAAAAGATTGGCGGACCCGCCAACGTCTTGTGGCGGGCGCTTACATTACCTTTAATATATTACTCCCTGCCTGCCGGCAGGCAGGCATAACTTATGTCCTCACTTACCGTATCTTTAAAGTAACTATGGTAAAGAGTGAAAGCAGGGCCGCCAAAATCCAGAACCTTACAATCACCTTGCTCTCCGGCCAGCCGAGGAATTGAAAATGATGGTGCAAAGGCGCAATCCTGAATATGCGTTTCTTTGTAAAACGGAAAGAAGCCACCTGTAAAATCACCGATAAAGCCTCCAAAACAAATATCCCGCCTACAATTACCAGAAGCAGTTCTTTCTTTATCAATAAGGCAACTGTCCCCAGAGCGCCTCCCAAAGCCAGGGCGCCCACGTCGCCCATAAAAATAGTCGCCGGATAACAGTTAAACCACAAAAAACCCAATCCTGCTCCGAGAATACTTGCGCAAAATACCGTTAATTCTCCGCTGTTTTTAAGATACGGTATAAAAAGATAACTGCTGAATCTTATATTTCCTGAAACGTAACTCAGAATGCTGAAAGCCACAGCAACCATAATCACAATCCCTATGGCTAAGCCATCCAGGCCGTCTGTAAGGTTTACGGCGTTAGAAGAGCCGGTGATCACTATAATGACAAAGATGATGTAAAAAATGCCCATCTCCAAAGATACGTCTTTTAAGAAAGGCACGTCAATGCGGGTTGAGTTTTGCGGGGTTAAGAAAAGTATGGCGCCTAATATCAAGCCCAGGATAATCTGGCTGGTAAATTTCGCGGTGGCGGTCAGGCCTTTGGATTTCTTTCTTACGTGTTTCAGGTAATCATCAATAAATCCGGTTATCCCCAGCCAGACCGTACTGAACAAGGCTAAAATTATGTATCTGTTGAAAATATCCGCCCAGAGCAATGTAGCTGACAATATCGCCAGGAGTATTAATATGCCGCCCATGGTCGGGGTATTTTGTTTTCTACCGTGCAATTCGTATAATCTAGCGCTGTCTTCCTTCCTTACATTTTCGCCTATCTTTAACCGCGTAAGGAATCTTATTACCACCGGCCCTAAGGTTAGGCTGATAAGAAAAGCGGTTATCGCTGCCATTGCGGCGCGAAAGGTGATATAGCGAAAGATATTAAGAACAGAGATGATGCCGCGCAAAGGATAAAGCAAATAATATAACATATCAACCCTTCTTAAAAATATCTTCCATCTTCATAGAGCGCGAACCCTTAACCAGCACAAGGTCGCCTTTTCCCAGCGATAGCTTATGAAAGAGAATTTCGCGCGCCTGATTGGAATTTGCGCAACTAAATATATTTCTCGTGTCCAAACGACAGGCCCTCGCACCAGACGGTGCAGGGCAGGCCCTTGCTGACTCGGCAGCAAGCCCGGATAAATTACCTACCGTAATCAATACATCGCAACAAGCCGCTATCTCGCGGCCCGCCTGATTATGGAATGACTCTGCGCGGCTTCCCAATTCCAGCATATCGCCCATCACAAAAATCTTCCTTCCCCGCGTCCTGAGATTGGCCAGGGTTTTTAAGGCCTCCTGCAAAGAGAGGGGGTTAGAATTATATGTATCATCAATAAATTTGATATTGTTTAATCTTATGATTTTGAGCCTCCCTGGCGGGAAATCAAAAGCATTGAGCCTGGCAATAATATCTTTATATCCGATGCCGAATATACGGCCTACCGCTATAGCGGCCAAGGCATTGTAAATATTATAATACCCCGGAGTATTTAATGTAAATTTATATTTTTTATTTACGCAAAACCTTATTTTCTCATTAAGGTTCCTCACGGCAGAGGCGGAAAAATCACAGCGGCATTTTATGCCAAAGCTAAGAAAAAATTCTTTTCCTGATTTAATAAGCGCTTTCTTCCTCAATAAATCATCATCCGCATTTAATATGGCGATGCGCGGGCTTTCTATGTTTTCTATCATCCTGTATTTTTCCCTAAAGACCCCGGCTAAATCGCGAAGATATTCTAAGTGGCTGTGGCCGATATTGGTAATGATGCCTATATTCGGCTGGCATACTTTGGCGAGATAGTCAACTTCGCCAAAATGATTTGTCCCCACCTCAAGGACAGCAATATCATAGGAACTGTCCAGCTTAAGTAAAGTCAAGGGCAGGCCTATATGGTTATTTTTTGTGCCTTCGTTCCTGAGGACCTTAAGCTTCTTAGATAATACATAGGCAATCATTTCTTTGGCAGTAGTCTTACCGTTGCTTCCCGTAACCGCGATCACGGGGATGTTGAATCTCCTGCGCTGGAAGCGGGCAATATCTCCGAGCGCCTTTGTTGTATCATTAACTTTTATGATGGGCACTTTCTTTTTACTATGAACTATGGACTCCCAACTATGAACTATTATGCAAGCGGCCCCTTTTCTGACTGCTTCATCAATAAAATCGTGCCCGTCAAAGTTATTTCCTTTTAGAGCAATAAAAGCATCTTGCGGACGGATTGTCCTGGTATCTATAGAAATACCTTTAATAGCCGGTACCTCTGCTTTGCCTATTAGCTTGCCTTTAGTTGCCTCTATTAATGCATTGACGCTAAACATTCTCTTACCACCTCGCGGTCATTGAAATGAATAGTCTCATCCTTTAATATCTGGCAATCCTCATGGCCCTTACCCGCTATTAATACTATATCTTGCGCCTTGGCCAGAGACAAAGATTTTCTTATCGCGGCTTTACGGTCTGGGATAATGCAATAATTATCTTTCTTGATACCTTTTACAATATCCTCTATTATCTTTTGCGGGTCTTCAGAGCGAGGGTTGTCATTGGTAATGAGGGCGTAATCGGCTAATTCCGAAACCACCCTGCCCATCTTCGGCCTCTTGGTTTTATCGCGCTCTCCGCCGCAGCCAAATACAACAATAATTTTTTTTGCGGATATTTGCCTTAAGGCCCTAATAACATTTCTGAGGGCGTCCTCTGTGTGGGCGTAATCTACGAATATGGAAAAAGATTTTCCCGACTTTATCTTCTCCAGCCTCCCAGGGACAGAGTTATACTTTTCCAAACAGGATTTTATAAGCGCGGGGGGCAATCTTTCCTCGCAGGCCCAGGCATAAGCCGCTAATATATTATAAATATTATGGCGCCCCATAAGCCTCGTTTTAAAATCCATATCTTCTTTAAACGCCTTCAGCCTGAACTCGGTGTGCGAAATATTAAAGCGTATATCATATGCCCTGACATCCGCATCATTATCTATCGCGTAAGTAATTATCCGGGGGCCCTTGAGCATACCCGCAAGCCTACGGCCGTATTTGTCATCGGTATTAATAACCGCAAAAGCCATGCGGCTTAAGCCCGTAAAAAGCTTTGCCTTGGCTAAGAAATAATCCTCTAATGTCTTATGGTAATCTAAATGGTCCTGGGTTAAATTGGTAAAAATGGCGGAATGAAAGTTTATGGCACGGGTTCTATTTTGGGAAATGGCGTGCGAGGAGACTTCCATAATTGCGTGGCTGGCATTCTCTTTTACCATATCAGCTAACAAAGACTGCAGTTCTAACGGGCCGGGAGTGGTATTTCTGGAAGGGATGATTTTGTCTTTAAAGCGGTAATTCACCGTACCTATAACTGCCGGCATAAAACCCGTTTTTTTTAATAATTCTTCAATGAGATAAGTTATGGTGGTCTTGCCGTTAGTCCCGGTGACCCCTGCGACTTTTATTTTCCAGGAAGGATTCCCGTAGAATTTTGCGGCTAAATCAGCTAAGGCTCGGCGCGTATCTTCTACCCGTATAATAGACGCTTTTTTTGAACTTTGAACTTCCAACTTTGAACTTTGAACAACTACGGCCTTTGCCCCTTTACTTATGGCTTCGTCAATAAACCTGTGCCCGTCTAAATGCGTGCCTTCTATAGCTACAAAAATAAAATTATCCGAAACCTCTTTTGAATTACAGCTTATGCCTTCTGCCTTGAAATCCTTAAAAGCAGAAGAAAGATGCCGCCTATCCAAAGATTCAATTAACTCTTTCGCTCTCATTTAATGCCAAAACATCGGTTACGGAATGTTTTGCCCTAAGATACTTTAAGACATCGCCGGCAACTTTCTTAAATACGGGCGCAGCTACCACTCCCCCGAAATAATAAGGCCGGGGCTCATCAACTACAAC
>Ga0105164_10002556_pt1 | contig 11222 bp, 10 predicted proteins | sample VDWuncwatermetaG_FD_89674 | JGI IMG/M metagenome (GOLD analysis project Ga0105164, IMG submission 89674) | Wastewater microbial communities from Netherlands to study Microbial Dark Matter (Phase II) - VDW unchlorinated drinking water | ecosystem: Environmental > Aquatic > Freshwater > Drinking...
ATCTTCTCGGTGATCACGCTGATGCCGGGGGTCTGCGTCATCAGCGCCATCATCTGCGCCTGCATGTCCGTCGGGAACCCGGGATACGGCAGCGTGGTCACGTCCACCGGCTTGAACCTCCGCCTCGGGCGGACCTGCATCGCGCCGTCCTGCGCGGAGACCTCCACCCCGGCCTCCCTCAACTTGTCCAACACGGCGCCCAAATGTTCGGCCCGGGCGCCGGAGATCGTGAACTGGCTGCCGGTCATCGCCGCGGCCAGCAGGAAGGTGCCGGCCTCAATCCGGTCCGGGATCACCCGGTGCGTGAAACCGTTGAGCCGCCGGACTCCCTCGATCGTGATGACCGGAGTGCCGGCCCCCTCGATCTTGGCCCCCATCTTGATCAGCACGTGGGCCAGGTCCACCAGCTCCGGCTCGCAGGCGGCGCTTTCGATCATCGTACGGCCTTTCGCCAGGCAGGCGGCCATCATGACGTTCGCCGTGCCGAGCACCGATGAGCCGTACGCGCCGCCCAGGTAGATCGTGGTCCCGCGCAGCTCCCGCGCCTGGGCGAGCACGTTGCCCCCTTCCACTTTCAGGCGGGCGCCGAGCGCCTTGAGTCCCTTCAGGTGCAGGTCCACCGGCCGGGGCCCGATCACGCAGCCGCCCGGTAGGGAGACGTTCGCCTGTTTTTTCTTGGCGACCAGCGGACCCAGCACGCAGAAGGAGGCCCGCATCGTCGAGACCAGCTTGTACGGCGCCTCGGTCCCCTGGTAGCCGGACGGGTCCAGCGTGATCCGCTGTCCTTCCTGAACCACCTTGACGCCCAGGTTGCGCAGGATCCGGATCATCGTATGCACGTCCCGCAGCGCCGGCACCCCTTCCAGCACGCAGAGCTCATCGGTCAAGAGAGCCGCCGCCAGGATCGGCAGGGAGGCGTTCTTCGACCCGGAAACGGTCACCTTCCCCTTGAGCGGCCTGCCGCCTCGGACGATCAGCTTTTCCATAGCACCATGACCCGGTCAAAACCGGCCAAGTCTTTCACGATCTGCTCGACGCGGAAGCCGTTCCTCTCTGCCAATGCACGGACGCTGTTTGCCTGGTCCATCCCGATCTCCAGGATCATTGGTCCGCCGGGCCTCAACACCGCTGCCGCCTGGCGGATCAGCGTTCCGATGAGCTCCACCCCCCCTGCTCCGCCGTCGAGCGCCAGCCAGGGTTCCCAGGCCAGCTCACGCGGCCAATTCCCCGACTGCTCCGGATCCAGATAGGGAGGATTCGCCACGATCGCGTCCAGCGACTCCGGCGCGAATCCCTCCAGCAGATTCCCCAGCAGGAATTGGATCTCGCAGCCGTGCGCGGCGGCGTTGCGGCGCGCGAAATGGAGCGCCACCGCCGACCGTTCGACGGCGATTACTTCCAACTCCGGCCGCTCCTTGGCCAGCGTCACGGCGATCGCGCCGGAGCCGGCGCCGATGTCGGCGACACGGAACCGTTCATCCTGAGCCTGCCTGCCGGACAGGCAGGCTTGTCGAAGGATGAACGTTCGCGCTTCGACAGGCTCAGCGCGAACGGCGAGCAGATCCAATGCCGTTTCCACCAATACCTCGGTCTCCGGACGGGGGCTGAAGACGCCCGGCCCGACGGCGAAACGCCGGCCATAGAAATCGGCCGACCCCAGTAAGTACTGCAGAGGAACCCCGCTTGCGCGGGCAGCCACATCGGCCTCGTACTGAAAAGATTTTTCCAACTCGATGGCCGGCGGCGAAGCATACAGGTCCACCGGCAGACAGCCTACCCGCTCCGCCAGCAGCTGCTCGGCGGTCCATTGCGGGCGGTGCACCTGAGCCTGCTCGAGCGTCCGCGCTCCCTCCCGAATCAATTCGATGTGATTGTTCATTGCTTGGATTGTCCCGCCAACCGCGCCTGGCGCTCCGCCTCCAGCAGCGGCACGATCAATTCATCCAGGTTACCTTCCAAGACTTCCTCCAGCCGGTGGGAGGTGAAGCCGATCCGGTGGTCGGTGATCCGCCGGTCCGGGAAATTATAGGTCCGGATCTTTTCCGAGCGGTCGCCGGTGCCGATCTGCAGGCGGCGATCCTGCATCCGCTGCGCCTCCTGCTGCTCGCTCTTGGCCTCCAGCAGCCGGGCGCGAAGCACTTTCATTGCCTTGGCCTTGTTCTTCAGCTGCGACCGCTCATCCTGACAGGTGACGACGAGGCCGGTCGGAATGTGGGTGATCCGGACGGCGGAATCGGTGGTGTTCACTCCCTGGCCGCCCGGTCCGGAAGAACGGTAGACGTCGATCCGAAGGTCCTTCGCTTCAACCTGCAGGTCCACCTCTTCAGCTTGTTGCAGCACCGCCACCGTCACGGTAGAGGTGTGGATCCGTCCGGAGGACTCGGTCTCCGGGACCCGCTGGACGCGGTGGACCCCCCGCTCGAATTTAAGCCGGCGGAAGACGCCCGCTCCCTCGATGGCAAAGATCACTTCCTTGAAACCGCCCACCTCCGTCGAGCTGGCGCTTAAAGATTCCACCGCCCAAGATTGCTGCGCGGCATAACGAGTGTACATCCGGTAGAGCTCCGCGGAGAAAAGGCTCGCCTCCGCACCGCCGGTTCCGGCCCGGATTTCCAGGATGACGCTCTTTTCTCCCTCGGGGTCATTGCCGAGCACAAGCCCCTCCAGCTCATGCGTGAGCTCCGCTTCCCGGCGGGTAAGCTCCTCCAGCTCCGCCTGGGCCAATTCCGCGATCTCCCCCTGGCTGGGATGGGACTCCAACATCTGGTGCACTTCCCGAAGCTGCGCCTGCACCTGGTCCAGATGGCGGATCAGAGCCGCCACCGGCTTCAAACTCGCGTGCTCCTTGGCGTAGAGCTTGACCTGACGGGGGTCGTTCAGGACACCCGGGTCGGACAGCAGCCGCTCCAGCTCCTCGAACCGCTTCAGGCGGCTCTGGAGAACTTCACGCATCCTTCTTCTTGGCGAACTTCTTGCGGAACCGCTCGACCCGGCCGGCCGTGTCCACGAACTTCTGTTTTCCGGTGAAGAACGGGTGGCAGTTGGAACAGATGTCGATGCGCAGGTCCCCCTTGGTGGAGCGGGTCTTGAAGACCGACCCGCACGCGCAAGAGACGACCGCCATCTTGTATTCCGGGTGGATCTCTTTCTTCATTGGGATTCCTCTCTCCCTTTTCCTTAACTCTTTTCGGCCGGGTTGAGGCTCGCCAGGAAATCGGCGTTGCTCTTGGCCTTCGACAGCCGGTCGATCAGCAGCTCCATCGCCTCATCTTCTTTGAGCTCCTTGAGCACCTTGCGCATCAGCCAGACCTTCTTCAATTCGTCCGGCTCAAGCAGCAAATCCTCCCTGCGGGTGTTGCAGCGCTGGATGTCCAGGGCCGGGAAGATCCTTTTCTGGAACAGGTTGCGGTCCAGCGTGATCTCCATGTTGCCGGTCCCTTTGAATTCCTCAAAGATCACCTCGTCCATTCGGCTGCCGGTGTCGATCAGCGCCGTGGCGATGATGGTAAGGCTGCCCCCCTCCTCGATGCCGCGGGCCGCGCCGAAGAATCGCTTCGGCTTGTGCAGCGCGGTCGCGTCCACGCCTCCGGTCAGGATCCGGCCGCTGTGCGGGGCCACGGTGTTGTAGGCCCGCGCGAGGCGCGTGATGGAATCGAGCAGGACCACCACATCCTTCTTATGCTCAACCAACCGTTTCGCCTTCTCCAGCACGATTTCCGCAACCTGGATGTGGCGCTCCGCCGGCTCGTCGAAGGTGGAGGAGACCACCTCCCCTTTGACCGAGCGCTGCATGTCGGTCACCTCTTCCGGCCGCTCGTCGATCAACAGCACGAGCAGCACGGCATCCGGGTAGTTGGTCGTGATCGCGTTGGCCACCTTCTGCAGCAGGACCGTCTTGCCGCTGTAGGGGGGCGCCACGATGAGCCCGCGCTGCCCCTTGCCGACCGGCGCCAGCAGATCGATGATCCGGGTGGAGATCTCCTTCGGATCCGTCTCCAGCTTGAACCGCTGGTTGGCGTAAATCGGGGTGAGGTTGTCGAACAGGATCTTCACCTTGGCGGCGTCGGGGTTCTCCATGTTCACCGCCTCCACCTTCAGGAGGGCAAAATAACGCTCCCCCTCTTTAGGCGGGCGGATCTGACCGCTCACGGTGTCCCCGGTCCGCAGGTCGAACCGGCGGATCTGGCTCGGGGAGACATAGATGTCGTCCGGTCCAGGCAGATAGTTGTAGTTGGGGCTGCGCAGGAAACCGAACCCTTCGGTGAGGATCTCCAGGACCCCCTCGCCGAACATGTTCCCTTCCCGCTCGGCCTGAGCCTGCAGGATCTTGAAGATCAGGTCCTGCTTCTTCAGCCCGGAGATCCCTTCGACGTTCAGGTCCTTCGCAACCTTGTTCATCTCAAGGATCGTCATCCTTTTCAGCTTGGCGATGTCCAAATTCTGGGCGGAAGAACCGCCGCGCTCTTCCGGCTTCTCCCGTTCCTTCTCTTTTTCCTCAGTCATCTTTCCTTCTGCCATGGACTCCTTCTCCTGTGATTTTATTCCAAATCCGAACCACCTGACGGCGGGTGGCTGCAAGATCCCCGCCGTTTCTGACCACAAAGTCCGCTTTTTTCACCTTCTCGCGGAGCGGCATCTGGAACGAGCCGCGCCGCTTTATCTCCCGCGCCGGCCAGCCGGAGCGTTTCTCCAGCCGCCGCGCCGCCTCCCGGACCGGCGCCGTCACCACTACGACCGCGTCGGTCCGGTACGCCCGGCCCGACTCCAGCAACAGCGGGATGTCCAGCACCGCCACCCCATTCGGCCGGCGCCGCCGGAGCCGCTTTAAATCTTCGAGGATGCTCCGCCTCACCGCGGGATGCACGATCCGGTTGAGGCTTTTAAGCCGGCTGCGGCTCCGGAACACGATGTGCCCAAGCCGCTGCCGGTTGATTCGACCGCTCCGGACGAGAACCTCCGGGCCGAACTCCGCCCGGATCTTTTTCCAGACCGGCCGGCCCGGCTCCATCAGCCGGTGCGCCACCTGGTCGGCGTCAAAGACCTCGGCTCCCAACCGCTGAAACAGCCGGGCGACAATGGACTTACCGGTGCCCACCCCGCCGGTCACACCAATGATGATCATGTTCCCTACTTTTTCGAGGCCTCGTACCAATCTCGCCCGAATTTCAGGTTCACCTCGATCGGCACCCGAAGCCGGACCGGGTTGCCCGAAAGGACCGGCGCTTCCATGATTTCCTTAACCAGCGCCTGGACCGGTTCCAACTCCTTACCCGGCAAGTCGAGCAGCAGCTCGTCATGAACCTGACAGACCATCCGCGCGGCGAAGCCTTTCTCCTCCAGCGTCCGCTCAAGGTGGACCATCGCCACCTTGATGAGGTCCGCGGCCGAACCCTGGATCGGCGCGTTGATCGCCATCCGCTCGGCGAACTGCCGGACGGAGAGCTCCTTTGCGCTGAGCTCCGGGAGATTCCGCCGGCGATTGAACAGCGTGACGCAGTAGCCGCGCTGCCGGCTCTCCTGAAGCGACCGCTCCAGATAGCTCTTCACTTTCGGATAGCGGGCAAAATACTGATCAATGAACTCCTGGGCCTGCGCCGGAGCCACCCCCAGCTCCCTGGAGAGCCCGAACGAGCTCATGCCGTAGACGATCCCGAAATTGATCGTCTTGGCGGCCGCCCGCTGCGGGCCCAAGACCTCCTCCGGTTCCACGCCGAAAATCTGCGCGGCCGTTGCCCGGTGAATGTCCTGCCCTTTCCGGAACGCCTCCGCCAGCGCCTCATCCTCCGACAGGTGCGCTAAAATCCTCAGCTCAATCTGCGAGTAATCGGCCGCCAGGATCCAGCCGTCCCGGTGCGACGGGACAAACCCGCGGCGGATCTGCCGCCCCAGCTCCGTCCGGATCGGGATGTTCTGCAGGTTCGGACTCGAGGAGGAAAGCCTCCCCGTGGCCGTCACCATCTGGTTGAACGAGGCGTGCACCCGCCCGGTCTCCGGATGGGCCATGCGGGGGATCGCCTCCACATAAGTGGAGCTGAGCTTCGCCAGCTCCCGGTACTCCAGGATGCTCTTGGGCAGATCGTGCATCGAGCTCAACCGCCGCAGCACCTCCTCATCCGTCGAGGCCCCGGTCTTGGTCCGCTTGATCACCGGCAGCTTCAGCCGCTCGAACAGCACAGCCCCGAGCTGCTTGGGAGAGTTGAGGTTGAACTCCCCTCCCGCTTGGCTCCAGACCCGTCCGATCAGATCCTCCAACGAGCGGGCGATCTGCTTCGCCAACTCCGAGAAGACCTCCCGATCCACCGCGATCCCATGGAACTCCATCCGGGCCAGAACGCCGGCCAGCGGGACTTCCACCTCATTCAGGAGCACTGCTAAGGATTTCTCTTCAATCTCCTTCTCCAGCCGGGGCGTGAGATCCCACGCGGCCGCCGCCTTCGCCGCGGCCGTCTGCGCGGCGTCCGCCCCCTCAGTGCCCCGGCCGAGGAACTCCATCGCCAGGTCCTCCAACCGGTGCGAGGGCCGGCTGGGGTCCAGCAGATAGGAGGCCAGGCAGGGATCGCTGACCGTCCCCTGCAACTTGATCCCCTTCCTTAATAGGAGGATCTGGGTCTCTTTCAAATTTGGACAGATCTTCGCGACCCGTGGATCCTCCCAGATCTCGCGCAGATCCTCCAGGGCGGTCTCGCCCGGCAAAGAGCAAACCTTTCCGTCCCCCCAGACCAACCCAACCGCTTGCAGCTGGGCTTGCATCGGCAGCTCCTTTCCGATCTCCAACACCGCACAGAGGTGCCCGGCCTTTCGGATTTCAGGCCAGAGAGCCTGCACCTCCTTACGCGAGGACAAGACCTCCGCGGCCGGCAGGTCCGTCGTCCGGTCCGGGGCGAACTCCTTGGCCAGGTTGCGGAACTCCAATGTCTGAAACAGCCGCCCCAGCACCGCGCGGTCCGGCTCCTGCAGCTTCATCGCTTCCCAATCCAAATCAAGAGGGACCGCCGTGTCCAGGGCCGCCAGCTCCCGGCTCATCCGCAGCTGATCCACATGGCTGCGGATCTTCTGGGCGACGGCCGGGCGGACCTTGCCATCCCCTTCCTTCTCTAGGCTCTTGAGCAGCCCCTCGACCGATCCGAATTTCTGCATCAACTCCACTGCGGTCTTTTCTCCAATTCCCGGCACGCCGGGGATTTCGTCCACCTCATCCCCCATGAGCGCCATCACGTCCACCACCTGATCCGGGCGGAGGCGCCACTTCTCCGCAAGGCTTTTTTCGTCCAGAATCTCATGCCCGTCCTTCACCGGCCGGTACACCTTCACCTTGTCCCCAAGCAGCTGAAGCGCGTCTTTGTCGCCGGTCACCAGGTAAACCTCCAACCCCTCTTTGACCCCCTGCAGAGTGATCGTGCCCAGAACGTCATCGGCCTCGTAGCCCTCCAACTCGAAGATCGGAATCCGGAACCCCCGGAGGGTCTCCTTGATCCACGGGATCTGGTCCACCAAGGCGTCCGGCATGGGCCTGCGATGCTCCTTGTACCCCTCGTACCGCAGGTGCCGAAAGGTGGGCTTAGGCAAATCAAAAGCGACCGCCAGGTAATCCGGCTGCTCCTCCGCCACAAGTTTCCTGAGCATCGCCACCACGCCGTACACGGCGTTGGTCGGCTGCCCTTTGGAGGTGTTTAAAACTCGGATGGCATAGAAGGCGCGATAGCAGAACGACGAGCCATCAATGAGAAACAGCCGCTTCCCGAACTGGTGATTAACTGACGGTGACAAAAGGGGACTTCTTGGGGACTACCGAACTTCCCTGGCCAGCGCCTTCTGGGCCCGCTCGAGCCCTTGCTCGGCGCTCCGGTTTCCCGGATCCAACATCAGCATCTGCTTGTAAGTATCCACCGCGTCCTGGTACAGGCCTTCCCGCATTGCGGCGACCGCGCGGCGGTTCAGTTCCTGCCCCGTCTGAGCGCTGACCTTCGACTTCTCCTTGATAATCTCCCGAGCGATCACCTGCGCCTGCGACAGCGCGGGCGTGGAGATCTGCTCCGGGACAACGGCCTTGGCGGCCGCTCGCTTTTGAATCTCTTCGGCCCGCTTCTCCGCCTCGATCTGCTTGGCCGCCTCGGGCGCTTTCCTTCGAGCTTCTTCAAGGTTCTTCATCTGATGGTCGGTTTCTCGAGTCTTTTCTTTCTGGACTGCCTTCTGGGTCGGCTCTTTCTGAGGACGCTCCCGCGCGATCTCCGCCTTCTTCGGCGTTTCTTTCTTCACCCGGCCCCGGGAGGACTTCCATTCCCGAGCCTGCGCCTGCTGAGCCTGTGTCTTGGCCCAGCGCAGAAAGTGCGCCGCTTGGACGTTGGCGGGATCACTCTTCAGCGCCTGCTCGAATTCCACAATCGCCTTGTCGTACTGTTTCGCTTCCAGATCGGCCTTGCCGGTTTCAATCGCGACCCGGATCTCCTTGGCACTCTGCTCGGCCTGCTCCGCTTTCGTCTCCGGAATCGTCAGCTGGTACTGGGTCAGCTTCTCACGAGCCTTGATCACCCAAGGATCGCCCGGCAGACCCAGTTGGACCCGGGCGCCCCAATGAACCGCCGCCTCCTTGACCCGATGGGTCTCCTCATAGAGGAGCGCCAGGTTGGAGTGGGCCGACACCAGATCCGGCTTGAATTTAAGCGCGGTCTTGTAGGCCTCCTCCGCCGCCGCAAGATCCCCCGTGCTCTCCAGGATCACACCCAGATCGTTGTACGCCTCCGCGTAGTCCGGCTTAACAGCGATCGCTTTGCGATAGGCGCTCGCGGCCTGATCCAGGTTGCCCTGTTGCTGAAATTGGCGGCCCTCCACCCGGTAATAGACACCCTCCTGCCATAGGATTTCCCCGGGGATAACGTTCTTTGCGCCCGTCAGGCAAAAGCTCAAGAGAAAAAGGATGCCCGTTCGGTGGAAGGTGAGAGGACTTTTTAGGAAGGCTCTCTTCATATGAAATCCGGAGTCATCCTATCCAATTTCCCCGTGGGTGTCAATAATTTCCGGTGCCGTGCCGGTGCCGGTTTCACCGCCCAGCCCGAGGCCGCGCACCAGATAATTCTGCACGGTGTCGCGCACCGCGTGATCGAGGGGCATCACGGCCTGCTCATAGCCGGCAGACCGGAGCTTGGAAATGTCCGCGCGGGTAAAGTACTGATACCTGTCGCGCAGCTCCGAAGGCATCTCAATGAACTCGATCTCCGGTTTTCGCCCGAGAGCGGTGAAAATGGCGGAGGTCAGCGCGAGCCAGGTGTTCGCCTCACCCGAACCGATGTTGAACAACCCCGCGGCGGCGGTGTTTCCGAAAGCGAAAAACAGGGTCATTTCGACCGCGTCCTTCACGTAGAGAAAGTCTCGCTTCTGCTCCCCATCTTTGTATTCCTTCCGGTAGCTTTTGAACAACCTCGCGCGGCCGGTCTGCTGGATCTGCCGGAAAGCCTTGCTGACCACGCTTCGCATCTCTCCTTTGTGTTCCTCGTTCGGGCCGAAAACGTTGAAATATTTCAGCCCGACGACTTGGTCGAGTAAGCCTTCGCGCTGCGCGACCAAATCGAACGCATGCTTGGAATTTCCGTAGCGGTTGAGCGGACGCAGGCGGGCCAGATCGCTGTTCTTGTCGTCCATGCCGGCGGATCCGTCACCGTACGTCGCGGCGGAAGAGGCGTAGATGAACCGCGCTCCCTGCGACAGCGCCCAATGGGCCAGCTCCTTCGTGGTGCGGAAGTTGTTGTCCTCCAGGAACGCCTCGTTCGTCTCCGTGGTGGAGGAACAAGCGCCCATATGAAGCACCGTGTCGAAGCGCCCGAAAGCGCCGGCATCCTTCAAGATTCGGTCACGAAAAAGATCCGCTTCGACACAGTCCGCGAAACGCAGCCCCCGGAGGTTCTTGGCCTTCTCCTCACGATGAACCGCCAGAGGAACAGTCCCTTTCCATTTCTTTCCCTCTTCGAGGAAATCGCTGAGGAGGATGTCCGTGTGGCCGCGCCGGTTGAGCGCCCACACCAGCGCGCTGCCGATGAACCCCGCCCCCCCGGTGACGAGGAAGCGCGCTGGGCTAGAGGGTGAGGATGATGGCAAGGAGGGTCAGCAGGATCAGAAACGCCAGCAGGTAAAAATCATTGAAATAGAAGAAGTCGGAGATCCGCTCCAGCCCCCTGGACGCCCGCGGCCGGCCGGGCCGCTGCTTCAGGCGCAGCGTTTCCACGTCCCGAAGCTTCAGGCGCAGCAGATTCCCCGCCAGGCGGAAGGAAGGAAGCTTCCCATCGCGGATCATCACCTCCACATCGTCGGCGGGAAGGCTCAGCCGCCGGGCGGCCTCTTGAAGGGTCAGGAGTTTTTCTGGCTCGCCACCCACTCGTCAACCCTGGCTTTCTCGAATCTCCATTGGCTGCCCTCTTGAATCCCGGGCATCTTCCCCTCCCGCGCCCACTGCTCGACGGTGCGGACCTCAACCTCCAAGTACTCCGCGACCTCTTTCAGAGAGAGATTGGACCCTTGCCCACCCATATGGATCGTCCCTTCGAACTCCGCCCCGGGCTCGATCTGCAGCACCGGCGTATGGATCTCCCCCTTGACCACCGCCGGCGGGATCACCTTCAGGGAGCGCTTCGCCACGATCTTCCCCTCCACGCGCCCGGCGATGGTGATGCTCTCCCCCGTTATGTCTGCGCGCACCTGCGCGGCTTCACCGATGGTGAGTTCCCCGCGCGTCTCCAGCGTCCCCTCAAAACGCCCGCTGATCCTCAAGCTGACCGGCTCCTGGAAAATCAGCGAGCCTTCCATGCTCGCCGTCATGTCCAGGACCCGGCCCGGCGATTCCGTCTCTTTGCCCTTTCCTCTGCCGAAAACCGCCATCGCTCACCTCCTCTACGTGTTGCCTGCCCCGCCCGACTTGGCCTTCGCCCCCACGCGGTGCTCCAAGCCGTGCAACGCCAGCAGAACCACCAGCACCAATCCCGTCGCCGCCACCGCGCCGACGTAAAAACCGCAGCCCACCGCCAGACCGATCCCAGCCGCCGCCCAAACGCTGGCGGCCGTGGTCAGACCCCGAACCGAATCCCGAAACTGGATGATCGTCCCCGCTCCCAAAAAACCGATCCCGCTGACCACCTGCGCCGCCAGGCGCGTCGGGTCTACCCCTCCCATGCCGCGGTAACGCTCCGTAAGATAAACGCCGGTCAGCATGACAAGGCAGGAACCCACGCAGACCA
>Ga0105164_10002557_pt1 | contig 11220 bp, 9 predicted proteins | sample VDWuncwatermetaG_FD_89674 | JGI IMG/M metagenome (GOLD analysis project Ga0105164, IMG submission 89674) | Wastewater microbial communities from Netherlands to study Microbial Dark Matter (Phase II) - VDW unchlorinated drinking water | ecosystem: Environmental > Aquatic > Freshwater > Drinking...
CCATCGTATACCCCGGATCCCTCTTGTGCGGAAAGGGGAGGTGGTCGCTGAATCCAATTTCCGAAAGACCGACGGAGAGCGCCTGCTCCACATATTCGGTCATCTCTCCCACCGCATGACCGCACCGTTTGGTATGGATGTGGTAATCAATCATTTTTTGGAAGAAGATCGCTTTCGCTCACAATATTCACGTTGTGGAGAGGAACTTCAACCACCACATCCCCATGAATCTTGCATTGACATCCCAACCGGGACTGAAGGGTGATACCGGTGGCGGTGTCCATCCGGTCCGCTTCGTCATCCTCCATTTCGGAGAGATGCTGCATCCCCTCGCGAATGTAGACATGGCATGTGGTGCAGGCACAGTTTCCGCCGCAGGCGTGCTCAAGGTGAACGTTGTTTTTCAAGGCCGCCTCTAAAATGGTTTGACCCGCCTCCACTTCGAATTCCTTATTGAGAGGAAGAAATTTTATCTTTGGCAAAGTCTCTCAAAACCTCTTTTACAGAACGTCCCTGAAGTTTTGCCGCAACGGCACGATTCATCAGCGATGCCGCCAGAGGTCTTGCGTTTTCCTCAAGTGCTTCGATCGCCCTCAAAATCGCAAAGTGATCTTCTGTCTTGACAATCGTTTTAAGACAAACGAGAGAGGCTTCGATCGAATGACGCTCCTCTTCGGAAATAAGACCGTTTCCCTCTTGTAAGGCCTTTTCCGTCCCCCGGCTCACCACCTCTGCTTCGTTCCGCGCCTCGATGAGTTGGCGGGCGCGGATATCCCCTTCGGCATATTCATACGATTCCTTCACCAACCGGTCAACCTCGGCCTCCGTGAGGCCGTAAGAGGGTTTGACCTGGACCGAGACCTCTTTGCCGCGATGCTGCTCCCGTGCGGAGACATTCAGGATCCCGTTGGCATCCACCATAAACTCCACTTCGATCCGGGGAAGTCCTGCCGGCATCGGTTCGACCTTGATATCAAACTGGGCGAGGCTCCGGTTATCCTTTACGAGTTCCCGTTCTCCTTGATAAACCCGGATCGCGACCGACGTCTGACCGTCGACAAAAGTGGTAAACGACTCCTTTGCGGAACAAGGCACTTTTGAATTCCGTTCAATGAGCTTGGACATGACGCCGCCGTAGGTTTCGATCCCGAGCGAAAGAGGAATCACATCCAGAAGAAGCATATCCTGAATGCCTCCGGAAAGGATCTCCCCTTGAACGGCCGCACCCATGGCCACCACCTCATCCGGATTGAGATCAGAGTGCGGCTCCTTTCCAAAAAAGTGCTTCACACTTTCCCGGACCAGAGGAATCCGCGTGGAGCCCCCAACAAGAATCACTTCATCAATGGCCCCCTTGGCAAGGCGTGCATCTTTTAAAGAGTGCTTGCAAAGAGTGAGCGTCGATACGATAAGGTCTTGGATGAGCTGTTCGAACGCTTCACACGTCCATTCTTCTTCAATCACGCGGGAAGTTCCCTCAAGAGGAATTTTCAAGGTTGCCTTCGGTTGAATAGAAAGCTCGCACTTCAGCTTCTCCGCCTGAACGCGTGCGATTTCACGCTGTTGGGGAGTCACCGTCTTCAGCAGCCCCTTTTCACGGGCGTTCTGAAGCGCAGCCTCTGCGATCCGAGTGTCAAAATCGTCTCCGCCGAGGGTCGTATTCCCTGCTGTCGCGAGTACTTCAAAGAGTCCATCCTGCACTTTTAAAATAGAAATATCGAATGTCCCCCCGCCCAAATCATAGACGGCAATAAAGCCGCGATTCTTATTCTGCATCCCATACGCAAGACTTGCGGCGGTGGGTTCATTGATGATCCGGACAACCTCAAGTCCCGCGATCTTGCCGGCATCTTTGGTCGCTTGCCTTTGGCTGTCATTAAAATAGGCAGGAACGGTAAGGACGACCTGTTCAACCTTCTCTTTGAGATACGTCTCCGCCTGAACTTTGAGTTCCCGAAGAATGAGTGCTGAAAGTTCCGGAGGGGTATACTCCTTTTTGCCGACGGAGAAGCGAATGACACCCCCACTGGAAGGGGCTGTCCGATAGGAAATCTGTTTCAAGGCTTGAGCGACCTCTTCTGTGCCACGTCCCATGAATCGTTTTACCGAATAGACCGTCTGATCCGCATGGGTGACCCGCCGCGCCTTTCCCTTTTCCCCGACGAGTGGGCGGCCCTCTTCGTCAAAAGAGACAACCGACGGGAGAAGGGTTCTCCCTTCGGCATTGGGAATGCAGACCGATTTCCCATCCTTCATCATGGCGATGAGGCTAAAGGTCGTGCCTAAATCGATTCCAAAAATCTTACTCATTGACTCCCTTTATTGTTGATGGGTGGTTTGCCAGTTAACCCGTTAACCGGTTAACCCATCACCCAGTTTATGCACTAAACGAAACACCACATCCGCAACTTTTCTTCGCATTCGGATTATTGAACTGAAACCCGGAACCCATGAGGCTTGTGGTGTAGTCAAGCATCGTGCCGTTGAGGTAGATGTAACTTTTCATATCGACAACGAGTTTAATGCCATGCGCCTCAAAGGCCTTGTCGGTTTGCCGGGGCGGATTCTCCTCAAAGGCGATGTGGTAGGTGAGCCCTGAACAGCCACCCCCTTTGACCGCCAGCCGGACCGCAAGGTCCGGCTTATTCTCCTTCTCGAGAAGCTCTTTCAGCTGCTGGGCAGCTTTTTCTGTCACAGTGATCATCAAAACGCGACTGAAGCCTTTTTCTTCCGGTAATCCTCGACGGCTGCCTTGATCGCATCTTCCGCCAACACGGAACAGTGGATCTTAACCGGCGGAAGTGAAAGCTCCTTTACAATCTCGGTATTCTTGATCTGAAACGCCTCGTTGATCGTCTTCCCTTTCATCCATTCGGTGGCAAGGCTTGAAGAGGCGATCGCACTGCCGCACCCGAATGTTTTGAAGCGGGCGTCGACGATCACGTCATTTTCCACCTTGATCTGAAGCTTCATCACATCGCCGCATTCCGGCGCACCCACAATGCCGGTTCCAACATTTTTCTCGCTCTTGTCGAAACTGCCGAGGTTGCGCGGATGGTTGAAGTGATCCAACACCTTATCCGAATACGCCATAGTTATCTCTCCTTTATTCCTTTTTCCAAGTCACATTCTTCAAATCGATGCCTTCTTTCGCCATGTCATAAAGAGGCGACATCTCCCGAAGCCGGGTGATCGTCTCAATCACCCTTTTTGCGGTAAAGTCGATCTCCTCTTCCGTGTTGAAACGACCGAAACTAAAACGGATCGAGGTGTGGGCTAGTTCCACCCCCGCCCCCAACGCGATGAGTACATAGGAAGGTTCGAGGGTCGCGGTGGTACAGGCGGACCCCGAGGAGACCGCGATATCATTGATTCCCATGAGGATCGATTCCCCTTCTACAAACTCAAGGCTCATGTTAAGGATATTCGGCAACCTCTGCGTCGGGTGGCCGTTCAAATGGACATAGTCCAAAGAGGATTCGATCGCTTTTTTGAGTTTCTCATTCAACTTCCAGAGTCTCTCCCGCTCCGTTTCCATTTCTGCTTGCGCCAGCTCGCACGCCTTTCCAAAGCCGACGATCGCAGGGACATTGAGGGTGCCGGAGCGCATCCCCCGCTCCGCGCCTCCGCCGTCAATGATCGGGGCGAGGCGGACCCTCGGATTTTTCTTCCGCACATAAAGAGCACCGATACCCTTCGGCCCATAAATCTTGTGGGCGGAAAGGGCAAGAAGATCGATCCCCATCGCCTCCACATCCATAGGAACGAATCCTTGTGACGCTGCGGCATCACAGAAATAGAGGACTCCCCTTTCTTTGGCGATCTTCCCGATCTCGGCGACCGGATGGATCGTTCCGATTTCGTGATTGCCGTACATGAGCGCAATTAAAATGGTTTTGTCCGTGATCTCCTTTTTAAGCGCTTCGAGGTCGGCAATCCCCGTTTTGTCAACGGGAAGGTAAGTAACTCGGAAGCCGCTCCGTTCCATCCGTCGGGCCACATCGATCACCGCCCGGTGTTCGGTCGTTCCGACGATGAGGTGATCCCCTTTTTCCCGATAAATCTCGCAGACCCCCTTGATGGCGAGGTTGCACGATTCGGTTCCTCCGGAAGTAAAGACGATCTCTTTGGGACCGCAGTGGATCAGTCTCGCAATCCGTGAGCGCGACTCATCCACTTTTTGCTCCGCCTTCCATCCATACGGATGATTCCGGCTCGCCGCATTTCCGAATTCCTCGCTAAAATAAGGGAGCATCTCCTCCAAAACCCGCGGATCGACGCGGGTCGTCGACATATTGTCCAGAAAAATAGGAAATTTCATTTCACACTCCTCATTGCTTGGGATGCATACGTTCTGTTTAACTTCCGGAGTCTCTCAACGACTTTCGGAAAAATGCCAAGGACAACCGCAATCTCTTCCTCCCGGTTCCCGATGCCCAACGTCAACACAACAGCGCCTTGTGCAAGAGGCTCCGGTACCCCCATCGCCTGAAGCACATGGGAACTTTTCATCGCCTTTGAGTTACAGGCGGAACCGTTCCCGACAAAGATCCCTTCCATATCGAGCGAAAGAAGAAGCGGTTCACTTTCAACGTCGGAGACGGAAACGCTCACATGCCCCGGAAGCCTTTCTGTCGGGTGACCGTTCAGGTGAGCCCCTTCGATTGCGAGAAGACCTGCTATCAGGCGATCACGTAATCGGGAAAGGTATTCCATCCGCGCCTCCATCTGCCGGTGGGCCAACTCCGCCGCCTTCCCCATTCCCACAATCGCGGGAAGATTCTCTGTGCCGGAACGCCTTCCTTCTTCCTGTCCGCCACCGTCGAGAAATGGAAAAATCTTTGTTCCTCTCCGAAGGTAGAGAGCGGCTACACCGACCGGTCCATAAAACGAATTGGCCGCAAGGGTCAACGCATCGACCCCCAATTCCGCAACGTTTGTCGGGATTGTCCCGCAGGAACTGACCGCATCGGCATGGAACAAAATCCCATGTTCCTTTGCAATTCTTGCGATCTCACGAATCGGCTCAATCGTTCCGACCTCGTTATTGGCGTGTATGATCGAAATCAAAATAGTATCCGATGCAATCGCCCCTCGCACCTCTTGGGGATCGATCCAGCCGGTCAGGTCTACCGGTACGCGCGTGACCCGATATCCCTGCCGTTCTAACCGTCGTGCCGCATGCAACACGGAAAAATGCTCAATACTCGAGACAATGATATGTCTTCCCTTTTTCTCATTGGCGGCGGTGAAGCCCTTCAAGGCAAAATTATTCGCCTCTGTTCCGCAGGAAGTAAAAATAACCTCTTCAGACTTTGCCCCAATGAGCGAGGCGACTTTTTCTCTCGCTTCCTCCAAGACTTTTGCACTTCTCCGCCCGAGTCCATGCAAACTCGATGGATTGGCGAATTCTCCGTCAAGATAAGGTGCCATCGCTTCCCGGACTTCCGGGAGAAGTGGTGTATTGGACGCATGATCTAAATAGACACGTTCCATGATCTCCTCAATGTTGCGGTGTAATCGGAATGACTCTCCGTCCCGCAACCGTCGCAAGCCGCTCTTTCACCCTGTCTTCCTCTTGGATCAGGAGTTCCAAATTCGCTTCCGTCAGAAGTTCATTCACCTTCTTGTAGATATTGACCCAAAGCGCCCGAAGACCGCAATCATGGAGGTCGAGATACATGCACCGTTTTTCCCCCTCCATAAAGCGGATACAGGCGACTTCAAAGACGCCCCCTTCAAGGGTCCAGACAATCTCCCGTGCCGTAATGTCTCGTGGAGGTTTGGCGAGAAGAAACCCCCCTTTCGCCCCGCGACGACTTTCAATCAAGCCCGCTCGGAGAAGCTGCCACAAGAGCTTCTGAACATAATCTTCTGGGAGATGCTCAACTTGGGCGATCTCATGGGTCGTCATCGGTCCGCCATTCTCATAATGACGGGCAAGCCGCATGGCGATCCGCAACCCATATTCGCCTTTGTTGGTAATCCTCATCCCTATTCCTCCTAAGAGGTTCTGTAATCCAGACAAAAACTATCTTCTTTATTAAGTGTACCATGTCAGAGGGGTGCTGTCAAGTATTTCTGTCATAAATTAGGAGGGTTTGTATTCATCATAACCCATTTAAATTAAATGGGTTACTCAGAAATATACCGAAGCCACAGCGTCTCAAATCGGGCGAGGTTACCGATCTTACCGCTGTAGACGGTGTGCAGGGCTTGTTCAAAGTCGCCGGTTTTAAGGAGAATTTCTGTAAATTCCCCAAACGGGCGACGACCATATTGGTTTAAAAGGTATTCGACCAGTTTCGTGGATTCTGTATAGAAAAGTTTTTTCTGCGGGATGTTGTCCGGGTAGGTCTTGCGGGTCACAAAGTCTGTTAGTGGAAGGTGTTCCCCTTTTTGAACCGCCTCCACCAAGAATTCCTCATCGACGCCGATAATCCCTCCTTCATAGTTGGCAAATCCTTCGTTGAACCAAAGAGGGATTTCTTTCCCTTTGGCCATCTCATCAAGAAAAATGTGGGTCAGTTCATGAGGAAAGGCAAGCTGGAGGTATGGAATGGAGATGCTATGGAGAAAAACCTCCTTGGTCCTTGCCCCGGTTGTAAAGCCTCCTGTGAGTTCCGGTTGAATACCGAGTCGTTCCAAGAAACGGATCCATTGCGATTCATCGGCAACGACAAAAACGGTGTATCTTTTTTCCCAATCATATGCTTTACGGACGCGGAGGTCATCGACAATCTTTTCTAAAAGATACTCCGCCCTATCGGAGACCGCCTTCCCTTGGGCAGGGTCTTGATAATAGATCACGAAATGCTGACTCTTTCGGACCTTCCATGCTCCCTCGGAAAGAAGGAGTTGATTCTCTCTTGTCGGGGTAATGGAAACGGTTCCGACACTGCGAAGGGGCCCCTGCGGGAGAACCGTTTGCGGAGGGGTCAACGGCTTTTGAACCCACTCTGCCCGGAGGGTTTTCCGTTCTTCCTCGGAGGAATAGACCACACCCTCGATTTCATTTCTCGAAAAGGTGATGGTGGCGGACTGGTCGAATTGGAGCGTTACTTTTTCCTCGTTCTCCTCGACCACAATGCCAGAGACAAGGTTTCCGTTTTTGAGGGTAACGGTATCGGCGGAGAGGGGGGTAAGAAAAGTAAAAAAGAGAACGAGAAAAGCGGTTAGCGTACAGCGTTTAGCGGATAGCGGATAGTATTTTCTATACGCTATACGCTCTACGCTATACGCTCCTCTACGCTCCACGCTATACGCTATTCACTTCCTAAATACGTCCACGAGCCGCTCGATCACTTCTCCCATCACCCGGTCGGGCGTCGAAGCCCCGGAAGTAATTCCTATTTTAAGAGGGCCCTCTTTCGCCCAGTGGCGAGTCACAGTAATCTCTTTTTTCCCAATCGCCTTATGTCGGATTTCCTCTCGAGAAATGAGGCAGGCTGCATCTTCAATATGGTAGGCACGCGTCTTTAAAACGGCGATTTCGCAGAGGTGATTGGTGTTGGAGCTGTTGTATCCGCCGACAACGACCATCACATCCACCCCTTCTTCAAGAAGCGCAATGACCGCATCCTGCCGTTCCTGTGTGGCACTACAAATGGTGTCGAACGAGCGAAAGTGGGCTTCGAGACGCTCCGGGCCATATTTTTTCGCCATCGTCTCACCGAAAAGTTTAGCGACGGCAAGCGACTCACTCGAGAGCATCGTGGTTTGATTGGCGCACCCGACCCGCTTGAGGTCTTTGTCCGGATCGAATCCTGGCGAGGCGACCCTGCCGAATTTCTGCAAAAAGCGCTCTTTGGAGCCGCCGTTCAAAATATAATCGCAGACTTCTTTGGCTTCGGCGAGGTCAAAGAGCACCAAAAATTTTCCGCCGGGAAATTGCGTGGCACGAGAAGAGGTGGCGCGCGTTTCTTCATGGTCGAATTTCCCGTGCACGATGGCGGTAAAGCCGTCCTGGGCGTAGCGCTCAACACGCTTCCAGACATGCACCACAGAGCCGCAGGTCGTGTCGACGAGAATACACCCTCTTGCCTTTAGCTTTTCAAGATCCGCAACCGGAACTCCGAAGGCGGGGATGAGCACCACCGCATCCGGCGTTACCGCCTCAAACCCACGCCCGTCTAAAAAGAAGATTCCCATTTCTTTGAGGCGATTGTTCACGCGGGGATTATGGATGATTTCACTGGTGAGATAGATTTTCCGCTCCGGAAATTTGAGGCGGGTCTCATAGGCGTAGTCGACCGCCTTGTCAACGCCGTAGCAGAAGCCAAACTCCTGGGCCAAGCGAATGGTAAGATCGCCTACCTGATAGGTATGCCCTTCCGCTTTCAGCTTCTCGACCAGGGCACTATGATAGTCCTCAACGAGGGTCTCTTTGATCTCGCCTTTAAGGCCAAAGCCATGTTTGTAGTAGGTCGATTCGGTACTCGGTACAGTCATCGTTTATCCATTCTTGAAGAGATATTATAGCAGATTTCAAAGGGGGGCTCAATCTCAAATACTCTGTCCAACCAGCGGGACGTAGCGAAGTTCTTCAAGCGGAGCGAACCGATTAACCTTGTCACCACCGTCTTTGGAGGTAGTGTCGAGACCGTAATATTGTCGATACAAGGCATCGTATTGTTCCCGTGTGATATTAGGATGCTTATTGAGAAGAATATTCAAGGCCGTCTCTACTTGTCTGACTCTCTTTGGGTCTGCGCGATGATGCCTTCTGAGATTTTCGAGCTTCGCATCAAAGGCATTGTGAATGACACTCCCTCGAGGATTATCCTTAAAAGACAAACCGAGCAATTGGTAATAGTCGACGAAGACCTTTAAGGTAGGAAGTGCAGGGCCATTGGATGTCGGTTGTGTTTCGGAAGCGTTCTCTTGAGTCATCCGCTCGGCATAGGCCCGTGCCTTTGGAGAAAACCGAACAAAATCATCTTTCCCGAGGCCCTGTTGCTTTAATTTTTGAGCGAGATCATTGACCGTCGTTCCAAATTCCACCGCCACGACTTCAAGGAACGGATCGTAGTGGTCAAACTGCGGCGCAAACAGTTCAAATGCCGTGAGAATCAGATCTTTTTCCTCAAAATCCTCTTTCTCCCCCCCGTCGCGGGAGGTGGCGGCGGACCACGGTTTCATGGGGATCAGAACAGTTATCTGGGTGCCTGTGGTGATGTCCGATTTGAACCGCTCACTCTCGCGAAGAATACGTTGATAACGCTTTGTCCCCCGAATGGGCCTTCGAGTCCGATTCACAAAACGACGGCCTCTTCCTTGAGATTCGATGCGCACCTCTCCATTAAAGATACCCAGGACATCCATGATGATCGTGGTGAGCCCTAATCCTGCGCTTTCGTCGCCCAGACGAGTATATCCGGACTGAGAAGCGAGTAGAATATCGTCTATACTCCCATAGAGATTCCGAGCGAGGATCTCAATAAATGGCTCATTGTCTTGTGAAAACGTTCGAAAAGCGAGGAGGAGATCCCTGGGTTCTCCTGCCTCATTCACCGCATGTTTTCTGTTTGAAAGCAATTCCCCCACCAAAACTTCCGTTACAAAAGAAGGTTGCACGTTTTTCGATTCGCCAATCGAGTCATACCATAACGGCACCGGTTTGTCCTCCTCAGAGAATGGTAGTCTCTCGATAACCTCTCTCTCAATGCTCCTTATCCTCTCACTGTGAGGACCTATCGAAGAATTGATGAGCCGCGTGGTATATCCCTGTCGCCTCATTTTTCTTGCGATTTGAGCCAACTCTCCGTCTGAATCATCGACTGATTCAAGAACTCTTTTCGATGTGCCCATTCTGCCGCCCCCGTCGCGGGAGGTGGCGACGCGGAGTTTGTTGAGAAGATCCTGCGCGGCACGGCGCTCCGCCTCCTTGTCGGTCGTCCCTTTCTTGGGGTCGCTTTGGAGGATGTTTCCATCCCCCCGATCCAATGTTGCGACAGCGATAAAGGTGGGATTTCCCTCGGGCCCCTCCTGTGTGACGGTGTACTGGGGAAGGGGCCATCCCCTTTCCTGGGCAAGGTTGTTGAGTTCCCCTTTGGAATTGTACGGGACCTTGACCTTCAAGAGAGGAAGGACTTTCTGATACAACCGATACGCCGCCCTCTGAGAGGAGTCGCGTCGATAGTTCCCCCCCGAGGAACCGGAAGAATACTTTGCGCCGTCAATCTCGAGGGAGGCCTCTGTGAGGAACACAGGAAATCCCGACCTTCCCTTCTGGATAAAATCGAATTCGTAGAGGGGCATCGGCCATCCATTGGCCTGCGCCAAGGCCAACAGTTCTCCTTCATAGTCGTAACGGATGAGCCGCAAGGTTTCTGCCATTTCACGACTTGGAGGGAATCTTCTCGCTTTACTGAGGAGGTCCGCCGCAGCCCTCCTCTTCGCCCTCAATGTTCCGAGGGCGCTCGTCTCCTGCGAGGATTGGCGCTTTCCGTCACTCTCCACAGAGGCAATGGCATAAAAAATGAGGCCGCTTTTGGCGCGCACCTTGCGCATCGTATACTGCGGTTTGGACCATCCCTTAGCACGGGCCAGAAGCTCGAGATCCCTCATCGACCGATCAACCTCTCCGCGCCTTCCCCCGTCCTGTGCCTCGGACCTTCCACCGTCTCTGGCTCGAGCCTCCTGGACGGCGCGGGAGAAAAGGTCTTTCATGAGTGTTAAAAGTGCTTCGGCCTCTTTCTCATCTTTCGAATCCGCCATGAACCGGAATTTCGGCTCTGTCTTCGAGCCCCGCATCCACATGTAGGAAATGTTTCCTTCTCTATCCACAAGGCGAATCTTGAATCCCCCTGTTCCTTCTTTCATATCGCCGGCGTTCAATCCTTCATAATGGATGAATTCGTATTGTTTGTATCTTTTCCAGGAAACTTCATCGAGGGTAAATAAGGTTCCGTCTCCTTTCAGATGCTCCAAGAAAAGCGCCATCATCCGTTCCTTCACTTTTTTCTGATCGATGCCCTCCGCTTTTGCCTCGCCCCGTTTTGAATAATAGGTCGGGAAGGAGGCGAGGATTTCCGGGAGGTTGAATCGATAGGCCATCGACTCGGGCTGATGCGACCGGACCAGCCAGACCTGATAGAGCATCGGATCTGCGGCTGCAAGTCCAGTCATGAGGGCTGTGAGGAATCCATCCCTGCTTTTCGATTCCCCAAAAACGGTCCCTCCGCTGTATCCTTCCACACCGATCGGGACGATATACCC
>Ga0105164_10002558_pt1 | contig 11215 bp, 4 predicted proteins | sample VDWuncwatermetaG_FD_89674 | JGI IMG/M metagenome (GOLD analysis project Ga0105164, IMG submission 89674) | Wastewater microbial communities from Netherlands to study Microbial Dark Matter (Phase II) - VDW unchlorinated drinking water | ecosystem: Environmental > Aquatic > Freshwater > Drinking...
CCACCATCTCATCAACTTCATAAGGGTCATTGTTATGTTTGCGGATTTCCAACTGCCACTCATCCACTTGAGGGATATCATCAAGCACCTCGGCAAAATGGCTAAAATTGACCAAGGTCCCTTTGACCTTGGAAAAATGCATATCTTTATTATCAGACAAACGCGTAATATCTGAGGATAAACGGAGGGTCTGCCGCCCGCAATAAGGGCAAGGCCCGTGGGCAATGCCCCCTTTGACAAAATCCCCGGTGCGGTAACGCAGCATCACACTGGCCCGTGAATCCAGGCTCGTGTAAACCAATTCGCCATCCTCATTGTCATCTTTAACCTCGCCGGTGGCCGGGTCAATGATCTCAAAGATCTCCTTGTCCGGATAAAGATGATAGCCGCTGGATAGGGAATTCTCTGTCGGACATTCGGCCCAGGCAGAGCGCGCTTCGGTAAATCCATAGGTGCCGAAAATATAAACATTCCGGGCACCCTGCGCGCTTAACATGTCCGATAATTTTTGTTTATACGCTGACGTGACCTTGGAAGCCCCCAGCACGATTTTCTTCAAAAAGGAAAGGTCATGCCCTTTTTCCTGGGCGTAACGCACCAGATGATAAATGTAGCTCGGTACGCCCAGAATACCCGAAGGCTTGATCCTCAACAAAGCCGTTAAATTACCCTCGGTACCCATGACCTTGCCGCCGCCGGTGGATAGCGAAAAAACACCCGCTTCAACAGCGCCGAAAAAAGTCTGCCAAAAAGCCAAATGCGGGGCAAAGGGAAAAAGATTCATGATCCTCTCATCACCCTTAATGTCAAAAAGCCCAACCATGCGGGCCCCCGACACATTTAAATTATCCAAATCATAGCGGCTATACATAAAAGGCACCGGTGAATTGGTCGTTCCCGTGGTAAATGTCATAAACACCGGACGGTACTCTTTGGCTAAATCATCCTGTAGGTGACGGCCTTGGAGCAGGGACCTTAGCACTCGCGTCAAAAGACGTGATTTGGGCCAATGGCGGCTGATCTTTTCTTGATCAGGCTGCAGGATGAAATCATGGAATTTTTGCGGATTATCTTTGTCAATCAAATCAGATTTGGAAATAGTGGGAATGCGTTTTAAATCTTCTTTGGTGCGAATCTGCCTGGGATCAATTTTCTTCTCATCGAAAAGCTTGGCGTAATAGGGACTAAAAGGATAAACGTGGGTATTGATAAAAGAATGAAGGCGTTGGTTCTGTAAATCCTTGATCTGACTATAGGTTAATGATGTTATTCCTCGCCAGGAGTTCATTATTATAGTTTAACAAAAAAAAATAGGGACAGACACTACTTTCTTTTAAAAGAAAACAGTGTCTGTCCCTAAAAACTCTCTTAAGGAGAGTTATTTAGCCGCTGGAGGCGCTGGAAGTGCTGCATTTTCAGCATTCACCGCTGCATTACCGGCGTTCATCGCTGAATTATCGGCATTCATCGCTGAATTATCGGCATTCATCGCTGAATTATCGCTGTTCATCATGGCGCTGTTGTCTGTGGCGTTCTGGGCTTTTACGGTCCCTTGGGCTAAAATCAACCCTGCAGCACCAAAAACCAGGGCAATCGCTACTACTAATTTCTTGTTCATGACTTCTCCTCCTTAATTGTGATAAGAATTAATTCTTACCGTTGTTGATTGTATGTAAATCCAAATTCATTAGTTTCTTCTAATTTTCATATATACTGTAGCAAAATTTAAAAAGATTTCCATTAAAATTCTCTAATTTTTTATTTTGCGCATAAACGCCTGGATTTGTCTTCAATGCACGCCGTTAATTCTTCAAAAGATTTTTCAAACGCGGCCAATCCATCATCGAGCAATTGATTGCATACCATGCCGACATCAATACCCAAGAGACGCAATTGCTCAATTGTCTTCTGGGCGCCTGCCACATCACCTGGCAGGCTCGCCTTTGCAACACCATGGTCTAAAACAGCTTCCAGCGTTTTATCAGGCACTGTATTGACCGTGTCAGCAGCTATTAATTCCGTAATATATTTGATATCGCTGTATTGAGGGTCCTTGGTTCCCGTCGAGGCCCACAGGACCCGCTGCACATTAGCGCCCTTAAGCTTTAAAGCCTTGAATTCACTTGTGCCAAAACTATTCCGGAATTTGTGATAAATAATTTCGCAGTTTTGTACAGCCGCCAGACCCCCTATTGCTTTGAAGGCTGCACTATCTTTAGGATCTACGGCTTTCGCTGTAAGTTCCTTCAACTTTTTATCAACGCTGGTATCAATACGGCTGACAAAAATGGAAGCCACCGAATGGACTTGCCTGATGTCCCCGCCGCTTTGGGCCAGATGATTTAAACCTTTCAGATAAGCCCGGACCACTTGGGCATATTGCTCCGCGGAAAAAATCAAGGTGACATTAACATTAATGCCGCCAGCGATCAAGCCTTCCGCCACACCCAAACCGTTTTTGGTGGCCGGCACTTTAATCATCACATTAGGGCGATTAAGCTTTTGCCACAAACGCCTGCCTTCTTTTAGCTGTGATTCGCGTTCATTGCCTAATTTGGGATTGATTTCCAGGCTGACATAGCCATCCAAACCTTTGGTGCTCTCATAAACGCCCCGGAATAGATCTGCCGCGTCCTGCACATCCTTGATGGTTAATTCATCGTAAATTTCAAAAGTGGATTTACCCGCTTGCGCCAATTGCTGGATTTTGGCATCGTAATCACCGCTCATACTAATGGCTTGTTTAAAAATAGTGGGGTTGGATGTTTGCCCGCGCAACCCCTGATCAATAAGCGATTTAAGCCGGCCGTTGGTGATCATCGAGCGGCTGATATTGTCGATCCATAAACTTTGGCCGCATTGGGCTATGTCATGTAGTTTTGATTTTATCATATGCGTTTCCTTTTAATGACATTCTTTACAGCGGCAACAATGTTAACATCTTTCAATCCATAATGCGCCATTAGTTGCGCAGGTGTGCCGCTTTCTCCAAAAGAATCCTTGACCCCCACCATTTCCAAGGGACATGGGTAATGTTGCACCAACACCTCAGCCACCGCAGAACCCAAACCTCCTGCCATCTGATGCTCTTCCGCAGTAACGATGGCGCCGGTTTCCCTGGCAGAGTTGACGATCATCTGGACATCAATGGGCTTGATGGTGTGCATATTCACAACCTTTAGATCGATGCCCTCATGCTTTAACTTTTCAGCCGCTGATAATGCTTCAGATACCATGACCCCGCAGGCGATAACCGTGGCATCATGCCCGGCACGCATAATATTAGCCTTGCCGACCACAAAAGCATCTTCTTCTTTAGTCAAGATGGGAAGCGGCGCTCTGGAGGTACGCATATAAAAAGGGCCGTAGGTCTTGGTGATTACGCGAGTGGCTTTTTTAACTTCAATATAATCAACGGGACATATCACCTTCATATTAGGCAGGACGCGCATGATGGCAAAATCTTCCAGGCATTGGGCGCTGGCGCCATCCTCACCGACGGTGACCCCGCCATGAGAGGCAACGAGTTTCACATTGAAATTATTGTAACAGACATCCAAGCGGATCATGTCGTATGCGCGATTGGTCAGGAACACCGCGAATGAAGTGGCAAAAACCACATAGCCCTGGGTGCTCAAACCCGCAGATGTACCTATAACATCCTGCTCAGCAATACCTAAATTAAAAAATCGCCCGGGAAATTCTTTTTTAAAATATTCAGCGCGGGTGGCATCTTCCAGATCACCGGAAATCACCACGATATTAGGATTAATTTTGCCTAAAGCAACTAACTCTTCGCCAAAACCGTCTCTGGTGGGGATGGGTTTTAATTCCACATTACACCTTTTATTGAAGTTCTTTTAACGCCGCAGCCAGCTGTTCTTTATTCGGCGCCTTACCATGCCAGGCGCTTTTGCCTTCCATAAAAGAAACACCTTTGCCTTTAACTGTATTGGCGATAATCACCGTGGGCTTGGCCCTGGTGCTGCTAAATTCATCAAAAGCCGCCTTCAGGGCTTCGATGCTATGCCCGTCGATTTCAAGAACATGCCAGCCAAAAGCAGCCCACTTGGTCTTCAACGGTTCCAAATTCTTGATTTCATTGGTAGGCCCGTTTTCCTGCACCTTATTATAGTCGATGATGGCACAGACATGGTCCAGTTTATAATGGGCCGCGGTCATGGCCGCTTCCCAGACTGAACCTTCCTGATTTTCTCCGTCACCCATCACGCAATAAACTTTAAAATTCTTGGCCGCCATTCTGGCGCCCAAAGCAATGCCATTGGCAAAAGACAAGCCATGGCCAAGTGAACCCGTGTTAAATTCCACTCCCGGGACCTTGCTGTGCACATGGCCCTGAAGCCTCGCACCAAATTTTCGAAATGTTTTTAATTCTTCCTTTGGAAAATATCCGAAATTCGCCAGCGTCACGTAAACCACCGGTGAGACATGGCCTTTGGAAACAATCACCCGGTCGCGATCTTCCCAACGGGGATCATCAGGCTTGTGATTGATTTGATAACCGTACAGTGTCAGGAAAATTTCAACGGCAGATAAGGAACCGCCTGGATGGCCGGAGCCCGCAGTCTCCAGGGTCTCTAAAATATCACGTCGGAAAGTCTTCGCTTTCCTTTTGAGAGATTCTATACTGTCATTCCCGCGAAAGCGGGAATCTATATTTTTAGAAGACATATAATTTTAAACCTGGTGGGCCATGCTGGACTCGAACCAGCCACCCTCTGATTAAGAGTCAGATGCTCTACCGGATGAGCTAATGGCCCGAATTACAACTAATTGATTCTTAAATAGTTGTGAACATAAACCCAGTGGTAATATTTATTGTTTCTTGCTTGGTGTCCAAATTGTGTCTACTTATATCAGACTTTTTATCCTCTGTCCAGAAAGTTTTACAAAGATCAAGGGTTGCATGTTCCTATTCTGAATTTGTTCCAGATTATTAATCAGCGACGGGAAATATATGCACAGGAAAATCAAATAATACGAAATTTTATCCAGCCTCATCTAATAAATCTAAACAAAATCATAGAGCACCTTATCGATTATCAGATGCTCGGTGAAAACTTTGACAAAATTATAACATATTTCAATGAATTCATTAGTCCTTTCTTAGGTAAGGTTACAGCACAAAAAAAATTACCAATGGACTTACCAAACGGTAACGCCATTGGTAAAGTCATTGGTAATAAAATTTAAAGGCTGGCTAACTTCTGGCCGGCAGATTCTTGGTCATTAAGGCCCAACCAAACCCTAAGGTTAGTCATCGGCTGGATATTGATAATCACCGGCACAAAGCCGGGGGCGTTTTGCAGTTGAGCAAGCTGTGCAGGGTCAATGTGGAATTTAATACCTTGGCCGTTGTTTTGAACTGTTAGGGCTTTGTCAAAGGTTAGATCAATACCACCTTTTTCTCCCAACATTGCGTCGTCCCCTGCTACGCCGTGCTCGATTTCAGCCCGGTGCAATGCCAGGGGATTATTATCGTCGATCAATCCCTTCAAACGGGGGTCATGCTCAACTGCAAAATGCAGAATCCCAGCCGGAGATTTTTTAAATAAAAAATCATTATGGAGCATGCTACGCAAATGGCCGGCTTCGTAAAAAAATCCGCGCGGCCCATTAAAGTATCTTTCTTTATTAACGGCCTCGTATTTTTTAACATGCTTTCTGTACAAATCGGCCATGGCGCCAATATCATGCCGATTCATGGCTTCTTTAAAACCAGGCACATGCCAGATCAACACTTGCACAATGGCTTCAACCGCCCTTTGTTCATTCCAATATCCTGTTTCAACTTCCCAAGGCTGCAAAGCTTCCTTGTTGTTCTTATCCACAATACCTTCCAAAGGACCACCGTCTTCGCTGGCCCAGTCTAATAATACGGCCGCCGGACTTCCTTTACTTCGAAGCAAAGGATTCTCAAGCAAACTGCCGAGCTTGCCTTGCTCCAAAAGAAACCTGGTTTGGGCATTAGAACGGCGTTTGGCTCCCTGGGCCGGATAGTCTATGACTTTTTCCCTATATAATTCAGCCAGCCGTTTAACATCCAGTTCCTTTCCGGCGGTACCCATAGCCTCTTTAAATCCAGAAATATGCCATTTTAAAACATTGAGAAAGGCGGCAATAGCCTTAGGCTTAGTCCAATAATTGTGCTCCAACTCCCATGGCTTCAACGCGTCTTTATTGTCCTCATCAACCAAGCCGTGCAAAGGTCCTTTGCTTAAAGAAGCCAGTATCAACAAGGTGCCTGGGCTGTCTGCCGGTAAAAATTTGTATGCGCTATGGATCAAACTGCCTAGACCTACCTCATTAAAAAAATTTACCTGTCCTTTAGGAAGAACGTGTTCGCGGTATAAATCCGCCATTAAAGCAATGTTACGGCGCCTCATGGCTCCTTCAAACCCAGGCACATTCCATTTTAAGACATTGGTCAGTGCCGCAATCGCCCGCCTTTCAGTCCAATAATGGCGCTCAACTTCCCATGGTTTAAGGGCGTATTTATTATTTCTATTGAGCAATCCGTGTATGGCTCCGTTGCCCTGGCTGATCAACTCGAGAACCCCAATCGGACTTTGTTTTCTCAAAAAATCCCTCCAGCGGCCAAACAATCCTTCCATTCCAGCCATTTCAATAAAAAAACCCTTTTGGCCATTGAGTTGAGGATCATGCGACACATAGCCTAGTACATGCTTGCGGTATAGTTTGGCCATTTCCTCAATGTTTTCATCCAATCGCGCTTCCTTAAATCCGGGTACAGTGATATCGAGTGCCATCACCGCATATCTTCCGACGCGTTCTTTGTTATCCCAAAATCCCCATGGAAAACGGCGGCCATGGTCCTTCCATGCCAAATATAATTGCCGTTCGGATTCGTACTCTATAGGCTGCAGCGGCCTTTTCTCCGTTTGAAAAAACATAAAAGGCCTTATTTGATTCTCTATTAGAATAGGTTTGAGATCTTCCTCAGTCAATCCGGTCACATCCATGATCTCATCCAAGCTCATCCAAGTGGTTTTCCGCTCAAGGTTTGCAGCCCATTCAGAAACTATTTTTAGCCGTTGCGGCTTAGGCAAATCACGGATGTCTGGCGTCAATTCCGTTACCTTCATCGCCGCATCATTATTTAAATTGTTCCAAAACTCATCGGTTAATGAACTTTGAAAATATTCCACTCCATCCTTACTTAATTGTTCCAATATAGTGCCGTATTCTTCAAAAAACTCTCTAAAAAACTTTTCAGCCGTATCGTAAAGTGAATGGGTTTGAAAGTATTGAATATTACCATTGGTCATCTTATGGTATACCATATTAACTGCTAAAAATAATGTCTTCAAAATATCTTTATCAAATTGTTTGCGTAATTTTTCTCCTTCTGCACTCGCAACACGATTGAGTAAAAACTCGGTAATCGTAGCACCTTTTAATCTTACTCCTATATTAAATAGCTCGTCCATTTTATCGCCGTCTTTATAAAAGGTCATCTCTATTGACTGAGAATCTGCATTAACTTCCTTGCCTTCTTCTACAATTACCTCTTGATGAACCACCGCCTTAAAACCAAAAACATGTTTACCCCATTCCGTCTTTTTTAAATTTTGTTCCAGAAAATTGTTTAAATCTACTTGCATTTGCGTCCCCCTGCCAAATGCTTCATCTATCGTCATATGAGGGGCCATCGCCGCATCACCAGTATCAGGAAATAATAAAGAATCCATTTTTTGAACAATAATATCTAGTGAGACATTTTTACCAAATACCGCTTGCGCTCCACTGATCAATAAACGAGGCGCTGGGTCTGGGAAAGAAGGGACATATTCATGCGCGTCAACTGTGCTTGTCCTGGAAACAATCGGAATCTTTTCTAATGCTGGATCCGCTCTCACAGCTGTTATCATGTCAAACCCATCAAAGCCATAACCTCCCATTTCTTCATCTGTGAGAACCCCATCAATTTGCCGGGACTTCAGTAAGCGAAGTCCTTCTTCTCCATCATTGGCAGAAATAACCTGGTACCCCGCAACTTGCAATGCCCGTGCGCCTGCTTCCCGATGATATCTATCATCATCCACAACGAGTATGGTCTTTGTTCTTCGCATTTCCGGCTTTATCAAGAAGACTTTTGTCAACTCATGTGCGGCGTGTTTCGGTTTGGCCGCCCCCCAAATCTCTACAATTTTTTTATTTAATATTTTTATCATTTCCGGTATAAGTTCCATATGAATTCTAATAACAACTTGTTTAAGAGTATCTACATTGGCAACAATATTGTCATCCAAATCTCTTGCCAGATCCCTATTGCTTTCCAGCAGCACTTCTATGAACCTAGACTTTAGCTCAGGATTCGATATTGGGACGGGCATAACCCCGCTCGGGGGAAACAATAATCTCTTAAGTTCATGCAATGCTTTTAACTGTTGTTGAATTGACACATTCTTCCATGATTCCATCAATGCCTGGGCCATCATCGCCACATCTTGACGAGCTTGAAAGCCCTTTATGGCTGAGTTTAAAATAAGGGAATCAATAACATCCACCGACATCGCTTGGTCAAAAAGCATGCTAAGACGACTTTTTAATTCAGCCTCTATTTTATTCTTTGCCTTTAATACTTCTGGCAAATATTGGTCGGCTTGAACTTGCCTAAACGAAGGGGCCAAAATTACCACGGCCCGGGCATCTCTCTCTATTTGACCTGGTGTAGAGTCAAGACGAATTAGCTGCTGAAGGTGCAGCCTATTTATTCTTCCTTCTGGATCAATGACTCTTCCAGCTTCTAAAAATTTCTCAAGGTTATCGAGTAACCTTGATGCCTCGAAGATTGTGATATACCCACTGTTTAGAACTGACCTAGATGATAAATAACTAATAAGTTTTGCTAATTTACCATTATGAATTCCTACATCGGGACGCAATGGATATCCTATAGTATAAAAAGAGGATTGATATGTGCGTTTAAGATTTTCAAGAGTAATTGGACGGTTTACTCTTAGGTAATTATTAAAAAGACTACTAAGCATTGCGGTATCCTGTCCAACCATTGCCAAATCCGATAGCTTATTAATATCCAAATAGCTTTCAAGCGCTTTCTTACGTCTTTCTAAAGTAATTAAAGGAATTTCTGAATTAGCTACTTCCCGGGCTTGTTTAATTTGTTTAAAGAGCTTTCCTATATGCATTTCAATAAAGCGTCGCTCAGATTCAGATAAATCTTCAAGGCGGATAATTTTCTCTAAAATAGTAATTAATCTTGGGGTTTCAATTTCCGTAACTTCCTTTGGGTTTTTTTGAGCTTCTTTCTTCCTTAAAACATATAAATAACTTGTAATTATCTGCCTTCTTGCGTTTGCATCTGCTTTTGTTTGATCAAAAGCTTCCAATACCTCCTTGTACAATGGGCTCTCCAATGAGTTACGATATAGTTCTAAATCTCTGTCATTGATATCCACAATTCCTCTTACTAATGCGTTTAAAATTCCTAATGCCCATTCATTACTTGCGATTTCTCGCTTAAGGAACTCAATACGCTTCATAACACCAGCTATTTTTAGATCAATAACTTTAAAACCGCCTTGTAAGCTTTTTGATTTTTCTTCAGTTATCCTTAGGTCCTCTTTTAACCCTTCCACGTAAATGTTAATCTCATCAAAACGTTGACGAATAATTTCTCTTGCCTTTTCTATCATCATCGCCGCATCTGCCCTTTTATTGACCTCATTTATGCCCACCTGACGTTGGTATTTTTTGTCTAACTTTGACTTCACTTCTTTTACTCTTTCGATCATTTCCGATAAAACCCGATACGTTATATCCCGATCTTCTGTATTTTCAACCACCAGCATGTCAATGGGCTTCACCCGGCCATCAACGGTAAATATTAAATTACTGTAAGTCAATCCTTCCAATCTTTTGATACCTTTCAGACCCCTGTTATCTTCATACAACCGGTCCCTTAAACGGATCATGGATTCTATGTGCCTCTCAGTCAGCCGAAAAGACGGGTAAGGATTAAAGAACCTCGTCAAATGACCAAGTTTGACGCCATCAATTTTCTTCATTGCCAAACCTGTCCGTATTTGATGGTTGATATCAATTTTGACCAAACCATAAAATTCCGGCCCATCATACGGTCTTAATGAATGAAGATAATTTTCTTCCTCAATAAGACTAGACGGACGGTCGCCTTCTTTTAAAACTTTGACAGCTATCAAATCTCCTGAATTTGTTCTGGCAGCATATATGTCCCCATAATTGCCACTATCGATCAAATGGTCTTTGATGACCATTTGACCTGCCATTGGGCCAGGAGCCGCAACCGTAAAATGAACCCCGATAGCTCCTCTTTTTGGTTTAACTCCCAAAAATTTTTCAACCTCTATTTTTACCTGAACTAAAAAAGGACGGGAAGATTTCAAAGAAAGCAGAGCACTATCAGAGCTTGTTGACATGGCTGCATCGAGGTTCAGCGTTAGCCCTCCCGAGAAATATTTCCTAGGGATAGGCTGTTGAGTAACAGGATCTATTTCTTCTTTGATGTAATTGTAGGCACCCTTTTTAAAGGCCTGCAAATACCGCTCATAAATCTTCTGTTTTTCCTGCGGATCATTAATATTAACACCAGCCACTTTATTTTTATCCATATAAACTTGGAACAAAATGCTGTCTTTGATTTTCTTCTTATACCAGGTGGCCAAAATAAGGCTGTTGTAGACCTGACGAAGCTGGGCGAAATTTTTGTCTTTATTGACTTCTTTAGTTAGTTCGGGGATAACAACTTCACGGACGATTTGGGAGCCAAGAGTGCTTATACCCCCCCCCATCACCGACGAGGAATATTTACTATTTTTATTTAGTGCTAAATAATCTTGCTCAAGCATGACCTTAAGTTTTGATTCCACCACATACGCTGTACCGGCCTTCGCATTTTCATATACCACTGCTTTTTCAGGAAGGATCCAAACTTTATTAAAAGTATTTACAGGAATATTGGTTGTCCCAAATCTTTTGGCCGCTTCTTCGTAAATACGTTTCCAGAATTTCTTTCCAATCTCACCTTCCGGATAGATTAGGCTGGCCGTTATCTGCTTCAGTATATAATCTTCGGCTAACAGGTCCCTACCCATCTCTGTCTGCCCAAATGACTCTGGAACAATACGATTCTTTTCATACGGAGATAAATTCACCCACAGGTCTTTTTCAG
>Ga0105164_10002559_pt1 | contig 11214 bp, 17 predicted proteins | sample VDWuncwatermetaG_FD_89674 | JGI IMG/M metagenome (GOLD analysis project Ga0105164, IMG submission 89674) | Wastewater microbial communities from Netherlands to study Microbial Dark Matter (Phase II) - VDW unchlorinated drinking water | ecosystem: Environmental > Aquatic > Freshwater > Drinking...
AGCTGCGTAGCGCCATGTGCGCGCACGGGCGATACTGTCGCCGTAGCGTTCATCCCACTCACGTCGCGCGTTCAAATATGGATTTTTTTCGTTGCTCATTTCACACCTCAAAATTGTTCGACACAAGTATTGGGGGAAGGCGGAATTTTTGACGAAGGATGTATTGGGAGAGAAATAATTGCAGGTAGCCAAAGGCTCCTCATGCTTTCAGATCAAAAACAGGAAGTGTCAAATGAAGATGCTCAAGTTAAATCGGTGGTGATAGCGCATCCAGTGTGCATCAAGTATTTTTAACTGATTTCCTGGCGTGGATATTTGAGAATAACTGCTTACCTCTTTCAGTTGCCTCGGGGTCTTCTTGATAATATGCCGATTTGGCGAGAACCAAATTTTCAATATTTTCAGCTTTTGTTACTCTTGCACTTTGGTTAGCGCGCCATTCTTTAAGGTTCTGCAAATCCTCTATGGAGGGGCCTGAGCATGTTACGCGGCTCCTGACTTTATGCTGAAATCCAGACAACTTTCTAATCGTTGTACCGCCTTTGGTAAATGCCCACACAGCTGCCTCGATGATGTCATCAATATCTTCCACCACCACCTGGTTGGTGGTGGTTTTATTCAATGGTGGTTCATTGGTGGTTCCGTGTCCCGTTTTTGGGACTCTTCCAGTGGAAAAACGGGATTCTTTCACCGGAAAAACGGAACAGTTCCGTTTTTGGGATGCTTCCTGACAACCGTCCCGTTTTTGGGATGCTTCTTGAATTAACTTCAAGTCCAAGCGCCACATTTTGATTTGATTTGTTGCCCCAAACCGTTTTCCTGTGTCTGAAATAAATTTCATTTCTTCCAGCTTTTTTAGGCACACGAGTACAGTTTTTCGGTTAAGTTCTGTTCTTTCAACAATATCGGCAACTGATGGCCAGCAGAAACCAGTCTTATCATCAGCCCTGTCAGCCACAGCAATCAAGACAGATTTTATTGTGGATTTTCCTGTCCGCGCAGCAAATGCTGCGGTCAAAAATGCGACACTCATGATTTACCCTTGGCTGGCGCGATATTCTGGAATTGAAAGTCCTGCGGTTTTTGCTGCTAATTTTTCAGCTTTTGAAGGGGCTCCGCGACGCCTCGAATTTCTGGATGGTAAAGTTTCTTGAATGGGGGCTGTTGATGCTGGAGTCGTGACAGATTGCTCTGTCATCCATTTCCAGACAGTTGCTAATAGCCATTGAACTTGGTTTGTGGTTTTATTGGCTGGCTGAGGGGGGAGTTTCCAAGGCTCACGGGAGGCCTGTGTGCGCACGGTCGATATTGCCCTACCAATAATTAAGGCAAGCTCTTCAACACCAATGTACCTCATACCAAGGGATTCAGATGTTTGAATTGCGCTGAATTGAGTTGTCATGTTTGCTCCTATCTTGTGTCAATTTGTTTGCTTTTGTTGCTGGTTGCTATTCTCCATAAATTTAAAACTCTACAAATGAATTTTTAGTATTTGATGTATAATTTTATTTGTAGAGTTTGTTATATGTAATCACAATGAAAGATGATGGTGGAAAATGAGCAAGAAATCACCAAAGCTGGCTGGCAAAGAAGAAGCAATAATTGATTTGTTAAAATACATGAAGGAAAGATCAGCTAAGACATTGATTGAGCTTGAACTTTTCTTTCCTGTAAATCGCACGGGGCGGGAAGATAAAAACAACCACGGAGGACGGCAGTGGTCGCGCTGGATCCGTGGAAAAACTCAGCCTGGGATTGGATTGATCAGAATGGTTTACAACCATGTCTGCAATCAACTGGTTAGCGGCGATTGGGTTGAAAATGGCGAGGAATTAAAGTGGGCACAGCTCTTGCCCGCAGTGATAGATCCAAAGTTTATATTCATGCTGGAAAAAAAATCGACGTTACTAAAAGTCCTTGAGCGGTTAGATAAAAAACTGGTGGGGGAAAAGCTGTTACGAGCAATCTCATCAGGCTATTACATACCTAATGAGATCGAAATTCGAAAAATTTTCTGGTCAAATACTGAGGAAAATGCAGATGAAGATGGCAATGGGTATCGCATTATTGAATCTGTAAACGAAGATGAGCAAATCGAGATGGAAGCCTTAATGACTGACATTTTGGTAAATTTTGGGTTAAGTAAAGAAAGTTGTGGTGGGCTAGAAGAATTTGCCAGTAAGAGTGGGTTTGCTGGGCATAATCCTGAAGAGTGGGCTAATCAAATACGTGGGCAAATTCAACTAGATACGCAAATGCTGTCTGATATAACACACCGTGTCAGGCATGTGTATCCACATGAGTTTAGATCGACTAGCTCTATTTCTCCTGAAGATATGGTCAGTTTCACTAAAAAGTTCTCAAAAATGCAAGACGAAGTCGCATTTGTGAATCAAAAATTGCAAGATTATGCAAACTTTCTCGACTCTCTCAATAAAACATCAATAATGTTTGGCGTCTTTAATCAACTCTCCCATGAACATTTCTTAGCAAATGGTGCTAAAACTAGATTCGGATTCAGCTTTCCAACTGTAGATATTTTGTAGTGTGTAGAGCTTAATAGCTTATGTTTTTTCAGTAAGAAACCTGCCATTTTGGTAGGATTTGACGCGAATTATTTCATCCACGATTCGACCAGTGGCGGTTCTTTTAATTGAGACAACAACATTAACCGCCTCGGCAATGAGTTCAGGATTCGCCGGCACACCGGCTTCTTGAATTAGCTGCCCGACCCGTACCAAAGCCGCTTCCGCGCTATTTGCATGAACTGTACCTACTCCGCCAGGATGTCCGGTATTCCATGCCTTTAGTAATGCCAGTGCTGCACCATCTCGCACCTCGCCAACCACAATTCTGTCCGGCCGCAGTCTCATCGTTGCGCGAAGTAGCCTTGTCATATCTGTGTTTTCTGCCGTGCGTAAAAAAACGGTATTTGGTGCAGTGCATTGAAGCTCAAGCGTGTCTTCAATAATGACGATCCTGTGATCAGCGTCCAGAACTGAGACCGCATGCAGAATTGCATTTGCCAGGGTAGTCTTGCCTGTCCCTGTGCCGCCGGCCACCAAGATATTTTCGCGGCCACTGACAGCTGTCTCAATAGCCTCTCTTTGACACTTTGTCATTATTCCCTTAGCAACATAATCATCAAGCGTAAATACCAGTAACGCCTTTTTTCTGATTGTGAAAGTCGGTTGACGCACCAGCGGAGGAATCAGGGCTTCAAAACGACTCCCATCAAGCGGCAATTCACATTCCAGAATCGGCGTGTCTGCCGTGACCACCGCGCCGAGCAACGCAGCGACGCTGTTGATGATAGATAAAGCGCGGATGGCGTCCATTTCACCAACCCTGCGCATCCCTTCACCAATCGCATCCACCCACAGACCACCATCTGGGTTCAGCATGACCTCAACTACTTTTTTATCTTCCAACCACCCGATTAAATCGGCACCAATATTCCTGCGTAGCGCCTCCATTTGCCGCGCGCGCGCCGCCTGCTGACTTGTCTGCATGTGTCCATTTTCCATTTGAATCTCCTTTCAGATGATTCATTCGAGGCGGAAAAATTAGGCGACACGGATGTTCAGAGAAAATTAATTAATTATTTTTTACCTAAAATAACTAATTACAGCAAAGTCTAACAAATTGCATCAAATAACATATATAACATTATGATTTACAAGTAAATTGTACAGTTGTTTTCTTGTCGAACAGTTGCTAAATTCCTCACACCGAAATCAAAAAACAGGTGCGAAAATGAATTCAAACTGGGCTAAAAAGATTGAAAAAGACGGATTTCTGAGAACGATTTTTAATCTAACTGATTCGCCGCAAACTTTCATTCATTTGATGGAAATGGATGGCAAAGGTCGCTTGGAAGTCATGACAATTGCGGATGGAAAAGTGGCCTTGTCAGATATTGAAATGGTCAAAATTAAAGTCGCGAGTCGCCTTGCAAAACGCAAGTCATTAAGTTAATCGCGGAGCTGTTATGAACATTACAATCCTTGAACTTCAATCTATGACTGACAAGCAAGTTTTTAGATTTGCAACAAAGTTGCGCAGTCAGTGCCTCGACAGGTCGCGTTTAGAAACGAGGCTTGGCGGTGCTGATGACCTGATTCAGGTACTTGCTATTACTCTTTTTCAATTTAAATGCGGCGCGATTGAACTGCGCCCAGGATGCAGGCTTATTTCTGCTTGCTTTGGCATAGTGCGTAGTAGTTGCAAATCAAACTGGATGAGCGACCGCGCGGCGGCCTATCAGAATATAGACATAGAGGATGAAGATTTACATGCGTCGCTGGACGAAGTCGGGGATGAGGTTGCTGAAGTTGCACGCCCATGTGAAGAAGAAGGATGGGAGCATCGCACTCTAGATGAAATTGAAGGTTTGAGCGCGTTGGACAAGCTATTGATCCAGCACGACACCCTAGAGGCTGGTGCCCGGCAGGGTATGACTAAAGATTTGGCAAGTCTCTTTGGGTGCGACGAACGGACTATCCGTCTTCGAAGGAAATCATTGCGGGAAGAACTGACAATAAAATTCAATCTGGCAGCTGACTTTTTCTGCAAAAAAACAATTCTAAGAACAGCTCAGTCCGACTGAAAACTGCGGAAAGGAGATAAGAAAAAAGCGGCCAGAAGCCGCTTTTCGCCTTTGAACTACTTAGGCGGCACATCCCAGACCATCATCCCCGTTCTTCGCGATAAAAGCCTTCCTCATTACCTCTATTTGTGCTGTCCGTTTTGCCAAGGGGGACTGTGCAATAATTTTTTGTCGGTCTGATTCTGCAAGGTGGTATTGAGCGGTAGGGAGTGTTGCTGTTGCTGCTTGTGTTGAAACCGTAATCATTTCTTTCTCCTAAGTTAATTGCGAAAAAGCTTGAGCACAAACCACGCCACAACTAGGCACGCCACGCCCGCCATAATGGCAGCAGGCAGGGATAGACCCTTGAAAATGTGATATGCCATACCGTAAATCGCGCTATGAATAATTGCTGATACAACTTGATGCACGAACCAGTCAGGGCTGAAACTCACTAGATACGAGTTCATAATTTTTCACCCTTACCTTTTGATGTGGATTTTGGCAGGGCAGCAGTAAGATCAGCAATTTGTTTTTGCGCCGACTGCAGTGCAGCGTCATCGCTGGAAGACTGCACATGCTGGCCGACTGAGTAACCCACAAAAAGACTTACGCCCAAGACGATTGCCGCAACTACTGCGGCAGACCAACTGACAATTTCACGCGCAGCATCTTTGATGACATCCAGCATTTCACTGGTTGAGATAACACCTTTTTTGCCGTCTAACGCAGCTGCTATAGCAGCTTTGATCGCATTCTGATCAAATGTTTGAACCGCTGGAGGGCGCAAGGCCATTGATGTCGCAACCGATTCAATCAGACTTTTTAGTTCATCGAGCTTAGCGGTTTCGATTGCCGGAGCGCCGCCAATACTATTTCCTATATCAGAAATGAGTGATTTTAAGTCGTGACGTATTTCAGAAGCTAGTGCCTGGTGTGATAACTCTAGCCATTCTTTGCGCGGTGTTACTGCCCAACACCATACCACCTGACCCCACAGTGGATCGTTGTCGCCTAGCGATAGAGCCACGCCTAGTGTGTCGATTTCGGCACGTTCTGCACTGGTTATCTGTCGTTGATTTGTAAGCAGTCCGATCACCTCCTGCTTAATTGACGGTTTGTTCATCATAACTAACCACCAATTTTTTCAACGATTGCCACGGCAGCACCAGCACGCGAGCTGAATGCGCGCAGTCCAATGATGTCGCCCATGCCCAATTTCTGTCCGCCTGCCCCAGTGCCGGACTCAATGGCCTTATGGTACGGCGTGCGGTCAATTTTTGTGACTACCAGATCAGATAGTTCAGGCAAAGACGTTTCCAGCCAATCGTCACTACCAATCAATTCTTTTTTGGTATCACTACCATCCCACAATACAAATTTGTCACGTGTTCCAAAAAACAAATTTGTCACAACTAGCCCGTGTTCAAATTGACGAGGCATCGTATCTACGCGTGATTGTAGTTGAGTCACGCTGTCCTTTGTTCTGCCCATCACCCAAACCGGCACCGCATTCAGCATTGATAGAACTTGGGCAACTTCACCAGCTCCAGATTCAAAGGCCCGTTTTGCCGTCGCTGGCATGCTGATGATAATCCGTACTTCCTCTTCTTCGGCAGCAGAAATAATACTTTCAAGCGCATTCACCAACTCCAGCCAGTTTTTTGGTTCATCAAGATTGACAAGTCCGGTATCGTGGATTTTTGTGTCAGGCTCATACCCGCCAGCGCCACAGAAATCGGGATTCGTGTGGTCAGCATCAAGACAGACCACCTTGCACACGGGCAAGCCATTGGCCGCAGCGTTTACATAGGCATCTGCGATTGCACGCGCCACTGTCGTTTTACCAACTCCACCTTTGTCACCGTCCACAATAATTGTTTTAAGCATTTTGATTCTCCTTGGTTTTTAAAATTTTGGTTTTCCGTACTGTTTTTCCATCGCTTCAAGACCGTCCCTTGCTTTTCTTCTTTCTTCACGATCCTGTTCTGCTTGCTTGCCTACATCATCGATGCCATGGAAGTTATTGCCGATTTTGATTCCTCCTTTAAATATTGATGAGGCAGGCTGGCTGCTAGATTCTGTTGATACGGAATTTTTGTCAGTGGGTGTGGTGGTGCGCGGTACCTGGGCAACTGGCTTTCTCTCAACCAATTTTGTCGGAACCGGTTCAGCTGGCGCAGAACCTGATTCGTGACCAAAAACTTTTTTTGACACTTCGCTGTTAGTTTTGCGCTTGCGGTTTTTTGCACTATTGATTTTGTTACTGAGAACATTGTATGCAGCCGTTCTATTGACTCGTGCTGTAATTGTCAGCACGCCTACGACATCGGTTTTTGGCACTCCGCTGTCCAGCATATCTGCAAGCTCGATCCACATTGAATCGACGTATAGCCTGGCAATTTTGAAATCACTAACTGGTTCGCCGCGAGCGCGAGCCGCTTCTATTTTGAATAATTCTTGAACGATTCCGATATCCATTTTTGCCTCTACAACAACCATATATTTGTGATTAGGCGCAGGCGGAAAAGATGGTTTGTTATGGTGTTTTTTAGTGGAATTTAATGGGTTTCAGTTGGATTTAATGGAATTTAGTTTTAAGGAAAACGGTACAAGGTATGGGCATGTCGAACATTCCGGTAAACCGGATTGTTCGCAAGCCCCTTGATCAGGCTCCGCCCGACACCCGTAAATCAGATTCAACATTCGGCGCTTTGCTTCTCACGTTTATTGTTGTCACTGCCCGCAATAGTGATTTTTACCGCCTCAACAGAATCGTCTATACCTACATCAACCAATAAGGAATAGACATGTCAAATCAACAGATCGATCCAGCCAATCCAGTTACTCCGGAAATTCAACGTGGTGAGAGGGCAGCCTTTCGTCTATCTACAGCTGAAGCAGCTGTTCTTGAGTCGAAACTAAATCAGACCAATATCGGTAAATCTGAATTCGTCCGCCGTGCCGTTTTGGGTGTGCCGATTCATAGTGCAACCGACCATCAAATGGTCTCTGAACTGAAGCGACTTGGTTCTCTCATGAAGCATCAATACCCGAAAAACTCGAACTGGCTTGACCATGAAAAGCGCGATTACTGGCAGTTAATGACCCGATTAAACAACCTTGCTCAAACGCTTCAGGACAACATACTGAAAGGTCAATAGACATGTTGGCGAAGGTTATTAAACTGGATAAGTCTGCCACGGGTAAGAGCGTTGGCTTTGGCCCGGCAGTGAAATATATCTTTCGTGACGACAAGCCCGGTGATCATGAAATAGAGGGTGGGCAGGTCAACATGGATTGCGACCTTGATTCTTGCGAAGACCGCGACGTTGCAATCCATCTGTTGAACCATGACTCGGCAAAGGTTGAAAAGAACAATCGCTTCAAGGGTAATCCCGTCTACCATTACACAATTAACTGGCAAGAGGGTGAGTTGCCGACGAAGGAACAGGTTAACGAAGCGGTTGTGCATACTCTCAAGTCACTGGGGATGCAGGAGTGTCAGGCCGTTTATGCTGTCCATCGTGATACGGACAACGATCACGTTCATGTTGTCGTAAATCGTGTGCATCCAGATAAACACATCATCGTTGGTCCGCCGCGTTACGATTTTCTCAAGCTAGACAAGGCCATGCGTGAAATTGAATTAAATCAAGGATGGCAGCATGCGCCTGGCCCGAACGTGGTCGTCTTAGACCGTGCTGGCAATCCCACAATCATCAGTATGTCAAAAGCCGAACGGGCGGCAGCCGGAATTGCCATTCCAGACCTTAGCAAAATGCCGGAATCACAGCATGCACAGCGCGGATCAAAAAATATCGGCGCACCATCTTTCCAAAAATGGCTTGCTCAGGAAGTATCAAAGGAAGTTAAGAATGCGATCAGCAGACCTAGTGCAACATGGGCGGACGTTCATGTTGTTCTGGCGAAACGCGGCTGTAGCTTAGAAGTGAAGGGCAGTGGATTGATCGTCAAAACAACGCTGGACGGCAGAACGCTGACGGCAAAACCCAGCCAGATGAACCACGACTTCGGTAAAGGCAATCTGGAAAAACAGCTAGGCAATTTTCAGCCGGCACCATATCAGGCCACAGCCATCCTTGAAAAGACCTATGGCCATTTCGTTCAGTTACATCAATCCACAAACAACTACGACCACCCTGGCATTACTGCTCGCGACAAACAAGAGCGTATGTTTCGCCGAATCGAGCGAGCCAAAGATCGTGAAGACCTGCATGCAAAATTTAAACATGAGCAGCGCGCCATCAAGTCTGAACGCCCATTCATGAAAGGTGAGATGCGCAGAAAACACCAGCAGGAGCGTAAAGATTTATTCGAGTCATTCAAGGATAAAAAGACCGAATTCGTTGCTGACTTGAAAACCCAGGGCATTACCGGCCCCGCAGCCTATTCGCTTTGGGCTCGTGAAAAGATTATCCAGACTGAAGCTTTGCGTGATCAGCATAAACAAGAGCGCCAGTCGTTTTCTGTCAATCAGCCCAAGGGGCAGGTGTGGCGAACATGGCTTGAGCAAGAAGCAGGGCACGGTAACGAGGCGGCCAAGTCGGCATTGCGCGGCATTAAGTATCGCGAGGGGCGGGACAAAGAGCAGAATTCAATTTCCGGTGAAGAGCTGGATCCGTTGCACCCGATCAAGAAGGCCGGCCGTGAGCATGACGATGATACTCACAAAATTAATCTGGCGAATCTCACGCCAGAGGTGAGAGGTTCCCAATCCGTTGTATATCGTGACAGTAACGGAAATAGGCGTATCACTGATGAAGGTCCGCGAGTTGTCGTCCACGATAAATCTGACGGCACGCTTGAAACAGCGCTTGATCTTGCAGGGCAGAAATACGGCAGGGAAGTTTTCTTAACTGGAACATCTGAATTCCGTGAAGAAGCGGCAAGGGAATGCGCCCGGCAGAATATTCGTGTTGCTGACAAGGATCTTCAAATCCTATGGAATCAAGAGCGCTATGACCATCGGCCAGAGCAAGCCATTCAGAGGTAGTTCCAAAATTTCCGCATGCACACAAATAGATATGTGACCAGAATTTTTACCTACATTGGAGATTATCATGGCTAGTATTAATCGTCAGTATCATCACGGAAAATCGTCCCTCATCTCATCGCTGACATCCGACCCTCATATTCTTGAATTTGCTGACAAGCTGTATTCCCAAGCTATGGAAATGGAGCTGGCAAATGAAAGTGGACGTCATTTTGACTATAAGCCAATTTTCGTGCCCCAAAATCTGCGTCACATTTTTGGGAATTAGTTCTGGCTGAAAAATATGACATCATCGTTAGCAGTGAGTGGATGAGCCTCCCAACCAAATAAACCTCAGCAATCAGTCGCTCGTGACCACGCGTGTGGATTGGTCGAATGGCTGACGAAATTAGCTAAGCCCGGACTGGATTCCGGGCTTTTTCATGCGTCATTGTGTTTGCATTTCTCCCCAAAAAAAACGCCCCCTAGCTGAAGCACCAGATGATGCGGATTTTGATTATTGACGATCAGCGATAAGTTTTTTGTTTTAAGGCGGTTTGTGCTTGCTGAAATTATAAAGCCATGATATAAGGGTGCCGTGGTAATGGGGCTTAACAATTAAAGTTCGGTTTGTATGTGAATGCGTGAGAGTAACTGATGTTCGTTGCCTCCCATTGAACGGAAATACTTACTTTCAAGCCCTGGGGGAAATATCTTTTTATGGTATTCATTGCGGTGCAGAACGGACCTCCCTGACTCTTGCACTAGCATTCCAATTTCTAGGTTCTTGGGTGCTTTTTCTAGTTCACTTTGATCAGGTGAAACTAATTTGAACATTACAGCTAGCGTCCTAAGATAGGCTAGCTGTTAAAAGACACCCTGATTGAGAAATCATTCAGGGTGTTTTTTTATGCAGATTAATGGAGCGAATTACATGTTAAATCTAGACGACATAATGAAGTTGCAGCAATTGATAGAGGCAGAAGGTAATAATTGCCAAACTATTCTTGGTGCCCGCATTGGCGATATTGTAAAAATAAATTTCCCTGACATAAAAGTAAAAACTGAATTTGGTTCGATAAATAAGCTTATTGAACGTCACCTATCACATCTTCTAACGTTTAGTGCCAAGCATGGGAAAGATAATGAATATGCTTTCAGGAAAACTACACAAGCAGTAATTGATGAACGAGACGTTTTAGGGGTAATCTCGGAAGAACCTCTTTCTAAAAATAATGATAACAACACACTAGCTTACAAAGCTTTGGTAGTTTCAAGAGCACTTTTGCATGAAAAAAGTCAACATCAGCCTAATCCTAACCCAGATGAAATACTGCGGAGTTCAATAAAAATATCCGTAGATGCAATGTCTTCAGAACAATTACGTCAACTAGTAATTCCCGCAGGAATACTTTTCGATGCTATCTGCAAAAACAGTCGCGTCTGATAACCAGACCGTAATGGTCATTGTTTTGCCAGAAAATCGCGTTGCCGCAGTTGAGTGGTTACTCGATAAATTTGCTACTAGCGATTGGCGATTGGGAGGCACAATATTCCTGATAAGGATTGACAATCAATATGTCAATAGTAAGGGGCACATTGTGGCGAATCTGAGGCGGCAGTGTAAATC
>Ga0105164_10002560_pt1 | contig 11213 bp, 9 predicted proteins | sample VDWuncwatermetaG_FD_89674 | JGI IMG/M metagenome (GOLD analysis project Ga0105164, IMG submission 89674) | Wastewater microbial communities from Netherlands to study Microbial Dark Matter (Phase II) - VDW unchlorinated drinking water | ecosystem: Environmental > Aquatic > Freshwater > Drinking...
AAAAAGGGAAGCCATGAATGGTATTAATTATTACGGGAACGCCTGCCAATCTGGCTGCCCAACGGCCGAGGATTCCTGCTTTTGGCGTATGGGTATGAACGATATCAAATCTATTCTCCCGGATGTATAAAAATAGTTTTGTAAGAGCAATGAAATCCCATATAGGATTTATCTCTCTTCTTAAGGCAGGGATTAATTTAACCTTTAGATCCGGAATGTCGTTTAAGGCCCTGATTAATCTACCCGAAGGGGAACTTATGAAATGTATCTCAAAATTATGGCGATTAAGTCCTTGGATAAGTCTTAGAGAAATTCTCTGTGCACCACCTAACTCCAAGTGAGTAATTATATGTAAAACTTTAATCGTTCCAGCTGGCATGAGAAGATTAAATTACTGGCAAGCTAAATTCCGTTAGGAAGTAGAACCTTAAGCTAAACTATCACAGCTAAAGCACCCTCTACGCGCAGTGAGAGCAACAGGGTTTTCTAACCGAGTAAACTATAACAAAAAGGGGGGAGATTGTCAATGGTTCGATTACGCTCACCATTGATACTGAGCCCTTCGACTCGCTTCGCTCGCTCAGGGCGAATACTGAGCTTGTCGAAGTAGAGCGAAGTCGAAGTATCAAATGAAGACATAAGTTATGGGGCCTCGGCGGCTTCATAACTTATTTGTCTGAATTAGACCCCACACCCAGCCGAGAAAGACAGCTAAGGAAGCATACACAAGGATTCGCTATTAATGCTTATTTAGTATATGGGTTAAATTAAACGGCTGGGTGTGGGGTCTAATTCGCAGACGCTTCACAATGTAATAGATACGAGCTACCCTTGACAAGCTATTGGATTGTCAAGGGTCTAATTCGCACAGCAACTTACGTTCACTACGTTTCGTAAGTTGCGTGCTCATTAGAAATACTCTTCGAAGATATCTTTGGTTTTTCTTATTAACTTTTTAAAATAACCAACTTCTGACTGGCTGGATAGTTCTCGGGTTCTGTTAAAATGGTCAAGATATATTAACCCGATAGGGCCGGATAGCAAAAAGATATTTTTCTTATCTTTAGTCCAATCCTCCGCATTCTTTACTACACCCAATTTTACGGGTAAACGAAATATCTCCTCTATTTTTTCAACCAAACCCTCGAGGAGAAAAGAACCGCCCCCCAGAACAATGCCTGAAGGCGTGTACTTTAGGCCATTTGAATTATCCAGTCTCTTCTCTATCTGGAATAATATGCGTTCCACCGCTGGGACTATAAGTTGTTTTAGTTTTACCTGAGTCACTTCTGTCTCCCGTCTGTCCAGAATTATTCTACTATCGAGCTGTTCTGTATTGAGACTGCCGTATTTATCCTTCAGCTCTTTAGCCTCAGATAGAGGGATACTTATTGCCTTGGCAATAACTTCATCGATATCCATACCTCCAAAGGGAATTATTTCAAGAAATGCCGGTAGCCCTTCTATAAATTTTATTACACTGGTTATCCCTCCTCCAATCTCCAGAAAGATTACCCCCGCCTCGCGCTCCTCTTCAGTTAAAAAGGCAAAACTTGAACCCAGACCGGAAAAGGATACGGCATCAACATCGTAACCCGCATTATAAACACACTTCTTTAGGTTATGCAGCAAGGAGGTCGGGGCAGAAATAACTAATAACCGAACAGCTATTTTAGAACCAAACATACCTTTGGGGTCCTTTATCCTGTTTTGCCCATCAACCACAAATTCCTGAGGGAAGGCATGGAGCATTTCATGATCCAGTGGCACAGCCATCTCTAAGGCATTATTTATAAGTCTGTCTACATCTGGCCCCTTTATCTCTCTCGCCCTGTCGGCAATAGTCGATGTCCGGCGATAGGACTGGACTTTCAGACAGCCTGTCCCCATTCCCATTACCAACCGGTCCGGTTTAAAATCACTCTCTGCCCGAAGGATGCCCATAATCTTCTCTATCGTCTTCGTAAGTTTCTCTATATCCAGCACCTTGCCTCTTTCCAGCCCTTCGGAATCCATCCTGGCTCCTGCCAATAGCCTGAATTTGTTCGCCGGACTGAATTCCCCGATCGTTGCCGAGATCTTACTTACCCCGATATCTAATCCGCAAATTACTTCTCTTCTCATATTGGAGAAATAATTACATCCTTAAATCTCAGGTCGATAAAACTTGGAGAAAGAGATTTAATCTTGATCTCTTCGAGAACCTGCCCTAATCGCCTAAGTCTTTCCAAATGATAGTCTGCGCCGATCTTGACTTCGATGTCGTTGTCCAAAAATAGGGAGATATCATTTAAGCTGGTGAGATTAATTTTGTAGACCATCTTGTGCCAGGGAAATCGCTCTACGCGCATCAGGGTTATCAAATCTATGGCCTTTTTTATGCGCAGGGAATTAGAAAACCTGTTCAGCTCTGCCTCCCGCGGCTCAATGCCAATTACTAGGGGTAAATTCGAATAAGGGCTGTCCTGGGCGTAAGGTATAACAAAGCCGTTTTTATCCACCGGATAAAATTTAGCAAACTTTATCTGCATCAAGGAAGTTCTTTCCCTAATTAATACGGCTATTCTATTGGGCAGTATCCTTTGAACTATGACATCATCGTATTCGGGATGTCTATGCTTAATGCCCTGTGAAATAAAATAAAGATCTAAGTCAAAAATATTAACTCCCGCCTTAAGCCCGGCAAACTCGAAGGCATCCTCCCCTTCCAGAATTAAATGGTCTTTCACACATACCTGCGAGAGATTGAAATAAGAAAGCCTTGATAAGAAGATATGGGTCAATCGGGAAGCCGCCATCAAAACAATATATATTGCCCCGACAAACAGGGCTGATTTTAAGACAAACCTGGCAAAGAATATCCGTAGGAAATTCTTCTTAGCTGATTTTATCTTGCGATTTGCTTTTCTACGCAACATTTAAAACCCCAAATTTACACCGTTTTTATTTATCCTGCAGGGCCGATTCAAGTATCTTCAGACATAACCGGTTAAAAGAAATATTTTCTGCCCGGGCTGCTTTAGGTAAAAGACTGCGCTGGGTTAATCCGGGAATGGTGTTTACTTCCAAGACAACCGGAATTTTATCCTGGCCAAGAATCATATCCGTACGCGAGAAACAAGTGCATTCCAGAGCCCTGTGTGCCTTCAGGGCTTGCGTCTGTGCCCGACTCTGAAAATCTGCGGCAAGCGGTGGAGGCAGAAGGTATTGCGTTCCACGGTCTTCGTATTTAGCCTGATAACTATAAAATTTATGCCGGGGAATAATTTGAATAACCGACAGAGGTCTGTCGTCTAAAATCGCCACGGTTATTTCCTCTCCTCTGATATATTCCTCGATAATTATTCTTTCATCGTATGTAAAGGCAAGATGGATGGCTTCTTCTAAACTTTCTCTGTCCTCTACTATAGATACTCCTATGCTTGACCCTCCCTTAGCAGGTTTGATCACCACCGGCAAAGGGAAATCCCGGCTATCGATATCGCGCTGCGTCAATACCCAATAACGCGGCACAGGGATACCCCTTTTCCTAAATATATTGTGTGAAGCAATTTTATCCATCGCCCAAGCACTCGATTTTGCCTTTGACCCTGTATAACGGACACCGAGCTTATCTAAAATGCGCTGCAATTGACCGTCTTCGCCAAAACTGCCGTGCAAGGAATTGAAAACCAGATCTATTCCCGCATCTTCTATAATCTGTTTTAGCAATACATCGATATGGTCATCCACGGCATCTAAATCTTTGGGCAATTTAACGGGGATAACGTTAAGTCTCTCTTCTTTCAACGCCTGATATACCGCATCTCCGGATTTTAAGGAGACCTCGTGCTCAGAAGAAGGACCACCCATAAAAATCCCGATTCTAAATTTCTTCCAGAAATTATTGTCCATAGAATTTAGTTCTTAATTATTCTTATCTCCGGTTCAAGCCAGACATTATGGTCGAGTTTAACCTTATTCTGCGCCAATTCCATAAGCTGGATAAAATCCTGGGCACAACCTTCTCCAATATTGAGCATAAAATTGGCATGTTTAGGGGAAATAAGTATATCCCCTATCTTTCTACCTTTTAACCCGGAAAGCTCAATCAGCTCCCCGCTTGTCTGGCTAAGCCCCTTGGGATTCTTGAAAACACATCCGGCGTTGGGAAACTCCAATTCCTGTGTCTTTTTTCGGTAGTCCATAAAGTTTCTTAGGCAATCTCGAATTTCATCCCTATCCTTTCTTACCAGGCCCGATAACTTCACCTCCAGTATTATATATTCCCCAAGATTAGACTCCCGATAATTGAAACTTAAGGATTTCCTAGGCAGATGGATAATTTCTCCCTTGCTATTCATGGCGGTAAGTTCTTCTACAAAATTTCCGATTTGGATATATTCCAAACTGCCAGGGCTTTTTCTTACCCCCGCATTCATCATTACCGCACCACCCAGACTTGCCGGTATGCCCGCCAAAAACTCATATCCGGCGTAGGAATTTTCTATCATCGAGTTTAGAAACTCGCTAATCTTGACACCACTGCCTAATTTCGCATAACCTTCGCCAAATTCTATTCTCCTTAAAATAGACATATCCAGTTTCACGGTAATTCCCTTAAGCCCGGCGTCAGGAATTAATACCTTGCTGCCTGCGCCTAAAATAAACAAAGAAATAAGGTTCTCCCTGGAAAAAACAACTATTTTTCTTAAATCTTCCCAGGAAAACGGCTGGATAAGAACTTCGGCAGGTCCTCCGATCCTCAAACTGACATGGCCCTTAAGCAATTCATCAGTAGTTACCCTGCCGGATATGCCTAAATCTACGATCGTCTTAAGTAAACTCAATCCTGCCTTGATAAGCATTTTTTATCTAATTCCTCCACCAATTCATCGCTGAGGTAAGTTATATCTCCCGCCCCTAACATCAAAATAAGATCATCATCTTTAGCTATCTTCAATAAATATGGTATTATCTTGTCTCGGCTCAAAAATAACACGTCTTTATTATTGCCTTTATTCAAAATTGCCTTATAGATAATGTCCGCACTTACCCCATCAATCGGTTTTTCTCCGGCGGAATAGATGTCCGTAATTACTAATTTATCTGCCAGGCTAAAGGCATCAGGAAATATATCCTTCAAATAAATAGTTCGACTGTAGCGGTGGGGCTGGAATACGGTAATAATTCTATTTTTCTTCCAGGCGTGCGCTGCCTCCAAGGTCGCTTTTATCTCAGTAGGATGATGCGCATAGTCATCCACGACCATCACTGGCTTATCCTTCTTGATCTGAAATCTGCGCTTAGTGCCCTTAAATGAGAATAAAGACTTTTTTATAACCCTCCAGTCAATATTTAATTCCCTGGCTAACGCCAATGCCGCCTGGGCATTTATGACATTGTGTATCCCCGGGATCTGTAGTTCTATTTTCCCCAGGTTTAGTCCATAATAGATACATTCAAATTCAGTATGGTTTGCGTCTAATCTGATATTTTCAGGATAGACATCGGCATCTTTATTCAACCCGTAACTAACAGTGCGCAATTTGCATTCCTTCAGGATTTCTCTTAAATAAGCATTATCCGAACAATAAAAGACACAGCCAAAATCGCGAGTCTTCTCAATAAAACTCTTGTAGGCCTGAATAATATTGTCTAGGTTATGATAATAGTCAAGATGTTCAAGGTCTATATTATTCACTACCGTATATACCGGAGAAAGTTTCAAGAACGAACCATCGCTTTCATCCGATTCCGCGACCAGGAAATTGCCCCTGCCAAGCCTGGAATTGGTATCCCAGGCCGTAACCCATCCTCCTACTACCGCAGTCGGTTCAAGCCCCGCATCAGAAAGAATGTTGGCAATAAGGGCGGTGGTGGTGGTCTTACCGTGGGCTCCGGCAATGGCTATGCCGATCCTTGACTGCATAAGATAGGCTAATATATCGCCGCGATGTATGATGGGGATTTTTTTATCCCTCGCCTTGACTAATTCAGGATTATCCGGATGAATAGAAGAAGAATAAACTACCATATCTACATCGTTTTTTATATTTTTCTCACTGTGTCCGCTAAAGACCTCTGCACCTTTCGCTAAAAGAGCCCGGGTGCAGGAATTAACCACCTTATCTGAGCCGCTTATACTATAGCCGAGTTCCAAAAGGATCCTGGCCAGACCGCTCATCCCTATTCCGCCTATCCCCACAAAATGAATTTTATTTACGTTAGTGAGCATAAATTAAATTCCTAACCTCGGCAGCCAATAATTGAGCGGCCGACGGGCAACTCAATTCCTTAATTCTTTCACTCATTGAATTTCGTTTATCTTTGTCTTTTATTATTTCACAAATACAACTAAATAACAATTCCGAAGTTAAATCTTTCTCTTCCAGGAGAATCAGTGCACCCCTCTCGGCATAATAACGGGCGTTTAATAACTGATGGCCTGCGGCATAGGGATAAGGAATGGCCATTGCGGGTTTGGCAAGATAAGAAAGTTCATTTAAGGTAGAGGCCCCTGCCCGCGTAATTACCAGATCCGACGAGCTATAGGCAAGCCCCATATCTTTAAGGAAAGGAAAAGCCTTGCCCGCCAATCCTGAATTCTCATATGCCTGCATTATTTCGGGAAAATCCTTCTTCCCCGCAATATGAATGAATTGCAGGGTCAACTTTTGCTTTTTTATATCTTCGAGTAATCTTACTATTTTCTTATTGATTGCCGTCGCCCCTTGACTCCCGCCTAAAACCAGTATTGTAAATATATCCGGATTTAATCCAAGAATTCTTGCGGCAAGCTGCCTATCCATAGCTTGTAAATCCTGACGCAACGGATTACCCGTAACTGTTAATTTTGCCTTTTTCCTAAAATATCCTTTCGAAGCTGCAAAACTCAAAGCAACCCGGTCGGCGATATGCGCTAAAATAAGATTGGCGCGTCCCGGATAGACATTCTGTTCATGAATCAAGGTTGGCAACCTCAATATGCAACCCGCTACTATCAAAGGAGCAGATAAATATCCGCCAAATCCAATAACAATCCTCGGCCGTTCTAAAAGAACAAGAAAAAAAGAATATACGGCACCCCATAACAAGTGGGCCAGAAAATCAACCTTCGCGAATATACCTCTTCCCCTCAGAGGAATAAGGGGGCTAATTTTGACTGTAAACTCAAGAAGACTTTCTTTAAGGTAACCTGTTATCATTCTCTCTTGGTCCCGACCAGATATGACAAATATAAAACTAACCTGCTTCCGGGTACGCTCTAATTCATGAATCAGAGCCGAAGCCGGGAAAATGTGCCCTCCGCTACCACCTGCGGCAACTAATATTTTCATATGGCATCAATTTTCATTAAAAAAGTGCCTTCCATAGATGGGCGTAGAATATAAGAAAGAGATGGTCACGGAATCTTTAAACCCTAAATCCTAAACTCTAAACAAACCCAAAACCCAAATTCTTCAAATCCAAAACTTCTGTTTTGTATTTTGAGTTTTGAATTTTGGGTTTATTTAGGATTTAGCGTTTTGAGTTTAGAGTTTTAACTCACTAACTGTGCTGATCTGTGTAAGAAATAGTTTACATATTTTTATCCCGGGCCATATTTAAAAGCAGGGCCACATAAACCATATTAAAAATCAAAGCCGAACCTCCATAACTTATAAAAGGCAGCGGCAACCCCTTAGTGGGTAAAATTCCAACCGTAACACTTATATTGATTATCGTCTCTACCGCAAGGATAAATATAATTCCCAGACTCAATAACTGGCCAAATTCATCCTTAACCCGAAAGGGTATTTTAAAGGCCTCCCAGAAAAAGAGCCCGAATAATATAAGCACGGATATCGTACCCAGCAAACCAAGTTCTTCTCCCAGGATGGAAAAGATAAAATCAGTGTGCGCCGCCGGTAAATAGAGCAGTTTCTGTCTACCCTGGCCTAGTCCCCTTCCCAGCATTCCTCCAGAACCAAAGGCAATCAGAGACTGCACTATCTGAAAACCCGTACCCCGGGGGTCTGCCCAGGGATTCAAGAAGGCCAGAATCCGCTTTCTGCGGTAGGGCATTCTGAAAATCAAGGCCCAGATTACGGGCAGGGAAACAAGTATCATACTTCCTAAATACTTAAGTCCTACGCCAAAGACAATCATGTAAATAAAAAGAAGCGCCCCCAGCAGAAAAGCCGTACCCAGGTCCGGCTGTATTAGCACAAGTCCGGACATAAGTAGGGTAACCAAAATGAGAGGGAAGAAACGATAGAAATAATTCTTCACCAGTGTCTTCTTGCGTACCAGAAAATCGCAGATATATACCAGCAGAGAAAACTTCGCCAGTTCCGAAGGCTGAAAATTAAAAAGGCCTAATTTAAACCATCTCCTCGCTCCTCCTATGGGAGAACTTACCCCGGGGATAAGGACAAGGAGTAAAAGAAAAAATGAAACAATGAGTAACCGCTTCGAATATTTCCTTAAGAGAATATAATCCCACTGCAGGATAGCCCAGGAAATAAGAGCTCCCGCAAGAAGATATAATATATGGCGTTTAAGATAATAGGCGCTGTCTTTTAGGCGCTCGTAGGCAAATACTGCCGAGGCGGAATAAATCATTACAATCCCTATAGCAATCAGGACTATCGTGATAAAAAATATCCGTCTTCTTACCTCACGCATCGCTAAGCGCCTTTTCTTTTTTCAGATTTAAAACTGCTCCTTTAAAGACCCGGCCCCGGTGTTCGTAGTTCTCAAACATATCGAAACTGGCGCACATCGGCGAAAGCAAAACCAAATCTCCTTTCCGGGCTGTCTTAAAGGCAAACTCAACTGCTTCCTCAAGGCTCTTGAGCCGTTTAGCCGCTACTCTATCTCCTGCCGCAGCCCCGATTTTCTCTGCCCCTTCGCCAATAAGAAGCAGATATTTCACCTTCTCGGCAAGCCATGCGCGCAATGGGCTAAAATCCTGTCCTTTGTCTCTACCTCCAGCGATGAGGATTACCTTGCCGGGGGTTGAATTCAAGGCATAGACCGTGGAATGTATATTAGTGGCCTTAGAATCATTGATAAACTTTACGCCATTAATTTCTGCCACAAACTCCAGGCGATGCTCAATACCCTTGAAATCCCTAAATACAGCCAATATCTCCTCTTCGGCAATCCTCAGGACCGAACCTACCTTCAGTACCGCCTTCTGATTATCGTTTAATCCTTTTTCTTTATTCTCACCCTGGTTAAAAAATACTACTTTCGCCTTAGTTTTATTCTGAAAACCCCTTACTATTTTATCCTGATAGTTAAGCAGGGCAAAATCGGATGCAGTCTGGTTCCTGAAGATTATTTCTTTGGCCTGGACATATTCCTGGACTGTCTTATAGCGGTCCAGATGGTCGGGGGAAATGTTCAGGATTACGGCAACATGGGGCCTAAACTGGTTGACGGTCTCCAACTGGAAGGAACTGACTTCTAAAACCGCGAAACTCTCTTTGTTCAATTTAGCCAGTTCACCTGTAAAGGAATTCCCGATATTCCCGCAGACAACAGCATGTCTACCTGCTTGCTCTAAAACTTTCCCAATTAATGTGGTTACTGTCGTCTTACCATTTGTTCCGGTGACGGCAATAACCGGCGATGGGCAAAGTCGATATCCTAATTCTATCTCACTGATTACAGGTATCCCTAGAGCCCTGGCTTTCACTAGAAACGGTAAATCTGAGCGTATACCGGGGCTGATTACAATTAAGTCCTTCGCAGCGATAAATCCTAGAGTGTGCCCGCCTGTTTCAACCTTAATCCCCTTTTCCTTTAAATCCCGGGCTAATTCCCGAATCTTGGGTGTATCCTGAACGTCGCTAACCCAGACATTGGCGCCATGTTTCTTAAGCACGCACGCCGCAGAATAACCACTGCGAGCCAATCCGAGGACCAGAACTTTCTTATTCTTAAAATCCATATTTTTATAAAATTATCTCAGTAATAATTTGTGGTAATTCGGCTTTTGATTCGTGGCAATTCGTGTTCTAACGAATTTTCAAGGTGGCCAAGCTCAAAAGAGCGCAGATTGCCGCTACGATCCAGAACCGCACGATAACCTTGGGTTCCGATAATCCCTTCAGCTGAAAATGATGATGTAGGGGCGCCATAAGAAAAATTCTTTTTTTGCGCCAGCGGAAAGAGGTAACCTGCAGTATCACCGAGAATGCTTCCACAACAAATATTCCTCCCACCACCACAAGAAGGAGTTCTTTCTTAATTATTAACGCTACCAGTCCGATAACTCCGCCCAAGGCAAGAGCTCCGGTATCTCCCATAAAGATAGAGGCAGGATAACAGTTATGCCAGAGAAAACCCAGGCTCGCCCCCACCAACGCAGCGCAGAATACGGTTAGCTCCCCCGCTCCGGGTATAAATGAGACCATAAGGTAATGACTTAGCTTGGCATTCCCGGTGATATAACACATCCCTGTATAAGCCAGAGCAGCCATAGTGATGCAGCCAATAGCCAGGCCATCCAATCCGTCGGTTAGATTAACCGCATTGGAAGACCCCACAACCACCAAGGTAGAAAAAATCACATAAAAGATACCCAGATCGAAAAAAATTCCCTTGAAGAAAGGAACCTCCATATGATGGTCGATGGCTGGATCCAGATAGAAAATGACCCCCATAATTATCCCCAGGATAATCTGGGCCAGGAATTTTAACCTCGCCCTCAGCCCCTTGGAGTTCTTCCGCATAAATTTTAAATAATCATCCGCAAACCCTATCATCCCCAGATAAATAATTGCCAGGATGCTCAGGCGGATGTAGGGGTTAAAGATATCCGCCCAGAACAAAGTGGTAATTACAACGGAGGAAATTATCGCTACTCCGCCCATACTGGGGGTACCTTGTTTATGCTGAAAATTATCGTAGAGGGCGAAATCTTTCTTATCCCGGATTTGCTCTCCTACTTTATGTATTCTCAAGTATTTTATCAACAATTGGGTCAGGCAAAGCGAGAGTAAAAATGCGCTAAGCCCTCCCATGGCTGAGCGAAAACTGATGTAGCGAAAAATATTCAGCCCCGAAAAGTAAGAACGCAATAAATAAAGATAGTAAAACATATTTACCCCGTTAGAGAAAGCCGCCGATTTCAATCGGCGGTCATTTCCGATTGAAGCCGACGGTGGTATAAAGCCACCGTCGGTACAAACCGTTAGAGAACTCGATAGTTCTCTAACGGGGTTTACTTAGCCAAGACG
>Ga0105164_10002561_pt1 | contig 11210 bp, 5 predicted proteins | sample VDWuncwatermetaG_FD_89674 | JGI IMG/M metagenome (GOLD analysis project Ga0105164, IMG submission 89674) | Wastewater microbial communities from Netherlands to study Microbial Dark Matter (Phase II) - VDW unchlorinated drinking water | ecosystem: Environmental > Aquatic > Freshwater > Drinking...
CGGATCGGGACCTGGCCGTGCTTGCGCTTCATGAACTCATCGAGCATCCCGGACCCCATCGGCCCGGGGCGAAAGAGCGCGATGACCGAGATGATGTCCTCGAACTGCGTGGGTTTGATCTTCTTGAGGAGGTCGCGCATCCCGGAGCTTTCCAGCTGGAACACCCCCATGGTCTCGGCGCGGGCGAGGAGCTGATACGTGGGCGCGTCGTCCAAGGGCAGCGTGTCGATGGAGACGGTCAGGGTCCGCCGCTGCTCGATCAGCTTGGCCGTTTCGCTGATGACGGTGAGCGTGCGCAGGCCGAGCATGTCGATCTTCAGCAGCCCGATGTGCTCCAGCGCGGTCATGTCGAAGCCGGTCGTGATCTGCCCGTCGTTGCTCTTGAACAGGGGGGCGTACTCGGTCAGCGGCTTGTCCGCGATGGTAATACCGGCCGCGTGCGTGGAGGCGTGGCGCGTGAGCCCTTCGAGGACCAGGGCCGTCTCCATCAACTGCTTGATCTGCTCGTTCGTCCGGTAGAGGTGTGTGAGCTCCGGCACCTCGGCGAGCGCTCGCGTGAGCGTGATGTCGAGCTCATTCGGGATGAGCTTGGCGATCCGGTCCGCTTCGGCGTACGAGAACTTCATGACGCGCGCGACGTCGCGCACCACGGCCTTCGCCTGCAGCGTCCCGAACGTGATGATCTGGGCGACGTTCGTCTTGCCGTATTTGTGAATGACGTAGTCGATGACCTCGCCTCGGCGCTCGTAGCAGAAGTCGATGTCGATGTCGGGCTGCGTCACGCGCTGCGGGTTGAGGAATCGCTCGAAGAGGAGGTCGTATTTCAGCGGATCGATGTCCGTGATCCCCAGGCAGTAGCTGGCGAGGCTGCCGGCCGCCGAGCCTCGGCCCGGCCCGACCGGGATGCCCCGCTCCTTCGCGAAGCGCACGAAGTCCCACACGATGAGAAAGTAGCTGGTGTAGCCCGCTTGGGTGATGACGGCCAGCTCGTGCTCGAGCCGCTGTCCAAGCGTCTCACTGACTTCGGCGTAGCGGCGGTTGAGCCCCGTGACACACAGCTCCTTCAGGTACGCCTGCTGGGTCTTCCCTTCCGGCGGCGCATAATGCGGCAGGTGGATGGTGCCAAACTCCAGCTCGACGTTGCACCGCTGGGCGATTTCCAGCGTCGCCGCGATCGCGTCCGGCGCATCTTGGAAGAGTGCCTTCATCTCCTCGGCGGATTTGAGGTAGAACTCGGGCTGCTCATAGCGCAGCCGGTGCGGGTCGTCCAGCGTGGTCTGGGTCTGGATCGCCATCAGCGCATCGTGGGCGTGGGCGTGGGCCTGGTGGATGTAGTGGACGTCGTTGGTCGCCACGCACTTCACCCCCGCGTCCTGGGCGATGCGCCGCAGCAGCGGCCGGACCTTGTCTTCGAGCGGCAGCCCGTGGTGCTGCAGTTCCACGTAGACATTCTCCCTTCCCAGGATCTGGATGAAGTCGTCCAGTTCCCGCCGCGCGAGATCGAACTGGTCCTGCGCGAGGTAGACATTCAGCAACCCCTTGAGGCAGCTCGTCAGGACGATCAGCCCGTCCTTGTGCTGGGCGAGCGTCTCTTTGTCGATCCGCGGCTTGTAGTAGAATCCTTCGAGATAGCCGATGGTGACCAGCCGCATCAGGTTGGCGTAGCCGGCTTCGTCCTTCGCGAGGATGACGAGGTGGGCGTTTGAATCGCGAATCCCGGTTCCCGATTTGTCGAACCGGCTCTTCGGGGCGATGTAGCTTTCACAGCCGATGATCGGCTTGATCCCCGCCTTCATGCAGGTTTCGTAGAACTCGACCGCCCCGAAGAGGTTGCCGTGGTCGGTCATGGCCATGGCGGGGAACTTCAGTTCAGTCGCGCGCTTGACGAGCGGGGTGATCCGGCAGGCGCCGTCCAGGAGAGAGTAGTTCGTGTGGAGGTGGAGGTGGACAAACTCGGCGTGAAGCATGGGCACGATCAACGACCCATGACTGCTCAATCAGGTGTAGTCAGCGGGGTCAACAGGATGAAGCTAGTGTAGTCCTGCGCCGCGGCCGAGACAAGGAAAAAGTGTCAGACACTTTTGGGACTTTTTCGCCCCTTCAAAGTGTCAGACACTTTTTGCGCCGAGCTCGTTGATCCGGTGGATCAGGTCGATCAGCCGGCCGAACTGCTGGCGGTTGAAGTTGAAGATGAGGCGAGGCAGCGTGTTCAAGAGCGGTTCATCCGCCTCTTCCTCTTCGGGCAACGCCCTCCCCTGCTGGATCGAGCCCGAACTGAGCAGGTCGGCGAATTCCCGGGTGAGCTTGGCGGTGGCCCCCTCGGACAGCGGGTGCTGGAGCCTCAGGACCAGTTTATCGCCCACGTAGCGCAGCGAGTGGTACGTGGAGTAGAACCGCAAGATCGTCTTGGCGGCCTCCTCAGCCGAATAGGCGATGTCGCAGATGGAGTTGTCGCTCGAGGAGATCATCCCGCCCTGCGTGAGCTGCTGGTCAAAGAATTTCAGGAGCGGTTTCCAGAACGTCCCTCCCGGCGCGTCGACAAAGACGACGGGGCGAGGATCAGACTTCCCTGTTTGGACTAAGGTGAGTGATTCGAATCCCTCATCCAGCGTGCCGAATCCGCCCGGGAAGAGCACCGTCGCATGCGATTCCTTGATGAAGAGCAGCTTGCGCGTGAAGAAGTACTTGCAGTTGATCAGCTTCGAATCCTTCGCGATGACCGGATTCGCCTCCTGCTCAAAGGGCAGACGAATGTTCAAGCCAAAGCTCGCCGCCCGTCCGGCTCCCTCGTGCCCGGCCTTCATGATGCCGCTTGCGGCACCGGTAATCGTCATCCACCCCGCCTTGGTCATGAGCTGCCCGAACGCTTTCGCCACCGGGTACGCGGGGTGCTGTCGGCTTAGCCGGGCGGAGCCAAACAGGGCGACTTTACGGACATCGCGGTACGGCCGGAAGACTCGGAACGCATACGTCAGCTCTTTGAGCGCCGCGTTGAGGATCTTGAGGTCGCCGGTCGCCGAGGCATCCTTCCCCAGCCGGTAGACCGAGACGATCATCTCGGTGAGCAGGCGCCGGTCCAAGAGATCGCCGAAGGGCGCGGTCAGTTCCGCGATCTTGGCGTCGATCGCCGCGTTGTGGGTCGAGTACAACCGTGGGAGGCGCGCCATGCGTCACACTAGTCTAGCGTGATCCGTGGGAAAAATCATCTGAAGAGGTTCAAGATCGAACCGACGATCACGACCAGGGGCAGCGTGATGAGGAGGATCCAGAGAACCGTTCGTCGACCGATGTTGGTCCACAGGGCGGCGAGCTCCGTGTAATCGGTCACGACCCCGCCCATGAGAAACGCAAACGCGTTGCCGAGTGCCCCAGTGTGCCGGTAGAACTCGAACGCGAGCGGGGCCGTCCCCTCGGAGCAGACCTCGATGACCGCGGCCGCGGCCATCGTGACGAGCAGACCCGCGACGGAAGGCCCCATCCATCGTTGGAAGATGCTGTGCGGGACGAGCCCTCCGATGAGGGAGCTCAGGACGAAGCCGAGCTGGACCCACCCGAGCACCATGCGGCCCAGCGGCACGGTGCCCGCGAGGACGCCGCGGATGTCCTGGAGGAGCTGTGCGCCGGTCCAGCGGTACGCCCGCCAGCGTTGCCCGATATCGCGTCGGATGGAGAAGCCGGCATCAACCGTGCCCGTGTGCGGGTTCGACTCGATCAGCCCGCGCGCGGCCAGCCGCTGGAAGATGAGGCCGGTCGCGTACGCGATCGCCAACGCCCCGCCAACGATGACGAGTCCCTTCGGGCCAAAGAGGCTCAGGAGGATAAACGTCAGCGACATGCTCGCCCACGGGCTGGCCAGCAGGAAGCTCACGGCCGCCGGGATCGAAGCCCCCTTCCGGTAGAGTTCCATGGTGAGCGCGAGGCAGCCGTGGCTGCAGCTCGAGGCCAAGAATCCCAGGACCGTGGCGCGGGCGATCACCCGTTTCCGCGGTCCTGAGAGGAGTTTCACGATGTACTCGCGCGGCACGAAGCGGTCGATGGCGCCGCCGAGCAGCAGGCCGGCGAAGAACGGCAGCGCAACCTTCTGCAGGTAGCCGACGTAGATGGCGCTCACCGATCCGGCCTGCGGCCACCAGCCGCTTGCCCACCACCCGGCCGTGCCCAGGAGCAGTCCGCTGAGGGGGACCCAGGTCCACGGATCAACCCACCACGGTCGCAGGGGAAGGTGGCAGGCGTCCGTGCTGTCGCTGGTTCCCTGCCCAGCCGCGCCGGCTTGCCCCGTCGCAGGCGGGGCCTGCCCCGCCATTTGCCCCGTGGGCGGGGCTTGTCGCCGCGCGAACTGGGCCGCACAGCGCTCGCTGCAGAACCACTGGCCGTGGCGTTCGATGACGCCCGTCATGCCGCAGATCGGGTCTCGCGTCATGCGGGTTGCCTGTTCACGATCCATGCGGCCCTGCCCTTGCGCATCTCGAACGTCCATTTCCAGACCGCGTAGACCGCGGGGTAGACCAGCAGCTCCAGGAGAAACGATGTGGCCAGCCCGCCAACCATCGGGGCGGCTACCCGCTTCATCATATCGGCGCCCGCACCGGTCGACCACATGATCGGCAGCAGCCCCATGAAGGCCGCCATCACCGTCATGAGCTTGGGCCGCACGCGTTTGACCGCGCCGTGGACAATCGCCTCTTCCAGATCCCGTTCGGTGCGCATGTGGCCTTTCTCTACCGCGTCGTGGTAAGCCAAATCCAAGAAGAGCAGCATGAACACGCCGGTTTCCGCATCTAGCCCCATCAGCGCGATCATGCCCACCCACACGGCGATGGAGACGTGGTAGCCAAGCCACCACAGCAGCCACACCGCGCCGATCAGCGAGAACGGCACGGCCAGCAGGACGATCCCCGTCTTCACCATCGACTTCGTGTTCATGTACAGCAGCATGCAGATGATGAATAGGGTCAGCGGGAGGATGACCTTGAGCCGCTCCTGGACTCGCAGCATGTTTTCGTACTGGCCGCTCCACGTCAGCGCGTAGCCGGTCGGCAGCGTGAGTGCTTTCGCCACGATCTGCTTGGCCTGCATCACGTAGCTCCCGATGTCTCGTCCGGCCATGTCGACGTAGACATAGCCCGCGAGCAGGCCGTTCTCGTTGCGGATCATCGACGGGCCCGAGACCATGCGGATGTCCGCCAGTTGCGCGAGCGGGATCTGCCGGCCGGCCGGCGTCGGGACGAGCACCCGCTTCAGTTCATCCAGATCGTCACGGAGCTCGCGCGGGTAGCGGACGTTGACCGAGTAGCGCTCCCGTCCCTCGATCGTGGTCGTGATCGTCTCGCCGCCGATCGCCGTCATGATCACCGTCTGCGCGTCCTCGACGGAGAGCCCGTACCGGGCCAGGGCGTCGCGGTCGAGCGTGAAATCGACAAAGTAGCCGCCGGCGACGCGCTCGGCATACACGCTGCGGGTTCCGGGCACGTCCTTGAGGATTTGCTCGAGGTGCGCCCCGATCGATTCGATCTGTGTCAGATCATCGCCGAAGATCTTGATGCCGATGGGCGTGCGCACGCCGGTCGTGAGCATGTCGATCCGGTTCTTGATCGGCATCGTCCACGCATTGGTGGTGCCCGGGATCTTGAGCGCCTGGTCCATCTCCTCAATGAGCTCCTCGTACGAGATGTGGTCGGGCCAGAACGCGCGGAAGCCCCCCTGGAGCGGAGCGGGGAGCCGCGAGTACCAGCGGGCGACCGGGCGCCACTCCCGCTCGGGTTTGAGGAGCACGACCGTCTCCATCATGGAGAAGGGCGCTGGATCGGTGGAGCTTTCCATCCGCCCGGCCTTGCCGGAGACCCGCTCCACTTCCGGGAAGCTTCGGAGGATCTGATCCTGCTTTTGCAGCAGCGCCTGCGCTTCGGTGACGGAAATCCCGGGCAGCGTCGTGGGCATGTACAGGAGGCTGCCTTCCCGCAGCGGCGGCATGAACTCCGAGCCGAGGCGCAGGTACACCGGGATCGTCGTCAACACGAGTCCGACGGCCACGAGGATCGTCGCCGCCCGGTGCCGCAAGACGAACCGGCAGGCCGGCTCGTAGAGGCGAAAGAGGATGCGGCTGACCGGATGCCGCTCTTCCGGGTAGTAGGTTCCGACCGCCACCGTCGTCGCGAGCTTCGAGGCCCAGCGCCACTTCAGCCGGATCGGCTCCATGCGGGCGAAGAGCATCCGCATGGCCGGATCCAGCGTCACGGCCAGGATCGCCGCGATGGCCATGGCGAAGTTCTTCGCCCAGGCGAGCGGCTTGAAGAGGCGGCCCTCTTGGTCGACCAGCGTGAAGATCGGCATGAAGGCGACGGCAACGACCAGCAACGAGAAAAACACCGACGGCCCGACTTCCTTGAGCGCTTGGAGGCGGACGGCGTGGTAGTCGCCCTGGCGGCCGCCCTCGATCCACTGCTCGAGCCGCTTGTAGGCGTTCTCCACCTCGACGATCGCGCCGTCGACCAGCACCCCGATGGAGATCGCGATGCCGGAGAGCGACATGATGTTGGACGTGAGCCGCATCCCGTACAGGGGGATGAAGGACAGCAGCACGGCAATCGGGATCGTGACAATCGGGATGATCGCCGACGGGAAATGCCACAGGAAGATCAGGATGACGAGGCTCACGATGACCATTTCCTCGATCAGCTTTTCCTTGAGATTCTTGATGGCCCGCAGGATCAGCTCCGAGCGGTCATAGGTCACCTCGATCCGGACCCCCGGCGGCAGCGAGGGCTCGATGTCCTTGAGCTTGGTCTTCACGCGGGTGATGACGGTGAGCGCGTTCTCCCCGGAGCGCATGATGACCGTGCCGCCGACCATGTCCCCCTGCCCGTCCAGGTCGGCCAGCCCCCGCCGGATCTCCGGGCCGAGCGCCACCGTCCCGACGTGCTTGATGAGGATCGGCGTGCCCTGCGGGTCGACCCCGACGACGATGCGTTCGAGGTCGTCCACCGTCTTGGCGTAGCCGCGGCCGCGCACCATGTACTCGGCTCCGGAGAACTCGAGGAGCCGGCCGCCAGTCTCCTGGTTGCCCTTGCGGATGGCTTCGATGACGGTGGTGAGCGGGATGTTGTACGCGAGCAACCGGGTGGGATCGACGGTGATCTGGTACTGCTTCACGAATCCCCCGATCGAGGCGACCTCGGCGACGCCGGCCACGCTCTGCAGGTGGTACCGCAGCGACCAGTCCTGAAAGCTGCGCAGCTCCTGCAGGTCGTGCTGTCCGGTCGTGTCCACCAGGGCATATTGAAACACCCAGCCGACCCCGGTGGCATCGGGGCCGAGTTCGGTCTTGACGCCTTCCGGCAGCCGGGGCGTGATCTTGCTGAGGTACTCGAGCGTGCGGCTGCGCGCCCAGTAGAGGTCGGTGCCGTCCTGAAAGATGACGTAGACGTACGAGAAGCCGAAGTCCGAGAAGCCGCGGATCGCCTTGACGCGGGGGGCGCCGAGCATCGCGCTGACGATCGGGTAGGTCACCTGGTCTTCGATGATGTCCGGGCTGCGGTCCCACCGGGAGAAGACGATGACTTGCGTGTCGGACAAATCCGGGATCGCATCGAGCGGGATGCGCTTGAGCGACCACACCGCCGCCACCATCGCGGCCGCCACGAGGGTCAGGATCAGAAACTTGTTGTGCGCCGAGAACTCAATGATCTTCTCGGCCACACCGCCCTGTCGCAGGGTGGGGGACTGACCAGTTTCAGTGTGCTGGTTGTTCATCTGAGTGAGTCCGTAGTCCATAGACCGTAGTCCATAGTCAATACATTGCTATGGACTATTGACTGTGGACTATGGACTGTTTTCTCACTGGCCATGCTGGTGCCCTTCCTCGCCTCCGCCGAATCCCTCCAGGGCTGCCTTCAGGCGGCTCTCCGAGTCGATGAGGAAGTTGCCGCTCGTCACGACCGCCTCGCCCGCCTCCACCCCGTGAGTGATTTCCTGCGCGCCGTCCGTCTTCACTCCGACGGTCACCTCGCGCGGCTCAAAGATCCCCTGCCCCTTGTCGACGAACAGGATCTGGCGCGCGCCGGTGTCCATCACCGCTTCGGCCGGCACGACGAGCCGCTCCCCGAGGTCCGCCATCAGCTGCGCCGTCGCGTACATCCCGGGCCGGAGCGTTCCCTGAGGATTCGGGAACTCGAGCCGCGCCGTGGCCGTTCGCGTCATTGCGTTCACGGTGGGCGAAAGGTAGAGGACCTTCCCAGTCAGCGGAGCGTGGGCCTCGTGAGGGAAACTCACGGTCGCCTCTTGCCCAACGGCGACGAACGGCAGGTCATACTCATACAGGTCCGCGTCGACCCAGATGGTTGAGAGGTCGATCAGATGATAGAAATCCCCGCCTCGCTCCATGTATTCCCCAGGAAAGACATGTTTGGTGAGCACGACGCCATCGATCGGGGAGGTCAACACGAGCGCCTGGCTCGGGACACCGGCTTGCTCGATCGCCTGGATCTGTTCTTCCGTGATATCCCACCAGAGGAGACGTCCTCTCGCCGCGGCGACGTTCGCGTGGGCGATGGATCGGATCTCCTCACTGGCCTCCGGCGACACGTCTCGGAGTGCCTGCCTAGCGGCCAGGTACTCCTGCTGTGTCGCGATGAAATCAGGACTGGAGAAGGAGAAGAGTGGTTGCCCCTTCGTGACCGCATCCCCCTCGTACTTTGCGTAGATCTCCTGGACCCATCCTTCCACTTTGGGATGGACATGCACGCGCTTCGTCTCATCGATCATGACCCGTCCCACCGTACGGATCGTCTTGGTGAGCCGGCGCTTCTGGGCCAAGGAGGTCTTGACCCCGATGAGCTGCCGCTTGTGTGGAGAGACCAGGATCGGGGTATAGCCGGCAGTTGGAGAGGCGATGGAAGGACCTGCCCCCGCTTCTTCATAGACCGGCACGAGGTCCATGCCCATCGGTGATGTGCCGGGTTTGTCAGACTTGTATCCAGGCAGCATGGGATCGGTCCAGTAGAGGATCTTCTTGGACGCGGCCTGGCTCGCCGCCTCCGCCACGTGAGCTCCGCAAATCGGACAGATCACCTTCTCTCCTGGTTTGGAGACCACGAGCATCGGGCACGGCTTGCCATCGTGCGCCATCGGACAGTTGTGCAGGTAGCAGATATCTTTAGTGACTAGTGACTGGTGACTAGTGACTGGTGACTCTTTCTTGACGAGCCGCATGTTGCAGATCGGACAGTCCCCTGGTCGGTCCGACGTGTAGCTCGGGTGCATCGGACAGTAGTACGTTGTATGGGACTGGGATGCGCGCTGCCCGCGCCGCTGGATGAGATGGACCCCTGCGTAGCCCGCGGCGAACGCCGCCGCGAGGAGGACGACAACGAGCACCACGCTGAACCAGCGGCGCGTCATGATGCCGCTCCTGCCCCAAGGGCGTGGGCCTCCCGCAACGGAAGACTGGAGGCCTGCTCGAGCATGACGATGTGCCCTTCGAGTGCGACGAGCTCTTGGTAGTACGACCGCTGTTCGTCCCCCAGCGCCCGCAGCGCGTCGAGCAGCTCCATGAACGAGCCGCGCCCGTTCTGGTAGGTCGCCAAGGCGGAGGTCACGGCCTGCCGGCGCAGCGGGATCAGGCCGGTCTGGGCGAGCTGGGCCGTCCGGTACGCGGCCCGGGCTTCATGCCAGTGCTCGTGAATCCGTTTCGCCACCTCGTTTTGGATCGCCTGGAAGGCGGCCTGCGCCGACTCCTTGTCGTGCAGGGCCACGCGGACCCCGTACTTGAGCTTCGTCCAGAACCAGAAGGGCAGGACGAGCGCCAGCGTCAGATCCCACGGCCCGAACGGTCCCATGGCCGGATCCCGCAGCTCCACCATCGTCTCAAGGTCCGGCAACAACTCCCGCTTGGCCAGCCGCCACGACGCGTCCGCGCGCTCCGCCGAGAACTTGAATGCCAACAGCTCCGGTTGCTGGGCTTGCGCGACGAGGAGGAGTTCGTCCGGCGAGAAGCCGATCCAGGCGAGCGGGATCGGCTCTGGCGCTCCGACCGGGCTGTGGAGCGGGTGGTTGAGGAGGTGGTTCATATGGGCTTCGAGCGCCTGGCGGCGGTCGCCGAGGACCTCAAGCGCATTGGAGGCGATGAGCTGCTCGCCTTGGGCTCGCAGGAGTTCCGCCTGCGTGGCGAGCCCGGTCGCGTACTTGGCTTGGACCGCCGCCGCCGTCTGGCCGATCCAGCCGAGTTGCTCCTGCTGAATCTCCCGCTCGCGATCGAGCAGGAAGAGATCGTAGTACGCCGTTTTCACCTCGCTCAGGACGTCCCACTCGGCCTGCTTGAACACCATCCCGGCCTGCGCCGCCTCTTTGACCGCCACCTGATGCTTCAGGGAAAGCTTCCCAGGAAATGGCAGCGACTGGATGAGCGAGTAGATGATCGTGGCCTGGTTGAGCTTGACCGTCCCGCGCGGGATTTCTTCGAACTCGATCCCGATCCGCGGCGGCGGTAGCCCTTTGGACTGGGGGATCCTCGCCTGCATCGCCTCCCACCGCTTGCGCGCGGCGAGGATGTTAGGGTTGGCCCGCTGGGCCTCCTCGAGGAGTTGAGGCAGCGACAAGACGGTGGCCGCCCCGCTCGCCTCCAAGGGAACCGCGAGCGATACCAGGAACGCCAACACACGCACGAGTCCACAAGTTCTCTGACTGAATATCATCCGAGCATCCTATTCTCATCTAATACGTGAGGGATAGCAACACGACGGAGGCTGGCTTCACGCGAAGCCAGCCTGGCGGATAGGATCACAGGCGGAAGATGCAGGCGAGCAGGTAGCGCTTGAGCGGAACAGGCAGGATGCGGGTGGCGGATCGAGATGTGACGACGGAAGGGACTGGAGCGTCCGAGGGGACGCACGCGCGCATCCCCAGCGGCTGGGAGGCGTGGGGTTCTAGCGACGGGAGAGCGGCTGAAATCTGTGCGGCTGATGCTGAACCGCACGACATGGCACAGGACGCCTCCGCCGATCCCGTGGGCCCGCAGCAACACGCCTTCGCCGGCGCCGTCCATCCCTGACGCGGTGCGCAGTGAGCCGCTGGCGCCCAGATGAGCGCGGCCGCTGCGACACTCACCATGATGAGACCGTGGAGGAGTCGCCGGATTGCTCTGTCAAACACCCCATGCGATGGCTGCCGGGGCCACGGGGCCTGCCCCGGCGCCACCCTGCGCCGTCCTCGCCCAG
>Ga0105164_10002562_pt1 | contig 11209 bp, 10 predicted proteins | sample VDWuncwatermetaG_FD_89674 | JGI IMG/M metagenome (GOLD analysis project Ga0105164, IMG submission 89674) | Wastewater microbial communities from Netherlands to study Microbial Dark Matter (Phase II) - VDW unchlorinated drinking water | ecosystem: Environmental > Aquatic > Freshwater > Drinking...
CACCTCCAGACGATGGATGGCCTCAGTACCCAGGTCTTCAAAGGCAATCATATCACATTTTCTTATGCTCCTGGCAACGAGGGCCGCCGCACCTCCAATATTGGAGAAGTGGACGGCCTTGTATCGCTTCATGAGGTCAATGACTTCCTGGGAACGCTCCCCTTTGCCTATAGTACCCTTCAACCCTTTTTTGTAAAGCGGCTCCATGTACGGGTCCATACGTGAACTAGTAGTTGGTCCCGCAGAGCCTATGACCTGACCGGGTCTGGCAGGGGTAGGGCCTACATAGTATATGACCTGCCCCTGCAGGTCAATAGGTAAGGGCTTGCCTTGTTCTATAAGTTCTACCAGCCGCTTATGGCTGGAGTCCCTGGCGGTATAGAAGACCCCGTCAAATAGCACCTTCTGTCCTGCCCTGAGACCCAAGACCGTCCTTTCGTCCAGGGGTGCACGTATGCGTATGATTTCTTCTATCATAATTTTCTCCTCAGCTGTTTTATATACACACTATCTTCAGGCGGTGTGAATGACATTCAATATTTACCGCCACCGGGAGGCTGGCGATGTGACAGGGATAAGTCTCCACGTGTACGGCCAGGGCGGTAGTCCTCCCACCCCAGCCCTGTGGTCCCACACCAATGGCGTTTACCTTCTCAAGGAGCTCCTCCTCCAGTTCTTTAACGTGGGCCTCCGTATGGTGAGAGCCCACCGGTCTCAGGAGGCTCCTCTTGGCAATATAGGTGGCCTGGTCAAAGGTGCCTCCGAGACCTACCCCTACGATGAGTGGAGGACAGGGCCTGCCACCGCCTTTGAGTACGGTCTCCACCACAAAATTCACGACCCCTTTTTTACCCTGGGCCGGGGTGAGCATGGCAAAGCGGCTCATATTCTCGCACCCTGACCCCTTACACATGATGGTAAGCCTCAACCGGTCTCCTGGCACTACCTCTACATGGATAACCGGAGGGGTATTGTCCTTTGTATTTATGCGCCTCAGGGGGTCCTGGACGATGGAGGCCCGTAGATAGCCTTTGGTGTATCCCTGGGCTACACCTTTGGTGATGGCCTCGTCCAGACTATCACCTACAACCTCCACCTCCTGGCCCAATTCTACAAAGGCTACGGTGAAGCCTGTGTCCTGACAGATGGGGGCCAGCTCCTCCCTGCCTATCCTGGCGTTCTCTAGTATATCCCTCAGGATTTGCTGACCCGTAGGGGATTCTTCCCTCTTGAGAGACCGCTCCAGTGCATCAATAACGTCCTGCCCCAGGAAGTAGTTGGCCTCCATGCAGAGTTTTTCTACGGCCTGGGTAATGGTGTCGGCCTCTATCCGTCGCATTCAATCCCTCTGGCGGGGCAGAGCAAGCTCTGCCACTACCCGCGGATAACTAATCCTGATACGTATACCCATACTTTATCGCCCTGACGTTTTCATCCAGGAACCTGCCAGGGAGGCTACTGCGGAAGTCCACTTTATCAATGGGGATGCCTATATCTTTGAGGAGCCTGCCCAGGGCAATCATGTTTATAAAAATGGGGCTACCGAACTTTTCAACGGCCTCTTTTCCAAACGGTATCTTCTCTTCTGCAGTCCTTTCAGGGATGGAGGCCTCCAGGATGTGCCTCTCGGCAGGAAAGACCCTCCTGGTAGATTTGGCCAGTTCCAGGCAGAGGTCTGCCTTCTCAAAGAAGGGGGACTCTATCTTTTCGTCTGAGAAAATGAGTTCGGCGGTGATTTCTCCACCCCTCACAGTGGCGTCATAGAGGACGTTCATGGCAACCTCCTTGCCCATCTTGGCCAGGATGCTAGCCAGGGCGTGGGCCATGAGTTTGATGCCCTGACCTGCCTCTCCTGCCAGGACTATCCTTTTTACTATGGGCCTGAGGGGTTTGGCTATGGCCTTTACCATGAGCACGAGGTCTATGCCAAAGAACTTCTCCTCAATATAGGCCTTCTGGAAGAAGCCCAGGTGCTCTAGTAATCTAATAGTAGAGGCGTCCTGGGGATAGATGAAGACCCTGCCCTCGTGGCATTCCCTCCTCTGAAACTCCTGGAGGGCCTTTTCCAGGAGTTTGTGACCGCATCCCCTACCCCGATAATCCGTGTCGATGGCAAACCAGTGTATATCCCCCACCCTCTCGGTTATCCAGGCAAAGACGTATCCTATAACTTTGTCCCCCTCTTTTGCCACTAGGTAAACGCAATTTTCGCTGAGTAGTCTTTTGTGGAGCTTGGCAGGGCTGTAGCCTTCCTTGAAGTGTTGTATATCCTCCGGGGGGCGGTTGGGGTGTATCTCCTCCATGCTCTTATAGAAGAGGTTCAGGGTGGCCTCTACGTCCTTCTCTCTCAGTTTCGTTATACTAATGTCCATGCTGAATTTAAAAATCCTCAGTCTGCAATCCTATACTGCGGCGCATCTGGTTATGCCTATCTCATTATCTTTCAGGAATTCGGCGTTGTCGTTAATCTTATAGTTGTTCTTATAATACATAAGCATCTCAAAGGCGTCTTTGAAACCTATGCGGCGGCCGTTGTTGACTATGCACTGGGTGATAACGTCTACGAAGGACAGTCCTGGGTGTCTAAGGGCCTCCACAACGCACTTCTTCAGGTGTGGCAGGTGGAAGGTGGTGCTCCTGGCGTAGAAGCAGTTGTGGGCCTTGATAATGGCCTGGACGTTAAAAGGTGCGTCCCTGTTACCCTCAGGGGTGGTGAGGGTCTTGGTATTCAATCTGGTAGTAGGAGAGGCCTGACCACCGGTCATACCATATATCTCATTGGAATAGCAGACGATGGTGATGGGGGTGTTGCGCCGGGTTGCATGAAGCAGGTGGTTACCGCCTATACCCAGCAGGTCCCCGTCTCCACTTGACACTACCACCTTCAAGTTCTCATTAGCGGTCTTTATCCCCTCTGCCAGGGGGATGGCCCTGCCGTGGGCGGTATGGACTGAATCCAGGTCAAAGAATCCGGCGCTCCTGCCGGCACATCCTATTCCAGAGACTACGACTACCTGATGCTTGTCAAAATTGAGTTCTTCAAAGGCCTGCCCGAGGGCCTTTAGTACCTGCCCATTTCCACACCCGGGACACCAGGGTGTGGGCAGGTTCCCTTCCTTCAGAAAGCGTTTGAAACGTACGGTGTCTTCCACGACTGTCCCTTAAAAAAAATGGGTTCAAGAGTTTAAGGGTTTAAGGGTTCAAGTTGGCTGACCGATACCTGTTTAGGCAACTTCTGCCTTAATCCCTGAAGTCTGTCGCTTATCTCCTTTATGTCTATCTGGCCTCCAGGGAGTGAGACGAGTCCTACCTCCCTGTGGATGAGTCTTTCTACCTGATAACAATACTGCCCGGCATTCATCTCCAGGACTATGATATGTTCATATCGGGAGGCAACGTCCTTTAATTCTTCTATCATGGGGAAGAGCCTGATGGGCCTGAAGAGGGCATACTTATCCTTAAACTGGCAGACAGCCCTGGATAAGGCACCGAAGGCTATTAGAAGGGTGTCTGCCTCGGTGTTCTCTATGTATTCATAGGAGTTGTAGTTCTTGCAGGTCTCCATACATTTCTTCTGGAGCCTGGCCAGGAGGGCCCGATGTACCTCGGGGCTGGAGGTTACAGGTCTTGAGTCCTGATGGGTGAGGCCGGTAAAGTGACGATTGCTTGTACCCAGGGGTGGCCTGCTCCTCTGTGCAATTGGGTAGTCCTTGAGCTCTACCGTTTCGTAGAGGTGGCTGATGTAGCCATCGCTGAGGAGTATTACGGGGCTAAGGGACTCTTCGGCGGCGTTAAAGGCGCTGAAGGTGTAACGGTAGAGTTCCTCCACGGAGTTGGGGTAAAAGATTATGGGGAAGTAGTCCCCATGACTACCATGTCTTGCCTGGATAATGTCCCCCTGTGCGGGGAAGGTGGGCATCCCTGTGCTGGGACCCACCCTCTGTACGTCTACTATTACCATAGGGATTTCCATCATGTGGGCCAGCCCTATGCTCTCCTGCATGAGGGAGAAACCAGGGCCACTGGTAGCCGTCATTACCTTAAGCCCTGCCAGGGAGGCCCCTATACAGGCGTTTATGGAGGCTATCTCGTCCTCCATCTGTAAGACCTTTATGTGTTTTCTCCCTACCAGTTCATGGAGTATCTCGGAGGCGGGTGTGATGGGATAGCCGGCAAAGAGGCCCAGACCTGCCCTCTCCGCCGCCTGTACGATGGCCTGATTACCCTGCAGTAGTTGTTTCAACATGGTACATCTTAACCACTTCTATTGCCAGGTCAGGACAGTACCGCTCACAGTTAAAACAGGCGATGCACCTATCATAAGACACCAGTTTTCCCCCCACAATCTCAAGGTTTTTAGTGGGGCAGAACTGGGGGCAGATATTGCACCGCTTGCAGTAATCGTGGTTTATAGCGACTTCGCCCTTTTTCTGACGCGGCATGAAAATATTATAATGGATTTATTGAACTTTTATAAGTCCAGTTTTCTTAAGTACGGTCCGTGTCTTCAGGCCCACCTCGGCGGGATTGTCAACCACGTGTACCCCGGCCCTCTCCAGGGCCTCCACCTTGCCCTGCCAGGTACCCGTTCCCCCTTCTATTATCGCCCCGGCATGGCCCATGCGTTTCCCCTTGGGGGCGTTGCGGCCAGCGACAAAACTGATTACGGGTTTTTTAATATTGGATTGGATATAACTGGCGGCTTCCTCTTCCATACTGCCCCCTATCTCTCCTATCAGGACAATAGCCTGGGTCTCGTTATCCTCCTCAAAGAGTCTCAGGACGTCCACAAAACTCATCCCCAGGATGGGGTCGCCTCCTATGCCAACGCAGGTAGACTGGCCTATGCCCTGTTGCGTTAACTGCCATACCACCTCGTAGGTAAGGGTGCCACTGCGAGAGACCACCCCTACCGGACCAGGGGTATGGATGTAACCAGGCATGATACCTATCTTGGACTCTCCAGGTACTATGATACCTGGGCAGTTGGGACCGATAAGGTGGGTAGGGGCACGTTGCAACGTGCCCCTACAGGCAAGGTGTCTCTTCACCTTAAGCATGTTATGGACGGGGATACCTTCGGTGATGCAGACGATAAGCCGGAGGCCAGCCTCGGCCGCCTCCATTATGGCATCAGGGGCAAAAGGGGCTGGTACGAATATTATGCTGGCCTCTGCCCCAGTCTTTTCAACGGCCTCCAGGGCGGTGTCGTAGACTGGTATCCCTTCGTGGAGAGCCCCCCCCCTTCCGGGAGTAACCCCTGCCACTATCTTTGTCCCATATTCCTTCATGAGACGGGTATGGAAGCTCCCGGCCGTACCCGTCATGCCTTGACAGAGGACCCTCGTATTGTGATCTATTAGCATCCCATCCCGCCTGAAGTGGCTGGGCCACTCCCGACAAAGCGGATTACCTTACAGGGAAGGTCAAGGTGATTCCACCAATGAGATCCTTAATTTGGTAGCCTTCCATGTCGTGTCCAGTGATGTCCTTACCATCTTTGGTGGGACTGTCGGCAGGGTCACCGTGGCACTTTATGCACAGTTCGTTTACGTAAAGTGGGTAAAAATAGCGGTAAACGGTGAGGCCCACGGCTGGAATCTTTATTACCTCCCCATTGCCCCCTTCGTTGGGGGTTTTATCAGCATACTTCCTGAGTTGTATGGTTTCCCAGGGGTCTGGTTGGTCTTCAGTGTTTCTGGGACCGTAGGCGCCTTTTCCTTCAGATACAAATCTCATCCTGATACCCGTAATCATGGTAAATTTTGCAGCAATCAATTTAGCAAAGGAGACAGGGTTGATGCCCTTATAACTGTGAGGTTGGTCTAAAGGAACGGGCGTATCAACCGTGGCGCCAAAGGTGTTAATTACGTCCACATTCTTGGCCATAAAATAACCGGGAATCTGTAGGAGATTAACAATAACTTTGGCCATCTTATTGTAACCATGGATTAGGACCTCTGGCCCGCTTACTGGTTCTGCTTCTATGAGAGATACTACACTGATAGCACCAATGAGTTCTCCCAACTTGTAACCCTCCATTGTGTGTCCGGTAATATCTTTTCCATCTTTTGTCGGACTGTTGGCAGGGTCACCGTGGCACTTCAGGCATGCTGGTTCTGCATAAAGGGGATATATATAGCGGTAGACCATATCGTAAGTTTCTGTTAATTTCTCAACCTCTCCAAAACCTACCCCGCTAGGGTAACGGATGCTTGCAAACTTTTTGAGCTGGTTTCTTTCCCAGTTATCGGGCATATTCTCTTTATTCCTGAGGTCCTGTTTTCCTTTACCCGCGGAGGCAAATTTAACCCTTATCCCGGTCCTTTGGGTAAGCTCTTTTCCTATCCGGGTGGCACCACCCTCTGGATTGATTCCTTTATAGTTGTAGGGTTGGTCTTTAGGGATGGGTTTCCCAAGCATGGCGTTATGGGTATTTATTACATCTATGTTTTCTGCTAAGAAAATCTCAATGGCATTCAACATAGAAACTACTGCTTTACTTATCCGCTCATAATCATACATATAGTCATGTACCTGTGCCTTTCCTGTCTTTGTCGGTAAGGAGGTCACGAAGAGTATTACAAAGAGGCAGGCCAATATTGTTGCTGTCCTTTTCATTGTCTCTCCCCTATTGTTTGGTTTTAGCGGCTTCTGTTGCCATCAAAGTTGACTCTTTCATTTCCCTGGAGAAAAGGAACGAGAAACCAGAACCCTCTAGCATTTTCCTGGCCTCCAAGGCATTAGTCCCCTCCATCCTTACTATCATAGGTATCCGGAGTCGTGTCCCCTTTAATCCGCCTAAGGCGGACAGGATTGCCTGGGCAATGGTATCGCAGCGGGTTATACCACCAAAGATGTTAACGAAGACTGCCCTCAGCCTGGGGTCTCTCAGCAGGAGGCCGAAGGCCTTGGTGACCCTTTCAGTAGAGGCGTCTCCACCTACGTCCAGGAAGTTGGCCGGCCTGCCACCGCAGACCCTGATGATGTCATTAGTGGCCATGGCCAATCCAGCCCCATTGACCAGACAGCCTATGTCGCCCTCTAACCCCACATAGCTCAGGCCGAAGCTGGAGGCCAGGGACTCCAGGGATTCTTCTGGTTTGGGCCGTATGGCTGCCATTTCTGGGTGGCGGAAGAAGGCATTGTCGTCAAAATTGGCCTTAACGTCTAATATGGACAAAGACCCCTCTGGGGTGATAGCCAACGGGTTAACTTCTAGAAGCGTGAGGTCCTTTTCTGTAAAGACCCTGGAGAGGTTTAATATCAAGTTAGTGGCCTCTGTGAGACGGGGGCCGGATAGGCCCAAAAAGCAGGCCATCCTCCTGGCCTGGAAGGGGAGTAGGCCAAATAGACTATCCCATGGTTCCTTTAAGACCTTTTCCGGAGATTTTCTGGCCAGCTCCTCTATTTCTACGCCCCCTTCCAGACACCCCACAAGCATGGGACAAGCCCCCTGTCTATCAATAACAAAGGCCAGATACACCTCCCGCTCAACGGGGACTACCTCCTGAAATAGGACGGCCTTTACTTCTTCCCCCTCTGGTGTGGTTTGGGGTGTCACCAGTCTGGAGCCCAGCAGACTCCTTGTTGAGTCCTTAGCCTCGGCCGGGCTATGGACTATCTTTATACCCCCAGCTTTACCCCTGCCACCGGCAAGGATTTGGGCCTTAAGGATGACACGGGGTTGGCCAGTCCCCGCAGCATATTGGTACGGGGCAAGCCGGAGGAATGCCCCTTCTGCCTCCTCCGTCTTAAAAATTGTAATGCTTCTGGGAAGATGGGTGTCACAGCCTTGTAGTATCTCCCTGGCCTGGTATTCATGCAGTCTCAAGGCTCTCTACAGCCTCCTGGGGAAGCTCAAAGAGTTCGGGTATATGCTTCCTGGTCTGCTCCATCATCTCTTCATCAGATATGGTCGTGACCCTGCCTTTGGCGTACTGTTCCACTACCCAATCTTTAATCTTTGCAATGCCTGGATGGGACTTGGTTAAGTCACCCTTCGGGACGTCAAGGTTAATCTTTATCCAGTGAATGATACCAGCTACCCCAGATTTGTCATTAACCGCTACCCCTGGGGGTATCTTAAGCAGTTTTCTGGTATCAAAGATGTTATATATCTCCTCATTCTTGAGGAGACCGTCCAGGTGTATCCCTGCAAGGGTGACGTTAAAGTGAGATCCCACCAGGGGTTGATTAGGTGGGATATGGTGACCTATCTCTTTCCTGAAGTAATTGGCTATATCGGTAATTAAGGTGGTATCAATGCTGTCATCACCCCTCAGGGACATATATTCAATGACCAATGCCTCTACGGGTGTATTTCCCGTGCGCTCCCCGATACCCAGGAGGGTACCGTTAGCGCCGCTACAACCGTAGAGCCAGGCCGTGGTAGCATTGGATGCCGCCCGATAAAAGTCATTGTGCCCATGCCATTCCAGATTCTCCGGAGGCACTTTGGCAAAATGGCTGAGCCCGTAGACGATACCCGCTACGCTCCTGGGGAGCATAGCCCCAGGGTAGCCAACGCCATAGCCCATAGTGTCACAACAACGTATCTTTATAGGTATCTTGCTCTCTTCCGAGAGCTTCATGAGTTCCTGGGCAAAGGGGACTACAAATCCATAAAAGTCGGCCCTGGTAATGTCTTCAAAGTGACAACGAGGGATAATGCCCTCTTCCAGCGCCGCCCTTACGATGTCCAGATAGTCCTCCATGGCCTGCCGTCTGGTCTTGCCTAGTTTGAGGAAGATGTGGTAATCGGAGGCGGAGGTGAGGATGCCCGTCTCCTTTAGCCCCATTTCCTTTACCAGCTTAAAATCCTTCTTGTTGGCCCTTATCCAGCCAGTGACCTCTGGATATTTATACCCCCTCTCCTGGCATTTAACCACGGCCTCTTTATCCTTGTCTGTGTAGAGGAAGAATTCGCACTGCCTGATAAGCCCCTGTTCTCCCCCTAAGCGGTGGAGGAGGTCGTATAGGTCAACAATCTGTTTTACGGTGAACGGGGGTCTTGACTGCTGTCCATCCCTGAAGGTGGTATCGGTAATCCATATATCCTCTGGGGGGTCCATAGGGCTGAGGCGGTAGTTGAAAGGTATCTTGGGGACCTGCCCATAGGAGAACATGTCTCTATAAAGGTTAGGCTCTTTTACATCCTGGAGTCCAAATGTATAGTCGTCCTGCTCCAGGCTCCGTCTGCGTTTGTCAAAACGTAGCATTTCTTAACTCCTTAAGATGCGTAACACAAAGACTTAAATTGGCCCTACCTGAACCGCCTCAGGCATACTGGGAAGGATAAAATTTATGTATTTTATTGTATCAAAGCATCAGCTATTATGTCAAGGATAAAGGTTGGCGTGAATCTTCAGCTAAGTGGGTGAGAACGGTGGGAAGAAGTCAGTAGGTGGTATAGGGCACGATGCACGGTGCCCTTACTCCCTATAACATGGTGCCAATGGAAAACCATTGACAAAATCTCCTAAATATTGTAACCTCCAGGGCTTTTCCTATAATGAATTTTGTTCTGTAGCATATCGTCAGGGGTGGTCCTGCCACTGTCTTGGACTGTAGACTATGGACATTAGACTTCTTTCCCCAAGGTCTAGGGTCTAAAGTCTATGGTCAATAGTCTGTAGTCTAAAGTCTATACACCGGCGGGAGTGGTCCTGCCACAAACCCAAATGCAAAAACAAGGTAGCCTGGGAATAGTGTCTATTGTTGGCCCCGGTCTCATAGGCGGCTCTATCGGTCTGGGACTAAAGGAACGTAAGCTGGCAAGGCGGGTTATTGGTGTTGGACACAGAGATGCCTCCCTGGAAAAGGCCCTGGAGATGCACGCCGTAGACCATGCCACCAAAGACCTGAAGGAAGGTGTTAGGGAGGCCGATATTGTAGTCCTCTGCACCTCGGTGAAACTTATCCCTGAGATTGCAGAGAAGATACTGCCGTGGATGAAGGCAGGCGCTGTCCTTACCGATGTTGGTAGTACGAAGAAGTATATTGCAGAGAAGATAAGGGCCGCAGTTAACGGTGGCAAGGCCCCAGCCAAAGGTGTGGGATTTATAGGAGGCCATCCCCTGGCAGGTTCCGAGCAAAGGGGGATTGCGGCCGCCCGTCCGGACCTCTTTCAAGGGGCCACTTGTATCCTTACCCCTGCAGGGAGAGACAGCCGCTCCAGAGGTATAGTGAAAAGTATGTGGGAGGCCCTTGGGGCAAAGGTCAAGTTCTTATCACCAGAGGGACATGACTTGATAATGGCCTTCATAAGTCACCTCCCCCAACTGGTGGCCACCTCCCTGGTGAATACCCTTCGGCCTGGCCAACTGGCCTTCACTGCCAGGGGGTTCAGGGACGTTACCAGGATTGCCTCCAGCGACCCGTCCCTATGGCGGGACATCCTCCTCCAGAATAGGGAGGCGCTTCTGGAGGCTATTACGGATTTTCAGAAGGAGCTGGCCCTGATTAAAAGGGTGCTCCAGGAAAGGGATTCTGGACAGCTTTTTACAAGGCTCAAGAGGGCCAAGGGCCGCCGGGACAGTCTTTGAACTCTTAAACCTTTGAACTTTTGAACCTTTAAGTCTTTGACCTATGCCAGTCAGGATTGAGGTCTTTCAAAAAGAAAATCTTCCAGACCGCCTGGGAGAGACCGTCCTCTCGGAGATACATGCCCTGGGCATCAAAGGGGCTAGAGAGGTCAGGGTGGTGGAGGTATATCTCCTGGAAGGGAGACTCTCCGGGGAGCAATTAGAAAAGATAGGTTCGGAACTCCTGGCCGATGCTATCGTACAGGACTTTGCCTACAATTCCCACCTCCAGAGGGGTAAGAGGCCACAGTACCACACGGTTGAGGTAGTCAAGAAACCAGGGGTAATGGACCCCGTGGAGGCCACCACCCTCCAGGGGATAGCAGACATGGGCCTCAAGGTGGAGTGGGTAAAGAGGGCCAGGAAGTACCTCATCCGTGGCGAACTCAACAGGGAAGAACTTGAGACCATCTCCAGTAAGATACTGGCCAATAATATTATTGAAGACGTCTTCATTGAGACGGATAGTGTCCCACACGAAAGAAAGCCCTCTGCCTATAACTTCCATAAGGTGAGTATCCCCTTAAGGGAGGCCAGCCAGGAAAGACTCCAGGAGATTAGCAGGCAGAGGCAGTTGTCACTCAGCCTTGAGGAGATGCAGGCCATTCAACGTTACTATCAAC
>Ga0105164_10002564_pt1 | contig 11206 bp, 19 predicted proteins | sample VDWuncwatermetaG_FD_89674 | JGI IMG/M metagenome (GOLD analysis project Ga0105164, IMG submission 89674) | Wastewater microbial communities from Netherlands to study Microbial Dark Matter (Phase II) - VDW unchlorinated drinking water | ecosystem: Environmental > Aquatic > Freshwater > Drinking...
CAGCGTGTACAGCACCGTGTACAGCACCTGCCCCCGCGTCAGCCAGTGCGCGATCCGGCCCAAAAAACCGATGCCGGTGAACCCGGCCAGCGTCGCCGGGAACATGATGATCGACTGCGCGAAGATGATCGGCATCACCCCGGCGTGGTTCACGCGGATCGGGATGTAAGTCGCCTGGCCGCCGTACACCTTGCGCCCCACGATGCGACGCGCATACTGCACCGGGATCCGCCGCTGGCCCTGCGTGATCGCGATCACAGCCACCACCACCGCCACCAGCATCACCGCCATCAGCACCAGGGTCACCGGCTGGATCTGCGCCTGGCCGGCGGAAGCCGTCGCTGACAACCGAAATAGCTGGTGCACCGCCGTCGGAAGCCGGGACAAGATGCCGGCGGTGATCAGAATGGACATCCCGTTGCCGATCCCCACCGCGGTCACCTGCTCCCCCAGCCACATGATAAACGCGGTGCCGCTGGCCAGCGTCAAGATCGTCAGCAACCGGAAACCCCAGCCGGGGAACTGCACCATCTGCACCCCCTCGAAGCTCCGTGGGTTCTCCAGCCAAAGGCTGATGAAGAAACCTTGCAGGATCCCCAGCCACACGGTGAGATACCGCGAGTACTGGTTGATCTTGCGCCGGCCGGCCTCCCCCTCTTCCTTGGCCATCTGCTCCAGCCGCGGGATCACCACCACCAACAGCTGCAGGATGATGGAGGCCGAAATCGCCGGCATGATCCCCAGCGCGAAGATCGTCATCTGGGAAAGACCGCCTCCGCTGAACAGGTCCATCACGGTGAACAGCGTGCCGCCCAGCTGCTGACTCATCCTGTCAAAGAACGCTCGAAGCGCCTGCCCATCAATGCCCGGCAACGGAACGAAATCCCCGAACCGGTAGACGGCGATCAGGCCGAGAGTCACGAGAATCCGGCCCCGAAGCTCCGGAACCTTGAAACTGTTGGCGAGGGCCCTGAGCATCCCGGGGTCAGGCCTGGATGATCTCAGCCGTTCCGCCGGACGCGGAGATCTTCTGCAGGGCCGATCCGGAGAAGCGCTGCGCCTTCACGGTCAAGGCGTGGGACAGCTCTCCGTCCCCCAGCACCTTCACTGAATGACGAGCGGCCCCGATCAAACCCGCATCCGCCAAAACCTTCGGGTCCACCACGCTCCCCTGGGGGAAACGATTCAGCTCTTTGAGGTTCACCACCTGAACCGGCTCCCTGCGATAATGGGTGAAACCGCGCTTCGGGATCCGGCGAACCAGAGGCGTCTGTCCGCCTTCGAACTCGGGCCTCAAACCCACCCCCGATCGGGACCGCTGGCCCTTTTGGCCGCGCCCCGAGGTCTTGCCGTGCCCGGAAGATTCCCCGAATCCCAACCGTTTCTTGGGGTGCGTCGCCCCCCTCGGCGGCTTCAACTCTCCAAGCTTCTTCATGAGGGTGAGGTCTCCTCAATCATGGGCGCGCGCCGCAGGGCGATCACCTCTTCCGGCCTCTCCAATCCCTGAAAACCGGTGACCGTCGCCCGGATCACGTTGATCATGTTGTTGGAACCGAGCGACTTCGTCAGGATATCCTTGATACCAGCCGCGTCGCAGACCGCACGGACGGTGCCTCCCGCGATCACACCGGTACAGGGCGCCGCAGGCTTAAGCAAAATCCTCGAAGCAGAGTATTCACCGATCGTCTCGTGGGTGATGGTCTTGTCCTGCATCGGAACCTTGAACATCCCCTTGCGAGCCTGGCTGAGCCCTTTGCGGATGGCGTCGGCCACCTCATTCGCTTTGCCGAGCGCCCATCCCACTCGTCCTTGGCCATCCCCTACCACCACCAAAGCGCTGAAGGAAAGTCTCTTGCCCCCCTTCGTCACCTTGGCCACACGATTGATGGCCACCACCTTCTCAACCAGTTCTCCCTGCCCCGAGCCGGAATCCCGACCGCCCGGACCCCCGCGGCCACCCGGTCCTCCACGGCCGCCCGGTCCTCCACGGCCGCCCGGTCCTCCGCGGCCACCCGGTCCTCCGCGGCCACCCGGTCCTCCACGGCCGCCCGGTCCACCGCCGCGACCGCCCGGTCCACCTCTGGGCGCTGGACTCACAGCTCCAATCCTTTCGCCCGAGCCGCATCTGCCAGGGCTTTCACTCGGCCGTGGTAAGCGTACCCCCCGCGATCAAAAACCACCTTCTTGATCCCTGCGGCGCTGGCCGTCTGCGCCACCAATTCCCCAAGATGTTTGGCTGCCTCCACGTTGCCCCCCTTCGAGAAGATCTTCCGGAACTCCGGCTGCCGCGTGGAACAGGTCAACAATGTCTTGCCGGCCATGTCGTCCACGATCTGCGCGACCAGATGCAGGTGGCTCCGGTGAACCACCAGCCTCGGCCGGTCCGCCTGGCCGGTCATTTTCTTCCGGACCCTGAAATGCCTCCGGAGCCGCGACAGCTCGCGAGTCGAAGTCCCCGCCATCACGCCACCGCCTTGCCCGCCTTGCGGCGAATCACTTCACCCACGTACTTGATCCCTTTTCCTTTATAGGGCTCCGGGGGAGCAAAAGCCCGGATCCGGGCCGCCACCTGTCCCACCATCTGCTTGTCCACGCCCCGCACTACCACCTGCGTGGGCTTCGGAACCTCGATCGTGATCCCCGAAGGGGCCGTGAACACCACCGCATGGGTGAACCCGACGTACATCTCCAGCCTGGGGCCCGAAACCTGAGCCTTGTAGCCGACGCCGGACAGCTCCAGCTCCTTCGAGAAACCGTCTATCACCCCTTTGACCATGTTGGCAATCAACGTCCTGTGCAGGCCATGCAGGCTCTTCGCCCTCTTCTCATCGTTCTGCCGCTTGACCCGCAGCTGGCCCTCCACCTGCTCAATGGTCAGCTCCGGAGGAAGCTGATGCGACAGCTTCCCCTTGGGCCCCTCCACCGCGACGGTGTTTCCCTGCAGATCAACCTTCGCCTGAGGCGGAAACGGAATCGGCATTTGTCCTACACGAGACATTTTTAGCTCTCTCTCCGGATCACCAGACGTAACAGATGACTTCGCCGCCGACCTTCTGCGCCCTGGCCTGATCATCGGTCAGGATCCCCTTCGGGGTGGTCAGGATCGCGGTCCCGATGCCTGAGTAAACCTTCGGGATCCTGTCCTTGCCGGTGTAGATCCTCAGGCCCGGCTTGGAAATCCGGCGGATATGGCGCAGGATCGGCTTCCGGGCGGTCGTATACTTGAGATAGATCCGCAGTATTCCCTGCGGATTCCCCTCCGACAGCAGCCTCCAGTTCTGGATGAACCCTTCCTGCTTCAAGCATTCCATCAGGGCGGAACCCATCCGGGAAGCCGGGACATCCACCTGGACCTTGCCGGCCCGGCTGCCGTTCCTCACCCGCGTCAACAGATCTCCGATCGGATCGGTTTGGCTCATTGCTTACCAGCTCGCTTTCGTGATACCGGGGATCTCGCCCCGGTGGGCCAACTCCCGGAAACAGATCCGGCAAACATGAAATTTCTTGTAATAGGCCCGGGCCCGGCCGCATCGCGCGCACCGGGAGTGGCGCCGGCTCCGGAACTTCGGCGCCTTCTTTTGCCGCTCCAGTTGTCCTTTTTTCGCCACGCTCGATTACTCCTTGAAAGGCATGCCCAGGGCCTTGAGCAGCTCGTAGGCTTCCTGGCGCGTCTTCGCCGTCGTGCAGATGATCACGTCCATCCCCTGCGTCCGGCTCACCTTGTCGTATTCGATCTCCGGAAAGATCAGCTGCTCGCTCAAACCCATCGCGAAATTCCCGCCCTGATCGAAACCTCGGTTGTCCACCCCGCGGAAGTCCCGGATGCGCGGCATGGCGATGCTGATCAGCCGGTCCAGAAACTCATACATCCGGTAGCGCCGCAGCGTCACCTTCACTCCGATCGGCTGCCCTTCCCTGATCTTGAAGTTCGAGATCGCCTTCTTGGAGCGGGTGATCACCGGCTTCTGGCCCGCGATGATCGCCATCTCGCTGGCCGCCTTCTCGATCACCTTCACATCCTGCGCCCCCTGGCCCACTCCCATGTTCAGCACAATCTTCGTCAGCCGGGGGGACTGCATCGCGTTGGAGTATCCGAATTTCTTCGCCAGCTCCGCCGCGATCGTCTTTCGATATTTCTCCAACAACCGTGGCGTTTCGCTCTTCGTCTTCTCGGCCGCCGCGGCACTCATCAGAAGCCCTCCCCGCATTTCCGGCAGATCCTTGTTCTGGACCCGTCCGCGCCGACTTTGAACCCGACCCGGACCCCCCGGTTGCAGCGAGGGCAGACCGGCATCACCCGGTCCAGGGGCAGCCGGCTCTCCTTGCTCAGGATCGCCCCCTGAGGATTGGCCTCGGACCGCCGCACGCTCTTCTTCACGAGGTTCAACCCCTCTACGACCACCTTGGAATCAGCCGGAAAAAGCTGCCGCACTTTGCCTTTCTTTCCACGGTCCCTGCCGGCGATCACCATGACCTGGTCGTCTTTCTTCACGCGAAACATTACAGAGCCTCCGGAGCGAGCGAGATGATCTTGGTAAAGTTCCTGTCCCTCAATTCCCGGGCCACCGGGCCGAAGATCCGGGTCCCGCGCGGGTTCTGCTGAGCGTCCAGCAAGACCACGGCGTTGCTGTCGAACCGGATCGTGGAACCGTCCGTCCGGCGCATGGGGTTGCGCGTCCTCACCACCACCGCCTTGACCACCTCCCCCTTCTTGACCGCCGAGTCCGGCGTCACCTCCCGCACGTTCGCGGTGATGACGTCGCCGATCTCAGCCCACAGCTTTCCGTGCTGGCCGATCACGCCGATCATCGAGGCCCTCTTGGCCCCGGTGTTGTCGGCAATCTCCACGATGCTGCGCATCCGGATCACGCGTTTACCTCCGGGCTGCTGCGGACGATCTCCACCAGGCGCCACCGCTTGTCCTTCGAGATCGGGCGGGTCTCCTCGATCCGGACCTCATCCCCCACCTTGGGTTTCAAACCCGGATCGTGCGCTTTGAATTTCTTCGCCCGCCGGATCACCTTCTGGTACACGGGATGGCGCACCAATCGCGTCACCTCCACGACCACGGTTTGCATCATCCGGTTGGAAGTTACCTTGCCCACCCAGTGTTTTCGTCCCGTTGATTGGCTCATGATTTTGCCTTCTGCTTGAGCAGCGTCATCACCCGGGCAACGTCGCGGCGGGCCCGCCGGAGCTGATGCGGCTGCGTCAGCTTCCCTTCCGCCCGCTGCATTCGCAGGTCAAACATCTGCCGCTTGAGACCCTGCAGTTTTTGCGACAGGTCCTCCGGGTTCAGATCCTGCATCTCCGCGATTCTTTTCCCCATGATCGTCAGGCCGGCTCTCTTGTCACAAAGCGGGTCCTGAGTGGCAGCTTCGCCGCCGCCAGCCGCAGCGCAGTCCGGGCCAGGTCCTGCGGGATCCCTTCCATTTCCACAAGGATCTTGCCCCGACGCACCACCGCGACCCAGAACTCCGGCTCTCCCTTTCCCTTCCCTTGACGGGTCTCCGCCGGCTTTTTGGTCACCGACTTGTCGGGAAAGATCCGGAGGTAGACCTTGCCCCCGCGCCGGACGTGGCGGGTCAAGGCCACCCGGGCCGCCTCCAGCTGCGTGTGGGTGATCCAGCCGTTCTCCAGCACTTTCAGGCCGTACTCGCCGAAGGCCAGCGTGAAGCCCCGCGTCGCGATCCCGCGCCGCTTGTTCCGCTGACTCTTCCGGTATTTGACCCGCTTCGGGATTAAGGCAGGCATTTTACTTCGCCCCCTCCGCTGCGGGTTCCTGAGGTTTGGCCGCCGGGCCCGCCTTGTGGATCCAGCACTTCACCCCGATCCGCCCGTAGGTGGTCTTCGCCTCGGAGAAACCGAACTCGATGTCCGCGCGAAACGTCCCTAGAGGGACCGAACCATCCTTGTAGGTCTCCACCCGGGACATCTCCGCACCGCCGAGCCGGCCGGCACAGCGCAGCCGGACGCCCAGCGCGCCCGAGGTCATCGAAAGCTGGATGGCCCGCTTCATCGCCCTGCGGAAACCGATCTGCCGCTCCAGCTGGAACGCGACGTTCTCCGAAACGAGCTGCGCGTTGGTCGCCGGGTTCTTGACCTCCTTGATGTCGATCTGAAGCTCCCGGTTGGTGATCTTTCGAAGATCATCCCGCAAACGGTCGATGTCCGCCCCACGCCGCCCGATGATGATGCCCGGCCGGCCGGAATGGATGATCACGCGCACCTTGCTCGCGGTCCGCTCGATCTCCACTTGGGCGACCGCAGCGCCCGACAGCGCGTCAACCAGGTGCCGGCGGATCCGGTCGTCCTCGTTGAGCAGCAGGCCGAAATTCTGCTTCTTGGCATACCAGCGGGAGTTCCATGTCTTCGTGAATCCCAGGCGATTTGCCAGAGGAGGAACCTTGTGCCCCACGTTAAGTCCGGCTCCCTTCTTTTTTGGCGTCCAACTCGATCGTCAGATGGGACATCCGCTTGCGGAACTCCATCGCCCGGCCCATCGGTCCGGCCCGGTACCGCTTGCTCATCGGGCCCTCATCGGCCGAGATGTGCGACACCACCAGCTGCTCCTGCGTCCAGGTCCCGTCCCGCGTGGCGCTGGTCACGGCGCTGTGGAGCACCTTGGAGATCGGGTGGCACGCCCCCTTGGGCAGGTGCTTCAGGATCGCCTGCGCCTTGGGCACGTCCAGGCCCCGCAGCAGCCGGGCCACCAGCCGCATCTTCCGCGGGGTGACGGGAATAAAACGTCCTCTTGCCTTCGCGATCATCTCCATGCGCCTCGGGTTAGGTCGGCGTCGCGGGTTTGGTGACGCCCTTGACCCCGTGCTTTTTGAAAATCCGGGTGGGGGAGAATTCCCCCAACTTGTGTCCCACCATGTTCTCGGTCACGAAGACCGGAAGAAACTTGTTCCCGTTGTGCACCAGGAAAGTGAAGCCAACGAAATCCGGTGTGATCGTGGAGCGCCTCGACCAGGTCTTGATCGGCTTGCGCTCCCCCTTCTCCTGCTTGACGATCTTCTCCATCAAGCTCTGCTCTACGTAAGGCCCTTTGCTGGCTGATCTTCCCATTTGAATTCCTTAGTTGCGCCGCTTCACGATGTAGCGGTCCGACTGCTTCCGCTTCTTCCGGGTCTTGAATCCCTTGGCCAGCTGGCCCCAGGGCGACACCGGGTGGGGGTTGCCCTGGCCCGATTTTCCCTCGCCGCCGCCGTGCGGGTGGTCGTGCGGGTTCATGGCGAGCCCCCGGGTATGCGGCCTGCGCCCGAGCCAGCGGGACCGCCCGGCTTTCCCGAGCGAGATCGCATCGTGGTCTTCATTGCCCACCTGGCCGATCGTGGCGTAACACTCCACGCGCACCTTCCGCATCTCGCCCGAAGGCAGCCGAAGCGTCGCGAACTTCCCTTCCTTCGCGAGCAGTTGGGCGGACGATCCGGCCGAGCGGACCATCTGCCCGCCACGGCCCGGCTCCAACTCGATGTTGTGGATAAATGCGCCCAGCGGGATCGCCTCCAGCGGAAGGGCATTGCCCGGCGTTACCTCCGCGGACGGACCGGCCGCCACCTGCGTGCCAACCTTCAGCTCCCGGGGCGCCAGGATGTAGCGCTTCTCGCCGTCGGGATACTGCAGAAGGGCGAGCCTCGCCGAGCGGTTCGGGTCGTACTCCAGCGCAACCACCTGCGCGGAGACGTCCCGACGGTTCCGCTTGAAATCCACCAAGCGGATCATCCGCTTGTGCCCGCCGCCCCGGTGCCGCGACGTCATGCGCCCCTCGGAGTTGCGCCCGCCGGAAGAGCCCCGCGCCAGCAGGAGCTTCCGCTCCGGCTCTTTCTTGGTGAGCTCGCTGAAATCCGCCGTGGTCATGTGCCGCCGCGACGGCGTGTAAGGTCTATAGGTCTTGTTCGGCATCTTAGCTTGCGACCTCGATCTTCGATCCCTCGGCCAGGGTCACCACCGCCCGCTTCCAGTTTGGTTTCCATCCCCAGCGGGCACCCACCCGCCGCGGCTTGCCCGGCATCACCGCGGTGTTGACGTCCGCCACCTTCACCTTGAAAAGCTCTTCCACGGAGCGCTTGATCTCCCGCTTGCTGGCGCCGCGATCCACAGCGAAGAAGTATTTCCTGTACCTGGCAGCCTTCGTCCCCTTCTCGGTCCGCATCAGCTGCTTGACGATATCCTCCGCCGCAACCCTGCTCACGCCGACAGCCCCTCCCATTGCTTGAGTGCACCGGCGGTGACCAACAGCTTGTTGCTGGCCAGCACGTCGTAGCAGGTCACGTCGGAAGCCGGGCGCACCGTCAGGCTGCGCAGGTTCCGGGAGATCCGCAGCAGCTCGGGTGAAGCCTTCTCCACCACCAGCAGCGCCTTTTTTTCCGCCTGCAGTTTCCGGAGCATTTGCGCCAGCGCTTTCGTCTTCGGAGCCAGCCCCTCCAAACCTTGCACGGCCGCCACCGCCTGGCTGCTCACCTTGTCCCGCAGGCTGTTGACCAGCGCCGCTTTCTTGACGCTCGCCGGCAGCGCGTAGCTGTAGTCCCGAGGGTGCGGCCCGAACACGATCCCTCCCCCGCGCCAGATGGGAGAGCGGATCGATCCGGCGCGCGCGCGCCCCGTATGCTTCTGCTTCCAGGGCTTCTTCCCGCCCCCCCTGACCTCGCCCCGCCTTTTCGTATCGGCATTTCCTTCCCGCTGGTTGGCCAGGTACATCCGGACCGCCTGCCAGAGCACCGCTTCGTTAACGGGCCCTTCCAGGACCGGCGGCACCTGGACCGAACCGATTACTTTTCCTTCAAGATCATGAAGTTGGATGTCGGGCATTTTCTCGTCGACCTACTTCTTCCCGCCTGCCGCGGGCTTCGCAGCGGCTGGCTTCGCGACGGCCGGTTTCCCGCCGCCGGCTTTGGCACCGCCGACCGGCTGAACCGCGGCCTTTTTCTTCCCCTGCGGCGGTACGATCTTCGCCTTCGGCCCCTTGCGGGAGCGGCGGATCAAGACGATCGCCTCGTCGCTGCCCGGCACCGATCCCTTGACAAGCAACAGATTCTGCCCGGCATCCACGCGGATGATCTCCATCGCCTGCGTGGTGACCACCTGGTCTCCCATGTGGCCCGGCATGTGATGCCCCTTGAAAACGCGGGACGGGTCCGTGCTCGATCCGATGGATCCCGGCCTGCGGTGCGTCATCGAACCGTGCGTCTGCTTCCCGCCCTTCCAGTGCCAACGCTTCACGCCGCCCTGGAACCCCTTGCCGATGGAACGACCGGTGATATCCACCCGGTCCCCCGGCTTAAAGATTTCAACGGTGAACACCGAACCCGGCGCCACCTGCTCCTCTTTGGAGATCCGGAACTCCCGGAGCAGCCGTTTCGGCTCCACCTTCGCCTTGGCGAAATGTCCCGTGAGGGCCTTGTCCACCCGCTTAGGCGCGATCGGGCCGAAACCCACCTGCACCGCGCGGTAGCCGTCCTTCTCCTGGCTCTTCTCCGCCACCACCGGGCAGGGGCCCGCTTCAAGCACGGTCACCGCCACGGGACGGCCGTCCTCTCGGAAAACCTGGGTCATGCCCAGCTTCTTGCCGATCAGCCCAATACCCGGTTTCATGTTATTTGATTTCCACGTCAACACCGGCCGGTAGATCGAGCTTGCGCAGCGCATCCACGGTCTTTGAGGTCGGGTTGACGATGTCCAGCAGCCGCTTGTGGGTTTTCATCTGGAACTGCTCCCTCGATTTTTTGTCGACGTGCGGGGAACGCAGCACCGTGTAGATCTCCCGCTGGGTCGGCAGCGGCACCGGCCCCGACACCTCGGCCCCGGTCCGGCGGGCGGACTCTACGATCTCCGCCGCGGATTTGTCCAGGATGCGGTGGTCGTAGCCTTTCAGTTTGATTCGGATCGTTCGCTCAGCCATTTAGCGCCTCATCTCCCGTCCCTGCATGATCTTTTCTTTCTGGGAGGAGGGGACCTCCTGGTAGGCGAAGGGCTCCATCGCGAAGGAACCGCGCCCCTGCGTCAAGCTCCGCACCTTCGTCGCGTAACCGAACATCTCGCCGAGCGGCACCTCGCCCCGGATCACCTTCACGTTCGCCCGCTGCCCCATTTCCGAAATCCGGCAGCGGCGGCTGTTCAGGTCCCCCACCACCTCTCCGAGGTACTCCTCCGGCACCACCACCTCCAGCTTCATGATCGGCTCCAGGAAGATCGGACCGGCCCTTTTCACCGCCTCCCGAAGCGCCATGGAGCCTGCGATCTTGAACGCCATCTCGGAAGAGTCCACATCGTGGTAGGAACCGTCCACCAGGGAGATCGCGATATCGATCACCGGATAGCCGGCTAAGACCCCGCCGGCCGCCGATTCCAGGATGCCCTGCCTGGCGGGGGTGATGAACTCTTTCGGGATGGAGCCGCCGGTGACCTTGCTCTCGAACACGACGCCGGAGCCGCGCGCTCCGGGCTCGACGTCAATCACCACGTGCCCGTACTGACCGCGGCCGCCGCTCTGCTGGATGAACTTGCCCGGCACCTCTTCGGCCTTTTTGGTGATCGTCTCCTTGTAGGCCACCTGCGGAGGGCCCACCTTGGTGTTCACCTTGAATTCCCTCTTCATGCGGTCGAGCAGGACCTCCAGGTGCAGCTCCCCCATTCCGGCAATGATGGTCTGGGCCGTCTCGTTGTTGTAACGGACGCGGAACGTCGGATCCTCTTCCTGCAGCCGGGCAAGCGCATTCCCCAGCTTGTCCTGGTCCAGCTTGGTCTCCGCTTCGATCGCAAGCGAAACCACCGGCTCCGGGAAGCTCATCCCTTCCAGCAGGATCGGGTGCTCTTTATCGCAGATCGTCTCGCCGGTCTTGGTCTCCTTGAGGCCGACCGCCGCGGCGATGTCGCCCGCACCCACTTCCTTCACAATCTCCTGCTTATTCGCGTGCATCCGGACCAGCTTGCCGATCCGCTCCTGCTCATCCCGGTTGGCGTTGATGTAGTAGGCGCCGGAACGGAGTACACCCGAGTAGACCCGCAGGAAGGTCAGCTTCCCGACAAAGGGATCGCTCATGATCTTGAACGCCAGCGCCGACATCGGCGCCTGCTGAGAGGTGGCCCGCTCCTCTTCCTTCTGGGTTTTCGGGTTCGTCCCTTTGATCGGAGGGATCTCCAGCGGGCTCGGCAGATATTCGCAGACCGCGTCCAGCAGCGGCTGAACTCCCTTGTTCTTGGC
>Ga0105164_10002565_pt1 | contig 11205 bp, 10 predicted proteins | sample VDWuncwatermetaG_FD_89674 | JGI IMG/M metagenome (GOLD analysis project Ga0105164, IMG submission 89674) | Wastewater microbial communities from Netherlands to study Microbial Dark Matter (Phase II) - VDW unchlorinated drinking water | ecosystem: Environmental > Aquatic > Freshwater > Drinking...
AGCTTAAAAAGATTTGCCTCTACTTCAATTGCCAAGCTCAGTACGCATAAGGACGAGGAAGAAATAAAGATCGTTGGTTTAATTGCCAAGGTTAAGCAAACAGTTACCCGTGCTAAGCAGGAAAAAATGGCGATTTTAAAGCTAGAAGACTTAGAGGGTGTGGTAGAGGCGCTGGTTTTTCCGCGCGCCTTTCAGAAAATTTCCCGCTATATCCAACTAAACACCGTAGTTCTAGTTACTGGGAACCTTAATTTGAAAGAGGACCAGCCAAAAATCCTGGTAAATGATATCTTGCCGGTAGAGCAGATTTATAAAATGATTAACGGAATTAATATTAATCTCTCCGGGCTCCAGGAGAATCTTTTTGAGAGCCTTAAAAACATTATTGCTTCTTCGCACGGCTCAACACCGGTATATCTACACCTGCATACACCGGCAAAATCCAGGGTACAGCTTCTTGTAGGAGATAACTATTTTGTTTTACCTTCAGAACAACTTATTCATGATATAGAAAATCTTATTGGCGAAGAAAGGCTTTCTTTGGCAATATAAAGATTTGATTTTTTTATTTTAAGAGTATAATATTTAAGCATAAGAAAAACATGGGGACGTTTCTATGTTTTTCACCCAAGTCTATTTTTTAAAAACATAGAAGCGTCCCCTAGATTCTAAGGAGAGGAAAATGAAAATTGCTGTGGGCCTGACTTTTCCCGGTGCCTTAAAGGATGAATCTGTAATCTGTTTTTTAAGCAAAAATTTCAATATCACCTTGAATATTATTGAGGCCTCATTTTCTATGTCATCAGGCTGGGCGATTCTGGAATTCGATGGTGAAGAAGAAGAGATTAAAAAATCTTTTGACTATTTAACTAATAAAGATATAAAGATTCAAAAGATTAAGCAGGATAGTTGATTCAGTCACACGGCACGCGTTTCAAGTCAAAAACATAAAATGAAAAGATTAATGAAAATTATTATATGGGTTTTGGGTAGTACGTTACTTTTTTTGGTTGTTTGTGGTATTTATATTCGGCTTAACGGTAAAAAAATCCTGCTTGATCAGATTCAAAAGAATTTACAGTTGGAAGCTAGTCTTGAGAGTATTAGTTTAAGGCTGCCTCTAACCGTAGAATTAAAAGGTTTGAAACTAGGGGAATTGGCAAGTTTCAAAAAAATTTCTTTGACCCCTAATTTATTGGGTTTTATTGCCGGAAAAATCGTCATTGCGAACTTAACGCTGGAAAATCCGCGCGTACATTTAATAAAATCGAATAATGGTTCGCTTAATCTTCCTAAATTAAATGAGGGTGGTGCGCCGCCGCAGATTTTTATCACCGGCCTGGTAGTAAAAAACGGAAAATTGATCTATGACGATAGATTTATTTCTGCGCAAGGCCTTAAGACCGCGCTTGGCTCAATAGACTGTAGTATTTCTAAAGTAATGCTTCCTTTAACTTCTTTAAAAACAAATCTCGATTTTAGTGCTAACTTAGAAGATCCTCAAGGGAAAATTTTAGGAAACCTTTCAGGAAAAGGTTGGGTTGATTTTGGGCCCAAAGACATGGACCTAAATTTAGCTGCTAAAGGTTTGGACGTGGTATATTTCGCCCCCTATTATGGAGAATTTCTTTCTACGAAAAAACTTCTTTCTGCAAAACTGAATTTAACTTCCGCTTGCAAAGCGAAAAATAACGATTTAGCCATTATTACGGATTTTAAGCTTTCCGATATGGTTTATGCTCAAGAAGAGGCTCGGCAAGAAGGGGAGCTTCCTCAGTTAAACTTTATGAAAAGCGCCCTAGATTTATTTACCGACGCAAACGGGAATTTAAACCTTAAATTTACCATTAATACAAAACTCGATCATCCTGAACTTAGTATTGAGCAGTTAAAGGATCTTGTGCTTGAGGCAGCGGCGAAAAACCTCTCTAACCAGCGTCCGGATCAGATTATTGAAAAGATCCAGAATACCGTGGGGCAGTTTAAAGATTTTGGTAAGCAGATGGAGAAGATCTTTAAGGGGAAGAAAGAGTAATGGAAGTTTCATTAATAAAACATCGCCTATGAGATCCTGGGGCACATTGCCCCAGGATCAAGTTAAACTTTCATTAATGAAAGAGACCCTCAGATTCCGCGGTAGCATTACCGCGGAATCAAGAAATAGTTTCATTAATGAAACTATTTCTTGACATTGTAACTTTTTGTTGTTATTATAGTTAGCAATAAAGAGGAGGCGGAGAATGACCAAGAAGGATATTATTCTTAAGGTTTCAGACGAGAGTAACCTCAAACAAATAGACGTCAAAAAAGTAGTGCAGCGTACCTTTGATTGTATTACCGAAGCTTTAGTTCGGGGAGAAAAAATCGAATTACGAAATTTTGGCGTTTTTAAAATAAAACAGAGGAAGAGCCGTACCGGCAGAAATCCGCGCACCGGCCAAGCAGTTCCTGTCCCGCCGAGAAAAGTAGTTGTCTTTAAGCCAGGCTTAGAGATGAAGAAATTAGTAAAATAGTCGCCATTTCCGTACCCTAAAAAACCAAATGACATTTAAAAAAGTCCCGGGCACAAGAGACATCCTGCCTGACGAGGTTGTTTTATGGCAGAAAATAGAAGAAACTGCGCGCAATATTTTTTCTGCTTATAACTTCAGGGAAATCCGCACTCCGATCATTGAAGAAGCTAGCCTTTTTAACCGTTCTTTGGGTGAATTCGCCGAAATCGTCCAGAAACAGATGTTTCTCATTAAGAATAAAGAGGATACCTATTGTTTAAGGCCGGAAGGCACTGCCGCGATAGTGCGCTCATACTTGGAAAATAGCCTCGATAAAACCGGTGGTTTCACAAAGTTTTATTATTTAGGGCCGATGTTTCGCTTGGAACGGCCGCAAAAGGGAAGGTTAAGGCAATTCCATCATATCGGTGCGGAGGTAATTGGTTCGGATAATCCGGCAGTGGACGTGGAAGTTATTTCTTTGGCTGATAGCTTATTAAAAGGCTGTGAGGTTGAAGGTTATAAAATAAAAATTAATACTTTAGGGTGCAGCAAAGATAAAAAAGCATTGGTTGCGCTTTTGGAAAAAGAATTAAAAGGAAGGGCTGGCGATTTTTGTGAGGATTGTCAGGTGAGGTTAAAGCATAATATCTTACGTATCCTTGATTGTAAAAATGAATCTTGTCAAAAAATAGTCGCTGGTTTAAATCTCGAGCATAAGCATCTTTGTGAGGATTGCCTGAAGCATTTTTCCGCGGTAAAAGACGGACTAGATGCTTTAAAGATAGAATATGAAATTACACCGCACCTGGTGCGCGGATTAGATTATTATACCCGCACTGTTTTTGAGTTTAAGCATGCCGACCTTGGTGCTCAGGATGCTGTTGGTGCCGGAGGCAGATATGATAATCTGATAAACGAGCTGGGTGGGGCGCAAGTCGGCGCTATGGGATTTGCGCTGGGAATGGAAAGATTATTATTGGTCACTAAGTTGCAAGGCCAAAAAGCTGCAAGCAGAAATCTTGTTTATGTTATAGCTTTGGGGGAACAGGCAAAGCCAGAGTCGATGAAATTATTGGATAATTTGCGTAAGGCTGGGATCGTCTCTGATACTGATTACGAGGAGAAATCCTTAAAAGGAGCCCTGCGCGCGGCAAATGACCTTTCAGCAAGGTTAGTTTTAATTATCGGAGAGAATGAGCTAAAGAAAAATACGGTGATGCTTAAAGACATGGCTTCCGGAGAACAGAAAGAAATTTTTACTGTAGAATTATTTAAAGAAATTGAAGCGAGGTTAAAGTAAGAAATGTTACGTACGCATACTTGCGGAGAATTAAGTGCTCAAGATGCCGGTAAAGAAGTAACCCTTTGTGGCTGGGTAGCTACCCGGCGCGACCATGGTAAATTAATTTTTATTGATTTACGCGACAGGTATGGCCTTACCCAGGTTACCTTTATTCCCAAAGAAGTAGGCGAATCCTACAAGATCGCCCAGGAACTCAGGGCTGAGTTTGTGGTGAAAATTATCGGTATGGTTAATAAACGGCCTGCCAATAATGTTAATCCTGCTCTGGCAACCGGAGAAATCGAAGTTCTGGCAAAAAATGTCGAGATTTTAAATGCCAGCCTTACCCCTCCTTTTGAAATTACCGACAATCTTAATATTACCGAAGAAATCCGGCTGAAATATCGTTATCTTGATTTACGAAGAAAAAAAATCCTGAATAATTTTATGCTTAGGCATAATCTTTATAAGGTTATCCGTAGCTATCTGGATAAAAATGGCTTTCTTGATTGCGAAACTCCGATTTTGACCAAATCTACACCGGAAGGCGCGCGCGATTATTTAGTGCCTTCCCGGGTTACCCCCGGAGAATTTTTTGCCTTGCCGCAGTCACCGCAATTATTTAAGCAGATCCTCATGGTTTCCGGAATTGATAAATATTACCAGATTGCCAAGTGTTTCCGCGACGAGGACCTGCGTGCCGATAGGCAGCCGGAATTTACTCAGCTGGACCTAGAAATGTCTTTTCCGGACGAAGAAGATATCTTTTTTTTGATCGAAGAATTGATGCAGTTGATTTTCAAGGAATTAAAAAAGATTGAAATTAAAATTCCTTTTCCCCGGATAAGTTACGCGCAGGCTCAGGAGAAATATAAAACCGATAAACCTGATTTAAGGAAAGAATTAAATAGCGAGTTTGCTTTTCTCTGGATCAAAGATTTCCCGCTTTTTAAATTTAATGACGAAGAGAAACGCTGGGAGAGCGAGCATCATCCTTTTACTGCCCCTGTACAGGAGGATCTAGAAAATCTGGAAAGTTCCCCGGGAAAAGTAAAATCGCGTTCCTACGATTTGGTTTTAAATGGGATAGAATTAGGCTCTGGGTCAATTAGAATTCATGATCAGAAACTTCAGGAAAGGATTTTTAGAATTATCGGTATAAATGAAGAAGAAGCGTCAAAACGTTTCGGTTTTCTCCTGGAGGCTTTTTCTTACGGTGCGCCTCCTCACGGAGGTTTTGCCTTTGGGGTTGACCGGCTTTTAGCTTTAATTGCAGGTGAGCCTAGTATTAGAGAGGTGATCACCTTTCCTAAAACGAGTGCGGCTTTCTGTCCATTAACTTGCGCACCTTCGCAGGTAGATGAAAAGCAGTTGAGAGAATTGGGAATAAGTATAAGGAAAAAATAATAAGGAGGAGAAAGATGAGAAGATTTAGTTTTTTGCTATTGTTCGGTTTTGCGTTTCTATTATCGGGCTGTGTGGTAAGGACCTATGAGTCTACTAAGGATAGGCTGGACCAGGATTTAAATGCAGGTAACCGCGGATATCTGATGGGTAAGGCTCCCGCAGATGAAAAAGAAAGAAAATCCACCCGCGAGATCAGGGTTGTGGAAGTGGAATTAAGGTCACCATTGAAATTTGGAAACAGGAAAAAAGTAGCTTCTTCATCTGTGGCTGAAGAAAATATCGATACAGGTTATATGAACGAAGCAGTTCCTACCGAAGCAGCTTCTCAGGGCTTCGAAAAATATACTGTCCAGAAAAACGACACCCTGCAAAAAATTTCCCAGAAATATTTCGGCACCACCAAGAAATGGATGAAGATTTATGATGCGAATAGAGGCGTGCTTAAGGGGCCGGATAAAATTCGCCCTGGACAGGTACTCAATATTCCCCAACCGGGAAAAGAAACCATGAAGGATCCCGCAGAAAATCTTAAATGAACAAAATAATCAGGATTGAATCACAAGAAGAGCTCCGAGCGCTCTTTGGTCCCCACGATAGAAATATCCGTGCAATCGAGAAAGATTTTAAGGTAAAGATTATCCTGCGTGGAGAGGACCTGAAGATTAACGGCACCGCGGTTAGTACCAGGAAAGCCTCAGAGTCCATAGGGTACCTGCTTAATGCCATCCGTTTAAATAAAACCGATATCGGCGAGCTGGATCTAGCCTCTTTGATAAAAAATTTTAAACAAAGGAAACGTAACGCAGTAGATACTGGTATTACACAAATAGCACTTAGCGAGAATATTCAAAAATCTAAAGCTGTCGGGCCGCGCACTAAAGGACAGCAGGATTATGTAGAGGCAATCAAAAAACATGATATTGTTTTCGGCCTGGGGCCCGCTGGTACGGGCAAAACTTATTTAGCAATGGCCTGCGCGGTTGAGGCTTTACGAAAACAGGAAGTACGCAGGTTGATCCTTACCCGTCCGGCAATCGAAGCCGGAGAATCGCTTGGGTTTTTGCCGGGGGACATGATTGAAAAGATTGCTCCGTACCTGCGTCCGCTTTATGATGCGCTTTATGATATGATGGACGCTGAACGGATCGAAAAATATTTGGAAACCGGCACTATCGAGGTGGCACCCTTAGCCTATATGAGGGGTAGGACCCTAAACGATGCCTTTATTATTTTGGATGAAGCGCAGAATTGCACAGTAGAGCAGATGAAGATGTTTCTTACCCGCCTGGGCTTTGAATCCAAAGCAGTAATTACCGGAGATATTACTCAAAGTGATCTACCTCAGGGCAAGCCCCTTGGGCTTCTTCAGGCACAAGATATCCTTAAAGATATCGAAGGTATAAAATTCAATTATCTTACCGGCCAGGATGTGGTTAGGCATGCGCTGGTGCAGAAAATTATTGAGGCTTATGACAAAACAGGACGTAATAAATAAACTAAAAATTATCTTGCCGGTATTGCTGGTATATGCGGTTAGCTCTATCATGGGGGTTAACCTGGCTGTGCCGACATTTTTACTGCTGCTATTTTTCTATTTTAAGCACTCGCCGAAACAGCTTTTTATCCGCAAAACTAATCTTCTTCATCTGACCTTACTTTTCATGATCATCCTTTCCATCAGCTATTTTATTATCGGCAAAGGCTGGTCAGTGCTGTATATTCCTTTTTCACTGATCCCTATGTTAGCGACGATATTATTTTCCGGATTAGAGGTCTCGCTTTTAATGACCCTGATCACCGCGGTAGTAGTTTCTGCGCTTGCCAATAATAATTATTATCTGGTATTATTATTTTTGATTAGCGGGATCTCTTCGAGTATCCTGGTGGAAAATGCGCGCCGGCGCGTGGCTGTAATCCAGGCGGGATTTTTTATCGGTGTGATCCAAGTTCTGACATTATTGCTTATTGACGGTTTTTTTATTGTTAATCCTGGGAAATACCTGATTATTTTTCTAAACGGCCTGGCTTGCGGGATCATCGTTATTGGAATTTTACCGGTTTTTGAGTATCTTTTTAAAACCGTGACCAATATCAGCCTCCTTGAGTTATCCGATTTTAATCATCCGCTCTTACAGCGCATGATTTTAGAGGCACCGGGCACATACCATCATAGCCTGGTAGTGGGGAATTTATCTGAAGCTGCCTGCCGCGCAGTAGGCGCGCATGCTTTATTGGCTAGGGTCGGCGCATATTATCATGATGTGGGAAAACTCTCTAAGCCGGATTATTTCAGCGAAAATCAGAGTTTGAATTCCAGCCGTCACGATAGCTTGTCTGCGACAATGAGTAAGCTTATTATCATGAACCATGTAAAAGAGGGGCTGGAGTTAGCCAATAAATATAAGTTATCACCAAGAATTACTGAGTTTATCCTGCAGCATCACGGTAATAGCCTGGTTTATTATTTTTACCGCCGCGCCTTGGAAGGATTGGAAGAGGATCAGGAGATCAGGGAAGAGGGCTTTCGATATCCTGGCCCAAAGCCCGATAGCAAAGAAACCGCGATCGTGCTTTTGGCGGATTCTGTAGAGGCGGCCACGCGCGCGCTTAAGGATCCTGACCCGGAGAAGATCAAAGAGTTGGTGCATAAGGTGATCAATAATAAATTTATCGATGGCCAGCTTGACGAATGTGAACTTACTTTGAAGGACCTGGAAAAGATTTCCGCAATATTTATTCATATTCTCGGCGGTATTTATCATAGCCGGGTAAATTATCCCGAAGAAACAAAAAGTGAAAATAACCATAAAAAATCTGCAAAAGAAGATTCCCATCTATCCGTTAAGGATAAAAAGAACAATTCTTAAAGTCTTATCATCAGAGAAGGCGAAGAATTTCGGAGAAATCACTGTCTGCTTTTTAAACGACAGTGCAATTAAAAAATTGAATAAGAAATATCTCGGTAAGGATGATCCTACGGATGTCTTAGCTTTTGATCTATCAATAGATCCACAGAGGAGTTGTTCTTTAGCAGATATATTTATTTCTACAGATACGGCAATTAAGAATGCCGGAATTTTTAAGACCAGCCCCGCCAAGGAAAGCGAATTATATGTCGTGCATGGAATTTTGCATCTTTTGGGCTATGACGACCGGACAATAAAACAAAAACAACTTATGCATAAGAGAGAAGCCAAGTATGTCAATACATAAAACCGAAGCAATTGTTCTAAGCAGGTATGATGTCAGGGAAACCTCGGTGATCACCAATTTTTTTACCCGGGATTTCGGTAAGATCAGCGGAATACTAAAAGGTTTCCGTTCAGATCCGGGAAAATTTGCCAGCAGCCTGCAGTTATTTTCTCATAACGAAATTATATTTTACCGCAAGAGAAATTCTGCCGTGCATTTGGTGAGCCAATGTGATATTCGCGATAATTTTGACGGCATTAGGCTGGATATGATTAAAATGGGGATGAGCAGTTATATGATGGAATTATTGGGCGCGGTAATGCCGCTAGAGGATAAAAACGAAGAGGTCTTTGATCTAAGCCTTGCCTGCCTAAATGAACTAAAGTCCGCTTATAATTCCGATAAAATCGCCACTATCTTTAAGATTAAAATGTTGGCACTTTCCGGGTTCAAGCCGCATTTTGATTCCTGTGTTTCCTGCCAGGGAAGGATCCTTGGGGCTTCAAAATTCAGCCTTTCTTTAGGGGGCCTACTTTGCCCGAGTTGTTTCGCGAAAGATACCAGCAGTCGGTCCATCTTTAGAGGGACGGTGGCAACGATTTTACATATCGAGAAGAATGATTTTAAGAGTAATCTTAACTTAGGTTTAAATCCCCAGATTAAAAAAGAGCTCGATATTATCCTTAATGCATTTTTGAATTTTCATCTGGAGAAGGAACTTAAATCACAGAGAGTATTGGATAAATTAACTGTATCTGTATAGTATTGCCAGTAGGGACAGTCCCCGCCATGCATTTTGCAGGAATGGTTTGAAGGGGGCTGTCCCACGGCAAGATTAGTGTTCACCGCGAGATAAGCCAAAAAGCAAAGGAGGATTTTAGATGAAAATTGCTATTATCGGTCCCGGCGCGATGGGCTGTTTATATGCATATTTTTTATCCAAATCAAAAGAAGAAGTTTGGCTTTTAGATAAAACCGAAGAGCGTGCCGCGAAGATCAATCAATCCGGGATCAAGGTTGAGGGGGTATCGGGAAATTATCAGATTAAAACCAAGGCTACCGCGCAAGTCAAAGAAATCGGCCAGGCGGATTTAATCCTTCTTTGCGTGAAATCCTATAACACAAAAGATGCAATTCAACGGGCCAAGCCGCTGGTCGGCGATCAGACAAAAGTTTTAACCCTGCAAAATGGCATTGGTAATATTGAAATTATCAGTGAAATTGTCGGGCCAGACAAGGTTATTGGCGGTGTAACTAATGAGGGGGCAACTCTGCTTGATATTGGCAGTATCAGGCATGCCGGTAGAGGAGAAACATTGATCGGCCGCATCGACGGAAAAATCCCCGTAGAAATGCGTCAGATCCGGGAGATATTTAATAAGGTCGGGCTGGAAACAAAAATTTCGCGCGATATCAAAGGATTATTATGGTCAAAGCTTATTATTAATGCCGGGATAAACGCGCTTACTGCAGTTACACGGTTACCTAACGGCAAATTAACTGAATTTGATGGCACGCGCAGGATCTTAAGAGAGGCAGTGAGCGAAGCTACGCGCGTTGCCAAGAGAAAAAGGATCAAGCTGATCTATGATGATCCGCTGGCTAAAGCCGAGGCTGTTTGTGAGGCCACAGCAACTAATGTTTCTTCAATGCTGCAAGATGTTTTAAAGAAAAAGCGCACAGAGATAGATTTTATTAATGGTGTAGTGGTGCGTCAGGGCCAGGAATCGGGAATTCCTGTTCCGGTGAATGCTATGTTGTTAGATTTAGTAAAGACAATTGAACAGAGTTATAAAATATTTGGGACCGTTTCCTCCTAACTATTTGGAATGTATTGTTTTCTGATGGAAGTGTCCCCGTGGGGACACTTCCATTGTAATCCATTGGCATTATTGTTGTTATTTGGAAACGGTCCTAGTAGGAAACGCTAGTAGGAAACGCGCGAGAAACACTGTACCGGTGAATGCTATGTTGTTAGATTTAGTAAAGACAATTGAACAGAGTTATAAAATATTTGGGGCCGTTTCCTCCTAACTATTTGGAAGGTGCAAGCCAAGATAGGACCCGTAAAAACTTCTATATAAATGTATAACAAGCAAATAAGAATATTTCTGGTAATCGGACTGACAGTTTCCTGGATATTAGTATTTGGTTACGGATTACTGCGTAATTATCAGTTAAGGCATAGATCGGTACATAGTAGCATTGAAGGCTCGAAGCAGAGCGTATCACAGCTAAATGAAGCCTTGCGTTTACTTAAGGAAAGAAAAGACCGGCAGGCGATGCAAACCTTTGAAATGATCCTTCTCGATGAGCCGGAAAATTTAAATGCACTTTGGGGAAAAGCTGAGGTTTTGCGTAGGACAAGAAAGTTTGACGCCTCTGAAAGTATCCTCAAAGGAATTTTAGAGAAAAATCCCGAACATGCTCCTTCTTTAATCAGCCTGGCATATATCCGCTACAAATATGGAAACTTGAGAAACGCCCAGGAGTTGATCGAGCAGGCCCTAGAAGTTAAGGGGTTGGATAAAGAGAATGCTGGCATTGCATATCTAATGCAAGGGACAATTAATAGCAAGCGTTCTCAGAGTGGCGGGTTTCTAAATAAAATCTTTTACAGCACACAAATCAAAGGGTATTTTCTGAAGGCGAAGAATTTTGCCCCGGATCTTCCGGAAGTGCGTTTAGGGCTGGGAACATTTTATCTTTTGGCGCCGGGCTTTGCCGGCGGAAATCAAAAAAATGCGCTGGAGGAACTGGAGGCAGCAGTAAAATTAGCTCCGGATTTTGCCACGGCTAATGCGTGCCTGGCACAGGCGTATCAAAAGG
>Ga0105164_10002566_pt1 | contig 11198 bp, 14 predicted proteins | sample VDWuncwatermetaG_FD_89674 | JGI IMG/M metagenome (GOLD analysis project Ga0105164, IMG submission 89674) | Wastewater microbial communities from Netherlands to study Microbial Dark Matter (Phase II) - VDW unchlorinated drinking water | ecosystem: Environmental > Aquatic > Freshwater > Drinking...
CGGAAGATAGGCGATTTTTATGTTTCCGGATTTCCCTTTTATGTGGTTGCATATGGCCTGGATAAGATGTGTTTTTCCCAGGCCCACGCCCCCGTAAATAAATAAAGGGTTATATGCCTTTGCAGGAGAGCCTGCCACAGCGAGCGAATAAGCATGGGCATGCCGATTAGACGGGCCCACAACAAAATTATCAAAGGTGTAACGCGGATTTAGGTTAAATGGGCCAAAGCGCTCTGTGTGCGCAATTATAGGGGCTTGCGCTTGCAGTGTTTCTTCCGTTGCCCTTGGCTGCGCATTGACATCAAAGGCAAGGGTGATTGGCCTGCCTTCCGACAAGGAGAGCACTATTTCTTGAATAATACCTTTGTAATGCCTTTGCGCCCAGTCTCTGAAGAACTGGTCCGGCGCTTCAAGAACCAAGGCTTCTTTATTCTTGGCGGTTGCCCTTAAAGGAAGGACCCATGTCTCAAAAATAGTTTCTCCGAGCCTTTCTTTTAAAAGCGGTTGCGCCTGCTGCCAAATTTTAAGTGCATCAATTGCGGTATTCACAGCTTATTCACACCTTGCATAAATCTGTGAAAAACATTTTGTAGGTATTATATCGGGACTCAAAACAACTTGCAATACCCGTAAGAAATATCATTATAGGTTATCATAACATTTCTAACGGGGCAAGCAAAAATTAAACGCCTGCTTATTATACAGATTTTTTTCTCCGCGTCAACAAAAATTAGTTTCTCGAATTGACTCATATTAAATGTGCGTCAATTCGCAATTCACTTATACATTGACTTCAGCTGTCTTTATGTTATAATTAAAAACCTATTCAAAAAAAGGAGAGCAGCGTCAATGAAAAAAAATCTAAAAACCCCTACAAATATCGTCGGAAAGCGCAGGCACGGATTCCGCAAAAAAATGTCTAGTAGTAGCGGGCGCAGGGTGCTAAAGCGAAGGCGCCAAAAGGGGCGCAAAAGAATCAGCGGCTAATGTTTAAAACAATCAGCGTCAGCCTTATAAAGTTTTATCAGGACTATATCAGGCGCACCCTGCCTGCCTCCTGTCGTTTTACCCCCAGCTGTTCGGAATACGCAAAGGACGCGATTTTAAAATATGGTTTTTCAAAAGGAGGATTCAGGGCTGTAAAAAGGCTTTTGTCCTGCCATCCATTTTCAGGCAAGGCCAGTTACGACCCCTTAATTTAATTACATGGAAAAACGCACAATTTTAGCTATTGCCTTATCGCTTTTAATCCTGATAACCTGGTCCATGTTGACTACCCCGTCACATCTGGCTGTAAATAAAGGTGTTACAGACACAACAACTCCATTATTAGTTGTTCCGGAAGCGCGAGTCTCTTCTGAGGACAAGGAGGCTGCCGAAGAAATTCCCCCCCCCTCTCTTATTAAATTTGATCAGGAAACACTTGAAATTACTTTTATTGAGCCGAAAGCGGCAATTCAAGAAGTAGTATTTAAGGCGCATCAAAATCACACCCTTCCTCTAAAATACGGATTTTTAATTGACGATAAAAGCCTTAGGTTTAAAAAACAAAGTAGTAGTCCCAAAGAAATTGTATTTGTGCATTCAGACCAAGCCCAAAAAATAACTAAAAAATTTATTTTTCTTAACTCTATCTATGACATGCAGTTAGAGATTAATGTCCAGAATTTATCCGCCTCCCCTTTAAAATTTTCCCCACAGGTTGCCCTAGGGGAACTGGACTTTTCTACTAGGAACAAGCAGGTACAGTTTCAAGAGGTGGTTGTTGCCACAAAAGACAAGACACAGCATTATAATGGACGCAAAAGCCTTGATGTGCCGGATGTAAAATTCCTGAGTTTGCGGGAAAAATATTTTTGTGCTATTATTGAGCCTGCAAATGAAAAGTCATTAGGTTTTGTTAGAAAAAAAAGCGGCGAAGAATCGGAGGTCGGACTAAAGATACCAGAGATAATCATTGCTCCGGGCCAGTCCGCTATCGAAAAATTTCATATCTATTTGGGGCCTCAAGACTTACATATAATCAATAAGATACAGCCATCCTGGTCTGGGGTGATTTATTATGGGACATTTGATATTATTTCGCAGATTCTTTTGCAGTTGTTGGAGTTCTTTTACAGTATGGCGCATAACTGGGGTTGGGCAATAGTTATATTAAGCTTACTTGTATATTTTGCCCTATACCCCCTCTCCATAAAACAGATGCGTTCTATGAAAGAGATGCAGGCCCTGCAGCCAAAGATTGAAGGATTACGTAAAACCTATAAGGATAATCCGCAAAAACTGAACAAGGAGATAATGGCTTTATATAAAGAGCATAAAGTCAATCCGTTCGGCGGATGCCTTCCCTTGCTTTTACAAATGCCGATTTTCTTTGCGCTCTATCAGGCGTTGATGCGTTCAGTTGCTTTAAAAGGAGCGACTTTCTTATGGATAAAGGACCTCTCTGAACCAGACAGGCTATTTTTACTTCCGAACTCCTTGCCTATGTTAGGAAATGAGATTAATATTCTACCCATTGTAATGGCTATTGGTATGTTCGTACAGCAGAAGCTTTCCAGTGCTTCTGCAAGCGGTACAGCCGCAGATCAGCAAAAAATGATGCTATTTATAATGCCCATTATGTTCGGGGTTATATTTTACCATATGCCCTCTGGATTAGTCTTATATTGGTTTATTAATAGCGCGCTAATGTTAATATTTCAGGTTCGCTTAAGCAGGGTAAAATGAGCGCTAAATCAGGTATTGAAGTCGAGGGCAAAACTCTCCAAGACGCGATTAAAAAAGCCCTTCGCGCATTAAAGTTGCCGCGCGATAGAGTTAAAATCGAGGTGCTCTCTGAAGAAGAAAAAGGGCTTTTTGGTATGCCAGGCGCAAAACCGGCAAAGGTCAGAGTCAGCGTAATAAAAGGTAAAGATAATACTTGACAAGCAACCTAGAATCAGGATAATAGATTTAACAAAACGCAAGGTTCCCCGTGAAAATGTGCCAGCTGGAACAGTTTCAAATTTAAATTTATCCCCCTTCGCAGAAGACCACCCCGCTGTTGGCGAGGGTGTATGAATGCGAAGAAAGAGTTGCTTCGGGGGATGTCACTGGATAGGCAAGCCCGTGGAGGTGTTCCATATGCTAACTCCTTGGTATGTAACAGGGTTTTCTGATGGAGAGGCAGCCTTTACTTACAGTCGGGCCGGCGGTTCTTTTGGATTATATTTTGCCATTAAACAAAGAGACGATAATAGAGAAATAGTTGAAGAGATTCGAGAGTATTTTAATTATGTGGGCCGTATTTATTACTGTAAAGAAGCCCAGCCAACGTCTAACAGTGGCTTCACTAAACCATCTGCATATTATAGGGTAACCAAGACAGACGAACTGCAGGTAATCCTTGACCACTTTGATAAGTTTCCCTTACAAAGTAAGAAAAAATTAGAGGCCTACAAGGTTTGGCGGGATATGGTGTTGCACAAACTGGAGAATTATAGAGAGATAGACTATAATAAACTGAGAGCCCTTGCAGAGAAATTGTCCAATCTGAATTCTAAGACACGGGCCTTTTCCCGCCACAAAAACTTAAAGTATCCAAGGCGGGATCCCGCCCTTTCAACTTAAGAGAATTGTAGCGGGAAAGGTTCATAAAAGATAATGGGTAAAATTATCACGATCTGTAATCAGAAGGGTGGCACCGGTAAAACTACCTCCGCAATTAACCTGGCCACAGCTTTAGCCTTGGCTGGTAAAAAAGTCCTGCTTGTTGACTTAGATCCGCAGGCAAATGCCACTAGCGGAATGGGGGTAAACAAGCATAATATCCAAAAGAGTACATACCATGTTCTTTTGGAAGAACTAGAGGTTAAAGATATACTTCTTGTAACAGAGGTTAATAATCTTTGGCTTGCTCCTTCTAACTTAGATTTAACCGGAGCAGAGGTGGAATTAGTAGGCGCATTAGGACGAGAGTACAGATTAAAAAGGGCACTGGTGAAGGAGAGAGAAAATTTTGATTTTATCCTTATAGACTCTCCGCCATCATTAGGGTTGCTTACCATAAATGGTTTATGCGCCGCAGATTCAGTACTTATCCCTGTACAGTGCGAATATTATGCCCTGGAAGGATTGACACAACTTACTAATACTGTTAAGCTTGTGAAAGATAATATAAATCCGAGTTTAGTTATTGAAGGGGTGCTCTTGACTATGGCAGACTACCGTACAAACCTTACTAAAGAGGTTATTCAGGAGGCGCGCAATCATTTTAAGGATAAAGTTTACCAGACAGTAATCCCAAGGAATATACGTTTAACAGAAGCGCCTAGTTTCGGAAAGCCTGTTGCTTTATATGACAAGGATTCTTTAGGCGCACAAAAATATGAGGAGTTGTGCAAAGAGATGTTGGGGCTGCCTATTACTTCACCTTAGCAAATCAACATCAGAATGAATATAACCTAACCCTTGCTTAAACGCCCCGCATTTTGCGGGGCAAGCTGCGGGATCAATTTCCCGGCACGTAGGCGAGGGAAAATTGAGGAGTTGTATAAATGGAGAGAAAAGCCTTAGGAAAAGGGATAAGCGCTTTAATCCCTGAAAGGGAAACCGGCAGAAAAGATGAGATTATTTATGTCCAATCTGAACAGATCAAACCCAGCCCTTTTCAACCCCGTGAAGATTTTGATACTCAAAGCATTGAAGAGCTTGCACAGTCAATTAAGGAAAAAGGGGTGATACAGCCTCTCTTAGTCAGGCGTAAAGGGGACTTTTTTGAATTAATCGCAGGAGAAAGAAGGCTGCGTGCTTCTAACCTATTGGGACTAAAAGAGATACCGATTTTAGTAAAAAATGTAGAGGACCAGGATTCACTTGAACTAGCTTTAATTGAAAATATTCAAAGGCAGGGGCTAAATGCAATTGAAGAAGCGCATGCCTACCAACACCTTATTGACAAGTTCAAGGTTACCCAGGATAAGATCAGTGAAGTATTGGGAAAAGCGAGGGTAACAATTACTAATACATTACGATTGTTAAAACTTCCGTATGAAATTCAGGGTGAAATAAAAAAGGGGAGGATTACTTTTGGACATGGCAGGGCATTATTAGAAATTGAGGATGAAAATCATCAGCGCCGTTTAGCACAGGAGGTTATTTCCAAGGGCCTGTCTGTAAGAGAGCTTGAGAATTTAATCAAATCCCAACGGCCAAAAGGAATCAAAAGGAAAATCGGGGAAGGCCAGCGCGAGCCGTATGTGGCTGTCCTGGAGGAAACATTACAGCATGCATTAGGAACAAAGGTGAGGATAAGCAAGAGAAAAAAACGCGGCCACATTTCCATAGAATTTTTTTCTCCCGAAGAGCTGGAGAGGATAGTTAATATAATAAGAGGAGGAACGCGGGCATGAACCAGGCAGCACTTGTGCTTATAAAACCCGACGGCCTTAAAAAATCTTTGACGGGTAATATTTTAACCAGGCTATCCGAAACAAGGCTTGAGATAGTTGCGGCAAAAATGGTGCGCGTTTCAAAGGAATTAGCAGAAGAGCATTACAAACACCTAAAAGGTAAGCCTTTTTTCGAAGATTTGATAAGCTACATACGCGGGGAATTACACGAGAGGCGCAAGGTTATGGCCATGGTTTACTGGGGCGCGGATGCAATTAACAAGTGCAGGGAGCTGGCCGGAGCAACGAATCCTGAGGAAGCAGAGCCGACCTCTATCAGAGGTTCTTACGGCAGAATTACTACCGCGGGAGTTTATGAAAACGTCATTCATGTATCTTCTAATACAGAAGAGGCGGAACGAGAGGTAAAGCTCTGGTTTCATCCCGAGGAAATAATCGTGGATTTATACCCCGCAAAAGAAGTCGTGGCACGGGAATGTAAAAGAAAGGTCTGGGCTTAAGACATGCAGAGCATGACAGGATTTGGAAGCAAAGAGCTTGAAATTACGCCATACGGTAAAATCACGCTGGAGCTAAAAAGCTCCAACCACAAATTTTTAGAAACAGTTTTTCATTTACCCGACGGATTCTTATCGTTAGAGGACAAAATAAAAAAAAGGATAGAGGCGAAGATTCAAAGAGGGCGTTTAATCTGCGTTATGACCACAGCCGCAGCCAGAGCCTCCCGCGCCTTTGTAAATAGGGAGCTTCTTAAAAATTATTTCGCAGCCTTAAAAAAAATTAGAAAAGACTTCGGGATTGAAGACGAAGTAACGTTGGAGACATTGATTCACTTACCAGGGGTATTTGCCCTTGCGACAAATAACGCCCCAAAGCAAAACCTCTGGCCGAGGATAAAGCTGCTGGTAAACGGCGCTCTGGACGAATTAGTAAAAACCAGACAGAAAGAGGGGAAGGCCCTGCTGGGATATTTAAAAGTGAGGCAGGAGGCGCTTAAAACTAATCTGGTGTTTATTAAGAACAGGTCTAAAAAAGCGATCAGAGAAAAAATACAGACAATGGCTACTGACGAAGAAAGGGCCAGTTTTTTAAAAGACACGGATATCACGGAAGAGAAAGAAAGGCTGGCGTTTCACATCAGCAATTTTAAAAATAAACTTTCCAAGAGGGGCCCTATAGGCAAAGAACTTGATTTTATTGCCCAGGAGATGCAGCGGGAGGCAAACACCATGGGAGCAAAAACATTTGACTTAGGCATTTCCGCAAGGGTGGTGCAGATAAAAAGCCAGATTGAAAAGATACGCGAACAGGTGCAGAATATAGAATAAGTGAAGCCCGCAGCGGAAAAAATTAAAGGGTTAATATTTATTATCTCGGGGCCTTCTGGTTCCGGGAAAACAACTCTTCGCGATAAGCTATTTGAGGACAAGAGATTAAAAAGTGAGCTTGTAAAGTCCGTTTCCTTGACCACGCGCAAAAAACGCTCTGGCGAGAAAAGCGGCAGGGACTATTTCTTTATTACAAAGGACGAGTTTAGCAGCCGGCTTAAAGCTAACAAAATCTTTGAATGGACAAGGTATTTAGGTTATTATTACGCAACAGCGAGGGATTTTGTCGAGAAGCAGCTAAAGCAGGGAAAAAATATTATCCTCTGCCTGGACCTAAAAGGCGCGTTTAAGATAAAAAAGCTTTATCAGAACAATTCTGTATCTATTTTTGTGCTTCCTCCTTCACTTGAGGCATTGCGCAGTAGGATAAGGAAGCGCTGCAGCAGGACAAGGAAAAAGGAGATCGGGGAGCGTTTAAAACTGGCAAGGAAAGAGCTTCTGGCCTCTCATAGGTATGACTATGTGCTGATAAATAAAAATTTAACTCAGGCAACAAAAGAACTAAAGGCCATTATATTAAAAGAAATAAGTACACCCCCGCACCAATTGAGAAAATAGCGCAAGTCTAATACGCAATTGGTGCGGGGGTAAAGCGAGGTAAGATATGCCGTATATTGAACGGGAAAAACTTTTGGATAAAAGCTGCGACTCTGTTTATAAACTTGTAATTTTAGCGTCTAAGAGAGCTCTTGAGATTGTAGAAGGGCAGCCGAAACTCGTAACGGTAAATGCTTCTGTTAAGCCTTCGACGGTTGCTCTGTATGAGATAGCCGAGGGTAAAGTGTACTGCAAGAAACTGAAAGCGTAATAAAGTGGCAGGAAAACAGAATATTGTCTTAGGTGTTAGCGCGAGCATCGCCATATACAAGGCCTGCGAGATTGTGCGTAGGCTCAAGGATGAGGCTTTTTCTGTCAACGTGGTAATGACGCGTGAGTCAGAAGAGCTCATTAAGCCGATTGTGTTTCAGAGCCTTTCCGGCAACAAGGTTTATTGCGGGTTATTTGATATGCCTGAAAGCTGGCAGATAGAGCATGTCTCGCTTGCCGACAAAGCCGATTTAATTTTAATCGCTCCGGCTACCGCCAATATCATTGCCAAAATCGCAAGCGGCATATGCGATGATTTATTGACCTGTATTGTCGCGGCAACAAAGGCGCCTGTTCTGATTGCCCCGGCAATGAATGAAAATATGTATAAGAATAAAATTACGCAGGGCAATATTTCAAAACTCAAATCTTTGGGCTACAGATTTATAGAACCGCGGGCCGGTAAACTTGCTTGTGGTGCGGCGGGTATCGGGTGTTTGGCAGAGGTTGAGACGATAATAAGCGAAACAAAGAAGATTTTGTAAAAATATACGGCGTGGTACCCAAGTGGTTAAGGGAGTTGTCTGCAAAACAACTATTCACCGGTTCGAGTCCGGTCCACGCCTCCATTAAAATTTTCCGACAAGGAAAATGTTAATGGCACTAAAGCGAGCGCAGTTTTGCGACAAGCAAAACAGCGAGCGTAGTGCCTAACTGTTCTTTTCTGACAAAGAAAAATAAAATTGGCTCAAGAATGCCTTGATTCATATAAAGGGTGGAGTAAAAGTAAAACAGTCCTTAATTAAAATATAATCGCCGGGGTGGCGAAACTGGCAAACGCACGGGACTTAAAATCCCGCGGCCGCAAGGCCTTGTGGGTTCAATTCCCTCCCCCGGCACTTTGGTAAATACGGGCTCATAGCTCAGCTGGTTAGAGCGTTGCGTTGACATCGCAAAGGCCTGAGGTTCAAGTCCTCATGGGCCCACCAGATCTTGTTTTACAAAACCCTGATCCCGAACTTCATACATAATCCCGGTGCAACTTATACATTAAAATTAAGTACTAAAGAATATGAATAAAATTTGGGAAAGAATAGGACCGATTTCTGATTTAAATAAGCGGGCGTAAAGAAAGATTAAAGGGTTATTGATGAAAAAAATCTGGATACATAAAGCGCGCTCTTTTAGAGAAGCTGAACAGTTTGATGATTGTTACTATATGGCCAAGTCGCCAAGTGAGAGGCTCAGCGATATTCAACTTTGTCGCGAATTATATTTTCAATTGAAAGGCCGCAAATATGAGAGTCGAAAAGGACTTCGAAGAGTTATTAGGATTATTCAACAAGCACAAGGTTAAATATTGTATCGTTGGGGCATTTGCTGTGGGATTTCATGGTTACCCTAGGTACACGAAAGATATGGATATATTTGTCGAGCCATTTTTAAAAAATGGCCAAAATATAGTTAGGGCGCTTACTGAATTCGGTTTTGGCAGCATGAAATTAACTCCGCAGGATTTTACAGCGAAAGGGACAATTATCCAACTGGGTTATGAACCTGTACGGGTCGACTTAATAAATTCGATCAAGGGTTGTGATTTTAATCAGGCATGGGCAAATAAAGCGGTAGGTAAGTATGGAAAATACAAGGTTTTTTTTATGGGCGCGGATGAATTAATCACAACTAAAAAAAGTGCACATAGACAGCAGGATCGGCTCGATGCAGCATTGCTCCAGAAAAGATTAAGTAAGATCAAAAGATAAAATTATGGACTTAGATACCTTAAGACATTCCTGTTCACATATATTGGCTTACGCTGTAAAACAGCTGTGGCCTGAGGTAAAACTTGGCATCGGCCCTTCCATCGAAGACGGGTTTTACTACGACTTTGACAAAAAAGAGCCGTTTACCAACGAGGATTTGTTTAGGGTCGAGCAGGAGATGCAAAAGATCATTGCCGGGGATGAGCCATTTTTGCGTGAGGAGCTGGATAGGCCCATGGCTATCGAGTTATTTAAAAAATTAAAAGAGGATTACAAAGTAGAACTTATTCATGAGATCCCCGATGAAAAAGTTTCCATATATAAAACCGGCACAAGCTTTATAGACCTTTGCCGGGGCCCGCATATTGCATCAACAGGCCAGATCAAGGCATTTAAATTACTCTCTATCGCGGGTGCATACTGGCACGGGATAGAAACAAACCCCATGCTGCAGAGAATCTACGGGGCCTGCTTTGAGACAAAAAAGGAACTGGATGAATATTTAAAAAATCTTGAAGAAGCCAAAAAACGCGACCACAGAAAATTAGGCCCGGCCTTAGAATTTTTTGATATTTACCAAGAAGAGGCAGGAGCGGGATTGGTATTTTATCATCCCAAGGGAGCGCTTCTACGCAGCATAATCGAGGATTACGAAAAAATAGAGCATCTGAAGCGCGGTTACGAAATGGTCATTACGCCGCACATTATGCAATCAGGGCTTTGGAAAACATCCGGGCATTACGATTATTACAAAGAGAATATGTACACCTTTCAGATAGAAGGCAGGGAGTTTGTAATAAAACCGATGAATTGCCCGGGGCATATTTTAATCTACAAATCCAAGATAAGAAGCTACAAGGAGTTGCCTGTAAGGCTCTTTGAGTTAGGCACGGTTTATCGCCATGAAAAAGCGGGTGTCCTACACGGGTTACTACGGGTGCGCGGATTTACGCAGGACGACGCGCATATATTTTGCGCAGCAGAGCAGCTGCAAGATGAGATAAAAAGGATAATAGATTTTGTTTTTGCAACCATGAAAGCATTCGGTTTTACTGACCTAGGCATAGAGCTGAGCACGCAACCCGAGAAGTCCATTGGGACAGACGAAGACTGGCAGCGCGCGCAGGAGGCCCTGGAAGGCGCGTTAAAAGAAAAGAATTTAAAATATGAAATAAGCGCAGGAGAGGGAGCATTTTATGGCCCAAAGATAGACATTAAATTAAAGGACGCCTTAAAAAGGCTGTGGCAGTGCGCAACTATCCAGTGCGATTTTGCCCTTCCCAAAAGATTTGATCTTTCCTACGTTGATTCCGACGGAAAGGAGAAACAGCCGATAATGCTTCACCGTGTTTTGCTGGGAAGCCTTGAGCGTTTTATAGGAGCGCTGCTTGAGCATTATAACGCAGAGCTTCCTCTTTGGCTTGCTCCGGTGCAGGTTTTGGTAATACCGATTAAAGATTCCGCGGCCGAATACGCGCAAAACTTAAAAAAAGATTTACTGGATAACTCTATACGTTGCCAGATAGATGCCCGAAGCGAGACCCTTGATAAAAAAATACGCAATGCAGAGATAAATAAGATACCTTATTGTTTGGTGGTTGGCGAGCGCGAAGCAAAGGCGCAGGTAGTTTCTGTAAGGAAAAAAGGAAAGGGGGATCTGGGGACACAAGAACTCGCTGCGTTTATAAAAGAAATTAAAGAAGAGATTGAGAATAAGATTATAGCTTAAAATATAATCCCTCGCTTCGCTCGGGATCAATTTCCGGAGCGTTGACGAGAGAAAATTGAGGAGGTGTGCTATAAAAAAATTTATACGCACTAACGAAAGAATCCGGGTTCCCGAGGTA
>Ga0105164_10002567_pt1 | contig 11198 bp, 9 predicted proteins | sample VDWuncwatermetaG_FD_89674 | JGI IMG/M metagenome (GOLD analysis project Ga0105164, IMG submission 89674) | Wastewater microbial communities from Netherlands to study Microbial Dark Matter (Phase II) - VDW unchlorinated drinking water | ecosystem: Environmental > Aquatic > Freshwater > Drinking...
CGACCGCACGGAGCTCCTCCACCTCAAGGCGGGGCTGGGCTACTGCAACATCACGAAGTGCTGCACCGAGGTGTGCCCGGAGCACATCCACATCACGGACAACGCGATCATCCCGCTCAAGGAGCGCCTCGTGAGCGAGTACTACGACCCGCTCGCCTGGGTGAAGCGTCGGCTCTCGCGCCAGGGCAAGGCGGCGCCGTAGGCATCATCGCGCTCATCTTCGCCGGGCTCCTCGTCGTGGAGCGGTGGGTGCGCTCGCGCTGACACCGCTCCTGGCTCGGCGGATCACGGTAGTAGGCTTGCCCGCGATGTCCGGCCTTCGGCGCTTCGATCGGCCGGCCCTGCTCGCGGTCGCGAGCGCGCTGCTCGCCCTGCCGTTCCTCGTCGACGGGCTCCTGGGGATCGGCGACGACTCGCCGCGCGGCGAGCTCCCGCTCGCGGCGGCCGTCGCGGCGCTCGCGGTGCTGCTCGCCTCCCGGCCGATCCGGATCGGCTCGTTCGCGCGCCTCTCCGCCATGGATGTCCCGCTCGTCGCGGCGCTCGTCATCCTGCCGCCCGGCGACGTCGTGCTCGCCGCCGCCGCCGCCCGCCTCGCCGCGGGGCTCATCGACCGGCAGGGCCGCGTCCGGCTCCTCCGTGGGAGCGCGGCGTCGGTCATCGCGCTCGGCACGGCGGCGTACGTCTTGGGCGCGCTGACAGTCGCCCTCGCGCCGCTCGGTCCGGGCGGGAGGATCCTGGCGGCACTCGCCGCCGCGGCGCTCTACGTCCTCCTCGACATGGCCCAGACCGCGCTCCTCATCGGCGTCACCGGCCACCGCGGCATGCTCGTCTCGCCGCCCGGTTGGTCGCGAACGATCGGGAGCACGCGGCTGCTCACCGCGCTCTTCGCCGTCGGCGCGGCGATCGCCGTCCAGGCGAGCCCCATCTCCCTGCTCGTGGTCGTGCCGCTGTTCGCTCTCGGACAGCTCGAGGTCCGCGCCCGCCTCCGGGCGCAGCGGCGCGTGCGACTCCTCGCGACCCTCCTCGACGTCGGTCGTGCCCTGGGCAGCACGCTCGATCCGGCCAACGTGTTCCGCGCGGTCCACGCGCAGGTGGCCTCGGTCATGGACGCCGACGGCTTCTACGTCGCGGTCGCCGATCGCGACCGGAACGTCCTGCGCTACCGCTACCTCGCGGATGCCGCCGGCGAGTACCCGGTGGCGGAGCGGCCGTTCGAGGGCACGACCGCGGGCCTCTGCGTGCGGCGTGGTGCGCCGATCCACATGCGCGACGCGCCGCGGGACCGGCTGCGCTACGGACTCGGGAAGCGCCAGACGTTCGGCGCCGCCGAGGAGCGCTCGCTCATCGCCGCGCCGCTGCGGATCCGCGACGAGGTGATCGGCGCGATCTCGGCGCAGAGCGTCCGACCGGGCGCCTACGACGACGGCGACCTCGAGCTGCTCGTCGCGATCGCGAACGAGGCGGCGGTCGCGATCGAGCGGGCCGACCTCCACGAGCGCTCGGCGGGGCTCTCGCGCCAGCTCTTCGAGCTGCACCGGATCGGCCTCGAGCTCGCCGGCTACCGGGAGCTCCCCGTGCTCGCGCGGGCCCTCGCGGACGCGGTCGTGCTCGTCACGGGCTGCGCCACCGCCGCGGTCTACGCGGACGACGGCGGCGACGTCCTCCGCTTCACGGCATCGACGACCGGGACACTGCCCGCGGTCCTGACCATCCAGAAGAGCAGCGTGCCGGGCGGGCTCGACCTCGGTCTCACGCGGCCGCTCGAGATCGTGGATTCCGCGCAGCTGCCCGCGGAGGCCCGGAGCCTGATGGAGGGCCTCGGCGGGTGCGCGCTCGTCGTCCAGCCGCTCCGCGCCGCCGAAGAGTCCATCGGAGCGCTGTTCATCGCGTGGGACTGCGCCCACCCGCTCGACGAGTCCGAGCGTGAGCTCATCGGCGTCCTCGCCGGGATCGGCGCCTCCTCGATGCGGAGCATCCGCCTCTACCGCGAGCTGGACGACGCGTACGTCTCGACCGTCGCCGCGCTCACCGCGATGATCGAGGCCCGCGACCACTACCGCGAGGACCACCAGCGGCGCGTCGCCGCCGACGCGATCGCGCTCGGGGAGCGCCTCGGGCTGTCGGGACTGACTTTGCGCGACCTCCGCTACGCGGCCCTCTTCCACGCGCTCGGCAAGATCGCCGTGCCCGCGGCGATACTCGGCAAGGACGGCGCGCTCACGCCCGAGGAGCGGGCTCTCGTGCGCGAGCATCCCCTCCTCGGCGCGCGGATCCTCGAGTCCATCCCGTTCCTCCACGGCGTGGTCCCGATCGTGAAGCACGCGAACGAGCGCTGGGACGGCAGCGGGTATCCCTCCGGCCTCAGCGCGAGCGACATCCCGTACCCGGCGCGGATCCTCCAGATCGCCCTCTCGTACGAGGCGATGCTGGCCGACCGACCGTACCGCCCGGCGCTGCCGCAGGCGGTCGCGCTCGCCGAGCTTCGCGCGCTCGCCGGCGTGCGCTACGACCCGGTGCTCGTCGGCGAATTCGCGCGGATGATCGAGGCGCGCGGCGCGATCGCGGCCGCCGAGGAGCACCTGTCCGCGGCGACCGCCCGCGAGCTCACCGTGCTCGGGCAGATCATGCCGGAGTTCCACCAGCTCCTCGACGTCCAGACGCTGCTCGACCGCGTGCTCGCGATCCTCGAGCGCCATCTGCCCGGCGCGTTCTTCACGCTCCTCCTCGCGGACGAGGCGACGAACGACCTCGTCGTCCGGGCGGCCCGCGGCGCGCGGGCCGACCTCGCCGGACCGCCGCGGATTCCTGCGGGACGCGGCATCGCGGGCTGGGTGCTCGAGCATCGCGAGTCGCAGATCGTCGACGACGTGTGGGCTGATCCACGCTACGTCGGCGACCCAGCGATCCGGTCCGAGCTCACCGTGCCGCTCGTCTCGAACGGCCGGGGCATCGGCGTCATCGCGGTGAACCATCCGTCGGTCGGCGCGTTCGGCGCGCGGGACCTCACGCTCCTCCAGACCGTGGGAGCGCAGATCGCCGCGGCGATCGACGTGGCCGAACTGCACGAGCGGCTCAAGCGTGCCGCGAACACCGATGCCCTCACCGGCATCCACAACTACGGCTACTTCTACCAGCGTCTCGAGGAGGAGGTCGCGCGCGCCGAGCGCCGGAACAGCCCGCTCGCGGTGGCCTTCTTCGACATCGACGGGCTCAAGCAGGTGAACGACACGCACGGACACCTCGCGGGGAACGCCGTCCTGAGGGCGCTCGGACACGCCGTGGAGGCGAACGTCCGCACGGAGGACGTCCCCGCGCGCTACGGTGGTGACGAGTTCGCGATCGTCATGCCGGATACGCCGCGCGAGGAGGCCGAGAAGGTGGTCCAGCGACTCATGGACGCGCTCGACCACAGCGAGGTCGAGCTCGAGGGCGGCGGGCGCATCCCGATGCCGCTGCGCTCATGGGGCGTCGCCGCGTACCCGCTCGACGGCCGGGACGCGCGCTCGCTCGTGGAGAACGCCGACACCCGGGCGTACGCGAGGAAGCGATCGCGCTCCTAGCGGAGCTGCGGCAGCGCCGCATCCGCCTCTGCCGGCTCGCGCCCGAGGACGCGCTCAGCACGTTCGAGGACGCCTGCGCGTTCCTCGCCGATCGCGGGATGCTCACGCTCACCGCGGACTCGGCGCTGCCGAGCCTCTTCGCCGCGTGCCACGAGCCGCCCTACAAGCCGGGCGGCACCGGGTTCGCCTCCTGGCCGCGCACGAAGTGGCCGTGGGGCGGCCGGCTCGCCGAGCAGGAGGGTGTGGTCGACGCGAAGGTCCACCGCGGGAAGACGCTCTTGCTCTCACCCGAGGCCGCGACGCTGGTCGACCCGATCTGCCGTGCGGAGCTCGACCGGGTGGAGGCCGGCAGCTACGGGCCGGAGGGCGCCCGCCTCGTCGCGTACCTGTCGGCCGCCGGACCGCGCCGCGCCGAGGAGTGCGCCGCCGAGCTCGGCCTCACCGCCGCGGCGCTCCGCTCCGTCCGGACGAAGCTCGAGCGCGTCGGCGCGGTCGTCGCGCGGAGCATCGAGGTCGCGGGCGCGGATTTCGGCCATCGCCACACGAGCGTCCTCCGCCGCTGGGACCAGCAGAAAGTCCGGCGGTCGAAGCGGATCGAGGCGGACGCGCTTCGCGACCTCGTCGTGGCCGGTGTCCGCGCCGCGGTCCTCGCGCCGGAGAACGAGGCGCGCGCCTGGTTCTCCTGGGACCTCACGACGCGCGAGATGGACGCCCTCGTCGCGAGCGGCCGGCTCGTGCGACCGGTCGCCGGCTGGGTGACGGTCCCGGGGTAGGGCCGCGTCGAGCGGACTCGGGTGGGGGGTCCGGCGAGAGCCGGGCGATCGTCTCACGGCCCCTCCCAGGTCAAGCTGCCGAGTATCGGGTCGTGCCGCGAGATAGCCTCGGGACTGCCTGAATGACGAGTACGCGCTGCTCGTGCACTAACTACAAGACGCCGCCCCGTACGAGCTGCTCCTGGTCGGCCCTCGCGACCGCTCGGCGCTCCGCGTCAGCCTCGTAGGCGGCGTACGCGGCAAGCTGCTCCCGGTCACGCTTCGCCAGCAGGGCCGCGCTCCAGCCAAGCCGGATGAGCTGCGCCAGTACCTTCGCGCGCGAGGCGCCCTTGGTCAGCCCGACCAGCTCTGGGTGCTTCGGTGCCTGCATCTGGATCTCAGGCGGAACGGCAACTGACACCCGGCCCGCCGCGCTCGCCCGGCGCCGCCCTGCTCCCATGGCGCACATCATGATTCACGTTCTGATTCATGTGAAGACCCGGGCCTTCCGACGCACCCACGAGCGTCGCCCAGGATCGCTTCCTAGCGGCCGCCTCCGATCGTGCATCGGCAGGCCTCAGCAGCGCGGGCGCCACGCTACCGGTATGCCGGCTACCTTCGAGATGGCGCCGGCCGGGGAGACGACGACCCCTCGGCCCTGCAGCAGCGCGCCGGCCGAGGAGACGAACCTCCTCGGCCGGCCGGACGCGACGGTCACCACCGCGCGAGGGGTCGCAGATCGAGACGTTGCCATCGTGTGATCTGCGACCCACTCGTTCGCGGTCGTGTCAGCAGCGAATTCCGACCCCCGCACAGACGGTCATGTCGTGGACCGGGATACCAAAGAAACTGTACTGGCGCACCGTAGCTCGGTAGCTGACACCGAGGCCTGGCCTCGTCCCCGGACACTCCGGGGTCGCGACCACTTGGACCACGCGCAACTGTCGCACGACAACATGATTGAACGGCGCCAGGCAGCCCACGGCCGAAGCGAGCGCTTCGCGGGCCTGCGGCTGTTGGGACTCGGGCAGCCCCGAGATTCCGTCACCAAGCGAGAGCGGCACGCCCCACGCAAGCGCGACGAGAACAACGGTCCCCAAGCACATCGGTGCCAGGAGCCGACGGGAGAACACCTACCGACCGTACCAGGTGAAGCCCTGAGTTCCGCTGTTCTTGAAGAACGAGCCAGACACCAGAGGAGGCTCGGTTGCCTGATACGCGCCCATGCACCAGATGTTCCAGAAGGGGCAGTACATGGCTGCCACTTCCTTGGCTCTGAGGGACATCGTTGACGAGCTGCCGTTGCCACTACCGCCGCTCCACTGCCAGGAGCCGAAGTAGTAGTAATTCAACGTCAGGTTGTTCTTCAGGCTGTACGAGCCGAAGCTGTAGATCTTGTAGCCCGCAGGATCCAGGACACCCGCTGTCGGGCAGTCGTCGTATCCGTTGGGTAGATTCGTGTACGCGGTGCAGGAGTTGAAGTAGTAGTCCTGCAATTGCAGGCGGTGCTCGTAGCCGCCTTGTTCGGTGACCCAACCACCTGACGTCGTCCAAGCGAAGTAGCTATTGGCGTAGGTCTGACCGCTGTAGGTGAGGTTTCCATTCGCCGGGTAGTAGCTGGCGGCGGCGACCGAGGCGACGCCGATCGTGAGCGCAAGCGCGAGGGCAATGACGAGCTTTCCACGAATCTTCATGCGTCGCACTCCTTACTTGGCGCCAACGAGTGCGACCATTCGCGCGTACAACTCGTCCGCGCTCATCGCCTCGATGGCAGGGTCGCGGAAGCCCGCCTGGTAGGAAGCGGGCTTGAGCGAAGCGGCGCCGCGGCTGTCGGTGACGGATTGGATCGCGCGCACGCGTGGATCACCGGCGAGTGCATCGACAGCGGCGGCGTTCTGCGGCACGACCTCGACGGCGTAGACGAGGCCATCACCGCGCCTCGCTGCGAGGAGCGCGGTCTCCAGCTCGGTGCGAACGGTCAAGAGGGATCGTGCCTCTGTCTGTAGGGCTGGATCGGCCCGCACCTCGGCCAAGGGGTGACGAGCGATCCACGCCTCCAGTTGTGGCGTGTTCATCTTCACGCCGTTCGTGAAGGACTCGATCGATTGGGCGCGGGCCTCGACCAGGAGCGCGCCGGTCGATGGCTGGACGCTGCGGTGGGTGCCGGAAAGTCCGGCCACCCAAGTCAGAACGGCTGTCGACTTGACTGCCTTGGTGCTCAGGATCGCGACGACCTGGCTGTCGGGCAGGGCGGAGTCGAACGCGACTACGTATCGCGACGATACCGACTGCGCTGTGACGACAGCGGCGAGTCCGAGTGTGATCAGGCCGGCGCTGATCAGAACGAGGGCGGAGAGGGCAACGCGCATTCGCCTGCTCATTGCAGTCGACCTCCACGTGGCTTGGGTCTGAGCGCGGGCGCCGAGATCGCGAGGGCGCCGGCCGCGCCGGCGATGAGGAGCCGTCGTCTCATCAAGGTTGTCCTTCCGCTCGTTCGCCGGAAGCTCGCGCTCTGCGCCTGGGTGCATCGAACGAGCGGGCACCATTACTGCGCGTGTTGGAGTCGATGTCAAGTATACGAATCCTTGTATCTAGTCCTAGTACAATCGGCGTCCATATGAACGTCCTTGCTCGCGCGGAGCCGCAATGACGTTAGAGATCGAGTCGGACCGCGGAGCCATGGCCGGAGCCGTGGCTGCACGCGCGGCTTAGTCGAGCGTTCGCCGGCGACGCGCGGTGATCACACCGGTGTTGAACCCGAGCCAGTGCATGCGCCCGAGGTGCCGGGCGTGCTCGATCTTCATGCAGCGGTCCATGACGACGGCGAGCCCGCCCGCTTCGGCGATCCGCGCTCCCTCGGGGCTCACGACGCCGAACTGGAGCCAGAGCGTCTTCGCGCCGATCGCGACGGCGTCCCGTGCGATCTCGGGCACCGCCTCGGGCCGGCGGAACACGTCCACGACGTCCACCGGGAAGGGGATCGCGCCGAGGCTCGGGTAGCTCGCCTCGCCCAGGATCTCTTGCTCGCGGGGGTTCACCGGCACGATCCGGTAGCCGTGGCGCTGGAGGTAGAAGCCGATGAAGTTGCTCGGCCGCAGCGGGTCGGGTGAGAGCCCGACGACCGCGACCGTGCGCGCCGACCGGAGCGTCGCGCGGATGACGCGCGGGTCCTGGTAGCGCGCATCGACGTGCCCCGCGTCGACGCCCGCCTCTCGCCGACGGGCGTCCGCCTCGCGCGGATCGGCGCCCGCCGCAACGACCGGTCGCGGCTCGCCGGTCACGAGGTCACCTCCTGCGCGGCCGCGAGGCCACGGGCGAGGTCGTCGAGGAGGTCTTCGAGCGTCTCGAGCCCGACCGAGAGGCGGATCGAGCCGGGGCCGACGCTAGCGGCGGCGAGCTCCTCGTCGGAGAGCTGGCGGTGCGTCGTGCTCGCGGGGTGGATGACGAGGCTCTTCGCGTCGCCGACGTTCGCGAGGTGGCTCCAGAGGCCGAGCGCCTCGATGAACCGTTCGCCGGCGGCCCTCCCGCCGCCGAGGTCGAAGACGAAGATCGAGCCGGCCCCGCGCGGCAGGTAGCGCGCGACGAGGTCGCGGTACGGGCTCGAGGCGAGGCCAGGGTAGCGGACTGAGGCGACCGCCGGGTGCGCCTCGAGGAAGCGCGCGACGCCGAGGGCGTTCTCGACGTGGCGGGCCATCCGGAGCGGGAGCGTCTCGAGCCCGAGCAGGAAGAGGAACGCGTTGAACGGCGAGAGCGCGGCGCCGAGGTCGCGGAGCGACTCCGCCCGCAGCTTCATGAGGTAGCCGTACATCCCGAAGGTCTCGTGGAACGCGAGCCCGTGGTAGGCGGGCGACGGCTCCGCGACGACGGGGAAGCGCCCGTTCGACCAGTCGAAGGTGCCGGCCTCGACGACGACGCCGCCGATGCTCGTGCCGTGCCCGCCGATGAACTTCGTCGCCGAGTGAACGACGATGTCCGCCCCGTGCTCGATCGGCCGGCAAAGGTATGGCGTCGCGAAGGTCGAATCGACCATGAGCGGCGCGCCGTGCCCGTGGGCGATCTCGGCGACGGCTGCGATATCGAGGACGTTGCCGCCCGGGTTCCCGATGGTCTCGCCGTAGAGGAGCTTGGTGTTCGCGCGGAGCGCGCCGCGCCAGGCGCCGAGGTCGTCGGGGTCGACGAAGGTGAGCTCGAGCGAGAGCTTCCGCGCGAGGTGCTTGAGCTGCGTCACCGTGCCGCCGTACAGCGCGCTCGAGGCGACGACGTGGTCGCCGGGGGTGAGCATCGTGAAGAGCGCCGCGGCCTGCGCCGCGAGCCCACTCGCGAAGGCCACCGCGCCGGCGCCGCCCTCGAGGCTCGCGACGCGCTCCTCGAACACGGCCGTGGTCGGATTCATGATCCGCGAGTAGGTGTTCCCGTACTCCTGGAGGTTGAAGTAGGCGGCGGCCGACGCCGGGTCCTCGAAGACGTACGAGGTCGTCTGGAAGATCGGGACCGCGCGGGCGCCGGTGTACGGATCGGGGCGCTGGCCCGCGTGGATCGCGCGGGTGTCGAAGCCGTACGTGCGGGTGCCCTCGTCGCCTTCCCCAAGCCCCCGGCTACGCCGGGTGCCGCGCTCAGGGCTGGTAGGACTCGCTCGGCCCGGCGAAGCCGGGTCTCGCTCGTGCTTCTCCTGGCCGCGCGACGGCTCGGTCTCGCTCATGCGACCGGCGCCGCGACGCGGTCGAGGAACGCGGTGATCTCGCCGGTCATGCGCGCCTCCTCCAACAGGAATGAGTCGTGTCCGTAGCTCGCGTCGATGACGGTGTGGGTCGCGTCGCGCCCGTTCGCTCGAAGCGCGCGTGCGACCTCCTCGGAGTCGCGCGGAGGATAGAGCCAGTCGGACGAGAACGAGAGGAGCAGGGTGGCCGCCCGCACCGGCGCGAGCGCCCGCTCGAGCGAGCCCCCGCCGTACGACCGCGCGAGGTCGAAGTGGCTGAGCGCGCGCGACAGGTAGAGGTACGCGTTCGGGTCGAAGCGCCGGGCGAAGACGTCGGCCTGGTAGCGGAGGTACGACTCCACGGCGTAGTCGGCCGCGACGAGGTCGTACGAGGGCCCCGCGCCGTCCTGGAAGCGGCGCCCGAACTTCTCGCTCACCGCCTGCTCCGAGAGGTAGGTCATATGGCCCACCATCCGGGCGATCTGGATGCCGACCGTGGGCGCGCGCCCGGTGCCCAGGTACGCGCCGGCCTGCCAGTCCGGGTCGCTCGTGATCGCGTTCCGCGCGATCGCGTTCCAGGCCACGCCCTGCGTGCCGAGGCGGGCGGTGCTCGCGATCGGGACGATCGCCTCGACGGTGTCGGGGTAGGCGACCGCCCACTCGAGGGCCTGCATGCCGCCGAGCGAGCCGCCGCTCACGGCGAGGAGGCGCGTGATCCCCAGGATCTCGAGGAACGCCCGTTCGGCGCGGACCATGTCGCCGACCGTGACGACCGGGAAGGTCGCCCCGTACGGACGGCCGGTCGCGGGGTCCGGTGAGCCGGGGCCGGTGGAGCCGCGGCACGAGCCGATGAGGTTCGAGGAGACGACGAAGTAGCGGTCGGTGTCGAAGGCCTTGCCCGGCCCGATCATCCCGTCCCACCAGCCGAGCCCGCCGCGCGCGCGTCCCTGCTCGTCGGCGCCCACGCCGTCGACCGCGCTCGGCGCCTCGGGGTCGTCGCTCCGGCCCGCCGCGTGCGCGTCGCCGGAGAGCGCGTGGCAGACGAGGATGACGTTGTCGCGGGACGGCGCGAGGGTGCCGTACGTCTCGTAGGCGATACGGACCTCCGGGAGCACCCGGCCGGAGTCCAGCGCGAGCGGGCCCGGGAGGTCCACGTGGCGCGTCCGGACGACGCCGGCCGAGCCGCGCGCTCCGTGCGCCCCGGCTCGCGAGCGTCCGTCCGCTCCGCGCGATCGAATGGCCTCGATGGGCGAGCGTCTACGCGTGCCGCGTGCGTTAGACGAACGCATCGACCACGCTCCGCTCGAGGTGGAGGGCTTCGAGCAGCGCGACGCGGAGGCCGAGGAGGCTCGGATCGCGGCGGTCGCGGGGCCGTGACGGCGCCACCCGGAGGATGTCCTGGACGCGGCTCGGCCGGTCGGAGAGGAGCACGACGCGGTCGGCGAGGTAGACGGCCTCGTCGAGATCGTGCGTGACGAGGAGGAGCGTGGGGCGGTAGCGCGCCCAGGCCGCGAGGAGGTGGTCCTGGAGCCGCATGCGCGTGAACGCGTCGAGCGCGCTGAACGGCTCGTCGAGGAGGAGCACCTGCGGCTCGGTGACGAGCGCCCGGGCGAGCGCGGCGCGTTGCGCCATGCCTCCCGAGAGCTGCTTCGGGAGCGCACCGGCGAAGTCATCGAGACCGACGACCGCGAGCGTCTCGTGGACCAGCTCGCTCGCGCGCGGTGACTGCCGGTCGTCCAGGCCGAAGGCGACGTTGTCGGCGAGGCTGAGCCAGGGGAAGAGCCGCGGCTCCTGGAAGACGACGCCGACCGTGCGGTCGGGCCCACGCACCTCACGGTCACCCACGCTGATCTGGCCCTCGTAGTCGGTGTCGAGGCCCGCCGCGAGTCGCAGCAGCGTGCTCTTGCCGCAGCCCGACGGACCGACGAGCGCGACGATCTCGCTCGGCGCGACCTCCAGGTCCACGCCGGCGAGGACCGGCGTGTCCTCGTAGCGCTTGCGGATCCCGGCGAGCCGGAGCGGCGTGCTCACGTCCGCACCGCCTCGAACGTGTCCCGCCAGCGGAGGACGCGGTCCTCGATCGCGCGGAGCACCATGTCGGAGAGCTTGCCGAGGACCGCGCGCCACAGGAGCGCGACGAGCATGAGGTCGACCCGCGAGAGGTTCTGGCTGTCGGTGAGCCGGAAGCCG
>Ga0105164_10002569_pt1 | contig 11192 bp, 10 predicted proteins | sample VDWuncwatermetaG_FD_89674 | JGI IMG/M metagenome (GOLD analysis project Ga0105164, IMG submission 89674) | Wastewater microbial communities from Netherlands to study Microbial Dark Matter (Phase II) - VDW unchlorinated drinking water | ecosystem: Environmental > Aquatic > Freshwater > Drinking...
AGAATGGGGTGATCCAATCCAGCACCCGAACCAGCCATCCCGGGCGTTGGATATCGTCCAGGACTCCCAGCCCTGAATACACGATCTTGGCATCCGCGATGGCGGACGAGAGCACGGTATTCTTGGTATCGACATCCACCCGCCGCACGATACCCCCGATCGTCATCAATTGCTTCTCGCTATTCACTGTGACTTCCCGGCGTCCTTCGATCCGAAGATCGCCGTTGGGCAGAACTTCCGTGACGATGACAGAAATGGTTCCCGTCAAAGTTCCTTCACGATTCGTGGTGCCCTTGCCCTCAAACTTGTTATTGGAACTCGCATCGATGCCAAGCCCTCGCCTGGCTTCGCCGCCAAGGCGAATGCCGGGAATACCGATGTATCCAATAGCGCTGCCGGCCAAGCTGTTCTGGATTGTGGAATCCCGCTCGGCCGAGGTATCGGCGGATTTCGATCCCTTGTGCTTTTCAACAATTTTTATCGTCAGAATATCTCCGACACGCATCGCCCTCATATCTTCATAGAGGTAGGCACGGCCATTCTCTTCTTGCCAGAGAGAACCCATCGTTTTCGGTGGCGGCAAGGAAGGGACCGTGAGCGTCGAAACGACCTTTTGCGACGATGAAGAGCAGCCATAGCTAAGCAGCACGACCGTCAACATGGACGCCGCCATGGCCGCAAGGAGAGGGAAATCGCCGGATCTAGAATTCAACACGAACAGCTCCCGGTCCGACAATCTTCGCACGCAGCTCTTTGCCTGAATCGACATTGGCCACTGTGACGGACTGCCCAAGTTCCCCACTCGATTTGGTCACGCCGACTGCCTGAATCGAGAGCCCCCCGTGCCTCGCTTCGATGGACACGCGATCCCCCTTGCGTACGGCATACGGCTTCTTCACCATCCCTAGACGAATCGGGTTGTTGGTCTGCAACGGCCGCGCGGCGCTCTTCCCAATGACATCCGTCACGTTTGTGATCAGCTGATGGTCCAAATCCGTGAGTTTGACGCGATGAACTGCGACATCCTCTGCTTCGATCACGCTGTCGATTTGGATGACTCTGGTCGGGACGACGGCATCGATGGACGCCGACACATCGGCGATGGCGTCGATCGTCTGCCAGGGCTTCCCGTTCATGTTGATCTGAACATGAAACGCCCGGCGCCCGAGTCCTTCTTCAACTCCGATCGGGGAGACCCTCAGGCCGATGTCACCGGAAGGGATCTTCATCGGATCGAGCGGATCTATCACGGCAGCATGAATGGCACGGACCTTCCCCGCCATCTCTTGCTCAAGTACCCGCAGAATACTTCGTTGGATTTGTTCCGGATACAACTGATGAACCGCCGGCCTTGATTCGCTCCGCTTCAAGACTGCGCGATAATCAGGGCCAGCCTCCTCGACGGACCCTGCTTCGGCCTGTTGGAGGGAAGCGGCCTCTGCCATGAGCGGCCCAAGACACAGCACGGCCAATAGGATCGACTGCATGAATGAACGAGATAGGGTCATAACAAACACTCCTCCGTGCAAAGCAATTACCGTTTCAGATTGTTGGCAATCGACATCATTTCATCCGAGGCTTGAATGGTCTTCGAGTTAATTTCATAGCTGCGTTGCGCAATGATCATGTTGACCATTTCCTCAGCCAGGTTCACGTTGGAGCTTTCCAGAAAACCCTGTTGGATGGTTCCAAATCCGGTCGAGAAGCCGCCGGTGCCTTGCAATGGAGGGCCTGAGGCAAAACTGTCGAGGAATAGATTACTTCCCGTCGCCACAAGCCCGGACGGATTGTCGAACTTAGTCAACTGGATCTGGCCCACTTGCGACGCTTGGGTGACGCCGGGGAGCAGCACCGATACGGTGCCGTCTTGGCCGATGTCGAGCTTCAACGCCCCTGACGGGACCGTAATGACGGGGTTGAGGAGATCGCCGTCTCCGGTCACCAGATTCCCGACGTTGTCACGCTTGAAGGAGCCGTTGCGGGTATACATGACCGTCCCATCCGGCCGCGAGACCTGGAAAAATCCCGCGCCGTCGATCGCCATGTCCAATTCGTTGTTCGTCTGCCGCATGTTTCCCTGCATCCATTCCTTGGCCACCGTCACGGGACGAACTCCCGCCCCGATCTGGATGCCGACGGGAAACACACCGACGTTCGACGCGTTGGTACCCGGCATGCGTTGGACCTGATACAGTAAATCAGCGAACTCCGCGCGACTGCGCTTAAACGAGTTCGTATTGACGTTCGCCAGATTGTGGGCAATCGTGTCGACATTGATCTGTTGAGCGGTCATTCCGGTGGCCGCTGTCCACATCGCTCTGATCATACTTTTCCTCCCAGTGATGGGTGATGGGTGATGGGTGATGAGTACGAATCGGTCCTAACACATCACTGATCACTGATCACTCATCACTGCTGTTAGAGCACTCGACCGACATCTTGGATCGAGACTTCTGCCATATGATCCAGTGTTTGAATCAGCTTCTGCGACGATTCATAATTCCGCATGCCCTGGATCATCTTGACCATCTCACCGATTGAATTCACATTGGACTCTTCGATATGCCCCCCCTGGACTTGCGGGTTCTTTGCCGGTTGAGCAGAGTCCGATGCGAACAGTCCTTCGAACTGCTTCTGCGGCATGTGATCCACGGGAAAATCCATGAGTTTTAGGATCGCGACCGGTCGTCCATCAACGTCAATCCCCCCTTGCGCACTCACCTGGACCGTGCCGGGCGGGATCTTGATTTCTCCCTTTGTGCCCATCACCGGATAGCCCAGATTCGTGACCAACCGGCGCTGAGAATCCAGCGAGAACATGCCGCTCCTGGTATAGCGAACGCCCTGAGGAGTCTTGACCTCGAAAAATCCACTCCCCTGGATCGCCGTATCGAGCGGATTCCCGGTGATTCTGATTCGGCCGGCCTCAAACGATGTGCGGATCGCATGGGGGGCCACGAAAACTCGCTCGGCTGCGCCGGCAGGACGGTCGCCAATCTGCTGACCGAAGCCGGATAGATGCGCGAAGACCGGCATGGTTGCCTGCGCGCGCGCCATGACGGACTTAAACGCCTGGCCGTCTTGTTTAAACCCGGCAGTATTGACATTCGCCATATTATTGGCGAAGACCTGCATCTCGCGTTCCTGAGCCAGCGCACCGGAAAGAATGGGATAGATGGCTCGGTTCATGTGTGCTCTTCCAAGTTGGGCCGCTCGACCACGTCACATCGCAACATGCATGCCATTTCTCTACCAGATGTGGTTCAGTAAGTCCGGTGAGCGGCCAGCCGCTCAGGGCGCTGTAAATACAGCGTGATGGCACAGGCCACGTTCATAGAGGTCCGGCGGTCGTTGAGAAACAATTCGAAATGGACAGGCAGGACTAGGAAAAGATTGCCGGAGTGGGAAGAATATCGCAGGTTGGAAGCGGCGAGAACGGCAGAACTGGTGGTCGAGGTTCGGGAGTAGAGTGGCTGGTTTCTTGTTTCAGGTTTCAGGTTTCAGGTTCGACCTCGGAATTTCAGCAATCCGAAACGAATAACTTGAAACCAGAAACATGAAACTAAAAACTCGAAACCTGAAACGCTCGAACGAGATACGCTTCACGAGTGACGGTTTTCTCATGCCGCTTGCTTGGATACCACGGGCATTGGCTCAGGAGCGGCTGAAGAGACGATGGGCGAGGTAAAATGAACCGCCTGCCCCACAGACTGCGCCGTCTTCACAGCCCGCATGGCCTGTTTGATCAATGCTTCGTGTTCCGTGGCATCCTGCGGGTAGAGTGCGCCGCCAATACGGCACGTCAGGAACAGTTCATGTCCATCCAAGGTTAGAGGAAGCCCCACCGTAGCCTGCAGTTTTTCCACTATGGCCGCCACCTCCTGATGGGAGGTGAGATTGTCGAGAATCATCGCGAATTGATCATGCGCCAACCGCGCGACCGTTTCCGTGGAACGCAAGATGCCCTTGACCCTGGCTGCCTGAACACGCACGAGGACGTTATCATTCGCTTGGCCTTGACTCTCTGCCAACATCCGGAAGTGTTCCAGTTCCACCACGAGCAGCGCGAGGGATCGACCGGTTTTTCCGGCGCGGCCTATCGCTTGTTCGAGGAGTGCCCCGAACAATCGCCTGGTGGGCAAGCCCGTCACGTAGTCATAGGTTGATGACAATTCCCCAGGTTGTTCCGTAAACCTGTCTCGATGGAATCCGGAGCTCGGATACCGGCCCTTCAGCCACAGCCCTCCAAGAGCGAGGAGACTGATTAGACAGAGCCCCATGACCGCCACGAGGGAGGACATGCCGATGGTAGAAAGTCCTGCGCTTGCCAGCCAACCATCCAGGGAGGAACTTGAGGTGTCACTATATGTGGACAGTCGCATCGTGTTGAAAGTCATAGTTTCCAGCGCATGATTGAAGGGAGTTTAACCTTATAATATTTCGGTTGATCTTGGAGGAGACTTGAGAGGTACTGGACGAACAGAAACCGGCATCAGAGGCATCGAACGAACAAGAGTGGCACTCTACATCTGCCGCATGACTGTTGGGGACTGGCGCCCTTCTTATTTTTTTTGCGCCTGTCCCTGTCTGAGGACCGATGTTCAGGCGAGAGGCAAGGGGCTAGAGGCTAGGGGGGGTGACCAGAAGGAATTTCTTGCCTCTCGCCTCGTGCCCCTCGCCCGGCTTCCCTTGCGTTTCATTGCAGCACTTCGAGCTTTCCCTTTAGGTGAAGGACCGCTTTGGTGTGGATCTGACACACGCGAGATTCCGTGATACTAAAAACTCTGCCGATTTCCTTCATCGTCAATCCTTCATAGTAATACATTGTGAGCACAAGCCGTTCCTTCTCCGGCAATTGCTGGATTGCATCGGCCACCCGCTCACGTTCCCGATCATTGAGGATGATCGCAAGGGGGTCGGGATGATGCGTGTCGGCAAGCATGTCGAGAATTTTGGGCCCGTCCGGCTCACGCAGATTGATGTCATCCAAACTGACCAGGACGGCTCCCCGGGACCGCACAAGGAAATCATCCAATTCGGCCGGAGACAGCTTCATCTCTGCCGCGACTTCCTCGTCTGTTGGAGGGCGGCCGAGTCTGGTCAACAGTTTGGTATGCGTGCGTTGCAACAACGAGACGCGCTCGTGAACCGACCGAGGAATCCAATCCATTGACCGAATTTCGTCCAACATAGCGCCCCGAATACGAAACTCCGCATACGTTTTGAACTTCGCTTCCCGATCGGGGTCGTATTTATCCATCGCGTCCATCAATCCAATGATGCCGACCGACACAAGGTCCTCCGCATCCATATAGGCCGGGAGACGGTAGGCCAGACGATAGGCCATCGCCTTCACAATATGGGCGAACTCTTTAATGATCTCTTCGCGAGACGAGTCGGATGCTGGGCCTATCTGCCGGCTTCGCTGCGTCGCTAAATTGCTCATAATCAGTGTGCCTTATGTGTCCGTATTAAGAGTTGCTGGTTTCTAGTTTCAGGTTGTCAGGACACACTCTCCGAAAACTAGAAACTTGGAACTTGAAACTTGCAACGCCCGAACGAGATGCGAGCTATGACATCGGGATCAATTGTTGCCACAGAAACTGCACGGTACTCTTCGGCAGCTGAGGATCGGGCCACTCAGCGACCTTTTTTGCCAACTCGACAAAAGCTCGGCTGGCGGGTGAACAGGGAAAGCGCTCTGTCACTGCCTTCTGCTCGATGACGGCCATCGGCAGGTAATCGTCGAGAGGAATGAATCCAAGGTACTCAAGGCGGATGTTCAGAAAGCGCTCCGCGGCTACATCAAGCTTGCGGAATGTCTGAGTAGCTTCACGTTGACTTTTCACCATGTTGACCAGCACTTTAAATCGGCATTCACGATGCTGCCGGCCCAGCACCTTCATCAGCGCATAGGCGTCAGTCAGTGACGTCGGCTCCGGTGAGATCACGACGATGGTCTCTTGGGCTGCTGAGGCGAAATAGGTGACATTGGGCGACACACCGGTTCCGGTGTCGATCAACAGTACCTCCACTGTGGCAGCGACATGCTCCAACTCAGTCTGTAAGATTAGCTGCTGTGAGTCGGTCAAGGAGGTGAGTTGAGGCAGACCGGAGCCTGCCGGCAACACCTGGATTCCAGCGGGACCTTGGATGATGATGTCGGACAGATGGCGCGATCCGCACAGCACATGTTCCAACGTATACCGAGGCACCAATCCCAACAGCACATCGATATTGCCCAGTCCCAAGTCCGCATCCAGCACCAGCACTCGTTTCCCGGCTCGCGCCAACCCCACTGCAAGGTTGGCGACCACATTTGTTTTCCCCACCCCACCCTTTCCGCTGGTCACGGCAATCACACGGGTGCAGGGGCTTTCTTGAGCCATTGTCGGCATCGCTGCCTCCTGTTCGCTGAACACGTTCTTCATGAGGAGCCTCCCTATTACGCTTGTTGTGGCGTCGTTCCGCCCATGGACACAACCGAATCGCGCCCAATGGGTGACGAGAGGCCTGATGGTGTGAAATGGGCTGCGCCCCTGTCGAGCAACAGATCTGCCAGCCGTGCCGATTTCGCCAGCTCGAAATCTTCCGGTACCCGCTGGCCGTTGCTCCAATACGACAAGGGCAATGTGGTCTGGTACGCCAGTTCGAAAAGATTGCCGTATTCCTCCGTTTCGTCCAGCTTGGTAAAGAGCAGGCGGGATGGAGCACAGGCGTCGTGCCGGGCCACGGTGCGACGGAGATCCTGCATCCGTGTTGTGGCAGACAAGACCAGATGCGTCTCGATCGATCCGTACGAGTCTTTGAGGCCGGAAAGGTTCATGAGCTGCGCCGTCTCATGGGGACCATACCCCGGCGTGTCGATCAAGATAAGGCTTGCCTGACGATGACGGCGTATACCTTCGACCACATCAGCCGTGGTCTGAGCCGTTTCGAGAGGAACTCCCAGGACATGCGCATACATGCGGAGATGTTCGACGGCGGCCATGCGGCAGGTATCGAGCGTGATCAAGGCGACCGATCTGTTTTCTTGAAGGCGGTAGTGGGCCGCGAGCTTCACGATTATCGTAGTCTTGCCTGACCCGCTCGGCCCGACAAACATGGCGACCTTGTAATCGTTCGTTGCATCGAGCAAGGGCCCACTGACTCGAATCTGTTCCATGCAAAGACGGTGCAGTGCATCCTGAATCTCGCTTTCCGATTGGAGAGACTCCTGTGAGAGACGGCGTCGAAGCGCGAGGCAAAGACTTTCGGCCGTTGAGGGACGCAATCCCTGTGCAACCAGTAGACGGCAGGCTCGTGCCAACGGAGCAGGGAAGCTTGATCCTGCCGTCTGCGAGTCATCGGGCAACGAGGACGTGAGGAGCTGCTGCAGATCAAGGAGTTCGTTTTTGAGCCGGCGCAAGCGTCCCTGTGGGGCCGATTGCGGCACTGACTTCGTGGTCGGCGATGGAATCCGAACGTTCGTTCCCCCGGACTCCGATGGCTTATTGGAGTGAAGCAGTGCGCTCAACGTGTCCTGAAACGCGGGAGATGCCTCTCGCTGACTCTCGACAGAGAGGGTATCATCCTGCGTGGCCTGAGGAGTCGCCTGATGATCGGGAACGGCCTGGTCGGCAATCGAATCTGTCGCAGCGGTCACCTCTAAGAGCGATCGCCCGAAAAGCGAGAACGGCAAGCTCCCTCGCCGCACCCGCTTCGTGGAGAGGATGAGAGCATCAGGTCCCAACTCGTCCTTGATGGCGCGGATGGCGTCATGCATGGTGTCGGCATGAAAGACTTTCATCTTCATAGTTCACCTCACGGTAGAAGAGTTTCTCCGTCCAGCCTGATGGTATCCAGGGACTGGAGCCGGACCATCGAATCGAGTTCGTTGAATCCCACCACCGGCACGGCATGAAGGATCCGATCAGTCAGTCGGCGGATATGGCGCCGGAGTGCGGGCGAGCAGAGCAGGACTGGCTGATGACCACGCGCAGCGACGCGTTCCACCGTTTGTTTCAGCGCCGCCAACAAAGTGTGGGAGAGACCGGGGTCCAGGTTCAGCATGCCCCCTTGAGGGATCGCTGCAGCCTGCTCGCTCAAGGACCGATCGAGCCGCGGATCGAGCGTGATCACGGGCAACGTGCCGTCGGGAGCTTGGTACTGACGCGTAATCGTCCGACCCAACGCCTGCCGTGCCATTTCCGTGAGCAGCTCAGGATCTTTGGTGGTGCCCGCGTGGTCGGCCAGGGCTTCAATGATTGATCGAAGATCGCGGATCGGAATGCCTTCATGCAGCAAGTTGCCGAGGACGCGGACGACCGTTCCGAGCGGCAGTAAGGTGGGAATCAATTCTTCGACCAGTTTGGGATGGGCTTTCGCCAGTTCGTCGAGCAGCGATTGCACCTCCTGCCGGCCCAGCAATTCATGTCCATGACGTTTAATAATTTCAGACAAATGCGTGGCGATGGCCGAACTGGCATCCACTACGGTATAGCCGGCCAGTTGCGCTTGCTCGCGCACGGCCTCCGGCACCCACAGCGCAGGCAATCCAAACGCCGGTTCCTTTGTGGCCACACCCTGAATGAGGCCACGCTGGGCGGTTCCCGGATCAATGGCCAGCACGTGCGACGGCAACACGTCGGCTTTCGTCAGCTCCACACCTTTGAGCATGACGGCATACTCGTTGGGGCGCAGTTGGAGGTTGTCTCGAATATGAATGGGCGGCAAGAGAAAACCCATCGTATCCGCGAACTGTTTCCTGAGCCCCTTGATCCGATCAAGCAACGCGGTCCCATGTTTACCCTCCACCAATCCAATGAGTCCGTACCCCACCTGCACTTCCATCAAATCGAGCGGGGCCAGTTGGGGTGTGGCGCTTTCAGCTTGTGGCGCGGTGGAAACGGGCGCAGACTCCTGAGACGTCTTGGCCTCCTGCGACAATCGATAGGCTAGCCAGGCCACACCTGCCCCCAACCCGAGAAACGCCAGATGGGGCAACCCGGGGACTACTCCGAGAGCCAGCAAGATCCCGGCGGCTGTGCCGACGGCTTTGGGGGAAAGAAACATCTGCCGCGTGATCTGCAGTCCGAGATCGGCGTCCGCCGCAGCGCGCGTCACCACAATGCCGGCGGCCGTGGAGATAAATAACGCGGGAATCTGCGCGACTAGTCCTTCTCCGACCGTCAAGAGCGTATAGGTTTGCGCTGCCAATCCAGGGCTCATGCCCTGCTGTAAGATACCGATCGTGAGTCCGCCGATAATGTTGACAAGGACAATGATGATCGCCGCCATGGCATCGCCACGGACAAACTTGCTGGCGCCGTCCATGGAACCGTAGAAATCGGCCTCTTCTGCGATCTCCCGCCGCCGCCGCCTCGCTTCCGTCTCGTTGATCAATCCGGCATTCAGATCGGCATCGATACTCATCTGTTTGCCCGGCATCGCATCCAGGGTGAACCGAGCCGCCACTTCGGCGACCCGGCCGGCGCCTTTTGTCACGACCACGAAGTTGATGACGACCAGGATTGAGAACACAACGAGGCCGACCGTGTAGTTCCCGCCCACGACAAAATTTCCGAATGCCCGAATTACCTCGCCCGCTGCGGCTGCGCCTTCATTGCCGTGCAGCAGGATCAGGCGCGTCGACGCAATGTTGAGAGACAGGCGGAATAACGTCACGATGAGGAGAATGGAGGGGAACGCCGAGAACTCGATAGGACGCCGGACTTGCAGCCCCACGAGCAGGATGATCACCGACACCGTAATGTTGAAGGCCAGCAGGAGGTCCAGGAAAAACCGGGGAAGCGGCAGGACCATCAGCATGATGACGCCCACCACGCCCAGGGACACGAGAATGTCCGGGTGCTTGATGAAAGACGAAGGGGACAATGTCTTCGTTTCAGACGCCATGATCTCCTTGCCCTTTACCGGGTAACCCGCTCAGACGCGAGCCCTCGCGCACGCATCACAAACGCAAGAATCTCCGCCACCGCACGGTAGAGGTCGGCGGGAATCTCTCTGCCGATGTCGACGAGCTTATAAAGTGTCCGGGCCAGAAATTTGTTCTCGACGACGGCGACCCCATGCTGTCTGGCTACCGCGCGAATCCGTTCCGCGAGGTGACCGGCGCCCTTCGCGACGACGATGGGCGCAGACATGCGCGCCGTGTCGTATTTGAGCGCGACGGCCAGGTGCGTAGGATTCGTCACGACCACGTCCGCTTTCGGCACATCCGCCATCATGCGTTTTCTCATCATGTCCCGCTGAACGCTTCGTACCCGGCTCTTAATCAACGGATCGCCTTCTGCGTCACGATGTTCTTCCTTCACCTCTTGACGGGTCATCCTTAGGGATCGCTCCCACTCGTACCGTTGATAGAGAAAGTCCGCCCCCGCCACTACGGAGATCGCCCCTGCGATCACAGCCGCGGCCTTCAACGTCAGCCACCCCATCACGGTCAGGAGGCCCCACACGTCATAGTGCACGAGCTCTGGAAGACGCGGAAGGTCCTGGCCTAGCACGAAGGCGCCGATGCCGCCGATAATCGCAATTTTGACCAACGCTTTGATCAACTCCGAGACTGACCGGAGGGTAAAGAGGCGATCGAAGCCCTTGATCGGGTTCAACCGGCCGATGTCGAACGGAAGTGATGGCTTCCACAGCAATCCTGTCTGAGCGAGGGAGGCGCCGGCGCCCACGAGCGCCAACCCAACCAGGAACGGCAGCATGAGCAGCAGACTCGTGAGACCGACCTCAATGAGCAGCGAATGAATCTGCTCGATCGTCAGGCTGGCATGGACCACACGATCGAATGGCATTGTGAGGCCTACGCGTGTGACATCGGTCAGCTGATGCAAGCCCGGACCAGCTAACAGAGCCAGGAGCCCGATGCCGGCGAAGAGAAGGGCCGCGGTGGTCACATCGCGACTCATCGCAATGTTGCCTTCCCGGCGGGCATCCGCTTTCCGTTTCTCACTCGCCGGTTCTGTTTTGTTGTCGTTGCCTTCAGCCATGCCCAAGCACCCTCAAAAGCTTCTCAATCGTGTCGTGCAATCCCGTAAATTCCCGTTCAAACAGCGAGACGGTGTAGGGCAACGCCAGCCCTAAGACCAACAGTCCCCCGGCGATCGTCAGGGGAAAACTCAATACAAAGACATTGATCTGCACGACGGCTCGCCCCAACATGGCCAGCAAGAGATTGATGA
>Ga0105164_10002570_pt1 | contig 11190 bp, 9 predicted proteins | sample VDWuncwatermetaG_FD_89674 | JGI IMG/M metagenome (GOLD analysis project Ga0105164, IMG submission 89674) | Wastewater microbial communities from Netherlands to study Microbial Dark Matter (Phase II) - VDW unchlorinated drinking water | ecosystem: Environmental > Aquatic > Freshwater > Drinking...
AAAATAACCTCAACATGTCTAGAACTATATTGTCATTATCAAAATTTGTAATATTTACAATAACTGTAATAGCGATATCTTTACTATTTCCAGTATCTAACGTTTATGGACATGGATTTGGAATTGATACTATTCGTTCAGTCGATGTACAAGGAAAGAAAATTTCGATTTCAGTTGAGCTTCCAATGGTTTTTGAGCAAACAAACGAAAAACAAATTACAGTTACAGCAACTGAAGATGAGACAAAAGAAAATGCAAAAAACGTTACATTTCTAATTGGTTTATTTCATGAAAATAAAATGATATTTAGAAACTATTTTTTTGCACCTAATGGAGTTCTTCCAATCAAAGTAAATCCTATACAAGAGGGTGAAATTACAATTCATGGAGAGCAGGATTCTTTGTTAGGTGCATGGCATGGAACAGAATCTAACCCAATAATGATTTCTGGTCCTATTTTCAATTCAGGTGGATTGTACAATTTTGAAATCGAGGTAAGAACAATCGATGAGCCAACAAACATAATTGAAAATTCTGGCGTTTATAATGCAAATCTGAGTATTGCAGATAGCACTAAATTTTTACAAAAAGACGTCGAAAATCAAGATGTCCAGTTTAAAATAAAGTCCTATTTTGATAATATTTCCAATTTTGAGTATGATCCTATTGCCAAACAAGTAACATTTGAGATGCCTTTTGATTGGAGTGAAAAACAAATGTCCCACATTCCAGTTGTGCATGAAGAAGTACATTTTCCTAAGAATTTTGCTGAATTTCTGTCTCCAAGCTATACAGGCAAAGTAAACGGAATTGACTTGTTTAAAGCATCAGTTACAATTGACGATTACACTGAAGATGATGAAAGAATAGTTCATTTTGTTTTACTACAGGATCATCTCAGATTCATAAAGAATCAACTACAAAAATCCGGAGAACCATTACCTGATACAATCACTTTTACTCTTTCTAGATCTGAAAATATAGGATTCCCATTAACTTCATTTACAAAAAGTGAAGACTTTCAAGTAAATCTTTCATGGGATCCAATAGAAATTGTACCTGGACAAAATACAAATTTTATCTTTACAATCAGAGATGGTAAAACTGGAGAACCATTACGTAATTCCGATTATACTTTTGTAATTATACAAAATGGTAAGGAGATTCATAAAACAACTGGAATAGCACAAGTTGGTGGGGAATTTGAACGATATGAATTTACTAAGGATCAAACAGGTCCCACAATTATTAGATTTGAAAACATTCGAAATACCGGTCAAGAAACTGATTTTGGAGTTGCTGTTGCTCCTGAATTTGGAACCATTACAACTATGATTCTATTTTCTACATTATTGGTAGTAGTTTTGGCATCAAGAAATCGTTTTTCAAAAAACCTAATTTCTAACTAATTTTATAATGTTACTAATTTTACAGTATCCATGTTTTTGTTTACTTGAAAATCTTTTGTAATAGTTGATACTCTTTCTGCATCACCGTCAATTACAAATAATTCCATACATTTCTCTCCCTCAATCTTACTGTGTAGATGTGTTGTAATCAGATCTTCAAAATTATGTTTTATTCCAGATACAACATGATCAAACTCATCATTATGAACAACTAAAAGAATAGCATGAATGTTTCCTGTTAATTTAGATTTTTGTTTTTCTTCTGAAACAAAAGTTCTGATTCCTGCCCTTATTGCTTCAGATCTACCTGAAAAGCCCATAGTTTTTTGTAACCTGTCTAATTCTGATAAAATCTCTTGATTCAATGAAATTGAAACTATTGGCATAAAGGATAATTGTTATTAATTATCTTATAAGTTTAGCATTAAAGTTATTAACATTTTATAAAGTTATTAATAACTTATGTCAAAACCGTGTGTGAATAACCAAGTAAAACTAGCAATAATTGCAATTACAATTACAATTCCTTTAATCTCATTTGCTGTTTTTTCAAGTGATTCAAACCAATTCAAGAAAACAAATGAATCAAAACTGCAGGTTATGTCATCATTTTATCCGTTACATGAATTTTCACAAAATGTTGGTAAAGAAAAAGTTGATGTAAAATTGTTAGTTCCAGTTGGAGTTGAACCTCATGATTGGGAACCAACAATAAAAGATGTACAGCAAATGCAAAAATCTGATCTTATCGTAATTAATGGAATTGGATTTGAAAGTTGGGTTGATAAATTACATGAAATGAATTACCAAGGAATGATAGTTGATACCAGTAATGGGATTATTATAAAAAATATGAATAAAGAATCTTCAGTACATGAAAAATATGTTGATGAATCTGGAGATCCTCATATTTGGTTAAATCCAGTTTTTGCAAAAATTCAAGTTCAAAATATCGCAAATGCATTTTCTAATTCAGATCCTGCAAATCGACAATATTTTCAAGAAAATGCTGCAAATTATATCGACAAATTAGATTTACTTGATTTAAAAATTCGTAATGAATTATCTGGGTGTAATCATGATTTCATAGTATTTCATCATGCCTTTTCATATTTTGCAGATGAATATGATCTCACCCAACATACTATAATTTCTTCATATGCACCACATACAGAACCCACTGCCAAGACTTTAGAAAATGTAATCAATAAAGCCAAACAACTTAATGTTAAAGTTATTTTTACTGAAGAAACAGCTGATCCTAAAACTTCTCAAGTAATTGCAAATGAAATTGGAGGAAAAATACTAGTTTTATCTCCGTTAGAAATTGGTAATGATGGAACTTATATTTCTAGAATGACTGAGAATCTAAATCATCTGAAGGAGGCATTATGTTGAAGGTAGTTGAAATTGATCATCTTACAATTGAATATCCTGATGTAAAAGCTATAGATGATGTTAGTTTTACGGTTAATCAAGGTGACTTTTTAGGCATAATTGGCCCTAACGGAGCAGGAAAATCCACACTTTTCGCTTCAATGCTTAGTCTTAATACAAAATACAAAGGCACAATCAAATTTTTTGGTACTGATATTAGAAAATCAAAAAACTATCTTAAAGAGATTGGTTACGTACCACAGAAACCAATCTTTGAGAAAAACTTTCCTGCAACAGTTAATGATGTTGTTAAAATGGGATTACAAAAAGAATCTGATGAAAGTAAAATTGATGAAATCCTGCAACAACTTTGGATACATGAGCTGAGTAAAAAAAGAATAGGTGAACTATCTGGTGGACAACAACAACGTGTATTTATTGCAAAAGCCTTAGTTAACAATCCTAAAGTTTTGATTTTAGATGAACCTGTTACAGGTATCGATCAACAAAGCATCGATCTTTTTTATAGTATTTTAAAAGAACTAAACTCCAAACAAAACATTACAATAATTTGGTCTTCCCATGATCTAGATGCAGTAAATAAATTAGCAAATCATGTAGCTTGTCTTAATCGAACTCTTTTCTTTCATGGAGAATCTGATGATTTCTTTAGCAATGATGATCTTGTAAAACAATATTCTGAAGCTTCTATGCAGGAACATATGCATCATCATTAGAAATGACTTTTGAAATTTTTACTTTTAGTTTTATGCACAGAGCAATCATTTCAGGTATTGCAATTGCAATTTTGTGTTCAGTAGTAGGTTTTTTCTTAGTCTTAAGACGTTATTCATTATTTGGTGACGCTATTGCCCACTCATCATTTGGTGGAATTGCATTAGGTTTGATGGCAGGAATTTATCCACTTTGGACTGCCTATGGTGTTTCAATAGTTAGTGCGCTAATTATGACACGAATTAAAGACAGATTCAACATATCTGGAGATGCCTCAATAGCAGTTCTTTTATCATCAGGAATTGCTGTAGGTCTCGTAATTATTGGATTATCTGGAGGATTTACTCTTGATATTTTCAGCTTTCTTTTTGGAAGTATCTTACTTGTTAGTGTTAATGACACAATTCTGATTTTATCATTGACAGGAATTATTTTGATTGTAATTCTTTTACTCTATCGCCAACTTCTTTACTCTACATTCAACGAAGAACAGGCCAAAGTCAGTGGTGTACCCGTTGAAAAAATCAATTACCTTATTGTCTTTATGGCTGGAATTACTGTTGTAACTTCAATACAATTAGTTGGCGTTTTACTAATTTCTGCACTATTTGTAATTCCAAATGTAACTGCAATAATGTATGGAAGGGGGTTCAAACAAACTGCAATAATTTCAATGAGTTTTTCTATATTTTCTGTGGTTGCGGGAATATTAATCTCATATATTTTTGATATAACACCAGCAGGAACAATTGTATTATTTGCAATTGGAATATTTGCATGTACAATGGGAATAAAGTCTGCTGGACTATTATCCAGACATAATTAATTTATTTAATCTTCTTTTATCTTTTAGACTTTTGACAAAAAATAATGATGTTGCAATTATACCCATTGCAATTAATGGAGATACAATCTCAGTATATTTTAGTTGAAAACTATCTGTGTTTGGTATTTGAGATATTGTTATGGGAATCTCTGCAGTTTTTATCATTGCTAATTTGTTTCCTTGTTGTTCAACAAACCAAACATTGTCTTTGTTATCAGACGTTGAAAATTGTACAAACGATGTTGCAGTTGGAATTTGAATCTCAATTAAATTTTTGTTATCTGGATCATATGCAGCAATCTTGTCTACTGTATGTTCTGCAATCCAGATATTTCCATACCTATCAAATGACATTCCATTAGGTGCTGCTTCTTGATTTGGAACTGAAATTCTTTCAAATGTTTCAAGAATTGGACTAAATTTGCTAATTGCTGTGCCTGTATGTTCTGCAATCCATAAATTCCCTTCATCATCAAAAACTAAAGCCTCAGGTGATGCAAGAAGCTTTTCAGGTGTAAATTCTGTAATGTGATTATTTTTTGGATTGATAAATCCTATTTTACCAGAGGCTGATTCAGTAAACCAAATTTTTCCTTCATCATCAATTGTCAAGGCAAATGGCAGTGATTCTCTTGCAGGCATCTTTATTTCTTCAAATGTATCTGACTCTGGTTGATATTTTAAAATCACACCTTTGTTGGTAATTGAAATCCAAATATTTCCATCAAAATCTGCTTGTATGAAAGTAGGTATATTATCAGAAATCACAGGTGCTATTTGGTAAACTTTTTGTGGTAATTTGTTTATTACTTGGATCAAAGTACCCAATTTGATTTCTTGGTGTATCAGTAAACCAAATTTTTCCTTGATTATCTTGTGTAAGGAATATGGTGGTTAATCCGTCAAATGAGTATGATGTAAATTCTTGCGTATCAAGTGAGAATTGCCATAATCTAGGCGAAGATGGATCACTTATCCAAATTGAATTCTTTCCATCATACAAAGGGTAAAGAGGTTTTGAAGATTCAGGTAACTCGTATTCTATAATTTCTGTTTTAAGATCTGTTAATCTCGGCTTGACTAGTAAATTCATAAAAATTGATTCATTTGCATTCTGATTTCTTTGAGTCTCTATCTCTACCTGCCACTGGCCTGAAAATCCAAATGTCAGTTCTCCTTGAAATTCAACTGGTTTACCTGCCTCCTGTTTGATGATTTTCATGGGGACCTCTATTGGGGAAATATTTCTCTGTGGATTGGAGATCTTTACTTTGATTTCATTTGAATCATTCAACGGTTTGTTTTCCAGATCGCTAACTTTGACTAAAACTGTATTTGCACCGCTAGAAAACGGTGTTATTTTAATATCGAATTTTGTATTTTCTGAAAATTCTGTTGTAGCAAAATCATATGAAACTTTTTGAGCATCAACTTGTTTGATTTCTCCTTCTGGCAATGTTCCATTAGCAAGCAGTGCAACAATCCCTAAAAGAGCAATTCCTAATACAACATCAAATTTCAATGATCTTTTTAGTTTCTTGTATACTGCAATAGATCCTGACTGTAAATCTTTTTCAGACTTTTTTTGAATTTTAAACTGGAAATATCCTCCCAATCCAACCATAATTGCCGCAATTGAAATTTTTACAAGAATTAATTTTCCATATATAGATCCGGTGATTAAACCTACATCACTTTCCAAAAACCACATCAATGTTGGTCCAGTAATTATTACAATTCCTACTGCAATGATAAACATGATTGAAAATCTTGGAATTAAAACAAGGGTCATCTTCTCACGTTTTGCTTCTTCTAATTGTGAAAATGTAGGTAGTAACGTAAATACAAAATAAATTATGCCACCGATCCAAACTGCAGCCACAAAATTATGAATATAATCTAGAATAACTGCAGGTGCCTCTCCACTGGCTGCACCGTGTCCAATCAAACTTGAAGTTCCAATTAATCCAAGTGCAGCTGCAAGCATTGGAATTTTATTTTTCATAGACAGATTCTTTTTTCTATCCATCCCAAACCATAAACCAAGAAGAATAACTGTAATTATCATTCTGATCAGCCACATATTTCCAAAACTAGTTTGAATTACATCAAAAACTGAAGTTTCTAATCTCATGGTTTGCATTGCTAACATCAAAATATTTGATACAAAAATTAGTACTAGTCCAATACCTGTAATTGTCATGAATTTTCCATGATGGAAAGATTCTAGTTTGTCTAATTCCTTTCTGATTAATTGTTTATTTTGAGTTCCCCAGATTACCATTGAGGCAATTATAACACCTAAAACAATGGTTTGACCTACAAGACCTGGAAATCTTGCTCCTGCCTCAGGCAAAAATACCAGTTCAGAAACATTTTGATTATGACTTGATCCAACATCAATTTTCGCATCACCCACTGCAAAAATAAATGCGGCAGATACAAGATGCCCATCAACTTTTGATAAAACTTTGCTAGTTACAGTATAAACCCCATTATCTAATGGATGTGTAGTAACAATCAGAGAATTATCATCATCATAATATTTAGAATCTTTGTTGTCTATTTGCTCTCCATTACTATCTAATATCTTAAGAGAGCTAAAATCAAGTTCAACTGATTCAGAAAAATGAACAATAATTTTTGTAGTTCCCACTGGTACATTTGATGCTGAATTTGGACTAGTCTCTACAATAAACGGATGAGCTGCAGCATATGGAATAGATATTGATAAAATGAACAATAAAATAATTAAAAATTTCCTCATTTACTTTTCAGGTCATGTTTGACAATTTAAACAGTTTTCATTTAATTCGGAGTTTGTACCAATCTACGTAAAGATAATAACATGTGGCAATAAAATAACAGTCATGAAAGTTATTACCTTGGGTTTTATTGGACTGTTGTTTTCTATTGGATTTGTATCTCAAGCTTTTGCTCATACAACAGTTGAGGTAGAACCTTACAAAATTGAAGTAGGTTGGGGACTTGAACCCCCAGTTGTTGGAATCAGAAATGATTTTGTTTTTAAGATAACTGAACCCGGTGATACTTCCGGTCAATACAAAGGAGTTACAAACGCATTCAAAAACATCGATGTTACTGCATTATTTGGCGGCGTTTCTAAGAAAATTGATATCAACTCAGATCCTAAAATAGGATATTATTTTTCACCTGTTATTCCTACAAAAACTGGAACATATATCATGGATTTGAAAGGAGAAATTAATGGAGTTCCAATTGATGTGCAAATTCCAGTTGAAGATGTAGAAAGTACTATCATCTTAGATTTTCCCCAAACTAGTGGTTCCTCATCAGATCAAGATGTAACTGTACTCAAAAATGCAATCTCATCACTGCAAAGAGAAGTTTCTTCTATGAAAGACGGTTCAGAAAATGTTAATGGTGGTGCAGCATATGACTTTGCAATTTTTGGTATATCTATTGCGACAGCTGCAATAATCTTGACAATAGTTGCATTAATAAAAAGAAAATAGAAAAAAGTTAATTCCTAAAATCTTGGAATTACTTTAGATTTTGCAGTTACTGCAACAATACTTATGATTGAAACAGCTAGTATCATCATTGCAATTGTACCAAATTCTGGAACAATTTGCTTTGTTAATACTTGACCAACAGGTCCGGACATTTCACTTCCTGGAACACCATATCCTTTGAATGTTACTTCAACAATCACTGGTTCAGTTTCTGTTGCTGCTGCTGGTAATGACGATGTCATGTGATTCATAACATTGGTCATAGCATGTACTCCCATTTCATTTAGAACAACTTCACCATTTTGAGTTGCCTTAATGTCATAGTTGATATGTTCAACACTAGCTCCAGACATTGTTGTGAAAGTTAGATCAATTGATAATTTTTCACCTTGACCTGCACTACCTGTTACAATATCTACCATTAATTCTTCATCACTAGATGATGTGGCAGTATCGTCATGTCCTGCTTCTTGTACTACAATTAATCCTGCCATCCATGGATGAACCATACAAAAGAATGGAACTTCACCTGCAGTTGTTGGTATCCATTCATATGAACTTCCAGCAATTACTAAACTAGAATCAAATGCTCCAGATGGGCCTAATTCTGCTGTTCCTGCTGTAAATGTATGTGCAGCAGTATCTGTGTTAGAAAATATTATTTTTCCACCAACATCTACTGTTGCTTCTTTTGGAATGAAACATCCTTCTGCAGTATCTTCACATCCTGGTGTGTTGGATCCTGATACAGTACTAATTGTAACTTCGGTATGATCTGCAAATGCAGCTGGTGTCGTTGCAACTAATCCTGCTACAATGGCAAATAATACGAAGAGAGATCTTATAGTCTTCATTAACTCAGATACTTATTCGCATAAATAAAAACCTGACTAGAAATTCTAATTATGAGTTCTATTTTCTTTTAAACTGGTATATTTTTAAAATTCCAAAGACAGGAATTCCAACGTACATTCCAATATTTAGTAAAATTATAGAGATTCCGTACCCTAGCATTTCTTGCTCTGAATCAATATTGACATGATTTAGTATGGATAGTGATGTCAGCATTGGTGTTAGTGTTATTTTGACAACTTCTTTGAAAATTGGCTGTTCTCTTTCAAAGTCTGCAACTGTTGGTGAAAATGAATAATAAAATTGATTAAACGTTGTCATGAATGCCATTCCAGATTTTGTATTTAGAATTGTATTGTCTCTTAATTCTCTGAGTTGTTGTACTTGTGGAGATAATTCTGAACCAAATGCTGCAGTAGCAATTAGACATCCACCGCCATTTTTCTTTTCAATAGTTGGTGTAGGCTGCGCATAAGATTCTCCCACTATAACATCAAATGAAACCTTTTCGGAAGGAATTGGTTGGAATAATATTCCTTCAATTCCAAATTCTACAGAATAAACTCCCTCATTAACAAATTCAACTGGAATTTTTACTGAACCCACTGAAGTATGAGTTAATGGTATTGGTCCAAATACATCTTTACCATCTTTTGAAACTGTTATTTTATAATCAACGTGCTCCTGAATTTTTTTTGTTTGAGGATTGATAAATTCAATTAAAAGTTTAGTCTGCTCTCCTGGAACAATTTTATCATATGATAATTTGACATCTAGTGTTCCTTTTTCTGTTGGTAGAGTTTGTGAGTTTGTTTGAGCAAATACTGGAGTAATTAATAATGGAATTAAGAGTAATACGATTAGAAATCTCACAAGTTCTCTTTTTTGATACATGAATAAAAATTACACGCTTATCTAGTCTTTTTGGTTCTTAAAAATATTTTGTTAAACTGCAAAAATACTTGTTAATTTTTAAATATTAAATCTAAAACAACTTATTTTCTGATTTAATTTTTTTACAATAGTAACAGAGATTAATAACTAAATAATATCTTGTATTATACATTGAACCGTTTTTCTATTTACACTTATGTGATTGTAATTTTCACTATTAGCTTTCTCACTATTTCTCCAATTTATCTAGATGAAGTTTTTGCAGAAGATAAAACAATTTCTGGTACTGACAATAAGGACATAACATATGTAGCAAAGTTTGTATGTGGTTCTATTATAGATGATAACGGCCCACTACGACCAGGCCATTATAATACAGATATCAGTATTACCAACAAACAATTATCTAAAATTTCTTTCTTATGGACTGTATCGGTAAATGATGGACCAACATCTCATTCAACTTTAATGCCACTAGATCATCAAAAATCAACAGGACTTGATTGTAGAGATATTAAAAAAGTAATAGGCTTAGAAAATAACACTTCTCAAGTAGGAGGATTCGTGTATATTACAATTCCACAAAATTATAATCTTGCCAATCCAAACACTGTAGTTCAGTATTCTTTAGATGACATAAACTTGTTAGATGTCCAAGTCTTCTTCACTGCAAATGCCCTAGATACCTTACCCCATGAAGTCGTTCTTGAAAAAATATCATTTTATATAATTAATGATGAAACTAGCAAAATTCCAAAACAGATGATAAAAACTACATTGGATGTTACACTAGAGTCAAAACTAAATGTAATATCTGATACGGAAAGAAAAGTAAAAGAAATTTTATCTTCAACATATGATATTTCTGAAAACGAATTTGATAAAATAGAGATTAGGATAAAAAATGTCTCAATAGGAGTTGGTTCTATGATAGATGATCATGCAATTTCCCTAAGTATAGTCAAACCACAAGTCTATCCACAAGATGGACAATGAGATATTTTTAAATTGTTAAGTCATATATGTTCCAATTAAGTAATATGATTATGAATAATTCTGCTGTTCTGTTTTTTTCTATATCTCTATTGATAATTTCACAGATTCCTTCATATGTTTATGGCGATGGATTTACACAAGAAAATCTTCCTCCGGCAAGTGTAGGTGATAGAGATGCTAGCTTGTTTATCAAAATCAGCCCGCCAATTCTTACCAAAGATACAGTTGGTGATAAATTTTTAGAATTACGTCTTTTTGATGCCAAAACAGGAGAAACAATCAAACACACATCATTTTTTGTGACGGTTGACAAAGACGGAAAACTTTTGATGAGAGATTTGTTTCATACACATTCTGGTAATTTAACCATTAAAATTCAATCTGAAGATCTAGATGTAAATGATGTTATTGTGTATGGTGATGAAGAACCATTTCAAGGAGGATGGACTTCAATAAATGATAAAATTACTGTAAAGGCTCCAATTTTACTTGATGCAGGATTGTACCACTTTGAAATAGAAATTTTTGGGATAGATCATGACAAAAATATCTTTATTCAATCTGATGCACCACGATTCGATTCTTGGCTTAGTGTTGGAGATAT
>Ga0105164_10002572_pt1 | contig 11187 bp, 13 predicted proteins | sample VDWuncwatermetaG_FD_89674 | JGI IMG/M metagenome (GOLD analysis project Ga0105164, IMG submission 89674) | Wastewater microbial communities from Netherlands to study Microbial Dark Matter (Phase II) - VDW unchlorinated drinking water | ecosystem: Environmental > Aquatic > Freshwater > Drinking...
CGAGCTCCTGCGAGTGTCCGGTTTGAGGACCGAGCTCCTGCGAGTGTCCGGTTTGAGGACCGAGCTCCTGCGAGTGTCCGGTTTGAGGACCGAGCTCCTGCGAGTGTCCGGTTTGAGGACCGATGATCCCGTTGACGGTCTTTAATAATTCAACGGGGTTGATTGGTTTGTTCAGGTGGGCGATGGCGCCGGCTTCCAACTCGGCCTTAACATCATCTTGGGAATCTTTGGCCGTCAAGAAAACAACCGGAATTTTTTTAAGCACATCGTAAGCTTTAATTTTCTTGCACAAGTCACGTCCCTTGATTCCCGGCATAATAACATCCAGGATGATCAAATCCGGACGCTCATTAAGGGCCAGGTGTAAAGCCTGCTCTCCATTTTTCGCGGAAATCACAGAATACCCTGCTTTACTTAAAATCGGAACAATGATCACATGTACACCTGAATCATCATCAACCAATAATATCTTCTTGGACATAGGCACCTCTTGAAATATATTTTCTTAACGCCGCTCCCACTAATATACACAAAAAACATAAAATAGTAAAAACATCTCCGTATTTTGTATAAAAAGTCTTTTCATGATTTAAAGGCAGCACGCCCCAAGCTGTGCCTTCTACAAAAGTTTTTTTACCTTGTCCCTCGCCAACCGCGGCAATGATACGGCCCCAGGGGTCCACCAAGGCGCTTACACCGGTGTTGGCCGCGCGCACCAGCGAACGGTGATTTTCAACGCAGCCAAATACCGCGGCCTGCAAATGCAAAAATGGCGACTTGGTGTCCCTAAACCAGGCATCATTGGTCATGTTCACAAAGAAATCAGCCCCTGCTTGGGCAAAACGACGGCATAAATACCCCAAGGTATCCTCAAAACAAATCAAGACAGCAAACTTTTTTTGAGAAGGAGCGATCGAAAAAATTTTGTACGTCTTACCCGGGGTAAAATCATCCAAAGGGACAAATTTACTGATCCAGCCTAAAATTGGCCTTAAAGGCAAGTATTCACCAAAGGGCACCAAATGGATTTTATCATAACGGCCCAGCATTTGTCCATCCGCGCCGATCAAAAACGCGGAATTATAATACTGTTGGTCTTCTTTGGCAATGGAACCTATCAGAACAGGGGTATGCAGCCCTGCGGCGGCCGCTCGAATGTCATGGGTTAAAGACGGGGCACCACTGATAACGCCAGGCAAAGATGTTTCCGGCCAGACGATCAAATCCAATTTTTGATTGTACAGCTGTTGGGTCAATTGAATGGTTTTGTCAACGATCCAGGGCTTGCGGTTCTCATCCCAATCCATGGCCAAAGGGATATTGGGCTGTACAACGCCAACCCTGACCATTGGATAATATTTTTTTTGTCCGGTGACCAAAAATCCATAGATAAGGACTGCCGATAAAACCACCACTACTAAAGCCAGTGTCAAAAGGCCCAATTGCTTCGACATCGTATGGTTTGTGTCTTTTTTAAAATATCCCCTCCAGATTTCAAAAATCAACAAATTGACCATCATCACCAAGAACGAGATGCCCCCAACGCCTGTCTTGTCCGCTATTTGAATAAGCCAGAGATTTTTGTATTGCGAATGCCCCAGCATTACCCAGCCAAAACCGCTCAGAAGATGGGCACGGATAAATTCCAGGGCCACCCAGACCGATGCTAATACAAAAATACGCGGGATAAGCGCGAGGCGCTGAAAATAAACAAAAAGCATCCCAAAAAAAGCGAAGTACAAAGATAAAAAAGCCACCAACAGAAATGCGCCGGCATACGTGACATAGACAAACCAGCCCAAGGTGGCGGCAAAAAATAAAAACCCGCACAGGTAGGCGCGCCTGAAGGCTGTCCACGGACCTTGTCCATCGAGGGCGCATAAAAGCGGCACCAGCGCAACCCAAGCCAGGGGTGCTAATTCGATCCGGGGAAAGGACAATGTTAAAAGAACTGCGGATAATAAGCAGGATAAAAACGCCATGACGCAATTCTAATCTAGGTTTGCCGAGCAAGCAATAGGGAATATTTTTAGCGGGCGGGAAGGGAAAGTCAACAGTGTCATTGCGAGGAGCGTAGCGCAGCGAAGCGAAGCAATCTCTTAACATTGGTCGTCATGCCCGACACTCACAGTTGTTCGTCATTCCCGAATGTTTCTGTCGGGAATCCAGACACTCTAAAGAATGAAGCAAAATCAATGGACAGATTCAAGCATCTCTAAAATTTGACAAACAATGATTTCTCTGATAAATTGATTTTGTCAAATGTGTTTCCCCAAACGCGTTATATTTAATCAACAATATTCCGTTGTATTACAGCCCTCCCCCAAGCTAGTCCGTAACGGATCCATCCAAAGGGGGGAATCTGTGATCATCAACGAACATCGCAGGGAATTCATTGCAAAACCAGGTTCAGATCTTGGCAAAACAATCTTTGCAGTTGGGTCGGCAAGTTATTTCTTTGAAAAATTCCCCATCAATGCTAAGATTGGGCTGTGGTTAGCTTTTGCAGCATTAACCCTGGGAAGCTGATCACATTAACCCCAGAAGAAAAAGCTCAAATAGTCCAAGAACAAGACAACATTGTTAAAAACATAAAAGAAGTATTCCCTCCCACACAGACTAATACATCTTCAGTCAATGCCTCACCTGCTCATTCTTAACAAATTTGACACGGACAAACCCTGCATCCCAGCATCCCAAATGGGTAAATTTGGGTACTGGTATCCTTTTAGGTTGATAAATTAACCATCAGAAAGGAATCTTTCCGAGGCTAAAGACGTTTAAAATGGGGTATAATCTGGATTAGAATCCAAGATTGCCCTTTAACGGTTAGCCGGGAAGGAGCCCGTTCTGATGTCATCAAATTTTTTTGCCCGAATTGTCGGGACTGTTCTTTCACAAAGTTTGGGTTTAAAACCCTTCAAATTTTTGACATGCATGGCTGGTGCGAGCGTGATTACCAGCGTTATCTATGTAAAACATGTGGCCATCTCTTCCATACGGCGGAGTTGATCGGCATGTATACGCTTAAGATCATAGAGCATGTAACATTCATGTATTTACGCAGCATGTCATTCAACCAGGTCAATGCGATCCTAAGGTCATTTTATGAGCGCAATGTGTTTACCAAGGCCTCATTGCTTGAACACATTGAACAGTTAACCGATCGTATCCCGGACTATCAGGCTATAAGCCGTTGGCTTAAGCCTAAACGCAGTGGATATTATGCCATTGATGGCACATGGATCAAGTACCGTGGTGAAGACCGGGTTCTTTTGATTCTATTCGATGTTAAAACGCTCGATACCGTCTCTTATCTTGTCGTTGAGATGGAAACCATCGAGTCCTATGGGGCCTTTATGGAATTGGCCCATGCCGAGATATCCGTCGGCGCCAAAGGATTTTATTGTGATGGCGATCATGCTTTATTAAACGTATTGGAACGATTACATCCAGGCGTGCCGATTCAAATCTGTGTTTTTCACAAATATGCACGCCTTGGGAGGCTGATAGCGTTCCAATATACAAAGAACCCTATTGATAAAGAAATCAAAGAGCATGTTGAAAAAGTCTTATTTGCTCCAAGCAAAGCCAAGGCCATTAGCGCCTTACATGCACTTGAGAAATTTGCCAAAAAACATAAAAGTCATAAGAAACTAAATAAAGCCATTGATATCCTTCATCATCATTTTGATATGTTGCTAACACATTTTGAAGACAGCGAAATGAGCCGTTATAACAATGTCCTTGAAGGTTTTAACCATATCATCAAACGCCGCATTCGGCTGATGAAAGGGTTCAAAAAAGAGATCAACGTTGATCGTTGGATCAAGCTTCTTATGCTGGACTGGAGGTTCCACCAGCTTAACGAATCAGCATTCGCTTCACGTAAAGGCAAAATGCCTCTAGAATTGGCTGGAGTTAAACTCCCAGAGATTTATAATTGGCTAACGTTTATAAGAAAGAACTATAAAAAATCAACCTAATCTTGTACCAGTACCCAAATTTACCCAATACCCCACCCGAAAAATACTTTCTTGGCACGGTTTGGCCGTTTTGGATGTCTTCCTTAATATAATTAAACACACCCTTCTTGTAGGCTTGCAGGTATTGTTTATAAATCTGATCAGGAGATAAATCTTGATTCTGGATTCCCGCTTTCGCGGGAATGACAGTGAAAGTACCGGGAATGACACCCGGAGAATGGCCCGTAATGACACTGGGGCGTTGGATACCGTTAATCTTAGCTTTATTGCTGTAAACTTGATTTAAAAGAGCTTCTTTTAAATTTTTCTTATACCAGGCTGCCAATATCATCGAATGGAAAATTTGTCGGAGATTGGCGAAGTTTTTACCTGTGTTGACTTCTTTTTCGAGTTCGGGAAGGATGATTTGTTTGACTATCTGGCTGGCTAAGGCGTGTCCGGGTTGCCCCTGGGTTGCTTTCACATTCAACCCTTGGTTTGCTTGGCAACCTGCTTGGGGACAACGCTTCGCTGTTCTTTGTAATTCTGACTTGAACATGTCCCCTGGTTGGCGTTGGTGTTTGGACAATGCGAGGTAATCTTCTTCCAGTATTACTTTTAAATGGCTGGCCACTACAAAAGCTGTATTCTGATGGACATAAACCTTGGCCTTGTCTGCCACAATCCACACCTTATTAAAGGTATTGACGGGAATTTCATTTGATCCATACATTTTTTGGGCTTTGGTATAGACTGCGTCCCAAAAAATTTTACCTAAATTCCTCTCCGGATAAATCAAAGATGCAGTCAATTGCTTAAGGATATAATCCTCTGCCAGCATGTCCCTGCCCATTTCTGTTTGACCTAATTGATCAGGAATAATACGATTTTTTTCATAAGGGCTTAAATTGACCCATAAATCATCTTCAGGGATGGTCAGGGAAGCAAGGAAGTATTTGATTAATTTTAAGCATTCTCGTTTAAAAACTGGATCCCCGACTAAAGCATTCGGGGATGACAATGGAGTATTTCCGGTATCTACGATAAAATCAAAAAGAATTGGGTTTTCAGGATGGACACGCAAGCCTTTGACAATCACCGGCACATAAGCAGGGGTTAAATTGACCATGGTTCCAGGTTGAGGCAAACCTAAAACTGTATCGGCACCTGTGGTGAGCGCAGTCGAACCATGGGCCTGAGGTAGAGGGCCTAAAGTTGTTAAAAAAAAGCTGACTACAATCCAAAAGGAAATAAAGCGTCGAAAAGACATTTAAATCCTTTTTAATGGATTCCCGCTGGAGTTTACCCCCGAATGCTTTTGTCGGGGGCGGGAATGACGAATAACAATGAGTGCCCGGTATGAGGGCCAAATTTGATGAGAAATGACAAACTAGATGAGAAAGCGCTACCTTTAAAAGGATAACATATTTTGGGTGATTGTCAAATTAGGAAGGTCAAATGAAAATTATATAACATATTGGAATGTATATAGTTATGGGGCCACAAAAAATATATAGATTTTTTAAATGAATAAATCTCTAAGGACGTTTGATCTTTTTGATTTTATACTTTAAGGTCCCCGCCGGCACCTTGATCTCCAGGGACTCTCCTGCCTTATGGCCCAACAAACCCTTGCCGATGGGTGAAAAAATGGAAATTTTGTTCTCTTCGTAACTGGCTTCTTCCGGCGATACTAACATATACGTCAGTTCTTCGTCGTTGTCCAAATCCTGCATGGTGACAATGGCGCCGATAAAAATCTTGTCCGAGGGGATATTTTCATTCTCGATAATGCGCACATTGGCGAGCTTGCCCTCAAGCTCGGCAATGCGCGACTCATTATGCGCCTGTGCCTCTTTGGCCGCGTCATACTCCGCGTTCTCGGAAATGTCCCCCTGGGCACGGGCCTCACCGATGGCCTTGGCGATTTTCTGGCGCTCAGCGGTCTTGAGGGCTTCCAGCTGGGCCTGAAGTTTGTGAAAACCCGCCCTGGTTAAATAAACTTCATTGCCCATCTTACATCGCCTCAATGGCCTTGATCATGATCGGCACAACGCCCTGCGATTCCTCTTTGCTCATACGGCCTAATTTGGTAAAACTCCACTGGCCGTCGATCTGGTTCTCGCGGGTGATCTGTAATTTTTTGGGCGCCCCATTATAGGAATAAACTCCGACGCTGACACGGGTATTCTGGAAATCAATCACCTCTTTAAACGAAGATACATCCAATGTTTGATCGTAAGGCATTTTTTTGTCCTTTCTATTCAAGTTAATAAATTACGACAGTCCCGGAAAATTAAACCCGGGCATACTTTTCATTTTATTGGCCGCCGCCTGCTGGGAGCGTTTCACGGCGGTATTCATGTTTTTTAAAAGGTCCATCTGGATGCGGTTCTTATTGCCGGCATTCAAAAGGCCTTCTTCGATGTCAATGGACTGAAATATCTGCGCTCCATTAACAACCACCTTGATGCCACGGGTTTCCGCAACCTCAATGATGGTGGCCTCTAACTCTTTTTTGAGTATGCCCGCCTGCTTTTTCATTTCCATCATCTTCTTGACTTGGTCAAACATGGATTCTCCTAGCGCATTGTTGCCATTCCCGCGAAAGCGGGAATCTATAGTAGAATTAATTCTGATTTGGACCCCCGATTAAAACATTCGGGGGTGACATTTGGGAAACACTTTTATACCTTAACTTTTAACTTTTGGCAAGTAATCAATGCAACCTTAGGGCCAAATCATATAAACTGGACACTAAAAATTTTTGCAGAAATATAATAATAAAAAAGACGATAATAGGCGAAATATCAACGGGCAAGGGCGGCAGCAAGCGGCGGACCGGCTCCAGGACCGGATCAGTGGTGCGCATGAAAAACTGTACTACCGGATTAAACGGATCGGGATTGACCCAGCTTATCAGAGCGCGGATTAAAATCAACCAGTACATAATCGTCAAAAGAATATTGACGATGGAAGCCAGCGCGTCTACAAAATTAGCCAGGACAAACATAAACTCCCCCTACCCCCTCTTTGTAAAAAAGAGGGGGAAATATTCACTACTAAAAAACTTTAAATAAACTGCCTTCCAGCAATTTTTCATCAACACGGTTAAGAAGCTCTTTGGTTTTATAGGAAACATCTTTCCATCCCTGCAGCAGATCCTGGAGGCCCTGACTGGTCCCTTGCAGGGAAACTGCCGTGCTGGTGATGACCGCGGCCATGTCTTCCACATTCAGGGGGTCTTCACCGATGATCACAGCGGTTGGATCAAACACTTTTAAAGAATGGTCTTCGCTAATCTCAATAAGCTTCTGGCCCAAAACACCCTCGGTCCTGATGCTGACTTTAGAACACTTGCGAAACTCAAATTCATATTTCTTAAAAATATCCATGCGCACCTTAAGACTGCGTCCTTCAATGGGCCGGCTCAAAAAGTCGACAGCACCCACCACTCCCACGTCCACCCCGGAAATGCGGATGGGTGAGCCTTCAACCAGTCCGCCTACCTGATTAAACAAGGCAATGACCTGAAACTTGGGTTCCGTCAGACCGCGGTCAAGACCAATAAAAAATACGCTGACCGCGATCAGCCCCAAACCAATGATAAAAAATAACCCCGCTGCTAATTTTTTAAGATACCCGCCGTTGTTCTCCATTAAACCTCCTGCCCCGCAAACTGCGGCGGCCTGCCCCGCAGCATTATTGCGGCGGCCTTAAGCTGTAACCTGCCTGCAAAAATTCCCGTACAAACGGCTCCTGTAAATCATTTAACTGCCGGGCAGTCCCCATGGCCGCGATACGGTTTTCATTGATAATGATAATCCTTGAGGCAATGCGAAACGAATTATGCACATCATGCGATGTCATCACCGTGGTTGATCCTATCTGTTGAGAGACATGACGGATCAAATCCGATATATCACGGCTGCGGATAGGGTCCAGGCCTGAGGTTGGCTCGTCGCATAACAGCACCTTGGCCCCCAAAACAATGGCGCGCGCCAAGCCCACCCTTTTTTTCATGCCGCCGCTGAGCTCATCGGGCAATTTAGACTCTGCCCCATCCAAATCCACCAGTTTTAATACCTCGCGCACGCGTGCGGTGATCTCGCCGGATTTAAGCCTGGTGTGTTCACGCAAAGGGAAAGCCACATTATCATAAACATCCATAAAATCGTACAACGCCCCCTCCTGAAACAAATAACCCATGTTACAGCGCACTTTCAGCAGCTGATCTTCACTCAAAGAGTCGATGTTTACCCCGTCGATAACAACCCTGCCTTTGTCAGGACGGAACAAGCCGATCAAATGCTTGAGCAATACGGTTTTACCCACCCCGCTCAAGCCCAGCACGGCAATGATCTCACCGGCGCTGACATCGAAGGTGATGTCTTCCAGAACAGGCAGAGCCCCTAATTTCTTATATAGGCCTTCGACTTTAATCATCGTCGTGACGTTTATAATAACGGAACTTATTTTTATCAAATTTCGTATAAATGCGCTCATAAGGTTTGGTGGCTATTTTCTCCACAAAAACCTGTACGCCTTTATATTCGCTGATCTGAAAAACTTCTGAATCTTGCAGGACCTCATAGTCATTGACCGGATACCATTTAGACCCGTCGTATTCGACCGGCTGGCCGTCGCGTATCCATCCGGCTTCGATGACCGGAGCGGGATAGCTCTGCACCTGGCCGTTATTACCGGAATTCACAGACGCACATCCGCCCAAAAATCCTGTAAGGATGAACAACAGGCCGATCCCCAAGTGCCCCTGCTTATTTTTCATAAATTACCCCCAGAATGTTAAAATAATCTTGGTCAAAACCGTATTGGATACAATCACCGCGATATAGGAATACGCCACCGCCTTGGTGGTAAACCGGCCAACGCCTGTGGTACCACCCTGGGTAAAAAAACCCTGATAACAACAAATCCATCCGATGATGACGGCAAAGAAAAAAACCTTGATAAACCCGCTGAAAAAATCCACGTAACCCACCGATTGCAAGGTCTGATGAATATAAAAAGCACCCGGCAGCCGAGCCTGGGAGACGGCTATCATATACCCGCCGGCAATGCCCAAGATCTCGGAAATGATGACCAAAACCGGTAGTACCAGCACACAGGCCAAAAATCGGGGAACCACTAAATACTCGATGGGATCAACTCCCATGGCACGGGTCGCCTGGATCTGGTCCTGTGTATTCATCGTCCCTAATTCTGCGGTTATCCCCGCACCGACTTTGCCCGAAAAGATCCACGAGGTAAGAACAGGACTAAGTTCCCGCAGCAAAGACAAAGCCACCAGACGGGCGATAAACTCTTTGGCCCCAAAGCGCTGTAAGGTAATAAATCCCTCCAAACCAAGCGCCGTTCCCATCGCGATCGATGTTAACATCACGATCACAATCGATTGCACCCCCTGCTCATACATTTGATTTAAAACATCGTTCCACCGGACACGGCCGCGGAGGATCAATGACATGATATTCCCCAAAAAGAAAATGGCCTCACCGATACTGCGCAAATGTCCTAAAGCATTCTTTAGCAAGCGAAGGATCATTGCTTTTCTCCCAACCATATCTGAAAAAGCTCTTTGTTGATCATCTCCTGGCGGCTTAAAGAAATATATTTTCCGCCAGGATCCTGGCGCGTATGAAGCCCTCCGGGCTTAGATGTAAAAGCCGCAACACTCATGACCTTGGCACCCAGCGAACGCGCATAAAGAAATATATCCTTGTCATCAGAGACGACCACGCAATTTTTCTTGAGAGGCATCTCTTCGACCATGCGCTTGATCTCATCGTCCGCTGAACATCCATCTGAAAAAATCACCCGTATCTCCTCTTGCGAACTACTGTGAGTGTCCGGCTTGAGGACCAATCTATTGGAACCCTCGGCGCCATCAAAGACCACCGTTACCTGATTATTCACGCTTCCCTGAGGGCGTGAATCACTGATCCATCTCAAGAGGCCGCGGCGAGCGTCTTTAAGAGGAAGATCTCTGAAAGGCGCCATCTGCTTGAGAATATTGTATCCGTCCAGAAGATAATGTAGCGACATATAATAATCCGCCCAAAAGTCCGATGATGATAGTAAAAGCAGAATTAATAAGACTTAAACCTCCTGCCATCTCTTTAGACACTCCCGCCAAAGGAAGCAAATAAACCCAGCCGACTTCTCTGAAACCCAGTCCCCCGATGGAAGGCAGGGACGTTACCACGCAAACAATGGGCGAAAAAATAATAAAATAAACCAAAGGAATATTTTGATGCATTCCTCTGGCCGTCAGATAAAATTCTATCGCCAGAACAATCTGTGCCACAATGGAAATCATGATGGCCTCCCAACCCTTCTTCTGCTTACCTTTCAAGAGCACAATATCATAATGTAATCTCATCAGGTTTTCTTTGACCCCAGGCCATGGTTGAAAAGCCTTGCAGGCAAAAGAAAAAATCCGATGGCTGAATAGCACTACCACGATCGTCCCGGAAACAATGCTCATCGTCGCGATGGCTATAATGACTGATTTACTCGCGATGATACCGTGGCCGAAAAAAAAAGCTATTGCCGCCAAAATGACAATTCCCGCAAATCCGCTTAAGCGATCCAGCACAATGGAGGCGAATACCTTGGGTTTATGTCCGGTTTCATGGGCCAACCCCAAGCCCTTGATCACATCACTTCCGGCGGTTGAAATGGGTGCCAAGTTCCAAAAAAGCCCTATAAAAAACCAGCGCGTGCTCGTCATTCGCGAGGGCCTAAGCCCGACAGCTTTCATCAAAATCCGCCATCGCCATATGATCAAAAAATTAATCAGAAAGAAAATAATACCGGCGGCGCTCATATAGCGCATATCTGATCCCTTGATTGCCAGCCACATATGCTTGTAATCAACTGTAATAAAAAGCCAAACCAATAAAGCGAGACTTAAAAAACAAGGAAGTACGATAGAAAAAATGTTTTTCAATTCTTGCGACATCAGACCCCCATAGCAGACACAGCTGCTTGATAGCCTGTTTCAGCGATATAGGAACTGCGCACCAAAGGCCCGCTTTGCACATGCACAAAGCCCATCTCTAAACCCTTTTGGCGATAATTTTCAAATTCTTCGGGACTGAGAAAACGTTCTACAGCCAGGTGACGTCGGCTCCTGGTAGGTGCCAAATATTGGCCGATGGTCAAGATCTGACATCCCGCCTCGCGAAGTTCCCCCATC